>JGI24770J26754_10003594_pt1 | contig 10345 bp, 9 predicted proteins | sample LakOneMetagenome_FD_26754 | JGI IMG/M metagenome (IMG submission 26754) | reverse complement strand
GGATATCATCCGCGGCATCCACGCGGCCTACCTCGATGCCGGCGCGGACCTGGTCGAAACCAACACCTTCAACTCGACCAGCATCTCGCTGGCCGACTACCACCTGCAGCACCTGGTGCGCGAACTCAACCGCGAGGGCGCGAGGCTGGCGCGCGAAGAATGCGACGCCGCCGAGGCACGCGATCCATCCAGGCCTCGCTTCGTGATCGGCGTGCTCGGCCCGACGTCGCGCACCGCGTCGCTGTCGCCGGACGTGAACCGTCCCGGCTTCCGCGCCACCAGCTTCGACGAACTGGCCGAGGCCTACCGCGAGGCAGCGCGCGGCCTGGTCGAAGGCGGCGCCGACGTGCTGATGGTCGAAACCGTGTTCGACACGCTCAACGCGAAAGCGGCGCTGTTCGCCATCGACGACGTGTTCGAGGAATCCGGCGCGCGCCTGCCGGTGATGGTCTCAGGCACCATCACCGACGCTTCCGGGCGCACGCTTTCCGGCCAGACCGCGGAAGCGTTCTGGTATTCGCTGCGCCACGCGCAGCCGTTGGCGATCGGACTGAATTGCGCGCTCGGCGCCAAGGACCTGCGCCAGCACATCGACGTGCTCGCCCAGGTCGCCGACACGAACGTCAGCACGCATCCGAACGCCGGCCTGCCGAACGCCTTCGGCGGCTACGACGAAACCCCGGAAGACATGGCCGCGGTCCTCGGCGATTTCGCCCGTTCGGGATTGCTCAACCTCGTCGGCGGTTGCTGCGGCACCACGCCCGAACACATCGCCGCGATCGCGAAGGCGGTCGAAGGCATCGCCCCGCGCCCGATCCCGCGGTTGGCCGACGCCGCATGACGCTACCTCGCAATACCCGCCTCAGCGGCCTCGAGCCGCTGCAGATCACGCCGGAATCGAACTTCGTCAACGTCGGCGAGCGCACCAACGTCACCGGCAGCGCCCGGTTCAAGAAACTGATCCTCGAAGGCCGGCTGGACGAGGCCGTCGCGGTCGCGCGCCAGCAGGTCGAGAACGGCGCGCAGGTCATCGACGTCAACATGGACGAAGGCCTGCTCGACTCCGAAAAGGCGATGGTCGAGTTCCTCCACCTGATCGCCGCCGAGCCGGACATCGCGCGCATCCCGGTGATGGTGGATTCGTCGAAGTGGAGCGTGATCGAGGCCGGATTGAAATGCCTGCAGGGCAAGGGCATCGTCAATTCGATCTCGATGAAGGAAGGCGAAGCCGAATTCCTGCGCCAGGCGCGGCTGGTGCGCCGCTACGGCGCCGCGGTGGTGGTGATGGCGTTCGACGAGGTCGGCCAGGCCGATACCGTCGAACGCAAGGTCGAGATCTCTTCGCGCGCGTACAAGCTGCTGACCGAAGAGATCGGCTTCCCCCCCGAGGACATCATCTTCGACCCGAACTGCTTCGCGATCGCCACCGGCATCGAGGAACACGACAACTACGCGGTCGATTTCATCGAAGCCGCGCGCGAGCTGCGCCGTTTGTTCCCGCACAGCCATATCTCCGGCGGCGTGTCCAACGTGAGCTTCAGCTTTCGCGGCAACGAGCCGGTGCGGCAGGCGATCCACGTGGTGTTCCTGTACCACGCGATCCGCGCCGGCATGGACATGGGCATCGTCAACGCCGGCGCCCTGCCCCTCTACGACGACCTCGACCCCGAACTGCGCGAGCGCGTCGAGGACGTGGTGCTCAACCGCCGCCGGGACGCGACCGAACGCCTGCTGGAGATCGCGGATCGTTTCAAGGGCAGGAAAGGCGAAAAGAAAGCCGAAGACCTGCGCTGGCGCGAACAGCCGGTGGCGGCGCGCCTGTCGCACGCATTGGTGCATGGCATCGATGCGTACGTCGAAACCGACACCGAGGAAGCGCGCATGCAGGCCGCGCGCCCGCTGGACGTGATCGAAGGCCCGTTGATGGATGGCATGAACGTGGTCGGCGACCTGTTCGGCGCCGGCAAGATGTTCCTGCCGCAGGTGGTGAAGTCGGCACGGGTGATGAAGAAGGCGGTCGCGCACCTGCTGCCCTTCATCGAAGCGGAGAAACTGAAGTCCGGCGACGTAGGCAAGTCGAACGGCCGGATCGTGATGGCCACGGTCAAGGGCGACGTGCACGACATCGGCAAGAACATCGTCGGCGTGGTGCTGGCCTGCAACAACTTCGAGGTGATCGACCTCGGGGTGATGGTGCCGGCGCAGAAGATCCTCGACACCGCCCGCGAACGGCACGCGGACATGATCGGCCTGTCCGGGCTGATCACGCCCTCGCTGGAGGAAATGGGCCACGTCGCCCGCGAAATGCAGCGGCAGGGATTCACCATGCCCCTGCTGATCGGCGGCGCGACCACCTCGCGCGCGCACACCGCGCTGAAGATCGATCCGCATTACAAGTCGCCGACGATCTGGGTGAAGGACGCCTCGCGCGCGGTCGGCGTCGCGCAGTCGCTGGTGTCGGTGGAATTGCGCGACGCCTTCGTCGCATCCGCGGCGAACGATTACGCGGAGATCCGCGAACGCCACCGCAACCGCGGCGATGCCAAGCGGCTGGTGTCGCTGGAGAAGGCGCGAGCGCAGAAATTCGATGGCGACTGGGCGAACTACACGCCGCCAGCGCCGCTGCGGCCGGGCCTGCACGCGTTCGACGATTACCCGCTGGACGAACTGTTGCCGCTGATCGACTGGACGCCGTTCTTCAACACCTGGGAACTGGCGGGGCGATATCCGGCGATCCTCGACGACGCCATCGTCGGCAAGCAGGCGCGCGAACTGTTCGCCGATGCGCAGGCGATGCTCAAGCGCATCGTCGATGAAAAGTGGTTGCGCGCAAAGGCGGTGTTCGGGCTGTTCCCGGCACGGTCCATCGGCGACGACGTTGAAGTTTGCGTGGGAGGGCCTGGCCCGACTGCCGTTGTCGGCGCTAAAGCCCCGCCCGCAAGGACGCATACCCTGCACTTCCTGCGCCAGCAGACCGACAAGCCGGTCGAGCGCCCGGATTTCTGCCTCGCCGATTTCATCGCTCCGCGGGAATCCGGCAAACGGGACTGGATCGGCGCGTTCGCGGTGACCGCGGGGCTCGGCATCGAACGGCATGTCGCCCGTTTCGAAGCCGACCACGACGACTACAACGCGATCCTGCTCAAGGCGCTGGCCGACCGCCTGGCGGAGACGCTGGCGGAACGCATGCACCAGCGCGTTCGCACCGAATTCTGGGGTTACGCCGCGGGCGAATCGCTGGATGCGAAAGCGCTGATCGAGGAAAAATACCGCGGCATCCGTCCCGCGCCCGGCTATCCGGCCTGTCCCGAGCACAGCGAGAAGGCGACGCTGTTCCGGATGCTCGATGCGGGAAACAACGCCGGCATGGTGCTGACCGAGAGCTTCGCGATGACGCCGGCTGCGTCCGTTTCCGGCTGGTACTTCAGCCATCCGGGAAGCCAGTATTTCGTGGTCGGGCGCGTATCGAAGGAACAGGCCTGGGACTACGCGCGGCGCAAGGGCGTCAGCCTTGCGCAGGCGGAACGCTGGCTGGCGTCGAACCTGGACTACGACCCGGAGTAGCCGCACGCGCGCGCAGCGATTGCATGTGCCGCGAGAAATCCGGCAACAGGCGCAGGCTACCGTAAGCGCTGAGGTGGTCGCCGTCGAAGAACAGCGGCTTGCCGCCTTCGATCGCGCGGCAGGTATCGCCCGGGCACAGCAGGGGGAATGGATCCCAGATCGTCGCATGCGGCAGTTTCGCGACCAGCGCCTGCATGGTGCGCACCACAGGCGCGCGATAGGCCTCGAGTTCCGCGCGTGGCAGCCCCAGCCCTCCGGCGCAGATCGGATTGTCCCGGTTGAACGCATCCGAACAGCGATATGCCGGTGACGGGAACAGCGGCGGCGGCGCTTCGAACACCACGTCCAAGCCACGCCGGGCCAATGGCAGCAGTTGCCTGCGCGCCTGCACGAATCCCTGGCGGCGGGCGGCCAGCGCCAGGCGGCCCGCATTGCGCGCTTCGGTTTCATTGCGGTCGTACGCGACCCACTGGTTGGAGAAACGCTCGAGTCGCAACGACGGCAGGAACAGCACGTCCCCGCGGCGCGCGTGGCGCGCGATGTCCGCCATCGCTGCATCGACCACGGAACGACAACGCGGATCCCGGAATTCCCGAGCCGTTTCCAGTCCGAAGAAGCGACAGCCAGGCGACTGGTACAGCCGGACTTCGATCCCCGTATCCATCGCGTACTGGCGCAGCAGCGCGATGTAGGCGGTCGCGTGCGAATCGCCGGCGACGAACAGGCTCGGTGCAGCAGGATTCGCGCCGCAACCGATGCGCGTGAAAGTCCAGATGCTGCCCTCGCCCATCGGTTCCGACCGCATCGTCACGTCGCAACCGGGGCGCAGCGGCCGCGGCAACGCGGATTCCGGATACCAGTCCTGCTTATGGCGGGTAACGGTACTGAACGACAGGGTTTCGTCGTGCGCCTGCACGGCCCGTACGGCCTGCGCGCACAGGATCGCGCACAGCATGCCGCCGGCGATGACGAATGCCGGTTTCCTCTGCGTGATCCAGCGGCCGCGGCGCATCGGCGTCGATGCAGTGGTAGGAAAACACCGCGAGCGCGAAAGCAACGGCGAGTGCGGCGAACTTCTGCCAGTACAGTTCGATGCCCGTGGTCCAGCGCATCAGCACGATCGCCGGCCAATGCCACAGGTACAGCGAATACGAGAGGAAGCCGATGTAGCGCATCGGCTTCGACGACAGCAGGCGAACCGCCGCGTTCGATGGCGGCGCGGCGAGCAGGGCCGCGATGATGCCGGCGGTCCCGAGCACGCTCGCCAGCCCGTCGGGCCATGGCGCGTGCGCTTCGCGCGTCGCGAGGATCCCCATCCCGAGCAGCAGGATCGACACCGCCAGCAGCGCGGTGCGCGGCACCCGCGCCAGCAATCCGGCTGCGAACGCCTGGTACAGCAACACGCCGGCGGCCAGTTGCCAGAAGCGCGACGGGAGCAGATAGAACGCGCGCAGCTGGTCGCCTTGCGCATGCCACCACGCCGCCGCCCCGATCGAGGCGAGGCCCGCGGCGGCGAACACGACAACCGACGCCTTGCGCCCGCGCCCGCCGCGCAACCACGGCAGGAACAGCAACGGGAACAGCAGGTAGAACTGTTCCTCCACGCCCAGCGACCAGGTGTGGGTGTAGGGATTGAAATCGATCTGCGGGGAAAAATAGTCGTTGCCGTTCGACGCCAGTTCGAAATTGGCCAGCCCGAACATCGCGAACAACCCGGTGCGCGCACTGCCTTCGTTCAACCATGCCGGCGGCACGAACAGCACGCACAGCAGCGCCGTGCAGGCAAGGCAGAACAGCAGCGCGGGCAGGATCCGGCGCACGCGGCGTGCGTAGAAACGCGCCGCGAAGGCCGATGCGCTGCCCGCGTCGAAATCCGCGACGGAGGCGCTGACCACGAAGCCGGAAATGACGAAGAACATGTCGACGCCGGCGAAACCGCCCGGCAGCCAGCGCGGATCGAGGTGGTAGGCGACGACGGCCGCGATCGCGATCGCGCGCAGGCCGTCGATGAACGGGAAGTAGCGCGGTCCCCGCCCCGAGCCGGCGTTCACCACGCCAGGTCGTCCGGCACCTGGTACTTCGGGTCGGAATACGGGTCGTCCGCGATCGGCGCATCCGGATCGACCTTGAGCGCGACGGCCGGCGCGAATGCTTCCCCGGCCCGCGCCAGCGTCGCCGCGTCGACCAGCAGGTAGCGTCCGTCGAGTTGCACCACGCCGAGTTCGCCGGCATTCAACGCCTTGAGCTGCGCCGCGGTGACGTGCACGCGCTTGATCTTGCCGCCGTATTCGAAATGGCGGACATGGTCGGCCTCGTCGGCGCCGGCATTCAACGCCTTCCCCTGCAGCAGTTCGGCGAGCCTCGCCTTGGCCTCGCGGCGCTGGCGCGCTTCCTCCTGCTTCACGCGTTCGGCCTCGATGCGCTCGTCCTTCTCCTTTTGCGCACGGATGGCGTAGGCCTTGGCGAGATCGATGCCATCGCGCGGACGCGGCCCGCGCTGCTGCGGCTTCGGCTTGCCGGCATGCGCGGGTTTCGCGCCTCTGGCCGCGGAATTCGCGCCTTTCGACGCTGGTTTCGGCGCTTCGCGCTTCGGGCGCGGCTCCGGCCGGGGCGCGTTGAAGCCGAGGCCCAGCAACTGGTCGCGGAGGGAATTGCTCATCGCCGCGGCATCAATAATGCGGCGGGGGCGGTTCGCTGCCGGCATCGCCGACCGCGGGCGCCGTGGCCAATGCACCGCGGATCTGGCGCAATTCCTCCAGCGCGCGATGCAGCAGCAACGCATTCCGCGATTCGCCATCGCGCGCGGAGGCCAGTGCATCGCTCAGTTCCTGCAGCGCGTGTTCCTGGAACGCGAGCCGTGTTTCCAGCTCGGCGAGGCGCGCGTCGAGGTCGGCATCGGCCATGTTCATTGCGCCTCGAGCGAGCGTCCGCGCCCGATGCCGTAGTAGGCAAGGCCGGCGGATTCCACGTCGGCGGGTTGGTACATGTTGCGGCCGTCGAACACCACCGCGTCGAACAGCGTCGCCTTCAGCTTGGCGAAATCCGGGCTGCGGAACTGCTTCCACTCGGTCACGACGATGAGCGCGTCCGCGCCTTCCAGCGTCGCCGCGGTACTGTCGCACAGGGCGAAGCCATCCCGCTCGCCGAAGATGCGCCGGGCCTCGTGCATCGCTTCCGGGTCGTAGGCGCGCACCTTCGCGCCCGCATCCCACAGCTGCTGCAGCAGGCGCCGGCTCGAAGCCTCGCGCATGTCGTCGGTATTGGGCTTGAACGCGAGCCCCCACACCGCGAAGGTCTTGCCGCGCAGCTTGGCCTCGCCGCCGTAATGGCGCGCCGCGAGTTCGAACAGATGGCCCTTCTGTGCGTCGTTCACCGCTTCCACCGCATCCAGAAGGCGTGGCTGCAGGCCGTGCTGCTGCGCGGTCTTCGCCAGCGCCTGCACGTCCTTGGGAAAGCAGGAACCGCCATAGCCGGCGCCGGGATAGATGAAATGCCAGCCGATGCGCGGGTCGGAACCGATGCCCTTGCGCACGTTCTCCACATCCGCCCCGACCTGTTCGGCGATGTTCGCGATCTCGTTCATGAAGCTGATCTTGGTCGCGAGCATCGCGTTCGCGGCGTACTTGGTCAGCTCCGCGGAACGCACGTCCATCACCACGAAGCGATCGTGGTTGCGGTTGAACGGTGCGTACAGGCGCTTGAGCTTGTCCGCCGCGCGCGCATTGTCGGCGCCGATCACGATCCGGTCGGGGCGCATGCAGTCCTCGACCGCCGCGCCTTCCTTGAGGAATTCCGGGTTCGAGACCACGTCGAACTGCACGTCGGCGCCGCGCGCCTGCAATTCCCCGGCGATGGCCGCGCGCACCTTGTCCGCGGTGCCGACCGGCACCGTGGACTTGTCGACCACCACCGTCGGGCGTTGCAGGTTGCGGCCGATGGTCTTCGCCACCGCCAGCACGTACTTCAGGTCGGCGCTGCCATCCTCGTCCGGCGGGGTGCCGACCGCGATGAACACGACTTCGCCATGGGCGATGCCCATCGCCGCGTCCGTGGTGAAGCGCAGGCGCCCTTCGGCGTGGTTCGCCTTGACCATCGGCGTGAGCCCGGGCTCGTAGATCGGGATCACGCCGTTGTTCAGGCCATCGACCTTGGCCGCATCCACGTCGATGCAGACCACGTCGTGGCCGACCTCGGCCAGGCATGTGCCGGTCACGAGGCCGACGTAACCGGTACCGAAGATGCTGACCTGCATGCGCGATGCTTCCTCAGTGTGCCTGCGGCATCGGCGGCTGGCCGCCCTTGGCGACGCCGAGCAATTCGACTTCGAACACCAGGGTCGCGTTCGGGCGGGATCGGGCCGCCCGGGGTGCCCTGCTCGCCGTAGCCCAGCGCGGCCGGGATCCAGAAACGGTACTTCGAACCCACCGGCATCAGCGAAATGCCTTCGCGCCAGCCGGGCACCACCTGCGCCAGCGGGATCGTCGCCGGACCGCCGTGCTGCGAGGAATCGTCGAACACCGTGCCGTCGAGCAGGCTGCCCTTGTAGTTCACCTGCACGACATCGGTGGCCTTGGGCTTGGCGCCCTTGCCTTCGCTGATGACTTCGTACTGCAGGCCGGTCGCGGTGGTCTTGATGTTCGGCTTCTTGCCGTTCTCGGCGAGGAAGGCCGCGCCTTCGGTCGCGTTCTTCTTGCCCTTCGCCATCATCTCGGCGATCTGCTTGGCCTGCAGCTTCTCGCCGAACGCCTCGCGCACCTTCTGCGCCTGCTCGTCGGTCATGAGGTACTTGCCGCCGGACAGGCCGGTCTTCACCGCCTTGGAGACGGTGTCGAAATCGATTTCGTCCTTCACCGGCTCCAGCGACTTGGCCAGGTCCATGCCGACCATGTAGCTGATGCGATCCTTCTCGGTCGGCAGGCCGGCGATCTGGTCGCCCTTCGCGGCCGTCGCTTCGGTCTTCTTGGCGGCCTGGTCGGCGGCGGGCTTGTCGGCCTTGTTGCAACCGGCGGCGGCGAGCGCGGCCAGCAGCAGCACGGCGAGCGTGGAACGGGACTTCGACTTCATCGGGTCACTCCGGTGGACGGCGGCCTGCGCCGCACGGATGGGGGAAAGGGAAACGAACGAGGGCTCAGCGGCCCGGCGGCAGGATCGCCATCAGTTCGACATCGAAAACCAGGGTCGCGTTCGGACCGATCGGACCCATGCCCTTGGCGCCATAACCAAGGTTGGACGGAATCCAGAACCTGTACTTGGAACCGACCGGCATCAGGCCGACGCCTTCGGTCCAGCCGGGGACGACCTCGTTGAGCGCGAATTCGGCGGGTTCGCCGGTCTTGTACGAACTGTCGAATTCGGTGCCGTCGAGCAGCGTGCCGCGATAGTTGACGCGCACGCGGTCGGTCGGCATCGGCTGCGGGCCGGCGCCCTGGCGCAACACCATGTATTGCAGCCCCGACGGGGTGACGTGCACGCCGGTCACCGCCTTGTTCTTCGCAAGGAAGGCTTGGCCTTCGGCCAGGTTGCGGCTTCCGGCCTGCGCGGCCTGCGCCTGCATCTTCGCGTTCACGCGTTCGGTGAACGCGGCGCGCACGCTGGCCGCCTCCTCGTCGGAAAGCAGCGGCTTGCCGCCTTGCAGCACGGTGCGCAACGCCTGCATGAAGGTCGGAATGTCGATCTCCGATGCGACGGGCGCGAGCGAACGGCCGACGTCCGCACCGACCAGCAGGCCGACCTTTTCGCTGGAAAGCCCGGGGGTCGCAGCCGGAACCGCGCCCGGTGGCAGGCCCTTGCGCGCACCGATGGCCTGCATCAGCGCACGCCCGGTGGCCTGGGATTCCGCATCGTCGAGCAGCGGCTTGCCGCCGGCGAGGCCATTGCGCAAGGCGCGTTCGAACGCCGCGTAATTCATTTCCGGGGCCGCGGCTGCGATCGAATGCGCCACGTCGATGCCGGCCATGTAGCTGACCTTGTCCCGGTCGGTGGCCAGCGAGGTCTTGTTTTGCGCCATGCCGGATTGCGCCAGCACCAGCAGCAGCGCGGTCGCGACGATGCCGCGCAAGGTAAGTCTCATCGATGCATTCCTGTGGTGTCGCGCGGCAACGCCGCCGCATGGGCCGGCTATTGTCGATGCGAACGCATGAACGGGCAACGCGATGCGCGCGTCAGGCGTCGGGATCAGGGGTCGGCGGCCGGGCTCCAGTCCGCCAACTGCCACCTGCTGCCCATCCCTTGGCGCCTATGCCTTCAGTTGGGGTCCGGGGGCTTGACCGGGTGTGTTTTGGTGTTATAGTTACATACAACACCACTCCCCCAGCGGAGAGCACCATGGAACGTCGATTGCAGAACAGCCTCTGGGCCCTCGGCGCCGCCCTGACCGCGGCATTGCTCCTCGGCAGCCTGCGGCCCGCACAAGGCCATTCCCCCCGCCTCGCCGATCCCGGCCTGAACGATGCCGGCGTGATCGCGACCGGTTCGGTCGCTGCCGATGCGATGGCACGGCCCTCGCCCCGCCGCCACAAAAGCCTGCGCCACCACGGCCTGTCGATGCCCTATTTCTCCTTCTCCAGCTCCATTGGAGGCTGAACCATGACCGCCATCCAGTGGAGCGAGGGCGCTCCGATCTATCGCCAGCTCAAGGAGCGCGTCATCGCGATGATGCTTGACGGCGTGCTCAAGCCCGGCGATGCGCTGCCGTCGGTGCGCCAGGTGGCGGCGGAATACCACCTCAATCCGATCACCGTCTCGCGCGCCTACCAGGAACTCGCGGACGAATCGCTCGTGG
>JGI24770J26754_10003593_pt1 | contig 10348 bp, 8 predicted proteins | sample LakOneMetagenome_FD_26754 | JGI IMG/M metagenome (IMG submission 26754) | reverse complement strand
GGAGAATATAAGGTACAACAGGATTTTAAACAACGTCTCATAAAAAAAGGTTTTGCTGATGTGGAGATACCCGAGATGCATTACGAAGAAGGCTTAAGTTGATCTTCCTAAATAAAAAAAACCGGCGATGAAAAGACTTTTAATCTTGTTTTTTTTGTCATGCAGCCTTTCTGAATTGGCTGCACAAACACTGCCCCCGTTACCCGAGTTTGGAAAAGTTGACAGGTCTGAACTGGAGATGACCGATTGTTCTTTTGAGAAAGGNGCCGGGGCCATGGTACTCTTTGATGAAGGCGAGTCTTATTTCAGGCTGAATCTCGAGTTTGCAAGTTTTCCTATTTTTCAGCAAACNTCTTATCACGTACGGATCAAAATATTCACTAAAAAAGGATTTGAGAACGCAAATATCCGGATCAGGTATCCTTCCAATAATAAGGATATTTCCATAAAGTCTTTCAGTGCGCAGACCTATAACCTGGATGCATCGGGTAATGTGGTGGTTACAAAGCTTGATAAGAGTACGGTGTATGATAAAGCGATAAACGCCCGGTTCAGTGAAAAGATATTTGCATTCCCGGATGTAAAGGAAGGAAGCGTGATTGAATATAAATATGTNCTGGATGGCTATTCGGAAAACTACTGGTATTTCCAGAAAGAGATACCTGTAAAACACAGCCGCTTTATCATGGATTTTCCGCAGGAACTCCGGGTAGCTGTTATTCCGCATGTGAATCGTCCGTTGCAGCAGAAAGGCAGGGATGCTTCTTCGGGAAATAATTCCTGGTATGCCATGGATAATATACCTGCACTGAAAGACGAAGCATTTATGAGTTGCCCGGAAGATTACCTGCAAAAAATGGAACTCAAATTAATGTCGGTGGATATTCCCGGTACACTCCCGATTAACCTTACAAGAACCTGGCCGGGCATCGTTAAATCGCTGATGGAAGATGAGGACTTCGGCAGACAGTTGAAAAAGAATATTCCCCGCACTTCCGACCTGGATGCCATGCTGATACCCGTGAGTGACGAGTATACCAAAATGCTCATCATTCATAAATATGTACGCAATAATATGGTTTGGAATAATTACGACAACATATGGGCATTGGATGGCGTGAAGAGCGCCTGGAAGAATAAAAAAGGTACAAGCGGCGAGATAAACCTGATCCTTATTAACCTGCTCAAAGACGCCGGAATTAAAGTGAAGCCCGTATTGGTGAGTACGAGAGAAAACGGCATTATCAATACCGGGGTTCCCGGGTACAACAGTTCAATAAGGTAATGGCGTATGTACAGATCGGCGACAAAAATTATGTGCTGGATGCAACAGAGAAGTATACTCCTTCGCATCTGATACCGTTTGACGTTATGGCTTCGGAAGGATTGTTGATCGAAAAGCCCGATAGCTATGAGTGGGGCTGGAAGATATTATGGGACGATGATCACCTGAAGAAAAAGACCGTGCAGGTTACAGCGAATATTGGCAATGACGGGTCAATAACCGGGGCCGCTGCCGTAAACAGTTTTGACTATGAAAAAATAAAGAGCCTGGAACTGGTCCGGGAGGGAGTTGATAAACTGAAAGAAACACTGGTATCAGGGTCTAATATAAAGATCGACAGCTTTTCTTTAAAAAATGCCGACAACGATACGCTGCCACTNGAACAAATGATTGATTTTAGTATTCCACCGGTCTCTTCCGGTGGGTACAATTACCTGTCGGCTAATTTGTTCTTAGGCTTTAATAAGAATCCTTTTCTTGATGAAGAGCGCAGAAGCGATATTTTCTTTGGCACCCGGCAGGAATATACAATCAACGCTACTTTCTTTCTGCCGGAAGGCTGCCAGATGGAAGTGCTGCCTAAAAATTTAAAAATGATCACCCCGGATATGAACATTGTTTTTAAAAGATATGCTACGTTCAACGACGGGCTTTTGTTTATTAATATCAGTATGGAATTTAAAAATCCTTTTTATACTCCTGATCAATATCCTGAACTAAGGGAGTTTTATAAAAAAATGTTCGACCTGCTTGATGAAAAATTTGTTTATAAGAAGAAGTAATCATTATTGAAACCGGGTTGGCCTGAAGGCGCTTATGTCTATAGATGTGTGCTTGCGGCGGATGATCTCACTCACCAGTTTTCCGGTTCCTGTTCCTTCCGAGATGCCCAGCATGGCATGGCCGCCTGCAAAAACAACATTTTCAAATTCGGCCGTTCTTCCAATGTACGGTAATCCATCCGGCGTTACCGGTCGTAAGCCATTCCATATTTTATCCACGGGTGGGAAATCAATTTTTAATCCCGGGTAAAAAACTTTTGCTGAATCATAGATGCCCTGCATGCGTTTTACCAGTACTTTATTATTGATGCCGCTTAATTCCATGGTGCCGCCAATGCGGAGCTGCTGCTTCCAGGGCGTAATGGCACAACGGCCATCAACTAAAATGGCAGGATATTTAATATTCTTTTCAACGTGATCATAGGTATGGCTGTATCCTTTGCCCGGCTGTAATAATAACCGGGTGCCCATCATTTTTGCAACAAGGGGCAACCAGCTTCCTGCGGCGATGACAATTTCCGTGCAGTCAAATTTTCCCTTATCGGTTATTACTGCTGAAATTTTATTATTTGCTTTCTCAAAACCTGTAACGGTGGTATGCAGTTGAAAATGCACGCCCTTTTTTTCCAGGTCATTCTTCAGGGCAAGCATCATCTTTCCGGGATTGAAATGACAATCATCTTTAAATAACACCGCCCCGGCCACATCCACTTCCACATCCGGTTCTAATTGCTGTACGGCATCGCGGTGAAGCCGCTCCACGCTCAACCCGAATTTTTCTGCATCATCCGCCAGGTGAAATTCATGTTCCAGTGTTTTCTGTTGCCTGCACATCATCAGGCAGCCGATCGTTTCCATGTCGAATGTATCGCCGATCTCATTTCGCATATCATTTATCAACTGCCGGCTGAGTTGTAAAATATTATTCAGGTGCGGTGCATTTTTTTTAACCGTGGCTGCATTGCTGTTCTTCCAGAAATGATAACCCCATTGCAGCAGGTTCCAGTTGAGCCTGGGTTTTATGTAGAACGGGCTGCTGCTGCTGAGCATGTGCCGGATTCCTTCGGCAATAATGCCCGGACTGGCCAGCGGCACAAAATGACTGGGCGACATGTAGCCCATGTTACCAAAGGAACAACCGTCTGTTATGTTTCCTCTTTCAATAACCGTGATCTCGTATCCCTCTTTTTGTAAATAGTAAGCGCTGCATAAACCTATTACACCGCCGCCAATGATCGTGACTTTCATACTGCTGTTTTTAAATTACCTGGAAGCCCAGTGCATACGGGTCATCTTCGGTGTCGATCGTTATTATGTTATGTCCATAAATTCTTGCCCAACCCTCAATGCCTGGCCTGATAGCGGGCTTGCCAGCCACCGTTAACTCTTCTTCGATACGCCCGGTGAATTTACTGCCGATGATGCTCTCATGAATGAATTCGTCTCCCTTTTTTAATTTCCCTTTTGCGTACCACTGTGCCATCCTTGCACTGGTTCCTGTTCCGCAGGGGCTGCGGTCGATGGCTTTATCGCCATAAAATACAGCATTGCGTGCGGTGGATGTTTTGTCGATCACGGCGCCCGTCCATAAGATGTGGCTGCATCCGTGTATGGTCTCGTTTTCAGGATGAACGAAATCATACCTGGCATTGATATTTTTTCTCAGTTCCCTGGCCCAGCTGATCAGTTTATCGGCTGAATAATTTTCCAGCCCTTTGAAATTCTTCTGTACATCCACAATGGCATAAAAGTTTCCGCCGTAAGAAACATCAATTACCAGTTCTCCAAGTTCAGGACAATCAACTGTTAGTTCCGTGGCTGCTAAAAATGAAGGGACATTGGTCAGTTTTACGGATTCTACTTTTGTTCTGCTCAAAGTTGAAGTATGACTTTTGTATTCGATCATCACCAAACCTGCCGGCGCTTCCATCCGTACGATGCCGGGCGTTTTTGGTTTTATCAATCCTTCTTCAATGGCGATGGTGATGGTGCCGATGGTCCCATGTCCGCACATAGGCAGGCATCCACTGGTTTCAATGAACAGAACTGCCACGTCATTCTGCGGATCATGCGGCGGGTACAAAATACTGCCGCTCATCATGTCGTGGCCACGGGGTTCAAACATCAGGCCTTTTCGTATCCAGTCGTATTCTTTCATGAAGTGCTGGCGCTTTTCGCTCATGGTATTGCCCAAAAGTCCGGGGCCGCCTTCTTTTACCAGGCGAACGGGATTGCCGCAGGTGTGGGCATCTATGCAATGAAAGGTGTTCTTCATTTTATTTTGTAAATTTATGACATGGAAGCATATGGAAAAATATTATTGATCGCCATGCCGGCTTTTTTGCTGCTGGTACTGTTCGAAAAATGGGTTGGCTGGCGCAAGGGAAAAGATACGGTGCGTAATATGGATATGATCAGCAGCCTCAGCAGCGGCGTTACCAATGTTACCAAAGATGTGATCGGTTTATACCTTGTCATCATTTCTTACCCGTTCTTATTAAGGAATCTTGCATTGATCCATATCAACAATACACTCATTGTTTACATCATTGCTTTTTTTGCGCTCGACTTTGCCGGCTACTGGGTGCATCGCCTGCAGCATGTGGCGAATTTTTTCTGGAATGGGCACATCGTTCATCACAGCAGCGAAGAATTCAACCTGGCCTGTGCATTGCGGCAAAGTATTTCTGCCNTTGTAAAAACATTTGCCATTTTTTTGCTGCCGGCTGCCTTGCTGGGTGTACCTTATGAAGTGATCGCCATCGTGGCGCCGCTTCACCTGTTTGCACAGTTCTGGTACCATACACAGCATATCGGGCGTATGGGATTCCTGGAAAAGATCATCGTTACGCCTTCGCATCACCGGGTACACCATGCCATCAACAAAGAATACATAGATAAGAACTACGGGCAGATATTTATTTTCTGGGATAAATGGTTTGGTACGTTCCAGGAAGAACTGCCCGATGTGCAGCCGGTATATGGCATCACAAGACCGGTGCGGACATGGAATCCTATCAAAATAAATTTCCAGCATGTGTGGCTGTTGATGCAGGATGCCTGGCGCACGAACAGCTGGAAAGATAAATTCACCTTATGGTTCCGGCATACCGGTTACCGCCCTGCCGATGTAGCTGCAAAATACCCGGTATATAAAATTGAAGACGTGTATCATTTTGAGAAATACAATAAGCCTTCTTCACCGGCATTGAACGCCTGGAGTTGGATACAGCTTTTGCTGATCTTATTATTCATCAGTTATATGTTCGGCAATATTGCGCTCATCAATAAGCTCGACAAGTCATATATCATCTGGTATGGCGGGTTTATTTTCTTAAGTGTATATGCACTCACCGACCTGATGGACCGGAACCATTCTGCCATTGCCTGGGAATTCATCCGCTCTGGATTAGGTCTTTATTTTCTTTTTCAGCAGAACGATTGGTTTGGAGCAAGTACATATTTACCAGCGATCAAATTTATCCTTGGCGGATATTTTATTATTTCCATTTTTGTAACAGGCTTGTTTGTGATGAAGCACAAAAGGGAGGACCAGCAAATGAAACTGGCCGTGTAGATCAAACAACGGCCTTCGTCAATTCATTATTCACTGTCCGGTATATGCCCAACGGATTTTCATTCTTCAATTCATCCGGCAATAACTCATTGCTCCAGTTTTGAAAGGCAATAGGCCTTGCAAAACGTTTGATGCCATCTGCACCAACAGAAGTAAACCGGGAATCGCTGCTGGCAGGAAATGGTCCGCCGTGCTGCATACTCAGGCAAACCTCCACACCGGTAGGTACACTGTTGAGGATAAATCGGCCGCAGATATTTTTTACAGCTTCCACCAGTTCATCATTTTGTTTTATGTCGGTATCTGTTGCCATTAAGGTAGAAGTCAGTTGTCCTTCTAAATGTTTTGCCACTTCCGTCATCTCGGTCATGTCTTTGCAGCGGATAACGATGGAGTAGGGGCCAAATACTTCCTGGTGCAGAACGGGGTTGTTTAAAAAAGCCTGTCCGCTGGCAGTTGCAATGGTTGGTAAACCTTCATTCTCTTTTACCATCGTTTCGCTTTCAGCAACTAAATGAACATCTTCCTGCAGTAACGCATTGCCTTTATTTTTTTTGTAAGCCGTTACAATGCCCGTATGCAGCATGGGTGCCGGATTGATTTTTTGTATGGCTTTGCCCAGGTCGTGAATGAATGTTTGCAATGCGTCACTTTCAATGCCGATGATCAATCCCGGGTTGGTGCAGAACTGTCCAACACCCAGGGTAATAGAGCCGGCATACATGGTTGCGATATCACTGGCTGATTCCTTTAGTTTTTCCGGCAATAAAAAAACAGGATTGATGCTTCCCATTTCTGCAAAAACCGGAATGGGTTCTTTGCGTTGGTTGCCCCAGTCGAATAATTGTTTGCCGCCGATATAGGAACCGGTAAAGCCAACCGCTTTTGTGTGCGGATGTGTTACCAAAGCTTTGCCAACTTCAAAGGAAGCTCCGTGAACATGCGTAAAGATCCCTTTGGGCATATTGCATTTTTCTGCTGCACTTAAAATGGCGTTAGCTACTATCTCGGATGTTTCCGCATGCGCAGGATGTGCTTTTACAATAACCGGGCAACCGGCAGCAAAGGCGCAGGCCGTATCTCCACCGGCGGTTGAATAAGCAAAGGGAAAATTACTTGCACCAAAAACAACCANGGGNCCAAGCGGCACCAGCATTTTTCTTATATCGGGTTTCGGCGGGGTTTTATCCGGNATGGCCGTATCAATTCTTGCTTCCAGCCAATTGCCTTTTTCACAGGCTTCGGCATAACTGTTCAATTGGAAAATGGTTCTTGCCCGTTCGCCACGCAACCGTACTTCGGGAAGATTGGTCTCACTCATGGCCGTATGGATCAATGCATCGCTGCAATTCTCCAGTTCAAGGGCAATGGCTTTCATAAAAGCAGCCCGTTGCTTTAAAGAAAATTTCCGGTACACATGAAAGGCATTCCATGCATCCTGCATGAACGTTTCAATTTCTGATGGAGTATTATCGCTGAACATTGAGTATTGAGAATTGATTATTGAATATTTGTCAGAGCACAGGTCTTGTTGCTATTCCATCGTTGATGATCTTCAGAACTTCTTCTCTTTCTTTTCCCACCAGTGTGAGCCTTGGCGCCCTCACTGTTTCAGACCCGATGCCAGCCTGCGTTTCTGCCAGCTTTATGTATTGTACCAGTTTGGGATGAATGTCAAGTTCCAGCAAGGGCATGAACCAGCGGTANATCTTTGTTGCTTCAGCGATCTTTCCGGCTTTCACCAGNTTATAAATAGCTACTGTTTCCTTTGGAAAAGCACAAACCAGTCCGGCCACCCAGCCATCGGCGCCCAGGCAAAGTTCTTCCATGGCCAGGGGGTCTACACCGCAGAGAATTTTATAGCGGTCGCCAAAGCGGTTTATTAATCTTGTTACATTTATTACATCCCTGGTGGATTCCTTTATTGCATTTATATTTTTGCATACCTGNAGTTCGTCGAACATGTCCAGCGTTACCTCGATCTTATAATCCACCGGGTTGTTGTATATCATGATGGGTAGTTCGGTTGACTCAGCTACCGTTTTGAAATAAGTTACCGTTTCCCGGTGATCGCTTTTATATCGCATGGGCGGCAATATCATTATTCCCTTTGCCCCCCAGTTTCTTGCGTACTCAGCCTGTTGCATTGCTTCTTTGGTAGAACCTTCTGCAATATTTAAAACGACCGGAACTTTGCCGGCGCATTTTTCCACGGCGAATTTTATTAACCGCTCTTTTTCAGAGGTGGTCAATACACTGGCTTCACCCAACGTGCCGCCGAGTACAACNCCNTTCACCCCGGCTTCGAGNTGGGCATTTAAATTTTTCTCAAACAGCGGCAGGTCTAACTGATCATCTGCCGTAAATTTTGTAGTAAGTGCAGGAAAAACGCCGCTCCAGGTGATGCTCATAAACTAAGTTTTTGCTAAAGATAATTCATCGGAGTTTAACATTGCTTTTCGAACAAATCAAAAGCACAATTTTATTAAAAAATGAACTTATCCTTTTACTAAACTTTCACAGTCTGGCTTTTAACCGGCGCACATTTTTTGCGTTTATATGATTTAAACAGTGTATTCTCTAAACCAAATAAAAAGGAGGAACTATGACATTCAGATCGTTTAATTGGGTTCGTACTGCGGCTGCAGTACTATTATTTTCCGGCTGTGCCGGGAATGCCCATATAGAAAAAGACAAATCTGCTGATTTCAGTAAATATCATACCTATGCATGGGTAGATAAGCCGGAAGAAAAAACACCGAAGAAAAAAAGGAGAAATGAACTGGCCGAGACAAACGTCCAGAATTCGGTAAATGAGCAGTTGAAGAAAAACGGGTGGAAAGAGGTGAATGCCAACCCGGATGTGCTGGTAAATTATGAGTTGCTGGTAGAAAGGAACCAGAAAAAGCAACAAGACCCGGTATATTCACAACCTTATACCCGCAGTTTTTATAATCGCTACAGCGGCCGGATGATCACTTATTATTACCCCTCACAGTTCATGGGATACGACAGCTATTCGACCATGGTAAAGGAAGCTACCATTACCATCACCATGATCGATAATAATACCGATAAGACCGTTTGGCAGGGGTGGTCAACCACTGAATTAAACAGCAGCCGGATGACCGGTGATGAGATCGATAAAACTGTGCGAAAGATCTTCAGAAAATTTGATACCCGAAAATAGGCTGCAATAGATAGCTATAAGTAACAAAGGCCTTTCAATCACGAAAGGCCTTTGTGTGTTCCTTAAACCTGGTAACAGCCCGATTTGTATTTTAGTCATTTAATGGTTACATTGTATTGAAGTATACCAGGAGATCGTCTTAATTCAGCCCCACCATTTATTAATCGTTTAAACAATCAAAAAATGAAAAGAATTGTAATTATTCTGGCGGGGCTATCTTTATTGGCAGCCTGCAACAACTCCAGTGACAAGTCGGCTGAAAAAAAAGTGAAATACAGCGATCTCGCTAACGACAACCTGAAAGGCAACATTGAAAGCATTGAAGAAACACCCTATAAGGTTGACAGTGCCGGTAAAATAGGTTCAATGGATTCCTGCTGTATTGATGTTACACTGTATGACGAGAATGGCAATGCTGTTAAATTTACTTCTAAAGACAGCAAGGGAACGGTAAAGAATGAATCTGTTTTTACCAGGCATGAAAACGGATTATGGATGGGTGCTACAGATACGAAAGAAGGCAAGCCCAGCGGCTCCATGAAAGTAGGCGTGGATGATAAGGGCCAGTATACAAAAGCCCAGACATTTGACTCTGCCGGTAAACCGGGGAACTACTATACAAACATCACACAGAATGAATACGGGCAGGTGCTTGGCTGGAAAGAGTATGATAAAGACAGTGTTTTCAGGCAGTCGGGAGAAGGTAAGTACGATAAAAGCATGTTCATGGGATTTACTACAAAAGACAGTGTGGGTAAAGTAAAATCCAGCAGCTCCGCAAAGTATAACGATAAGGGAGAGCAAATTGAGTTTTCGAATACAAACATTACAAAAGATTCCACCACAACAAAGGTTACCAAATACACGTACGAAGCGCATGATGATAAGGGCAACTGGACCCAGCGTACAGAATGGAATGATAAAGATAAGGCAACAAAAATCTCAAAGAGGAACTATACTTACCGGAAAGAAGAAGCAAAAAAATAGTTATCTGTTTTTGTAACCGATCGTTTCCGAAATGACCGGGCCAAAACGAATGGAACTATAACCGGTTACAGTCACAAACAAAAAAGCCTTTCTAACTTGAAAGGCTTTTTAATGACAAATAACATGTCTCCTGTACCACGTACGGGATTCGAACCCGTGATTCCTCCGTGAAAGGGAGGCGTCTTAACCCCTTGACCAACGCGGCGTTTTAATAAAGGACGGCAAAGATAACATCTAACAGTTTTTCAACCAAATATTTTACAGCAACTGTATCAGTTTGTTGTTTTATGGGTATATCAGATCAAAACCCACGCCTGCATTGAGTTTTCTGCAGTTATTCACAGACATGTCTGACTAAAAATAATCCGCCAAATATCTTCCACATCCTGTAATTTTGCCTCTCAATTTTAAATTCAAATTAAAGCTATGAGTACAGTAAAAGTTGCAATCAACGGTTTTGGTCGCATCGGCCGCCTGGTATTCCGCCAGATCTACAACATGGATGGTATTGATGTGGTTGCCATCAA
>JGI24770J26754_10003588_pt1 | contig 10359 bp, 6 predicted proteins | sample LakOneMetagenome_FD_26754 | JGI IMG/M metagenome (IMG submission 26754) | reverse complement strand
GCACCTGGTCGTGGTGGCGGTCGGCCTCTTCCCGGCTTGCGACGAGTTCGAGGGCGCGGCGGGCCTTCTTCCGCAACGCCGCCGGGTCGAGACGCTTGGCCTGTTCGACCAGCCCTTCCTCGACCACCGCCCGCGCATCAGGGTCCAGGGTGGCGGGGAGCTGGCGGGTGGCCGCGGCGATGACCGCCGCGTGCTCGGGGGAGACCACACCCTCGCGTAGCGCGGCACCGGTCGCGGGGAGTGTCTCGAGTGCGCCGGCCAGGGCGACCTGTCCGGCCGCGGCCGCACCCGTCGTACGCGTCGCCTGAGACAGCCACGCCCCCGTCCCACTCATCCCCGACGCCGCCGCGACGGCGGCCCGGTCGGCCGCAGCGACCAACGACAGCTTCAGAGCCTGCAGCCGAGCGATTGCGCGATCGGTCTGTGCGATGAGCGCCGCGTAGTCGCCCGGGGACAGGCCCGGCTCGGCGCCGACAGGCCACGAGTCCATCAGTGCGTGCAGCTCGACCAGACCCGACGACACCGGATGCCCGGCAGCGGGAGGGAGGTCGAGGACAGCGGTCACGTCATCGACACTAGGGACCTGCGGAGATCTCAGCCAAAGCGTCGGACCCAGCTGTGGACAAAGCCCGTGGGACGTGGCCTGTGCGCGAATACCGGCCCACATGGTGGCCCGGCCCCGAATCTCGCCGCAACCCGCCCCAACACCCGTCGAGCGTGCGGCCCACCCTGTCACCATGGGCCTCATGACGTCAGCGACGCGTGCCCTCGTGGTCGAGGACGAGCCGGACCTCGCGGCCCTCGTGGGCAGCTATCTCGAGCGAGCCGGGATGTCGGTGACGCTGTGCCATGCCCCCAGCCACTCGATGCCTGACGGCTCCTCGATGTCAGGCATGGTCCACTGACCCGTCGGAGACTGGACGCAGTCCCGACGCCGTGCCCGTGAGCTCCCCCACCGGTCACGGGCACGGCGTCGAGTGCCCCGTCAGCGAGTGACCGTGAGGGTCACCGCCTTGGCCTTGTCGGACGCCACCGAAGGGCTGCCCTGATAGACCACGACCAGCGTGTGCTTCCCGGGGGCGAGCACGGGCAGCGTCAACGTCGCCTGCCCGCCGCTGAGGGCTGTGGACACCAGTGTCTTCTTGCCTTCCTTGACGACCACGGTGCCGCGCGGCGTCACGCCAAGCGCGGTGACCTTGGCCTTCACCTTGGCCTTCTTGCCCTTCGCGACCTTGGCCTTGGGCAGGCTGGCGGAGGCCGTGGCGACCGCCTGCCCGATGACCTTGGTGTCGGGCGAGGTGCTCGTCGTCGCGGCGTAGCCGTCGAGGGTGCCGGTGACCCGGACCGAGATGTGCGCGCCGAAGTCGGCCGCCGCGAGCCGGTAGGAGTCGGCGCTGGCGCCGCCGATCGGCTCTCCGTCGCGAAGCCACTGGACCGCACGGGTGGCGGTCGGACTGAAGTCCCCGCCCGAGGCCTGGAGCAACGCCCCGACGGTCGGCTTTCCGGATACAGTCGCCGCGGCGCTCACGGTCAGCGGGGGGTGCGCCACGGTGCAGCCGGACACGTCGGACGTCTTGCCGTCGGCCGTCGTCGTGCCATAGACCCAGGAGCCGTCGGCCGGAGCGGACGCCAGGTGGAACGCGCCCTGACCGCTTGTGGGCAGGGTGACCTGCACGGTGCCCAGCGGGGTCACGCCGGCGCCGGTCAGCTGTCGCGGGCAGGTCGCGCCGGTTGCCGACACGAGGGTGACCGTCACCGTGTCGCCTGGCTGTCCTGAGGCGGTTCCTTCGACCCAGCCGCCTGGTCCCGAGGCGGCGCTCGTCACCACCGGGGCGGGTGGGGCCGTGGCGCCAGGCGGTTCCACCGGCGGCGGGGGATCGGCGGTGTCGACGACGGGCACAGTGACCGTGGGCGGCATGACGAGCCGGTCGAGACCCTCGTCGGTCACGCCGCTCGCCTCGCTGTAGAGCCAGCCGTTCTTGGTAGCTCCCGTGCCCTGCACGACGACCGCGAATGTCTTGCTGCCCCCGGACGCGAGGTCGAAGCTGCTGACGGTGGGCGCCGTGACGATCTTGATGTCGCTCAGCGAGGCATAGTGGCTGGCCTTCAGGATCGGGTTGGGCAGGGTGACGTTCTTGATCGAACCACCGGCGCCTCCGTCGGCCGTCACGGTGACATAGACCGTGGTCGTCGTCTTGATCGGGATGTACGCCGGCGCCGTGACCGTCAGGCCGAGCACCGGTCGNTCCACGTGGGTGGTGTGCCACCCNTAGAGGTTGTCCCCCGTCACGGTGACGCTGCTGNTCGAGAAGCCGNTGAGGCCGGACTGCGCTCGCACGGCCCCGGTGACCGAGGGGCTGAAGGTTGCGAGCAGGTCCCAGGTGCTCTGGTCCGGGAGCATGGCGACGCCGCTCCAGGAGGTCCGCTTGAAGCAGGTCGGGGTCGTCTGCGGCCAGCTGCCCTGGGCGGGGTCATAGGTCCCCGTCGAGCAGGTGGAGACGTCGGGGTTGCTGCCCGACTTGACCACGAACAGCGTCGGGGTGGCGTTGCTGCGGTCGGGCTCCGCGGCCGTCGCGTCGAAGTAGACGGGGTAGTAGCCGACGGTGCCCAGGAGGGCGTAGTCCGTGCTGTCATAGACGGCCGAGCCGACCAGGTGGGCGACCGTGAGCTTCGCCCACGCCTCGCCCGCGTCTGCCAGTCCCAACGGGGCGTACTGGAAGGTGCAGGAGATGTCCGTGCCGCTGCACCCCGCGACGGCGTAGGAGCCGGGGGGCAGGCCCCAGCCGATCCGGTGGTAGGTGCAGCCCAGGTCACCACAGACGACCGGTGTGACGAAGTCCGGCACGTCGCCGGTGTACTGCACGGTCACCTGTTCGCCATAGGAGACCTTGACCTGGGTCAGGCCCGCGGCCCAGGCCGGGAGCGCAGGGATCGTCGACTGGGCGCCGGCCGGTGACGCCGGCAGCGTGACGAGGGCGACCAGCGGGGCGAGGAGGGCCAGCAGGAGGGCGGCGATGCGACGAGGCATGTCGCCAGGCTGCGCGACCGGCGTACCAGTGACGTACCAGCGGCGCTGCCACCCCTCGTCAGTCGGTCAGCGCAGCCCTGGTGGCAGCGGCCAGCCGGTCGAAACGCGCCGCCTCCACCGGACGGTCGGCCGCCCGGAGCAGAGCCGAGGCCCGGTCGGCGTACTCGTCGTTGTAAGGATCGGCTGCGGCCAGCTCCTCGAGGGCGCTGACCGCGCCGTCGGTGTCTCCTGCCCGGATCGAGGCCGAGACGATCCGGGCGAGGAGGCCGGCCCACAGACGGTCGAGACGCGCGGCGGCCAGGTCGAGACCGCCGGCGTCGGCGGGGACCGCCAGCGGACCCGTCCACAGCGTGAGGGCGGCCCTGGCCTCGGTGATCTGGCGGTCGACGGAGTCCGGCTCGGCGCGGGACAGTACGCGTTCGGCAGTGGCCGCGAAGTGGTCGGCGTCGACGGTGACGCCGGCGGCCAGGCGTAGCCGGTCGCCCTCGCGCTCCACGACCGGGTCGACGGCCCGCACCCTCGAGACCACGTTGCGCAGCCTCCTCCGGGCCACCTCCAGGTCCAGGCCCGGCCACAGCCGGTCGGCGATCTCGTCTGCGGTCATCGGCCGCCCGGCCAGGGCCACCAGGGCGACCAGGTGCCGGGGCTTGTCGCCCGGCACGGGATGAGTACCCCCGTCACCCTCGACGGCCACCTCACCGAGGACGCGGACGAGTCGATGGGGTGTCGGTACGGCGACCTCGTCGAGGTCGGGGTTCTCCAACAGCGCCGCCAGCGCGGGCCAGCGGACCGTCTCGCGCAGCATCGCCAGCTCCGGGTGGCCGATCGCCGCGAGCTCGGTCTCGACCGCCCGGGCCCGGAGCCTGGCTTGGCCGTGGTCGCCGCACTGCAGGGCGACCCACCCGAGCAGCAGGAACCCCCGCCACCGCTCGTCGTCGAACGAGCCGTCCGCCAGCGCCTGCTCCCACGCCGACCGGGCGTCGTCGAAGCGTCCCTCGAGCGCCGCCAGCGAACCTTCGGCGATCAGCAGCTGTCCGGGATAGCCGTGGGCCGCGGCGTGGTCCCGCACGCGGACCATCCGGCGGCGGGCCTCGGACAGCCGCTGGTGGTCGGCCGCCCACTCGACCTGTTGGGCGAGGAACGCCGTGCCGGCGCGGTTGGCCAGCCAATCCCCCGGGTGGGCCTCGGCGATGCCGATCCAGTGGTCGCTCGCGGTGGGATCGCCCGTCAGTGCGGCGAGGCGGGCGCGCTCCCAGGCGGCGTACCCCACGCTGACGTCGTCGCCGAGCAGCCGACCGACCCTGATCGCCTCGTCGAGGCTGGCGTCGGCAAGGTCGTCGGCGGCCACGGTGATCGCCAGCTCGGCGAGCAGGGTCAGCGCGTGTGCCCGGGCCTGTGAGCTGGGTGGATAGGCCGAGAGGGCGTCGCGGACCAGGGAGATGGCACGGTCGTGGTGACCGAGGGGAGCCTCGATCCGGTAGGCCAGGGCGATCCGCGCGGCCGCCTCGCTGCGGGGGTCACCGGCGAGGCGATGGAGCGCAGCGCTCTCGCCGAGCCAGGCCTGCGCCCGCGGCCGGAGGTCGGCCTGGCGTGTCCAGGCGGCCAGCGTGCCTTGCACCTGTCGGAGGACCGCCCGGGTCGCGAACTCCTCGTCGGAGCAGGTGTCGATGAGGCGCTCGGCCGCCGCGATCCTCGCCCGCGCCTCGTCGCTCGATCCCAGCTCCCACTCATGGTGACGCATGAGCACCGCCTCGAGCCGGCGGGTGACGGGTCCCGGCGTGGTGTCGTCGACATGGCGGGCGGCTCGGTCCAGCAGTCGGCCCTCGAGACGGTGCTGGAGCCGGGACCCAGCGGTGTGGGCCACCGTCAGGTAGGCCCTGGCGCTCGACTCCGGCGGAGCGGAGCGGGCCACGGTGTCCAGGACCGACGCGAGGGTCTGCAGGTCGACGGCGTCCAGGACCTCGGGCCGCTGGGTGGCGACCAGGTCTGGCAGGTCGGCGAGGCGGCCCACGGCGGCCAGCACGTCGACGGCCTCCAAGATGAGCGCCGCGTCGGCATAGACGCGGGCAGCGATCACCGCGTCGGTCGTCGGGAGGTCGCCGTGCGTCCGCAACTGGTCGCGTACGCCGTCGTGGAGCCGCCACCACCCCGGGTGCGGCAGGGTGGTCAGCGGCACGCCGAGCCGGTCGAGGCGGGCGAGCAGGGAGGGGTCGCCGAGGGCCCGGGCCAGCGGTGCCGAGACGGCGGGCAGCACCCCGAGCGCGCCGGCCAGGTCCGGCAGCCCCTGGGCGGCCAGCTCGTCGCACAGCGCCCTTGCGGCCGAGGCCGGAGCCCACGCGCCCGGGACCACCGCGTCGAGGTCCGGCCGCTCCAGGTGCTCGGCGCCGTCGATCTGCTCGGCGCCGTGTCGTCGGGTCAGGACAAGACGTACGCCGTCGGGGGCCGCGGCCGCCAGCCGCTCGATGAGACCTGGCTCCACGTGGTGCGCGTCGTCGAGCGCGAGCGTGACCGGCCCGGGGTGTCGCGCCAGGGCGGCGAGCGCGGCCGCCCACCGCGTGTCGGGCGGCTCGTCGTCGCGCGAGGCGGCGCCGACGACGGCGTCGAGTCCGACCCGCCCCGCGGCCGTCACCAGGCGGGCCGTCACCCGTGCCAGCGTCCGGTCGGCGGGCTCGAGCTGGACCCGGAGTCCGGTGGCGGCGTCACGGGCGAGCAGGTCGGCCAGCGTGGTCTTGCCCGCGCCGGAGGGCGCAGTGACCACGACGACGCGCGCGTCGCGGCACCGTTCCAACAGGGCCGAGAGGCGGTCGGGCACGTCAGGAGGTTACGTGAGGACGGCGCCGCCGTCCGAGGTTCGTCTCATCGGGATTCGGGGACCCCGAAGGGTCGACCGCGAGAAGAAAAATGGTCGGGCTGACAGGATTTGAACCTGCGGCCTCTTCGTCCCGAACGAAGCGCGCTACCAAACTGCGCCACAGCCCGATGTGCGGACCTGGTCCGCAACCTGGGCGAGCATACCGGACCGCTCCGGGGGCTCCTAAACCGCGTCCGCCGATCGCGGGGTGAGGGTCAACAGGGTCGCTTCGGGGCGGCAGGCGACCCGGATCCGGGCGTAGGGGCTGGTGCCCAGCCCCGCCGACACGTGCAGCCACGAGGACCCCGGGTCACCGGGCATCGAGTCGGCCGGATGGCGGTGCAGCCCCTTGGCGCGGGCCGGTTCGAGGTCGCAGTTGGTGGTCAGTGCGCCGACGAACGGCACGCAGACCTGGCCGCCGTGGGTGTGCCCGGCGATGATCGCGTCGTAGCCGTCCCGGCTGAGCTGGTCGAGCACGCGCAGGTAGGGCGCATGGGTGACCCCGAGCCGGAGGTCGGCCCGGGGGTCGGCCGGACCGGCGACCAGGTCGAGCCGGTCGTACTCGAGGTGCGGGTCGTCGACGCCCGCGAACGCCACGCGGAGGTCTCCGACCGGGAGTGAGTCGAGCCGGTTGGTGAGCTCGACCCAGCCGCGCTCGGCCAGTGCCTTGGACAGGTCCGGCCAGGGCAGCGGCGCGGACCGGGTGTTGCGGTGGCCGTCGTCGGGCATCAGGTAGCGCAGTGGGTTGCGCAGGGTCGGCGCGAAGTAGTCGTTGGACCCGAACACGAACACGCCAGGGGCGGCGGTCAGCTCGCCGAGCGCGTCGAGGACCACCGGGACGGCCTCCATGTGGGCCAGGAAGTCACCGGTCACCACGACGAGGTCCGGGTCGAGCGACCACAGCCCCCGCAGCCACTCCTGCTTGCGGGTCTGGCCCGGGGTCATGTGGATGTCGCTCAGGTGCAGCACCGTTGTCGGTCGGGCGCCGACCGGCAGGACAGGGACCTCGACCCGGCGCAGCGTGTAGGCGCGAGCCTCCCAGGCGGCGTACGCCGTCAGGCCCGCGCCCGCGACCGCGCCGGCGCCGAGCAGCCTGGATATCCCGGTGAGTGCCACGCGGCAACCCTGTCACAATGAACCACATGAGCGCCCTGAAAGACCGCCTCCGAGCCGACCTCACCACCGCCATGAAGGCGCGGGACGAGGTGCGCTCCTCGACGTTGCGGATGGTGCTCACCGCCATCACCAACGCGGAGGTCGCCGGCAAGGAGGCCCGGGAGCTCTCCGACGACGACGTCATCGGCGTGCTCTCNACCGAGGCCAAGAAGCGCCGCGAGGCGGTGACCGCCTTCNNCGACGGCGGCCGCCCCGAGATGGCGGCCAAGGAGCAGGCCGAGGCGGCNGTGATCGCCGACTACCTGCCCGCCCAGCTGTCCGCTGAGGAGATCGCGNCNCTCGTGGCCGACGCGATCGCCACGTCCGGCGCCGCCGCCGACGGCATGCGGGGCATGGGCAAGGTGATGGGCATCCTCACGCCTCAGACCAAGGGCCGCGCCGACGGCGCCGCCGTGGCCGCAGAGGTACGCCGACAGCTCGGCTGAGCCGCCGCCGACCGGCTAGTGACCGCCGCCGGGGAAGCCCGGGAAGCCACCTCCGCCACCGCCGGGGCCGCCGTTGCCGCCGCCGTGACCGTGGTGCTTGGGTGGCTTGGGTGCCTGAGAGGCCGGCACGAGCAGGACCGTGCCACCCGCGAGCACCGACGCTCCGACCGACGGGTAGGCAGTCACGACGCTCTCAGCGCTGGAGATCGGGATGTCGCTGTTGTTGACCACGGCGACCTTGAGACCGGCCGAGTGGAGCACTGCGGTCGCCGATGCCAGGCTCATTCCCGTCACCGACGGGACCGTGGTCATCGGGTGCGGCTGCTCTCCGGAGAAGTCGGGGACGTGGAAGGCCTCGTTCTTGAGGTACTTGTTGATGGCGCCCATGGCGCCCTTCCACATCGGGCCGGCCAGCGTCGATCCGAACGCCACGCTGTCGGTGATGTAGCGACCACCGACGGTGAGGCCCTTGAGGCTCATCGGGTGGCCGACCGAGTTGACGCCGGTGATCACCGAGGCGGTCGCCAGCTGCGGGGTGTAGCCCATGAACCACACGGCGACGTTCTCGTTGGTCGTACCGGTCTTGCCGGCTGACGGGATGGTCAGGCTGAGGCCGTTCATGTAGCCGAAGCCGCCGGGCTCCTGAACGCCCCGCAGGACCGCGTTGACGCCGTCGGCGGACGCCTCGCTGATGACCTGCTTGCACTTCGGCGAGTACTCCTTGATCACCTGGCCGTCGGCGTCGGCGATCTTGGTGACCGGGTAGGGCTGGCAGTACTTGCCGCGGGCTGGGAACGTCGCATANGCGGCGGACAGCTCGAGCGGGCTCACGTCGGCGACGCCGAGCGTGAACGAGGGGACCATCTCGTTGGGGCGGTCGTTGAGCTGGATCCCCATCTGCTTGGCCAGCTGGTAGGGCTCGCACAGCCCGGTGGTCAGCTCCAGCTGGATGAAGAAGCTGTTCACGGAGTGCTGGGTGCCGGTGTAGAGGTTGAACGAGCCCGGNCCGGTGGAGTTGTGCCACTGCTGCTCGGTGGAGCTCTGGTAGTTGCCCTTGCAGAGCGAGAACTGACCGAGGTTGGTCTGGATCTGGTCGGGGGAGTTGATGGTGTAGTCCAGCGGGACGCCCTGCTCGAGGGCGGAGGCGAGGACGAAGGCCTTGAACGTCGAGCCGGGCTGGAAGCCGCGNGCGTCGCCGTACTTCTGCGGGACGGTGTAGTTGAGGAACGTCTCGTCGGCGGCCTTGTCCTTGCCCATCGGGCGTGACTGGGCGAGCGCCTTGACCTGCCCGGTGCCGGGCTCGACCATCGCGAGCGCGCCGAGAGCGGGGTCGCTGGCCTTGACGTGGGTGGCGACGGAGGTGTCGGCGGCCCTCTGGTAGCGCAGGTCGACGGTGGTGTGGATCTGGAGACCGCCCGACAANAGCAGCTCCTTGCGCTCCTTGAGCGTCTTGCCGAGCGACTTGTCCTGCTCGAGCCAGGCCACGAGGTACTCGCAGAACCACGGCGTGGCAGAGTCGATGCAGCCGTTGTCGGAGGGCTGGACGTCGAGGCCGAGGTTCTCCTTCTCCGCCTTGGTGGCGCGCTTGGCCGGGATCACGTTGAGCTGGGCCATCCGGTCCAGGACGACGTCGCGGCGCTCCCGGGCCTTGTCGGGGTAGTTGGTCGGGTCGTAGCCGGTGGGGTTCTTGACCAGGCCGGCCAGCAGGGCCGACTGGCGCAGGTCGAGGTCCTTGGCGTTGACGTTGAAGTAGTGCTGAGCCGCCGCCTGGATGCCGTAGGCGCCGTCACCGAAGTAGGCGATGTTGAGGTAGCGCTCGAGGATCCAGTCCTTGCTGTGCTGCTGCTCGACCGCGATGGCATAGCGGAGCTCGCGGATCTTGCGGGCATAGGTGTCGGCCGTGGCCGCCGCCCGCTCCTCCTTGCCATGGGCCTGCTGGACCAGGGTCATCTTGACCATCTGCTGGGTGATCGACGAACCACCCTGGACGACGCCGTTGCTGGCCTGGTTGGTGATCAGGGCGCGCAGGGTGCCCTTCAGGTCGAGCGCGCCGTGCTGGTAGAAGCGGTAGTCCTCGATGGCCACGATGGCCTTGACCATCGTGCGCGACACCTGNGTCAGCGGGACGTTGATGCGGTTCTCGTCATAGAGCGTGGCGATGACCTGGTTGTTGTCGTCGTAGATGAACGTCTTCTGCGGCAGCGCCTCGGTCTCAAGCTCGGCGGGGAGCTTCTCGACGGTGCCGGCCAGCTCCTTGGCGCCGAGGCCCATGGCCCCCGCGAACGGGATGACCAGACCGGCCGTCACCAGCCCCATGATCGCGGCCACGGCGGCCATCACGCCCAGGTGGGAGAGCACCTTGGGCGCGGACAGACGTTCCTCGGCGGGCCTACGCATGCGCTCCAGAGTACGGGACATGACTAGTCACATCCCATTCACGGCCTGGTCAGGGCTAGTCCCAAAGGACTATTCCGGTTGACACGCACGTGTCTGTTGTCCAACCGCGAATCAGACTTAACTCTTCAGCACAGGGGAATGCACCAAACGTGGTCGCGACAGGGGCGGTCACGAACATCAAACAGATGTGGGGACATCATCATGTGGGTTGAGAACTGGGCGCCTTCGGCGGCCTGCAAGGACCAGACTCCGGACGCTCTCTTCGTTCGCGGGGCCGAGCAGAACAAGGCCAAGCTCGTGTGCAAGGGCTGCCCCGTGCGCACCGAGTGCCTCGCGGAGGCCCTCGACAACCAGATCGAGTGGGGCGTGTGGGGCGGCATGACCGAGCGCGAGCGCCGTGCGCTGGTGCGCCGTCGTCCGGCCGCCTCGTGGCGCACCGTGCTCGAGAAGGCCAAGAGCGACCACTCCAAGCTTCCGACCGG
>JGI24770J26754_10003586_pt1 | contig 10364 bp, 6 predicted proteins | sample LakOneMetagenome_FD_26754 | JGI IMG/M metagenome (IMG submission 26754) | reverse complement strand
GCCGTGCTGGGCCAGTGGCTTGTTGCCGGTGACAGCGCGCAGCAGCACGTAGAACACCGGCGTGAAGAAGATGCCGAAGGCTGTAACGCCGATCATGCCGGAGAACACCGCGATGCCCATGGCATGACGCATCTCCGCTCCGGCACCGACCGATGTCACCAGCGGGACCACGCCCATGATGAAGGCAATCGACGTCATCAGGATCGGACGCAGCCGCAGGCGGCTGGCCTCGATAGCCGCCGCGATTGGCGTACGTCCGGCAAATTCCAGTTCGCGCGCGAACTCCACGATCAGAATCGCGTTCTTTGCCGACAACCCCACCAGAACGAACAGGCCGATCTGGGTGAAGATGTTGTTGTCGTTGCCGGTGATCCAGACGCCGAACATCGCAGCCAGCAGCGACATCGGCACGATCATGATGATCGCGAGCGGTAGCATCAGGCTTTCGTACTGCGCGGCAAGCACCAGGAACACCAGCAGCATCACAATCGGGAAGACATAGAGCGAGGTGTTGCCTGCGATGATCTCCTGATAGGTGAGGTCGGTCCATTCAAAGCCGATGCCCTTGGGCAGCGTTTCGTTGGCGATGCGTGCAACCGCGGCCTGCGCCTGACCTGTGGAATAGCCCGGCGCGTTATTGCCGTTGATATCCGCTGCGAGGAAGCCGTTATAGCGCATGGCGCTTTCAGGGCCCGCGGTGGATTGCAGCTTGAGCAGCACCGACAGCGGGATCATCTCGCCCGTGGTCGATCGTACTTTCAACAGGCCGACATCTTCGGGGCGCGCGCGGAACTTGCCGTCAGCCTGCACGCGCACGGAGTACACGCGTCCGAATTTGTTGAAGTCGTTCACGTAGTACGAGCCGAGATAGACCTGCAACGTTTCGAAGATGCTGGTGATCGGCACATTGAGTTGACGCGCACGGGTGCGGTCGATGTCCGCATAAAGCTGCGGGACGTCCACCTTGTAGCTTGAGAATAGTCCGGCGATTTCCGGTGCCTGCATTGCCTTGGCGAGGAAAGCTTTCTTGGCTTCGTCCAGCGCCTCGTAGCCAAGCCCTGCCTGATCTTCGAGCTGCAGCTTGAATCCGCCCGTGGTGCCGAGGCCGTCAACGGGCGGCGGCGGTAGCATGGCGACGAATGCGTCACGAATGACCGTGTACTTCTTGTTCAGCTCTGCGGCGATAGCGTTGGCGCTGAGCGAGGGGTCCTTGCGTTCACCGAAGGGCTTGAGCGTGGAGAACACGATGCCGGCGCTCGATGAGTTGGTGAAGCCGTTGATCGACAGGCCGGGGAAGGCCACGGCGCTCTCGACGCCGGGTTGCTGCATGGCGATGGCCGACATCTGCCGCATCACCTCTTCGGTGCGGTCCAGCGTTGCGCCTTCCTGAAGCTGGGCAAAGCCGATCAGATACTGCTTGTCCTGCAGCGGCACGAAGCCGCCGGGGACAACGCGGAACAGGACAGCGGTCACGCCGATCAGGACCAGATAGACGGCCATGACAGCAGCCTTGCGCGAGATCACGCGCTTGACGCCGCCACTGTAAGAGTCCGAAGCCTTCTGGAACACGTTGTTGAACCGGCGGAAGAATCCGCCGAGCACCTTGTCCATGCCGCGGCTGAGCGCATCCTTGGGCTGATCGTGCCCCCTCAGAAGAAGTGCTGCGAGGGCAGGCGACAGCGTCAGCGAGTTGATCGCCGAGATCACCGTCGAGATCGCAATCGTCATCGCGAACTGCTTGTAGAACTGCCCGGTCAGGCCGCTGATAAAGCCGAGGGGGACGAACACGGCCACCAGAACCAGAGCAATGGCGATAATCGGCCCCGACACTTCGTTCATAGCGCGATAGGTCGCATCGCGCGGCGACAATCCTTCCTCGATGTTGCGCTCGACGTTTTCAACCACGACGATGGCGTCGTCGACCACAATGCCGATAGCGAGCACGAGACCGAACAAACTCAACGCGTTGATGGAATAGCCGAACAGCAGGAGCATGGCGAACGTGCCGATGATCGATACCGGCACCGAGATCAGGGGAATGATCGACGCGCGCCACGTTTGCAGGAACAGGATAACCACCAGCACCACCAGTGCGATGGCTTCCAGCAAGGTGTGGATCACCGCTTCGATCGAGGCGCGGATGAACCGCGTCGGATCGTAAGCGATCCGGTAATCGACGCCCTCCGGCATGTTCGCCTTGATCTGCTTCATCGTGGCGTGAACTTCATCGGCAATCGCAAGCGCATTGGCACCGGGCGACTGGAAGATGCCGATGCCGACGGCGGACTTGTTGTCGATCTGCGAGCGCAGCGCATATTCGGATGCGCCGAGTTCGATCCGCGCGACATCGCGCAGGCGGGTGATTTCACCGTTCTGTCCGGTCTTGATGACGATATCGCCGAATTCCTGCTCGTCCCTCAGACGGCCCTGCGCATTGAGCGGCATTTGCAGCGTAATGTCAGCGGAGTTCGGTGCGCCGCCGACCGTGCCAGCCGCAGCCTCGACGTTCTGGGCCTGAATTTCGCGGGTGATATCGCCGGGCGACAGGCCAAGCTCCGCAACCTTCTGCGGATCGAGCCAGACGCGCATGGCGTAATCGCCCGCGCCCCAGATCTGCACCTGACCGACACCACGGATGCGGGCGAGGCGATCCTTGACGTTCAGCACGCCGAAGTTGCGCAGGTAAGTCGTGTCATAGCGGTCATTCGGCGACAGCAGATGGACGACCAGCGTGATGTTCGGTGAGCTTTTGACCGTGGTGATGCCGAGCTGGCGCGTTACCGCAGGCAGGCGTGACTCCGCCTGCGACACGCGGTTTTGAACCATTTGCTGCGCGAGGTCGGGATTTGTGCCGAGGCGGAAGGTGACGTTGAGCGTGAGAACGCCATCCGTCGTTGCCTGGCTGTTCATATAGAGCATGTTCTCGACGCCGTTGATTTGCTCTTCAAGCGGCGTCGCAACGGACTCGATAATGACTTTGGGGTTGGCGCCGGGATAGAGCGCGCGCACGGTGACGATGGGCGGCGCGACTTCCGGATATTCGGAGATCGGCAGCGCGGGGAGGGAGAGCAAGCCCGCGAGCAGGATCAGGGCCGAGAGCACACCGGCGAAAATCGGGCGGTCGATAAAAAAGCGCGAGATATTCATGACGTTATCTCATGATTGGTTTTGTTGCGGCGATTTCCGCAGTCGTCATTGCGAGGAGCGAAAGCGACGAAGCGATCCAGTGTCTCTTTCAAGCGATGGATTGCTTCGCTTTGTTCGCAATGAGCCGTTCAGTTCGCTTCCATCGCGATGACTTCGGGCGCGACGGGAGAGCCGGGACGGATGCGCTGTAGGCCCTTGACCACGATCTGCTCGCCGGGCTTCAGGCCGGACGTGACAACGCGCAGACCGTCAACAGCAACGCCGAGGGAGACCTCGCGGTATTCCGCCCTGTTCTCCTTGTTCACGACCATCACGTATTTCTTGTTCTGGTCGGTGCCGACGGCGCGCTCGTTGATCATCATCGCGCGTTCGGTCTTCGGTTGGCCCATCTGCAGGCGAACAAATTGTCCGGGGATCAGGCGGCCGTCCTTGTTGTCGAAGATGGCGCGCACACGCACCGTGCCGCTGCGCGCATCGACCTGATTGTCGATCAACTGCATGTGCCCTTCGAACGGCAAGCCATTGCTGGTAGCGGTGCCCATCTTCACGGGAATGCGGCCGGTCTTCGATGCGGAGGCATCGTCACCGAGCGCGTTCAGGGCACGGAGCACGATCTGTTCGTCGGCATTGAAGCTGGCATAGATCGGCGATGTGGAGACGATGGTAGTCAGCAGCGGCGAACCGGGACCGGCAGCAATCAGATTGCCGACGGTGATTTCACGCTTGCCGACGCGGCCTGTCACCGGTGCGCGGACTTCGGTGTAGCCGAGGTTGAGCTGCGCGGTCTTGAGCGTCGCCTGCGCCGCTTTGAGGTTCGCTTCAGCTTCGCGATAGGCATTGATGCGGTTGTCCTGATCGCGCTGGGAGATGGTGTTGGAGCCAGTCAGTTGCTGGCCGCGCTCGTAATCGCTTTTGGTAAAGACGAGACGGGCCTGCGCGGCGGCAACCTGCGCATCGGCGCGGGCGACTTCGGCGGCATAGAGGGCGGGGTCGATCACGACAAGAATGTCGTCCTTCTGGACCATCGCGCCTTCACGGAAGCGGATTTCCTGGATGGCACCTGCCACACGCGAACGAACCTCGACCTGCTCGATGGCTTCGAGACGGCCGGAGAATTCATCCCAGATGGCAGTGTCGCGCTCTGCGACATTGGCGACGGAAACCGGCGTTGCGGGCGGTGTTGCCGCCGCCGCGGAATCGGCCCTGGCGCGGTCGTTCGAGGTGGAGAAGACAAAACCGCCGGCGGTGGCGAGGATCGCCAGGCCAATCCCGGCGCCAATCAAACTGGTCTTTTTCGAGAGACTTTTCATCGCGTGCCCCATTTTCTTGTCGCACTCGCGCTGGGCGCAAAATGCAGTTATTTCAACACGTTGCAGAATGATGAGAGCTTGTCGGAGGAATTAAATTCCCCACTTGCCCCGCGTCGCAGTCATTTATTGCTGCGCCGCAACTGTAACGTTCGGTATAGATGGGACTTGGACTTTCGCCGTCAAGGGACATATCTAACGAAAGGTACAAAATCAGAAAGGTTCTTATTGTGGCTATCGGACGACCCCGGGAATTCGATCTCGACCAGGCTCTGGAAAACGCTCTGCACGTTTTCTGGGAGAAGGGATACGAGGGCGCGTCCATGGCGGATCTGACCGAGGCTATGGGCATCACCAAGCCGTCGCTCTATGCCGCGTTCGGCAACAAGGAAGACCTTTTCCGCAAGGCGCTCGATTCTTATGTCGACGGTCCGGCCGGTTACACCAAGCGTGCTCTGCTGCTGCCGACAGCGCGCGCTGTTGTCGAGAATCTTCTCTACAGCGAAGTGGATGCGGTGACCGACCCCGAATGCCCTGCAGGGTGTCTGTCGATCAACGGCGCTTTGACCTGTGGTGAGGCGGCGGAATCGATCAAGCAGGAATTGCGGATACGCCGCAGCCAGTTTGAGAGCGATCTGCGTGCGCGGTTCGAGCGCGCGAAATCCGAGGGCGACCTGCCGGAGGCTGCCGATGCGACTGCGCTGGCGCGTTACATCGCAACGATTTCGCAGGGACTCGCGGTGCAGGCTGTGGGCGGAGCCACGCGGGATGAACTGAAGAAAACCGCCGAAATGGTCTTGATGACCTGGCCGCCGATTAGGGCCTGATCTCCTTCCGCTCATTCTCGTGGAAGCGGGGCGTCAGATTTCAGGCGCTAGCGCCCGCCGTATCGCAAGCTTTTGCTGCGGCAAGAATGCGTTGGGCGCGCAGGCGGACGGGAGCATCCACCATCATGCCGTCGACGGACACCGCGCCATCGCCGGAATTCGCGATCTTTGTCGCCCACTCAATGTCTTTCTGCGAGGGCCGGAATCCGGCGAGCGTCGGCGCGATCTGCTTTGGGTGAATGCAGAGCTTGCCGCCGAATCCCATCGCCGCTGCATAACGCGCGTCGTCTTCCACCAGCGCCGGATTGTCGAAGGACGGCGTGACGCCTTCAAGCGGCGCGGGCAATTGCACCAGCCGCGAGGCCAGCACGATTTCGGCGCGCGCCATCACGAGCGCATCGCGGTCCATGCTGCAGCCGAGATCGGCGCTGAAATCGATATAGCCGAAGGCCAGCCGGTCGGAATGCGCGGCGACCTCGCGAACACCCGCAACGCCGTGCGCGGATTCGATCAGCGAAATGACAGGTAGATTGCCGAGCACCGCTCGCACGCTCTCGAGATGTCCGGCGGTTTCCGCCTTGGGCAGCATGATCCCCGCAATGTCGAGGTCTTTCATCGCCACCACATCGGCTTCATGCCAGCGCGTGCCGAACGCATTGACCCGGACAATGGAATTGGGCGGCAGGGACGCGGCCTTGAGCGTTTCGCGCGCCGCGTCTTTCTCGTTTACCGCCACGGCGTCCTCGAGATCGATGATGATGCCGTCCGCACCGGACGATGCCGCCTTGAAATACCGGTCAGGCCGGGTGGCCGGAACGAACAGGGGCGCAAGGAAGGTGATGCGCTCGCGGGCATTGGTCATGAGAGTCTCCGGCTGATCCCATGCGCGTCGCAGCCTGCACATGGAATGACTGAAGTCTCGTTTTAAGCTTGGACAGGACGCGGAGGCAACCGGGATGCGTGGATATCCATGCGTGCTAGTGTTTCCGCGATATTGCGGGCATGACGCGCCAGATCTGGCACGCCCATCAATTCGCCAAATGTCCCGCGTGCCAGAGGGCCGGCCACGAAGAGTCTTTCGGCGGCTTGCCCATCGCGGCCAATGGCGCGGCCCTGCACATCGACATCGATGCCCAGACCCAGCGGATCGGGCCGGGCGAGGCCGTCATTGAGCAATTGTCCAAGCAGCGGATTGCCGCTGAACACCGTTCCATGCGCGGGGCCGGTGGCGAGAATAATAGTGTCGAACGATGCCGGCTCCCACATCCGGCTGCGCCGCGTGCGAAGGTCGACGGACAGCGCCTGGCCTTGTTGCGTGTTTGCGCGGACCGAAGCAGCCTGAATTGTCAGCGTGCCTTCCGCGATCCGGCGCACGATCACGGCATCGACCTGCGGCGCGATGCGGAAGCGATAAGTGTCCCAGAACGGGCGCAGATGCCGGATCAGTCTGGCGCGTTCTTGCAGCGGCAGCGCGCGCCAGATGTCAAAGCCCTGCAGCCGCACTTGGTCGAGCACCGGATGCCACGATTGCCCTTCGCGCGCGGCTTCCGCGATGACGCGCCGGACATGGCGCAACAGCGAGAGCGTGGTGCGTGAAGGATTGCTCGCGAAATCGCCGAGGGTTTCGCTGAACTGTGTGGCGTGGGTTTGCGAACGCAGGCCGCGCCGCGAGATCGCGGTGATATGTCCACGATGTCCCTGACGATCAAGCGAGGCGACAATATCGGCCATGGTCAGGCCGGTCCCGACGATCAACACGCGAGCATCGGGCGCGATGCCCTGCAAAGCGTCGGGTCGCCACGGATTGGCGATCAATTGGGGATCATGGCGCAGCGGTGCGAGCGACGACGGCACATCCGGTGGTGTGTGACAGACCGCCAGCACAATGGCATCGGCGTGAATGTCCTCGCCGTCATCGCAGAGAACACGGTGTCCGCCTTGATGCGGGATGATCGCGCGTGCCGTTGTCTTCTTGTGAGTAACGGCGTCGCCAAGTTCCCGGACATGGGCATTGACGTAATCGCCAAACGCTTTGCGCGTCGGAAACAGATGGACATCGGCAATCACCGAGGCTGGGTCGCGCGCGGGATAGCCTGATGCGATCAGCCATTGGTCGAAATGGCCTTCCTCGTCGAAATCAAGGTTCATCTTCAGCGCGGGCACATTGATCCGGTGCGCGGGATCGCTGTTGTCGTAGGCGAGGCCGCGGCCGATCTCGTCACGAGGCTCGACGATCAGAATATCATGGCGATGCGGCGCGGTGCGGTGAAGGTGCCATGCCAGCGCCCCGCCGGAAAATCCGCCGCCGACAATCACAATGCGCGGGCGAGGATTGCCGCCGTTCAGAGATTGGGCGTGTCCGATCATTCCCGCATCAAAGCCGGATGATTTCTCCGCCGTCCAGCCCTCAAAAACATTGCCGTCGGTCATTTTTGGTTCCAGAGCATTTGCATTGGACAAGCCGCTCGCCGTATTGTGCGCCATCCTGTATGTGATCATGAACCGCCTGGAAATTGCTTCCGCTTTTCCGGATCATGTTCGAATAATTCACTTCAAGACGGAGCAGACGTGGCCGCAATTTCCCTGCGTATCGGAACGCGCAAAAGCAAGATGGCGCTGGCGCAAACCGAGGAAATCGCACGCCGGTTAGAGGCCGCCGCGCCCGATCTGAAGGTGGAGATTGTCAAGTTCGAAACCCGTGGCGACACCGACCAGACCGGGCTGCTGCTGCCGCATGGGGGCAAGGGCGGCGCATTCGTTGCCGAAATTCGCGAGGCGGTGCTCGCCGGGAAACTCCACGCGGCGATGCATTCGCTGAAGGACATGCCGGGCAACGAGGATACACCGGGTCTCGTGATCGGCGCGACACTGTCGCGCGATCCGCCGACCGATGCGCTGGTGCTGCGCGATGGCCTGACGTTCGAGGATCTGAAACGCACCAAAGGCAACGGTTTCAAGATCGGCACCAACGCGGTGCGGCGTGCGGCCTATGTGCGGCGGCTATTTCCCGAAATCGAAGTCATCCATTTTCGCGGTGCAGCCGATACCCGCGTGCGCAAGCTCGACAACGGCGAGATGCAGAGGTTGGCGGACGGTGGCGAGGTCGGGCCTGCGGACGCGCTTATTATGGCGCGCTCGGGTCTCGAGCGCGTGGGGCTTGCGGGTCGCATTGCGCATGAATTTACAGCACTTGAGATGTTGCCTGCAGCGGGGCAGGGCATCGTCGCGGTCGAGTGCGCCGCGAACGACTGGCAGACGCGGCAATATCTCGCGCTGATCGATGATCCTGCTGCGCATCTGTGCGCTGACGCCGAGCGCGAAGTGCTATGGGTGCTCAATGGTCACTGCAATTCGCCGATTGCGGGATATTCGACGATTCGTGGGCACGAGATGACGCTGACCGCATCGGTGCTCGATCTTGAAGGCGACCGCTTGCTGGAATCTTCGCGCAGCGGACCTGCCGACAAGCCACGCGAGCTTGGCCGCGCGGTGGCGTTCGACCTGCTCGCCAAGGGCGCGGCTGCGATTATTGAGACATCGCGGCCAGCCTAGCCCTTATATCCCCGCACGCGTTTAAGCATCTGCTCGACATGCGCGATCGGCGTTTCCGGCTGGATACCATGGCCGAGATTGAAGATGTATCGGCCACTCGCGTAACTTGTCAGTGCGTCGTCGATGGCGCGGTCGAGCGCATCGCCGCCTGCGATCAGCGCCAGCGGATCGAGATTGCCCTGCACGGCAACACGAGTCTGGACATGATCGCGGATCAGTGACGGCTCTGCCGTCCAGTCGATGCTGACGCCATCGACTCTTGTCTGCTCCACATAGAGCGGCAGTTGCGCGCCCGCGCCGCGCGGGAAGCCGATGATCTTCGCTTGGGGGACTTTTGCGCGGACACCCTCGACAATGCGACGCGTCGGCTCAACTGACCAGCGCTGGAATTCTCGCGGCGGCAATACGCCGGCCCAGGTGTCGAAGATTTGCAGCGCGTCGGCGCCCGCTTTGAGTTGTCCCAGCAGATACTGAATGGAATTCTCCACCAGCACGTCGATGATTTTTGCGAAAGCCTCCGGTGCGCGATAGGCGAGCATGCGCGCGGGCGCCTGATCTGGCGTGCCTTGTCCGGCGACCATGTAGGTCGCGACCGTCCACGGCGCGCCGCAGAAGCCGATCAACGCGACCTTTGGATCGAGCGCGCTGCGCACGCGGCGGAGCGCTTCATAGACGGGTTCAAGTTTGGTGAAGTCGGCAGCGGCCGCCAGCGTCTTGATCTTCTCCGGTGTATCGAGCGGGTCGAGGCGGGGACCCTCGCCTGCCTCGAAGCGCACCGAGCGCCCGAGCGCATGGGGGATCACCAGAATGTCCGAGAAGATGATCGCCGCATCGAAACCGAACCGCCGGATCGGTTGCAGCGTCACCTCGGCGGCCCATTCCGGATTGAAGCAGAGGTCGAGAAAGCTGCCCGCCGTGGCGCGCAGTTCGCGATATTCCGGCAGATAGCGCCCGGCCTGCCGCATCATCCACACCGGCGGCACGCTCTGGCGGTTTCCGGAGAGGACTTCAAGAAATGGTTTGGCGGGCTGCGGCTGGCTCAAGCGGAAATTCCGTTGCGGGACGATGGAGTTATGGCCGCTCTGATACACGCTGCCATGACCTTTGACCACCAGTTGACGCCCTGAATCATCCTGATACGTTCTTTTTTAGAACTGAAACATGGCTGGTCTGACAGGCCAAACCATTGTCGCCTCGCGCGAACCTGCGCTAACGATGAGACCAACAGTCCGCCCACGGATGGACGCAGACAAGATTTCGGATTCGAATATCCAGGAGAGAGGGAACACATGAAAACGGCGATTACGGAATTGTTCGGCATCCAGCACCCGATTATTCAAGGTGGAATGCACTTTGTCGGCTTCGCGGAGCTTGCATCCGCTGTTTCGAACGCGGGTGGCCTTGGCATCATCACCGGCCTGACGCAGAAGACGCCGGAACTGCTGGCGAAGGAAATCAAGAAGTGCAAGGACATGACCGACAAGCCGTTCGGCGTGAACCTCACGTTCCTGCCGACATTCGCCGCGCCTCC
>JGI24770J26754_10003585_pt1 | contig 10367 bp, 6 predicted proteins | sample LakOneMetagenome_FD_26754 | JGI IMG/M metagenome (IMG submission 26754) | reverse complement strand
TGTTTCCGGCGACGGTAGGGGATTTTGCAAGACTGAGGGTGTTCATTATCCGCTTGACCATCTCGTCCTGAAGAGCAAAAACATGGTCCGTTTTCTCGACAAACGACATCTTAAATAGCTGTTTGCCGTCAGTGACATTCACTAGCTGAGTTTCAACGACAAATTCGTCGTTCAGCTTTTTTATGCTGCCGAAAAGCACGTTATCGACACCGAGTTCGAGGCCGATGGCACGCGGATCCATCTGTTTATTTTTGTAACTAAACGCCGCCGAACGCGAGATAATACGAACATCGGGCGAAGACGACATCCGCCCGATCAGATTTTCGCTCATCCCGTCCGAGAGATAATCATTAGCACCGTCGCCCGTCTCGTTCGTAAATGGCAGCACCGCGATCGACCTTTTTGGAACATCGACCTTTCCAAGGACCGTTTCGGGCTGCCGCGAGATCGAGAGGGACAATATCCCGGTTGCGTAGCCGATCCCGACCAAGACGGCGAGCATCGTAACAACTCCCAGACCCCAGCGATGACGGTAAAGAAACGACGCTCGCGTTTGCGTGGTCGGCGAATCGCTCATGGATGCAGTGACGGCTTCGAAGATCCCGTCCGCGGTCGACGGTGTGGCGTGGATATTCGAAAAACCGATCGCTCGGACCCGCCCGTCCACGATCTCTCTTTTTGCCGCAGCCATAATTCGTTTGAATCGTTCGTCCGCGTGCAAAACCTTCAAGTTTGGTTCGGTGCCGATCCAACCGAGCCACGCATCGCGTTCGGCGAGTGCAATTTCCAACAGTTCGTACGCACGGTCAACACGGGCCGCCGCGAAGTTCGCCATACTGAGAAAATAGGGCTTAACAAAATCTTTTTTGGACCGCAGTNCCATCGAATCCGCCAGTTGGACGGCCTCCGCTGTTCGCCCNGCACGTTGATAAGCAAAGCAAAAATGGTATTCGACGAGGGCCGCCTGAGGCATCATTTCGCTGGCTTGGGCGAGNTCGGCGATCGCCTCATCATGACGGCCAAAAAAGCTCAAAAGGTTTCCTCGCTGGAGGTGACCCTGGGGATAATTNGGATCNATGCNGACGATCTCGTCGGCTTTTGCCAGCGCCTTTTCAAACTGGGACGTTTGATAGTAGCACCAGACGACCAGTATCTTTGTCCGCAACGACATTGGATCGAGCTCCTCGGCGAGGAGCATTTCCCTGATCCCTTCTTCAAATCGTCCGGTTCCGATAAGAAGGGCGGCGTACCATTCTCTGGCTAGAGCGTATTTTGGATTGAGCGAGATGGATCTCAGAAAACTCTTCTCGGCGGGCCCAAATCGAAATTCATTGTTCAGCAGCAAACCGTTTGCCGCATGGGCTTCGGCAAGTTCAGGGTCAATAGCCAACGCAGAATGCACGTAGTCCCAAGCATTCCTGTATGCATCGACGGTCGGAATAAGGCCGTATATCCCTGCCCAGATATAAAATTCGGCTATCGCACTGTGGGCTTGAGCAAAGTTCGGATCGATCTGAACGGCGACCTTATAGGCCTCGAGCGCTTTCGGCAGCGACTGCGACGTGAATTGATTCCAGTAAAACCGGCCGCGAAGATACGCTTCGTATGCACTTGCATCGTTGGTGCCGCGTTTAGACAGTTTCTGGCGGTCTTCGCCGGTTAAATGCGGGATCAGTGCCGCCGCAACCTGCTCCGAGATCGCATCTTCGAGTTCGAGGACATCGGTCAGATGCTCGTCAAAGTGGCCGGCCCAGATGGTCTTTAATTTTTTAACATCCAGCAGTTGCAGCGATATTCTAATTCGCTCGCCAAACCGGCGAATGCGCCCGTCGAGAATGTACTCGACACCTAGTTCGGCACCCGCCCGAAATGGATTTATCAGGTGTTCGTTGTATTGAGTGATCGAACTCGTCGGACGCACGGTCAAACGCTGTACGCTCGTCAAACGCGTGATTATTGCATCAGCGACACCGACCGTGAGGTATGCCTCGTCGGTGCTTTCTTCGCCGGTGGGGCTCAGCATGCTTAAAGGCAAAACCGCGAGCGACCGCACGCCAGGCTCAGCATCTTCGACGAATGCTACCGGTTTTGGCAGCGAACGCTCGGCCGCGACCGTCTCGCCCTTTAGGTGTCGTTCGATATCTTCGCGAAATGCCGCCACCGATGGATAACGCTCGCCGGGCTCCTTTCGGAGCGCCTTCAGAATCACATTATCGAGATCACCGCGAAGCTTTTCAGCGACCCTCGCAGGATCTTCATTTTGTAAGTCCACCGTCCCTGCTAACGTTGTCGCCGTCGGATTCACTTTCACTGACGTGAGTTCACTGTCGCTGCTGTTTACAGCAACACTTGGTACGACCGGTTCGTCATCGCAGATCGCCCTCGCGACGTCGTGAGGTGAACGGCTCTTTATCTTGTATGGCCGGCGTCCAGTCAGCAGTTCGAACAAAATAACACCGAGACTGTAAACATCGGTCGCATACGTCACCTTCTCGCCCCGCACCTGTTCCGGCGACGCGTAATCGACCGTCATCATTCTGAGCGCCGTTGCCGTCGGCTGCAGAGTATCCAATGCCATCTCAGGATCAAGCAATTTTGCGATACCGAAATCGAGAAGCCTCGGCTGCCCGTCGTTGGTGACAAAGATATTGGATGGTTTTAGGTCGCGATGAATGATCAGCTTTTCGTGGGCGTATTCGACCGCCTCGCAGACGCGGCAAAACAATTCAAGCCGCTCGCTGACCGTCAAACGCTTTTTATCGCAGTATCGATACAGCGTCTGGCCATCGATGAATTCCATCACAAAATATGGCCGCCCGTCATCGGTCGTACCGCCGTCGATCAGCCTGGTAATAAACGGATGGTCAAGAGCCGCCAGTATCTGCCGCTCGTTCCGAAAACGCCGCAGAACAAAATCGGTATCGACACCGCGTTTTACGACCTTTAANGCNACCCGCAAACGAAATTCGCCGTCCGCNCGATATGCTTCGTACACCGCACCCATNCCGCCGCGTCCGACCTCGCGCTCNATGCGATAATTGCCCAGCAGCGTCCCAACGAGCGGATCTTCGTCCACATCGTCAAGCAATGCCGANAGCACATTATTTTTGGCGCTGTCGTAGAGCGGCTGTTCGATAAAGCTGCTCGCCTCGTCGAACTGCGACAAAAGTTTCTCGACCTCAGATCGCAGTTCGCTATCATCTCCGGCCTTTTTCTTTATATATTGTGAGCGCTCACCAGCATCGAGTTCTAAAGCCTCGTGAAAGATCTCCTCGATCTGCTGCCAACGCTCCGGTGTCATCGAAATTTAGGGTTACGATCAAACTGCTNTGTTCGNACTAACGATATCTTATTATTTTTCGTTCCCAAAGACTAAGAAATTGCCCACGAAATACACGAANGACACTAAAATAAGACGAATTCCTATTTTAGTGTCTTTCGTGTATTTCGTGGGCAAATATCTTAAGGCTTCATTCCCTCATTCCATACCGGTTTGAAGTCCGAGTTGACCAGCCATCTTACAGGTTCGACCATCGAATTGATCGACCGCGTCATATGCATGAAATCGATGGTTTTGATCTCATCGCTCGCGCGGTGATAATCGGTGTGCAGCCCAAAGCTTGATACGGTATGCGCGATAATTCCGGCGCGCGCGAGTTGGATATTATCAGACCGCTGAAAGAAATTCTCCTGCGGATGCGGGTCCTGAACGAGCTTTGCTCCTCGTTTTGCGAGTTCCGGCCCGAGATTCGAACGCTCATAACCGGTCAACCATAATTCCTCTGCCTTGACCTTGTCATCCGGCCGGCCGATCATCTCAAATTCCAGATTCGCAACCAGTTTGTCCTTTGCAAATGGCATATTGTTCACAAAGTACGTCGCGCCAAAACCACCCGCTTCCTCGCTGCCGAAACAGACGAAATACACAGTCCGCTTTGGCTTCGCACCGCTGCCAAGGACGCGGGCGAGCTCCAAAACAGCAACGGAACCCGACGCATCGTCATCTGCACCATTGAATATCTTGTCATCGCCCGGATTGCCTTCGCGGACACCCAAATGATCGAGATGCGATGTCAGCAATATAACCTCGGCTGCAAGAGACTTGTCTGTTCCGGTGATCTTGCCCATCGCGTTCCAAGTGTGCGTGGTCGGCCCGGCCACAGTCTCGCCGGTGATGGTGATCGCGGTGCCGTCATTTAACTTTGTAAAAGCTTCTGCCGCCTTGTCCCTTAACATAAAAAGGTTACCGGGCCGTCGAACGAGTCCGACTTTCGCCCCGGAGATCTCTGACCAATTGTCGCGGGCCTCGACGGTCTCCGTGATGATTATCGCCGCAACTCCCGCTTGTCTGAGCTTGGCGAATTCAGGTGAGAGATCCATAAACTTTTTGGACGGATCGACCTTAACAAATACGATCGCTCCCTTATTACCGGCCTGGCCGAGATCGATCTTTTGAAGCGGCCCCATCAGCTGTTTGGCCGTCATGCCAAAAGACACCCAGTCGCGACCGTAAACCAATCCTGTACCGGGCTCACCGGCTATCTGCAGGTTAATGAGGTTTTCGCGTCCGGGCACGTCAACCGTCTGGACATACGTCTGCTTCCCGTCCGCCCCGGTCTCGCCCGCCGGTTCAAGCCCGAACTGCATAAATTGCGATCCAATATACTCCGCCGCAACGCGTTCAAAAATGGTTCCGCTCCCACGCCCCTGCATGGCATCGCTAGCGAGAAAACCCATCTCGGCACGGACATTTTTTTCATCAATAAGGGCCTTACCTGGTTGAGCAATGCCGGACAGGTTCGCCGCCAATAAAAGGAGCAATAGAATGCTGGTTCGTTTGAGGTAGATTTGTTTCATAAGTTATCGTGTAAAACGCACACGGATCGTTTTTGTTTCTTATTGCCAGGTGTCCTAACTCGGAATCATCGTCGCGGCGGCAGTTCACGGAGTACAAACCGTTTCGATCTCGCCGCCTAATTCGACGACCCTTTTCTCGTCGGCGGCCGCGAGATCCCTTTTCTTCTGTTTACAATAGACCGATGCCCGCCCTTTGTAAGCACGGGAATCGTTCCGGTTTATCTTAATAATGGCCAGATAGTCCGCGAGCGCTTTTTCGTATTGTTTTGCTTCTTCGTACCTGTCGGCGCGTTCTATTAGGGCATCAACGTAGTTCGGATCTAGCGTTATAGCTTTGGAAATGTCGAGCATTGCCCTCGCGCCTTCGAGCGTAAAATATCCTCGGTAAAAATTTGCCTGAGCCGACCGCGGATCCAAAACGATCGCCCGGTTTATGTCCGCTGCCCTTTTGGGACGGTTCGCATTTTGAAAATAAATGTACGCTCGGCGCTCATAGGCCTTTGCGAATTTCGGGTCGATACTTATCGCGTTCGTATAATCCGGGATGATCTTGTGAGCGTAGATCAGCGATCCGAGCATTTCATTGACATACCCGCGATAATAAAAGGCGGCGGCGAACTTGGGGGATATATTTATGGCTTTCGTCAATTTGATCAGGGCCCTGTCGTATTCGAGCTGGCCAATATCGCGGATGGCGCCAACAAACGCTGTCTTCGCGGCCGCCGGAATATCTTTTTGAGCGGATAGAATCGCCTGCGGAAGTTCCGATTCGCTCACGCCTAACTTTATCAATTTCTGCCGGACATCCTGGTCGTCCGGAACCTCTCTGATGTAGTATCGCAGATCGGCTAGGGCATCGGCGGTCTCTCCTTTTTCAAGAAATGCCAAGCCTCGGGCGAGATATGCCGCCGGCGTCGACAAAGCGGCGGCCCGGTTTAGATCCTTCATCGCTTCGTCCGGCTTTTTGAGCTTGAGATACGCATTTCCGCGTTCGATCAATCCCAGACTGCGGTCAGATTGCAGTTCCAGTTCCTTAGTGTGATCGTCGATCGACCTCTGGTAATCGCCCAGCCTGTAATAGAGCGTGCCGCGGCCGTAATAAGCATAAAAATCCTCAGGGTCGAGCTCGATGTTCTTATTAAAATCCGCCATCGCCTTGTCGTAAAGCCCTTTTTCGAGATACGCATTGCCGCGGCCGTTGTAGGCGTTTTTTGACTCGGGATCGCGGGCGAGAATTTTGACGTAATCCGCGATCGCCGCGTCGTAATCGCCGGCGTCCATACTCCGGTCGGCGCTCCTAAAAAGTTCCGTGATCACGGGATCTTCGTCATTCTGGGCAAGGCCGATCGCGGCCATTCCGGTTAAAAGCGCGACGGCGAAGAGGAGGTTAATAAATAATTTTGTTTTCATCGTGAGAATTATACAGGGCAACCGTCGGTTTCTTTAACGCAATCAACCAAATCAAAACTACTTTGCGAGACCGGGATAATATCTCCAGTTAGACTTAAAATCCTTGGTCAGTTTCTGATCGGTGAGAATTGCCCGGACCATCTCGACAGGTATTTGTCCCTCGTGCAAGATCGCATCGTGGAACTGTTTATCCGTCATCTTTTTAGAATCGACGAGATCTCGGTGCAGTTGATAAAACTGCAGCCCGCCCATCATGTAAGCGATCTGGTACAGCGGGCCGTAATCGCCGCTAAACGAACGCCGGACCTCGCCGAGGGCGTTGTCGCGTTCGTGGCCGACCTTGTTTACGAGCAGATCGACGCACTGTTCGGGCGTCCAGTTGCCGAGGTGAAAATTTAGCGAAAAAATAATTCTCGCCGCCCGGTGCGAACGCCAGAATAATGCCCCGATCTTCTCCTCCGGAGTTTTATCAAAGCCGCGGTCCCAGAACAGGAATTCCCAGTACAACGCCCAGCCCTCGACCGAGAACGGCGTTCGAAAATCTCCGCGATATGGGCGATAGCGTTGGGCCATGAATCCTTGCAGGTGATGGCCGGGAATGAGTTCGTGGCCGGTGACGGCGCGGGCGAAATACGGATTATTGCCACGCATCGACATTAGTTTCTGTTCGTGCGTCATCCCGTCGGTCGGGTACGAAACGAGGATCGTCTCGCCGCCGAGAAAGAAGGGCGCGACCAATTGCCGTTCCGGGGTCATCATCTCCATCCGCCAGCTATCGCGGGCGATCTTGGGAACGGTGACCAGATCGTTCTTTTCGACATAGTCGATCGCCTCGTAGGCGAGCTTTTTTATCAGCTCGGGCTGTTTGCCCGGTTCGACATATTTCTGTTTGACGGCCTCGATGGCCTTCATATAATCTTCGCCGTAGCCCATCTCGCGCGAAGCCTTTTTCAGCTCCGCCTGGCACCAGTCGAATTCCTTGTTGGCGATCTCGATCAACTCCTCGGGCGTGTACGGGATCATCTCGAACTTCAGCTCGTCGATCAGAGCCGCCCGCCCGATCGGATCGCCGATGATCGTCGTCTTATCGTCCGCGCGGATGCCGCCCAGCTTTTCGGTGATAAATGTCTGATACTTCCCAAGCGCGTCGTCGGCCGCTTTGTACGGAGATTCGCACCACCAGGTGAACATCGGATCGTACGAATTATAGAAACCGTACCAACGCCGCAGAGTGCTCCGCAGTTCTCCGACAGTTCGGGCGGCACGGTTAGCGACGGTGCGCGGAATGCGGACACTCCTGTCCGCTTGGGCAGATCTCTGTGTGGCATCGATCGTTATCACAAGCTCGTTAAGCAAAGCCGCAGACTTGGCGGGATCAACAAATTCGAGCCGGCGGCGGGCGTCCTCGAGATCGCTTATCGCCTTTTCAAACGGCAGCAGCGGGGACATCTCTTTAAGCTGCGCTTCGTAGCGGACGTTTTCCTTTAGCTCATGCTCAAGTAGATTCTTAAATAACAGGTAATCTATTTGTTCGCTGTGGTTTAGCGTGTCGAAGTTGAGGCTGTTTAATAGCTGTAATTCATCGTTATAAAGCTGTCGAAACCTGGTTGATCTATTACTTGAGGTCTGTGCGGAATAGAAGCGATCGAGGATCGAAACGTCCTCATCATATTTCTCGATAACGCCCCGTAAACGTGATGGCGAATCATTATACGCCGCCAGCTCGTCCTTAATGTTCTGGCTCCAAACCATGCAGACCGACGCCGCAAACGCCAATACCGCGATCCAGATCCAGCGAGTAAGTTGTCCCATATATTGCTCCGTTAGATGATCCTGTAGATTTGCTAGATTCTAAACCAAGTCGCTCCTCAACGGTAGGCAGGATTGCCAACCAAACCGCTTTTGCGGTACATTTGCGCAATTGAGGAATTATGTGCGGAAGAGCATCACAGGCGGAGATCAAGGCTTATCAACAATTTGTTTACGAATGGAACCATCCCGAGCTGTTCGTTCCGCGACGGAACCTGCGGCCGACGGAACCGGCTTGGATAGTTGCACGGCGCAGTGATGGATTGATAAAAACCGTGGAAGCCCGCTGGTGGTGTCAGTGGGATGGCGCTTATAAATTTGAGGCGAAATATCCGACGTTCAATGCCCGTGTCGAGACAATGCACGAGAAAAAGCTCTGGCCCGCATTGCTTAAAAAAGGCCAGCGTTGCCTGCTGCCGATCGACAGCTTTTACGAGTGGCCCGTCAAAGGCAAAGGCCTGCCGCCCGTCGAGATATTTGTAAAGGATCGAAATCCGTACGCCCTCGCCGGATTGTGGAGCCGCTATTTCGAAGGCAATGAAACGAGATATTCGTTCACCACATTCACGTGCGAACCGAACGAATTCATGAAACCCATCCACCCCAAAGCGATGCCCGTCATCCTCACAAATCTGGACGAACAAAAACTCTGGCTAACCGAGGGCGACGAGGAATTGCTGCGGCCGTACGAAGGCGAAATGGAATTCACCGAACTCCCCGACACCCTTGAACATCTCTATCCCGACGAAAATCAAAAGTATTCGCTATCCCAATAACCGGCGTTAGTTCTTCGACGATCTGGGCGGACCTTGCGGCGTACGCTCAGGCTTCATGCTTTTGAGGTTTCGTGCTACATTTTTGTTGCGATGAAAAAACTTATCTTTGCGGTCTTTTTTATTACGTCGGTGTTTGGGCTAAGTGCCTACGGGCAGAACGACACGCCTCTTGTTTCGAAGGAAGGCGGATTTTCGTTCATTCCTCCGGCGGGATTTGGTAAATTCCAGTTTTCGAAACAAACCGATTCCGCAGAGGCCGGCGGCAAGACGCACTATGATTACGAAGAGAGTCTTGATCGCGGTTATATGTTGATCAGCTATTTTGATCTTGGGGTGAATCTCGTCGATAGTGCCCGCATCCAGAAAGTCCTTGACGGCGGTCGTGACGGAGCGGTTCGGGGCAGCAGTGCGACATTGGACTCTCAGGAGAATATTACGGTCGACGGCTTTCCCGCCCTGTCGTTTATTATCCACGCCACTGATAAAGACAAGATCACGTCTTATGCCCGCACAGTCGAGATCGTCGCGGGTTCAAAAATGTATTCGTTTTTGCTCGTGACGCCCACTGCACCCGATCTAACCAAACCGGACGTCCAGAAATTCTTCAGCTCGATTCACATTCAAAAGCAATAAACTTGTGCCTTTCAGGCACGAGAGTTCCCGACGGTGTTGAATTCGAGTCTTCCGGGCACGCGGAAGTCTAGATTATCCGTGACTGCGATTTAGCTTTCTGTTTCTGCCAAAAACAAATATATCTTTTCTTCTCGGCGCGCTTTTTCTTTCTGATTGCTTTCTATTTGCTCCGGACGGAGTTCTTTTTGTTCCGGAAAGCTTTCGATTTGTTCCGGACGGAGTTCTTTTTCTTCCTGATTGGTTTGGATCTCTTCCATTTAGCTTTGTGGCTGCGAATCCTGAGAATTATGAGCAAGTAATTGAGTTCAATTTCTTCCGGAGGGAAGGTTGGGAATGGGAGATCGGGTTCCGTCCGGGAAAAATTGGGTTCCGTCGGGGAAAGATCGGTTTGTGGGAATGAATAATTCAATTGTGAAAATGAGAGAAAGAATTGTGGGAATAAGAAATCGAACTCCGTCGCGGAAAAATTGAGTTCTCAGAATAAAAAATTGAACTCCGTCCGGGAAAAATTGAACTCGATCTGGAAGATATTTTCTTCGGAAAATGGCGGAAAATTCGCAGGATTTGGCGGAAACTTTGTGGGGGAGAAAAAAAATAATTTTTCGAGATTTGCTGACAGTCAATAAATACGGGCATTTCGCGGGGCTGCGAGATCGTAAATAATTATTGACAGCCGTTTTCCAGAAATGTTTTTATATTTATGGGAAGAGCGTGATCTCTCGCACGCCTCACGACGAAGACTTCTCCAACCTTGGCCGTCCTGGCCGACCGACTTTTTCATCACGTATCCAAAATACGTAAGGAGTTTTGTTATGGCTCGAGCATATTGGTGGTCCGCAAAGCTATCGGATCAGGCACTGTTATGTCAGAATTTCGTTTCTA
>JGI24770J26754_10003582_pt1 | contig 10370 bp, 10 predicted proteins | sample LakOneMetagenome_FD_26754 | JGI IMG/M metagenome (IMG submission 26754) | reverse complement strand
CCATGACGAGACCACGCTGTTCGAGATGCTGAATCTCGAAGGGGCGCAGGCCGGGCTGTCGTGGGAGACCATCCTGAACAAGCGCGACAGCTACCGCGCCGCCTTCGACGGCTGGGATGCGGAAAAGATCGCACGCTACGGCGATGCCAAGGTGGCCGAGCTGCTGGCCAATCCGGGCATCGTGCGCAACCGCCTGAAGGTGGCGGCCGCGATCAACAACGCCAAGGCTTACCTGGCGATGCGCGAAGCAGGCCTGAGCCTCGACCAATATTTGTGGTCCTTCGTCGATCACCGGCCGATCGTCAATGACTGGCCGGATGGCGCGCGCCCGGCGCGTACCGAGCTGTCCGACCGCATCTCGAAAGACCTCGGCAAGCGCGGCTTCAAGTTCGTCGGCTCCACCATCGTCTACGCCTACATGCAGGGGATCGGCATGGTGGACGACCACGACCGCGGCTGCATCTGCCGCCAACGCGCATCCGCCGCCTGATCATGGACATCCGTGCCGCATGGCGCAGCCAGGCGCGCTATACCGTCTTCGACACCGATTACGGCGACGGCGCCGGCTTCCAGGTCCTGGCCGACGTCTGGCGCACCGATCCGCACCGCTCGCCGCACCTGCACGTGATCGCCCTGGGCACGCAGGGACAGCAACAGCGGCCCGACCTGCTGCCGGGCTTTCACCGCCTGCCGCAGGCCGAACCCGGCATCACGCTGGACCTGCTCAGCGCCCCCGTCGATGCCGCCCTCGGGCAGCTGACGGCGCGGGTCGACCTGTTCCGCCTGCACGGCCTGCAGGAAGCCGGCGCCGGCTTCGCGCGTGCGCTGGCGCGCGTGGCCGCGCCCCAGGCGTGCCTGCTGGGCCAGGGTTTGACGGCAGAGCAGGTCCAGGCGCTGGAAGCCCAGGGCTTCGTGTTCGAACCCTGTGCCGAAGCCGATAAACAGTGCGCGCGCTTCGCCAGCCGCAAGCCGCGTCCGCCCGTGCCGCCGCTGCCGGAACGGCGCGCCATCGTGCTCGGCGCCGGCATCGCCGGTGCCGCCGCCTGCGAGCGCCTGTGCGCGCGCGGCTGGGAGGTGACCCTGGTCGAACGCCATGCGCGGCCGGCGATGGAAGCGTCCGGCAACCGCGCCGGCATCTTCATGCCGCTGGTGTCCCGCGACGACAACATCCCGACCCGCCTGACCCGCGCCGCTTACCTGTTTGCGCTGCGCCACTGGGAGCGCCTGGGCGGCATCGGCCCGGGGCGCGCGATCGAGGGCCAGGCCTGCGGCGTGCTGCAGCTGGCGCGCGATCCCGGCCACGCCGAAGTGCAGCGGGCAATCGCCGCGAGTGGCGCGCTGCCGGCCGGGTTCGCGGAATGGCTGGAGCGGCCGCAGGCGGAAAGCCTGCTCGGGCTGCCCGCGCCGGATGGCGGCTGGTTGTTCCGCCAGGGCGGCTGGGCCCGGCCCGGCAGCGTCGTCGATGCCATGCTGGCGGCCTGCGGCAACCGGCTGCAGCAGCGCTTCGGCGTCGGCAAGGTCGGCATCGCCTACGAAGGCGGGCACTGGTCGGTGCATGACGAGCATGGCGCCGAGGTGGCGCGCGCGCCGACCCTGATCCTGGCCAACGGCGCCGGCGCCATGCAGGTGCCGCATGCGGCGCCGCTGCCGCTCACCGCGATGCGCGGGCAGGTCAGCCACTTGCCGGCGGCCATGCTGCCGGCGCTGCCAGTGGTGCTGTGCCGCGAAGCCTATGTGACGCCGCCCTCGCACGGCGTGGTCAGCGCTGGCGCCACCTACGACGTCGACGGCAACCCCGAGCTGTCGGCCGCCAGCCACGAGGAAAACCTGCAGCGCCTGCGCAGCCTGCTGTCCGATGCGCAGGCGGCGCAGGGCGCGCCGCTGGAAGGGCGGGTGGGCTTCCGCTGCATCGCCCCGGACCGCCTGCCGCTGGTGGGCCGCCTGCCGGACTTCGACGCGGCCGGCGATACCGAACGCCTGCGCGACGTGCCGCGCCATCCTGGCCTGTACGGCCTGCTGGGCTATGCCTCGCGCGGCCTGATCTGGGCCGGCTGGGCCGCCGAGCTGCTGGCCGCCCAGCTCGAGGGCGAGCCGCTGCCGCTGGAAGCCGCGCTGGTCGACGCACTCGACCCGGCCCGCTTCGTGTTGCGCGCACGCCGCAGCCGTGGCCCCCAGCCCGCCGACATTTGATTTCTTGTAAGAAATTCCAGAAACTAAAGGTATAATTAACGTCCGGCAACATTTCACACACGAAAGGTTGAGATGGACGACCTACTGGCCGACACGCCACCCGATACGCCCGACACGCCCGATACCCAGGACCTGTTCCTGTTCCTCGCTTCGACCGCGCACGACATGAAGAACTCGCTCAGCGTCCTGTCCGGCACGCTGGAGCGGCTGCTCGTCACGCAGTCGGCGCTGCCTGCGCCGAAGCGCGAATCGGCGTATCCGGAAATGGCGCACATGCTGTACCAGACCAAGCGCCTGAACGACAATCTGATGCAGCTGCTGGCCCTGTACAAGCAGGTCGGCCAGCCCGACTACCCATTCGACCTGCAGCCGGTCGAGCTGGGCCAGCTGGTCGAGCAGGTGGTATCGATCGGGCGCGTGCTGCTGCAGTCGCGCGGCATCCGGCTCGAACTCGACGTCGACCCGGGCCTGATCTGGCACCTCGACGAAGACCTGGTCGTCGGCGTGCTCTCGCATGCGATCAACAACGCCATCCACTACACCTGCGATACCGTGCGCCTGGCGATCCGCGAGACCGAGGGCTGGCTCGAGCTGCGCGTCGAGGACAACGGTCCCGGCTATCCGCCGTCGCTGCTGAAGGCCGGCGCGATCGCCACGCGCGAGGCGGCAAGCGGCGTCAACTTCCTGACCAACAGCGCCGGCCTGGGCCTCTACTTTTCCAGCAAGGTCGCGAAGATGCACCAGCACCGCGGCCGCATCGGCACGCTGCGCCTCGAGAACGGAGGGGCATATGGCGGCGGCTGTTTCATCCTGAGGCTGCCATGAGCGCGGCAGAAGAGATCGACTGGGCCGCCAAGAACTACCTGGTGGTCGACGACTTCGTCGGCATCCGCCAGCTGCTGCGCGAAAGCCTGCGCAGCCTGGGCGCGCGCAACATCGACCAGGCGTCGAGCGGCGGCGAGGCGATGGGTTTGCTGTCCCGCGTGCGCTACGATGTGGTGCTGTGCGATTACAACCTCGGCGACGGCAAGAACGGCCAGCAGGTGCTGGAAGAAGCGCGCGTGCGCAACCTGGTCAATCCGAGCACGGTGTGGCTGATGGTGTCGGCCGAGAAGAGCGTCGAATCGGTGATGGGCGCGGCCGAGCACCAGCCGGACGCTTACCTGATCAAGCCGATCACCGAGGGCGTGCTGCTGACCCGCCTGAACCGCGTGTGGCACAAGAAGCAGGTGTTCCACATGATCGACCAGGCTTATGCCGAAAAGGACTACCTGCGCGCGGCCAGGCTGTGCGACGCCCGCATCGGCAGCGACAAGCTGCACGAACTCGACCTGCTGCGCATGAAGGCCAGGCTGATGGAAAAGAGCGGCCAGCCGGCGCGGGCGCGCGAAGTCTACGAGCAGGTGCTGGAGCAGCGCGAATACCAGTGGGCGCGCGCCGGCCTGGCCAAGATCCGCATGGCCAACGGCGAGTTCGAACAGGCGCGCCAGATGTTCCAGAGCGTGATCGCCGAGAACAAGTACTACATCGACGCCTACGACCAGCTGGCCGCGGCCTACCAGAACATGGGCAAGATGGAAGAAGCGGGCGCGATCCTGGAGCGGGCGGCGAAGCTCTCGCCGAACTCGGTGCCGCGCCAGCGCAACCTGGGGAACATCGCCCTCAGGCTGGGCAATGTGCAGATGGCCGAGAAGGCCTTCCGCAAGTGCATCGCGATCGGCGAGTACTCGATCATGAAGACGCCGGACGCCTACCTGGGCCTGGCGCGCGTGTGCGGCCAGAAGAACGATCCGAAGGAAGCGCTGCAGCTGCTGCTGGTGGCCCAGCGCGAGTTCGCGCACGAGCACCCGGACATCCCGCTGCGCGCCAAGATCACCGAGGGCCTGGTCTACCACGAGAGCGGCGACTACCGGCGCGCACGCAAGGCCGGCGACGAGCTCGAAGAAATGCTAAAGGTGAAAGCGGAGCGTCCCGACACGGCCACCTGCCTGGAGCTGGCGACCCTGCTGTTCGCGGTGGGCGTGAAGGACGCGCCGGTCGAGCTGCTGTGCTACGTGATCCGAAACAACCACGACAACCCGCTGCTGCTGGACGAGGTGCAGCAGATCTTCGAGAAGGCGCGCATGGGCGAGGAGGGCATGGCCTATATCCGCAGCTCGAAGAAGGAAGCCTCGGACCTGATGAACCAGGGCGTGCTGCTGTGGAAGACCGGCAAGCTGGCGGAGGCGGTGGAGTGGATGCGCAATGCGCGGAAAGCCGTGCCGAACAACCAGCGCATCCTGTTCAATGCNGCNCAGATCATGGTGTCGCACATGCAGCAGCACGGCCACGACGCGGTGCTGTGGGCCGAAGCCTGCGACGTGCTGCACCACGTGGACCGCCTGCTGCCGGGGCAGCAGCGTTTTGCGCAGTTGATGGAGCAGCTAGCAGCTTTGCAGCCGGAGGCGGCGTAGGGTGGGCACCCCCGTGCCCACCCTACAAATCAGGCCTTATCAGCTTTCGGCTTGCCGCCACGCGCCCGGCCGTTGCCATTCGGCTGAGCGCCAGCCTCGGGTGCCGGCGCAGTTTCCGGTGCCGGCGCCGCTGCCTCAGCTTGCGGCGCCGCTTTGCCCGCCCCATCCGCCGGCGTCATCGCCGTTGCGACTGCCTGCGTGAACTGGTCCTGAAGCATATTCCACCAAGCCATTGCATTTGGCATGCCCATGGCCGCCGCCGGGTCGGGCGCGCCGCCCTGGGCCGATGACTGCGCCGACCCCTGGTCCGAAGCCGGTGCACCGGGCTGGGCCGATGCGCCGCCGGTGCCACCGCCGCCGCTGCCACCGCTTGCACCGGCAGCCGGGCTTGCCGGCGCCGCGCCTGGGGGCTGGCCGAAGAAACTACCGAAAGGCATCGCCGCCATCTTCTCGGCGCTCACGCCCGACTGGCGCATGGCCTCGGCCATCGAAGCGCCCATCGCCTTCAGGCTGGACAGGGTGGCGCGCTGGACTTCCATGGTCTGGATGGTCCCGCGCAGCATGGTGAGGTTCATGTTCAGCCAGGATTCGACGGCCTTCAGGTCGGCGATGCGTTTGTCGAGGTCTTCGGCCGACATCGGCGGCGCAGTCATGCCGGACAGGTTCGTGCCCGGAAGGTTCATCGAACCCCACAGGTTCTTGACGAATTCCAGCGTATCCGTCACCCCGGGCATATTGGCGGTGGGTGGTTTCAGCATCATGGTCTCCTGTTATCGGTCTCACGCAAGGCTAACAGATAACGCATGGTGCTCATAGACGGTACACTAGCCGGATGAGCCTCGCTATCGCCTCGAACCGCCGCCGCCGGAAAATCGTGCTGGGCGCGCTCACGGTCCTGCTGCACCTGCTGGTGCTGGACTGGTTCGGCAGCCAGCTCGGCAAGCCGCGGGAGCCTGCGGCAAAGCGCGAGGCCCCGCCGGTGGAAGCGCAGCTGCTCAGGGCGCCCGCACCCCAGCCGCCGGTGCAAGCGCAGCTGCAGCCGCCGCAGCCATCGCTCGAACCGCCGCCGCTGCCGCAGCTGCCGCCCGAGCCGGTGGCGCTGGCGCAGGCCGAACCGGACAGCGCGGCCGGTGGCGAAGGCGAGGGCGCACGCACGCCCGATGCCGGGCCCGCCCCGGCGGGGACCGAAGCAGCCGGGCAGGGGCGCGCCGCCATTGCCGCGGCCGGCGTACAATCGTCTCCGGCCGGTGCTCAGGCGCAGCAGGCTGCGCAAGCCGCCGCCCAACCGGAAGCCAAGCCCGAGCCGAAGCTTGACGCAAAGCCCGTCCCCGAACCGCGCCGCTACAAGGTCGACCTGCCGCCCGCCGCCGACATCAAGCTCGACGTCGCCCGTACCGACGCCAACGGCACGCGCTGGAGCGGCGACGCGCTGCTGTCATGGACGCTGACGCCGACCGCGTACCAGATCCGCGTCGAAGCCGGCATCACGGTCGTGTTCGCGCACGTGAACCTGCTGACGGTGACCAGCGAAGGCANGGTCGGCGACGAAGGTTTCATGCCGGCGCGGATGACGGAAAAGCGGCGCGGGCGNTCGATGACGGCGACCCANTTCAACCGCAAGGACGGCAAGCTCAGTTTTTCGGCCTCGGAAGCGACCTACCCGCTGGTGTGGGGCGCCCAGGACAAGGCCAGCCTGCCGCTGCAGCTGACGGCGATCGCACGCGGCGATCCGCAACAATTGTCGGGCAATATCGACATCCTTGTCGGCGAAGACCGCGATGCAAGCGTTTTCAGCTTCGTGGTGCTCGGCCAGGAACAGATCGACACCAAGATGGGCAAAATCGCCACCTGGCACCTGGCGCGTCCGCCCAAGCCCGGTTCGTACAACTCGCGCCTGGACCTGTGGCTGGCGCCCGACCACGGCTGGATGCCGGTGCAGATCCGTAACCTCGAAGCGAGCGGGGCGGTGACGACCCAGACCGTGAACAATATCGTGATGAAGAATTCAGGAAGCTGACATGAACAAGATGTGGAAACTGGCCGGCGCGGCCGCGCTGCTGACAGCAACGATGATGGCGCATGCGGCGCCCGCAGCGGCGGCGGACGAGCACCCGTCGCAGGTGCGCCCCTTCAACCTGCCGCCTTCGGCCGACCTGTCGTACTCGATCAGCGCCAAGCAGCGTGGGTTCACCCTGAGCGGCGACGCCACCCTGAGCTGGCGCCAGGGCGACGGCAAGTACACGATCAACACCGATTCGCGCGTGGCCCTGCTGGGCAAGCTGACCGAGAACCGCAGCCAGGGCACGATCGACAGCTTCGGCCTGGCCCCGAACGAGTACTACGACAAGCGCTTCCGCAAGGACCCGGTGACGGCCAACTTCGACCGCGAGGCCAAGACCATCGGTTTCAGCGACGGCAAGAAGAGCTACCCGATCAAGGGCGGCGAACAGGACCGGGTGTCGATCTCCTGGCAGCTGGTGGCGCTGGCGCGCGCCGGCAAGGACAAGTTCAAGGCGGGCTCGGAATGGGATTTCTTCGTGGTCGGCCCGCATGACGCCGACCCGTGGACCTTCCGCGTGATCGGCCGCGAAAAGGTGACGGCCGGCGCCGCCATCGGCACGGTCGACACCGTCCACGTGCTGCGCGAGCCGCCGCCGGGCTCGAAGGACCAGACCCTGGACATCTGGNTGGCGCCTTCGCTCGAGTGGTATCCGGTCAAGCTGCGCTTCGTCGACAACGACCGTGANTTCGTCGAGCAGACGCTGGAGAAGGTCACGCGCAAATGAAAAAGCCGGCCATCGGGCCGGCTTCGAAAACTTACAGGCTGACTCAGCCGTAGCACTCCATCATGCAATCCGAAAAGTTCTGATCGCAGGTGGCCGGGTCGTTGCCGGGCGTTGCCTTGCAGGTGTCCTGGAAGTAATGGCACCAGTGCGCGCACGAGTCGGCGAAGGCCGGGCTGGCGGCNGCGCCGATGCCGATCGCGAACAGNAGGGTAGCAAGTTTCTTGTTCATGGTTCGTCTCCTATAGTTGTTTCAGCTGGTCGAGGGCCGCATCGATCGCCTTCTGGTCGAAGCCGACCAGTTTCCGGTTGCCGATCAGGATGACCGGGACCGAGTTGCCGCCCAGCTCGCTGAAGTCGCGCTTGCCCTTGTCCGACTTGTCCACGTCGAAATCACCGAAGGCGATGTTGCGCTCCTTCAGGTAGGCGCGGGTCTTGGCGCAGAAGGGGCAGGTGGCGGTGCCGTACACTGCCACCCGCGTCCTGGCGTCCGGATAGTAAGCTGCGAAATTGCCCTCGCTGTACTTCGGCTTGAGCATCTGCACCGCTTTCGGCACGTAATGGCCAATCGTCAGGCCGCCGGCCAGGATCAGGGCGTAGAGAACCAGGTTTTTTGCTGTTTTGGCGAACATGCGTGTCCCTCGCTATCGATCAGATGCCGCAGCGGGCGTAGCAGTCTTCGCGGTCGAGCTCGCAGTCCAGCGTNGGGGTGCCGGCTTTGACGCAGGCNTGNTAGGTGCGCAGGCAGGTCCAGCCGCAGCTGTCGGCCGCCTGGGCCGTGGTAACGCCGACACCGATAGCGAACAGCAGAAGTGCGAGTTTCTTGTTCATGCATTGTCTCCGTATGTGGTTGATGTTGACCCCCAGCTGTTGTCACATCTGAATGTTGCACCTGATGTGACATGCAAAGCNGTGTTCAGTAACATCTGACATTGTTGCTACNGAGTCAATGCGTNGTGGGTAGCTGATACAAATCGGCAACTTTTTTTGTAACAGCCACGCCATCCACGTCAGGAAATCACTCCTGCACGCCCGGGTCGTCCGGCGAATCGTTCTCCCAGTGCAGGGTCATCTCCTTGGCGCCATTGCCCAGCTTGACCGTGCGCTTGAAGGTCTTGCCCTCGGCTGCCGCGCTGATGCGGTAGGTGCCCGGCGGCAGCTTGGCGAAGAACATCGGGCCGGTATTCGCTACGCTCAGCACGCTGGCGCCCTTGGCGTCGGCGATGTCGAGCTGGACGTCGGAGCGGTAGGCGCCGGTCTGCTTGGTGGCGAAGGTCAGTTGCAGGTTGTAGTCGGCTTTCAGGGCGCGCATCGCGTTCTGTTCATCCTGGCCGACGCCGCCGTTGATGTAACTGACGCCGTTCTGTTCCTTCGGCTGGGCGGCAAGCACGGCGGGGCTCAAGCCGGCCGCCAGCGCCAGTGCCAGGGCCGCATTCGCGAGTGTTCGGTGCATGGCAATCCTCCTTTTTTGATATAAATATCGCAATATCAATTATCCGGCGGCGGACGAAGAAGGGGCGCGCGGCTGAGCGAGGATTTGTGACTGCACGTCACAAATCTTGCCTGCATTCCAAGTCAAGCCCTGTTTTGTTTCCGTTGCTTATTAGCCAGAGCTGAAGTCCGCACTTATAAGTTGCCTAGTCTTAACTGTTATACTGACGCCCCCGCGCCCGCCGCCCTGGCAGCCGCGCGCGTTAGAAAACCGGCAACTGGTAAGCCTTACGATGATCGACAACCTGGCAGGCGCCGCCGCCGCCGACCTCCATTCCATAGCGCCCGACGAGCTGGATCCGCTGCAGGCCCACTTCCATGCGGGCGTGGCGCCGGACGAGATCGAGCAGGTCTATCACCTCAAGCGCGCCCAGCCGATGCTGCAGGCGTTCACCGCCCTGTTCCACGGTTCGCAGGACGGCGTGATCGTGCGCCTGCTGGTGCTGCGCGAGCTGGCCGCCGAAACCGGCGAATCGGCATTCTCGCGCGCCGACATCAACACCAAGTTCGCCTACCTGATCCCGGAAAGCCTGGAGACGGTGCTGGGCCGCCTGCGCTCGCACGGCCTGCTGGCCTGGGACAACCCGGCCGCCGTGTACCGCATCACGCCGCTGGCGCGNAACGTGCTGGCCGCGCTCGACACCCTGCTGGCGCTGGGCCGTCCGGAAGAAGACGAGGCCGAGATGGGCTTCCTGCTGTCGCAGGTNGCCGGCGCCCAGGCCGTGGGCGGCGTCACCGTCGAACAGCTCAAGCANCTGCTGGGCCGCCTGGTCGAGCTGCACGAGGAATTNCGCGACGCGATCGCCTCGGGTTCCGAATTCCGCCTGCGCGCCTCGCAGGCGAAGTGGCACATGGCCTGCGACTGGGTCGAGAAGGGCTCGACGATCCTGCGNGCGATCACCTCCGACGAGCGCGCCGANTCGGCCACGCACAAGGCGGCGCAGGCGATCGGCCGCGCCCAGTCTTCGCTGCTGAACATGCAGGGCATGTTCTCGCGCGCCCTGAACCAGATTGAGCGCCAGCGCGTGCACCTGGGCCAGTCGGGCCTGTCGACCACCGACATCAAGCGCTGGCTGCTGGCGCACGACGATCTCGCCGGCCTGGCCGAGGGCGCGATCGAGCGTCCGGTGCTGCCGTTGTTCGTCACGCCGGCCGAGATGATCGACGTCGCCGAGACCGAGCTGCTGCTCGAACGCGCCGTCAACGTCGCCCCGGGCGGCCTGCCGAGCGGCGAGGATGCCCCGCTGACGATCAACGACAACCCGGCGATGCAGGCGGAGCTCGACGACTGGATCAAGCGCCTGGCGGACTTCGCCAACCTCGACAACTTCCCGGTGATGGCGCAAGGCGCGCCGCGCAGCGTGGCGATCCAGGATTCGCTGCTGCCGGCCAGCTTCGCGGTGGCGTCCTACCGCGCCTCGCTGCTGCCGCTGCTGGGCGACCCCGCCGAGGC
>JGI24770J26754_10003581_pt1 | contig 10370 bp, 8 predicted proteins | sample LakOneMetagenome_FD_26754 | JGI IMG/M metagenome (IMG submission 26754) | reverse complement strand
GAAGGCCGGAGCGTTGGCCGGATGGTCTCGGCGTGTCTCGCAACGCTCCGGCCTTCGCCGGAGCACCGGCGCGGACAGGGCGAGCGGTTCGGGTCTAGTCGCCGGCAGCGGCCTTCATCGTCGCAAGCACCTTGTCGATATCCGCCGCCTCGTGCCGCTCGGGCACGCGCTGCTCCTCGGGCAGCGCCATCGCGTTGACCAGCCGTCCGCGCCGCACCGCCTCGCGCGCGCCGATCGCCGCCGCCCAGCGCGCGACGTGGGTGTACTCTTGCACGGACAGGAATTCGGCGGCTCCATAGCCGTTGCGCAGCAGCGCGCCGAACCAGGGGAAGGCGGCCATGTCGGCGATCGTATAGTCGCCGCCGGCCAGATATTCATGGCTCGCCAGATGGGTGTCGAGGACGTGGAGCAGCCGCTTCGTTTCCATCGCATAGCGGTCGATCGGATATTCCATCTTGAACGGCGCGTAGGCATAGAAATGGCCGAAGCCGCCGCCGAGGAAGGGGGCCGAGCCCATCTGCCACATCAGCCAGTTGAACGTCTCCGCCCGCGCCCGCGTCTCGGTGGGCAGGAAGGCCCCGAACTTCTCGGCCAGATAGACGAGGATCGAGCCGCTCTCGAACAGGCGGATGGGCGGGTCCTGGCTATGGTCCAGCATCGCCGGGATCTTGCTGTTCGGATTGGCCGCGACGAAGCCCGAGCCGAACTGGTCGCCTTCGCCGATCCGGATCAGCCAGGCATCATATTCGGCGCCCGCATGGCCCGCCGCAAGCAGCTCCTCGAGCATGATCGTGACCTTCACGCCATTGGGCGTGCCGAGCGAGTAGAGCTGCAGCGGGTGCCGGCCGACCGGCAATTCCTTCTCATGGGTCGCGCCGGAAATGGGCCGGTTGATCTTGGCGAACTGGCCGCCGCTGGCCTTGTCCCAGGTCCAGACCTTGGGCGGCACATAGCCCGGGGGCTGGTTGTCGGCGGGATCGGGGGCGTCGGCCATGTCGGGTTCTCCGTAGATCGAGGGCGTCGCCCGCTATCTAGGGTGCCGACCGGCTTCTTCCAGTGGCGCGCGCCTTCGGGTCAGGCCGCCTTGCCGCCGCCGGCGCCGCGGCGGCCGGTGATCACGCGCTTGGCGATCTTGGAGTCCTCGCCGACCACCGGCTCGTTGTTCCGGATCGCGGCCAGGCGGCCGAGCGCGACCATCGCCTCGATCTTCTCGGCGGGCAGCGCCTTGGCGAAGAGATAGCCCTGCAAATGCGTGCAGCCGACCTTCTGCATCGCCTGCATTTCCTGCTCGGTCTCGATGCCCTCGGCGACCACGTCCTTGCCGAGGATGCGGCCGAAATTCGCCACCGCCTCGATGATCGCCAGCGCCCGGTCGCTATTCTTGAGGCCGTGCACGAAGCTGCGGTCGATCTTCAGCCGGTCGAACGGGAAGTCGCGAATGTAGGCGAGGCTGGAATAGCCGGTCCCGAAATCGTCGAGCGCCAGCGCGAAGCCGCAATCCTTCAGCGTCTGCAGCATCCGGCTGGTATGGCCGTCATTGGNNAGCAGNACGGATTCGGTAATCTCGATCGTGATCTGCTCGGGGCGCACGCCATATTTTTCGGTCGGCGCGATCAGGTCCTCGAGCACGGAGACGGCGCGGAGCTGCGCGGCGGAGACGTTGATCGCGGTGTGGAGCTGCGGCCAGCGCAGGCTGTCCTGCACCGCCCGGTCGATGACGAAGCGGCCGAGATCGGCCATCAGGCCGGCTTCCTCGGCGATCGGGATGAACACGTCCGGCGGCACGAAGCCGTGGCGCGGGCTGTTCCAGCGGCAGAGCGCCTCGACCGAAGCGATCTGGCCGGTCGAGGCCTCGACGATCGGTTGGTAGAGGACGCTGAGCTCGCCGGCCGAAATCGCGGTCTTGAGATCGACCTCGAGCATGCGGCGCTTCTCGATCTTCGCGCCCATCTCGTTCTCGTAGCGCACGTCGCAGCCGCGGCCCGCGGCCTTCGCCTCGTAGAGGGCGATATCCGCCTCGCGCATCAGATCGTCGAACGAGCGGCCCGGCTCGGCGAAGGCGACGCCGACCGAGGCATTGGCCTCGACCAGGTGGCCGACCACGCGGAACGGGCTGCGGAAGCAGTCGCGGACATTGGCGAGGAGGTTCTCGTCGTCCCCGGTGTCGCGGCAAAGGCGCATCACTGCGAACTCGTCGCCGCCCAGGCGGGCGATGAAGTCGCCCTCGCGCACCGCGCCGCGCAGCCGGTCGGCGAGGTGACGGATCAGCTGGTCGCCGGCATGATGGCCGAGCGTGTCGTTGATGTCCTTGAAGCGGTCGACGTCGACGCAGGCGATGGCGAGCCTGTGGCCTTCGCGTGCCGCCGCTTCGGTGAATTTGGCGAACTCCGCCTCCAGCTTGCGCCGGTTGGGCAGGCCGGTGAGGCTGTCATGATTGGCAAGATGCTGCGCCTTGGCTTCCCTGGCCTCGATCGCGCGGGAGGCGGAGAAGAGCCGCCGGGCGAAGGCGCCGATCACCAGCAGCGAGATGGCGAGGCCGACCAGGACGAGCGGCAGCACGTTCTTCATCAGCAGCAGGCCCGGGCGCCGCGGCGTCCAGGCCAGGGTGCCGAGCGGCTGGCCAGTGTCGGTGTGCAGCTGATAGGCGCCGCGCCGCTCGCCCTGCGGCTGGCCGAAGCCGAGATCGGGCAGCAGCATGTCGCGCCCCGCCGCCTGCCAATAGGCCGGGTCGAGCTTGATGAACGAGATCAGGACGCGCGGCGTCGGGCTCTGCAGGCTCATATCCACCGACGGCGTGATCGCCATGGCGGAGGCGAGCTCGCCATGGCCGCCGATCTGCACGACCGCGGCGGCGCTGCGGCCGTAGCGGCGGGCGGTGTTCCCCTCGGTCGCGCCATTCAGGTAATTGGCGTCGGTGATGCGGGGCGAGACGTTGCGGCCGCCGCGGATCTGCTGGACCAGCGGCATCGCCGCGGCGAGGTCGGGGGCGAGGCGGTCCAGCGGGATGCGGCCCTCGCTATTATAGGCGTAGATCGGCCGGTTCTGCTCATCGAGGATCATGATCCGGTCGTGGTGGAAGCTCTCGGTCATGAAGGCGCCGACCTCGAGGTCGAGCCAGCCGAAATCGACCGTGCCGCGGCTCTTGGTCACCGCTTCGTCCCACCAGGCGACGGAGCGCACTTCGGAGAGCGACCGGGTGAGGCGGCCGTTCAGGCTGTTGTCGATCAGCTCGGTCTGCGCGCTGACGATATTCTCGTCCATCTTGCGCGCGGAATAGAGGATGATGGCGACCATCGCCGCGCCGACCAGCAGCATGACGATGGCGATGGGCACGACAAAACGGCGCGTCGCGGACACGCCATTTTCTTCCCGGACGCTGGTCCCAGCCCTCGCCATTGCCCTGATTTTCTAGGGGATTGAGGTTAACGAACTGCTGTGCGCGGGCCTTGCGGATTGCACGGTAAGTCGGCCCCCAGCCGGCGCCGCTGCGGCGATTACGGTAAATTTTTTGTTAACCATGCGACATTTGCGGCCAACTCCTGAGACTAGGAGGTGGAAGGCAAGGCTGCGGAGCGGGCCTTCGAGGAAAGCAAAAGGGTCGTTTTGTGATTGTTGCACTCGCCATCGTTGCGGCCGCGCTCCAGGCCCTGGGCTACATATTGTACGCCCGTTTGTTCCTCAGGAAACAGATCCGCCCGAACGCCGCGAGCTCCTTCATGTTCGCCTACGGGACGGCCTTGCTCGTCCTGCTCGAAGCCAGCGACGGCGCGTCCTGGCCGGTGCTGGCGCTGCCCGCGACCTGCGCGTTCATGAGCATCTTCATCGCCATGCTGTGCCTCCGCAAGGGCGCGACCGAGAAGGTCGACCGCGTCGAGGCCATCGCTTTCTCCGCCGATGTCTGGCTGACCGGGCTCTGGGCCGCGATCGCTTTCGGCTACGGCGATATCTCTCCTTATTCCGCCGGCTTTCTTTTGGCCGGCAATGTCACCACGCTCACGGCTTTCTTCCCGGTCCTCCGATCGACCTGGAAAACCCCCGAACGTGAGCAGCCACTGCCGTGGCTGGTCTGGACGTCGGCCTATAGCGTCCTCGCCGTGGTGACATTTCTTGCCGACCGGGGGCAGCATCCTGCCCTCATGGTCTATCCCGTGCTGAGCGCCATGCTCCACGGCTCCGTCGCCCTGATGTCGCTGCGCGGCTCCGCCCGGGTCCTGCGCTGGGTCGATGCCGCCCGCTCCATCTATATCGGCGAGAGCGCGATCCATGGCCGCGGCATGATCGCGGGCCGCCGGTTCGAGCCAGGCGAGCCGGTCTGGACTTTGACCGGCAAGCCGGTCTTCGGCGCGGTGACCGAAAGCGGGCCCAATTATATCGGCCTCGGCCCGGACGTCTGGATCGATCCGGATCTGCCGCTCGACCATATCAACCATCATTGTACACCCAATGCCGCCTTCGGCCCGCGCCGACAGCTGCTGGCGCTGCGCCCGATCGAGGCGCATGAGGAAGTGACGATCGATTATTCGACGACCGAGTGCGATGCCGCCTGGGCGATGACGTGCGGCTGCGGCGCCGAGGCGTGCCGCGGCATGCTCTATTCGATCCAGTACAGCTTCGCGCATCAGGACGAGGCGCCCGCCGCGAGCCCGCTGATGCAATTGGTCTGGCGCCGCCGCCATGCCGCCGCCGCCGGCCCAGCGCCTTCCCGCAGCTGCCGCTGCCGGCCGAGGCGCCCGCGCCGATCACGGTCTCGCGCCAGCGCTACGAGGCCGTCCATGTCTATGCGCGCAGCCATTCGCCGAGCCCCGCCACCACGGCCCGCCGGCGGCTGCTGCGGACCCGCAGGGCTGCCGCCTCGCGCCTGGCCTTCCGCGCCACCGGCTCCGCCTGAGGGTCGCTCGCAGGTTCCCGCTAAATTTTGATGCGTCGATCCTCTGGTTTACTCGACGCTAACCCAGTTTCGGCTACGGGCGGTGCCATGACCCAATATTCCTTCCGCCGCCTGGCGCTCGCCGCCGTCGCCGCCGCCTGTTTCGCAGCGCCTGCCTATGCGCAGGACACGCAGCCCGCGCAGGAGCCAGCCGGCGGCACTGGCGGGCTCGACATCAGCGCGACCGTCACCGGCGTCTCCGACTATCGCTTCCGCGGCGTCTCGGAATCCGGCCGCGATCCCGCGCTGCAGGGCTCGGTCGATGTCTCCTATCACGGCTTCTATGTCGGCGCCTGGGCGAGCTCGATCTCGCGTTTCGCCGATACCCATGCCGAACTGGATCTCTATGCCGGCTACACCGGCAATGCCGGCCCGCTCGAATATGATTTTGGCGTGATCGCCTATCTCTATCCGGGCGGCGACGGCACCGGGAACGTCTATGAGGGCAGNGGCTCGGTCTCATACAGCGTCGGCCCGGCGACCGGTAAGCTGACGGTCAACTACGCACCCGACCAGGAGAATCTGGACGGCGACAATCTCTATATCAATGGCGAGCTTCGCGTCGGCATCCCGACCACGCCCTTCACCGCCTTCGCCAGCCTCGGCCGCGAGCGCGGCTCCTTCTACGGCCGCAAATGGGATTGGACGCTGGGCGTTGAATTCAGCCGCGGGCCGTTCAGGGCGAGCCTCGCTTATGTCGACACCAATTTGAACAGCGCCACCAACGTTTTGGGCCGCGACATCCGCGCAGGCATCGTCGCCACTGCGGGCGTCGAATTCTAGNCTCTGCCCGGGCTTATTTGGTCGCGAACTGGCCGGCNTCTGCGCCGAAATGCTCGCGGGCATGGGCGCGGGCGGCGGTGGCGCTCTTGAAGCGCTCATCCACCCCATGGGTGGTCACCAGCGGATAGCCNTGGCTGTTATAGCGGACCTCGCGCACGGTGAGCCGGAACGCGCCGTCATCCTCCTTGGCGATCAGATAGGGCTTGGGGATTTCTCTCGACATCGTGTGGCTCCGTTCGTGAAAACGCCCCTCCCGGTCGGGAAGGGGCGCCATTGAAGATCTAGTCCATCATCGCCGCCACGAGACGGCGGAGCTGGTCGGTGCCGGACCCCCGCGAAGGTCGTGCCTTCGGGGCAGGGGCCGGAAGCGCCGCCAGCAGAGCCAGCGGCNGGTATAATTTAGGTCGTGTTTGGATATTCATTTCTATTCCGGGCGGCCGTGGCCGCCGCATTCTGGTAACAAATGGAATTTGCGTCATCGGTGGAAGGGCCGCCGCCGCGGGCCACCACCGCCGGGCCCTTGGCCCGGCGTGCGCTCGCGGAAGATGATGCGGCCTTTGGAGAGGTCGTAGGGGGTCATCTCGACATGCACGCGGTCGCCGACCACCGACTTGATGCGGAAGCGCCGCATCTTGCCGGCGGTGTAGGCGATGATCCGGTGCTCGTTNTCGAGCATCACGCCGAAGCGGCCGTCGGGGTAGATCTCGTCGATCAACCCCTCCATGACCATCAGTTCCTCTTTGGCCACTCCTAGGAGGCGTCGGCGAGATTAACNGCNGAGGCCTTGCCGTCGCGGCCGGTNTCGAGCTCATAGCTGAGCTTCTGNCCTTCGCGGAGCGAGGTCATGCCCGAACGCTCGACGGCGCTGATGTGGACGAAGGCGTCCTTGCCGCCTTCCTCGTTGGTGATGAAGCCGTAGCCGCGGTCGTTGTTGAAGAATTTAACGGTGCCGATAGCCATGATCGGGTCCTTTCAATGCAAAAATGCCCGCGCGCAAAAGGCGCGGCGGGGCCGGTGAAGCTCGAAAGGGAAGATAAGAGGCCCGAAGGCGTCGAATTCGCTCGCAGGCGACGTCAGCAGCCACGGATATAGGCGAAAGCAGCGCCGATTACAATGCAGGCCGGATTGGGGACTGCCCCGCCCGAGTGCGGAGACCCAAAAAGCAAGTGCCCGGACGTTTCCGCCCGGGCACCCGTGAGACGGTTTTGACGCCGTCTACCCCCTTGTGATGCTTCAGCCCGCGCGCTTTCCTCACCTCGCAGAGGAAAGCGGGGCCGAAGCCTCCCCGAACCAGGCCTTTAAGTCCTTGGTTGCGTTTGCATCTGCTATGAGCCGGAAGCGGCCTTGTCATGATTCGATTGCACGACGTGGCCAGTTTGCGCCGGTTGTGTGGCCGGTCGGCAACAGGGTCGATCGGCCGCCTGCCATTTGTTGCGTTGCGGCAAGCACCTGCCTAGAGCGCTGCCATGCGCCTGACCCATTACTTCCTGCCCGTCGCCAAGGAGACGCCCGCCGACGCCCAGATCGTCAGCCACAAGCTGATGCTGCGCGCCGGCCTCATCCGCCAGACCGCCGCCGGCATCTATGCCTGGCTGCCGCTCGGNCATCGCGTGCTCAAGAAGATCGAGCAGATCGTCCGGGAAGAACAGGACCGGGCCGGCGCCGTGGAATTGCTGATGCCGACCATCCAGTCGGCGGAGCTCTGGCGCGAATCCGGCCGCTACGACGCCTATGGCCCCGAGATGCTGCGCTTCCTCGACCGCAAGGGCAGCGAGATGCTCTACGGCCCGACCAATGAGGAGATGATCACCCAGATCTTCCTCGGCTCGGTGAAGTCGTACCGCGATCTGCCGCGCAGCCTCTANCATATCCAGTGGAAGTTCCGCGACGAGGTCCGCCCGCGCTTCGGGATCATGCGCGGCCGCGAGTTCCTGATGAAGGACGCCTACAGCTTCGACCTGGATGAGGCCGGGCTGAAGGCCAGCTACGAGGCGATGTTCGTCGCCTACCTCCGCACCTTCGCGCGCCTCGGCCTGCAGGCGGTGCCGGTGAAGGCGCCGACCGGCCCGATCGGCGGCGACCTCAGCCACGAATTCCACATCCTCGCCGACACCGGCGAGAGCGCGGTCTTCTACGATGCCGCGCTGGAGGACGTGTCGCGCGAGGAATTGCTCGCGGCCGATGCTGCCACGATCGCCAAGCTCACCTCCCTCTATGCGATGGAGGAAGAGGAGCATGCCAAGGTCGAGAATTGCCCTGTGCCCGCCGAGCGTCTCCGCCAGCGTCGGGGCATCGAGGTCGGCCATATCTTCGCCTTCGGCACCAAATACAGCAAGTCGATGGGCTTCAGCGTCCAGACCGCCGACGGCGGCTCGGTCCACCCCGAAATGGGCAGCTACGGCATCGGCGTCTCGCGCCTGATGGGCGCGATCATCGAGGCGAGCCATGACGAGGCCGGCATCGTCTGGCCGGAGAGCGTCGCTCCGTTCAAGGTCGGCCTGATCAACATGCGCGCCGACGACGGCAATTGCGCCAGCGCGGCGGACGAGATCTACGGCAAGCTCCAGCAGGCCGGCGTCGAGGTCCTTTACGACGATCGCGACGAACGCGGTGGCGCCAAGTTCGCGACCATGGACCTGATCGGTCTGCCCTGGCAGCTGGTCGTCGGTCCGAAGGGGCTGGAGAAGGGCGTCGTCGAGCTGAAGCGCCGCTACCGGTGGCGAGCGCGAGGAGCTCAGCATCGAAAGCGCGCTGGCGAGGCTCACCGCGTGATCCTCAACCGCTACGAGCGGATGGTGGCGCGGCGCTATCTCCTGCCGCACAAGGGCGAAGGCTTCATCTTCGTGGTCGCGGGGATCAGCCTCGCCGCGGTGATGCTCGGCGTCGCCGCCTTGATCATCGTGATGAGCGTGATGAACGGCTTCCGCGCGGAGCTGTTCGACAAGGTGACCGGCCTCAACGGCCACGCCGTGCTGCAAAGCTATGGCGGGCGGTTGGAGGATTGGCGGCCCGCTCTGACCCAGGCGCGGCAGACGCCCGGCGTGACTGACGCGCAGCCCCTGATCGAGCAGCCCTTGATGGCGACCCGCGAGGGCAGGGTGCAGGCGGTGATCCTGCGCGGCATGGCCACCGACCAGATCGTCGGCAGCCGCTCGCTGCACACCGTCGCCGGCTCGCTCCGCGACCTCCAGCCCGGCAGCAACAAGGTCGCGATCGGCTCGGAGCTTGCCCGCCAGCTCGGCCTGTCGGTTGGCAATTCGATCACCATTCTCTCGCCGGAGGGCCGGACCACCCCGTTCGGCACGGTGCCCCGGATCGTCGATTATGAGGTTGCCGCGATCTTCGAGATCGGCGTCTATGATTATGACAAGGCCTTCGTCGTCATGCCGATGCAGGACGCGCAGGACTTCCTGATGATGGGCGACGCGGTGCAGATGATCGAGGTCACCACCACCGATCCCGACCGCGTNGACACCATTCTCGACCCGCTGCGCAGCCGGCTACCGCCGAACGTNATGATNACCGACTGGCGGCAGATGAACTCGGCTCTGTTCGAGGCCATNCAGGTCGAGCGGGTGGTGATGTTCGTCGTNCTCTCGATCATCATCCTCGTCGCCGCCTTCAACATCCTCTCCTCTTTGATCATGCTGGTCCGCGCCAAGAATCGCGACATCGCGATCCTCCGGACCATGGGCGCCTCCCGCCGCGGGGTCATGAAGATCTTCATGACTGTCGGGCTCAGCATCGGCATCCTGGGCATCCTCGCCGGCATGGCGCTCGGCTTCCTCGGCCTCTATTTCCGCCAGCCTGTCGTCGATTTCTTCCAGCGGCTGACTGGCCAGAATCTCTGGGATCCGACTGTGCGCTTCCTCACCGAGCTGCCGTCGCGCGTCGACCCATTCGAGGTGACCGCGATCGTGGCGATGGCGCTGGTGATGAGCTTCATCGCCACCTTGATTCCCGCCTGGCGCGCGTCGAAGACCGATCCGGTGCAGGTGCTGCGCTATGAGTGAGGTGCTCGGCGTTTCCGATCTCAGGCGCAGCTTCGTCCAGGGCGATGTCGAGATCCAGGTCCTGCGCGGCGTGAACCTCGCCGTCCAGCCCGGTGAGATCGTCGCCCTGCTCGGCCCCTCGGGCTCGGGCAAGTCGACCCTCCTCCAGGCGGTTGGCCTGCTTGAAGGCGGCTTCGAAGGCTCGCTTCGCCTGAACGGCGTCGAGGTCGCGACGCTGAAGGAGGCGGAGCGCACCGCCGCCCGCCGCGACCAGCTGGGCTTCGTCTACCAATTCCACCATCTGCTGCCGGACTTCAGCGCCCTGGAGAATGTGATCCTCGCCCAGCTCGTGCACGGCGCGAAGCGGGCGGACGCGCAGGCCCGCGCCGAGACCCTGCTCGGCGCGCTCGGCCTCGCCGAGCGGCTCACCCACCGCCCGTCCAAACTCTCCGGCGGCGAGCAGCAGCGCGTGGCCGTCGCCCGCGCCCTCGCCAACAAGCCCGCTCTGGTCCTCGCCGACGAGCCCACCGGCAATCTCGACGAAGGCACCGCCGACATCGTCTTCGCGGAATTTGTCCGCCTCGTCCGCGAAGAGGGCAGCGCGGCGCTGGTCGCCACGCACAATGAGCGGATCGCCGCCAAGATGGACCGCATTTTGCGCTTGCATG
>JGI24770J26754_10003576_pt1 | contig 10377 bp, 9 predicted proteins | sample LakOneMetagenome_FD_26754 | JGI IMG/M metagenome (IMG submission 26754) | reverse complement strand
GGCCGTCATTACACGGCCCGAGATCGAAGCTGGTGAAGCCGTCGGCGGCAGCGGCTCGCCTGCGGTCCAATCCGAGTATGTGGTCAGCCCGATCACGCTAAAAGTATGACTCGCCGGCGTGACGAACGTTGTCGCGTTATTTGGATAGGCTCTTGCCGTCGAACCGCCAGTTACGCGGATTATCCGGTAATTGGCTTCGGTCCCGAAAACGTCACCCGCGAGATAATGGAAAACAATGGTTGAGGTAATACCCGATCCGCTCAATGTCCAGTATCGATGCAGCGTTGTTCCGCTGCCGAGGGCCACTGGAGTGAGTGGTGCAACCGCCGCCGTCGCCGACGCCGTCAGGCTGCCTGCTCCCGCTGTTACCGTCACGTCCATCGGCGTGTATTGAGCACCAGTGCCCAGCGGGTAAACAAACAGCGGCCCTGGCCCCGAAAACTGTTTGAACAAACTTCCGATGACGTGTCCTGATGTTCGCGATACCGTTGACAGCGTGCCCAGCGAGAAAACGTTTGGCGAATTGACGGTCACATTACCGTTTGTCAGAGTAAACAGCCCGGTCGCCGACTCATTTGCGGTCATCGTAATTCCGGCCGCGTTATTGATCGTGAGGCCGTTAAAGACCGTTTGAGTCGACCCGCCGATCGACTGCGCCGCACCGCCGTTGAACGTCACGGTTCCGCTGCCTCCGTTAAATGAGCCTCCACTGTTATTCCAATTGCCGCCGACGCTGATCGACTGCGACCCTACCGCTAGCGTATTGCCGGTCAGCGAAACGTTGCCCGCGACGGTTACCGCAGTGACCGATCCGGCCGGACCCGCGATCCCGGCACCCTTGTTAACGGTTAAATTGTTAAATGCGGCACTAGTTGCGGTGCCGTTGATGTTCTGCGTCCCGAGACCGTTGAAAACGACGGTGCCGGAATTGTGCGTAAAGGTCGCCCCGGTCGCACGCGTCAGGCTGCCGCCGAGATTTAGCGTACCTGATGTCGAAGTAAACGTTCCTGCCGTCAGATTTATACTTTCGCCATCCCCGAGAGTGACAGTTCCCACCAGGCTGATCGTTCCGTTATTCATGTCGATCGCGTCCCCGCCGCTACCAGACGTATTTGTGTTTAACTGAACGCTGTCGAGCGTCGTCGTCGAATTGCTCGCCTCATTTCGCAGTCCGCCGCCTGCACCGGTCGCGGCGTTCGAATTGATCTGCGATCCGTTGTTTATTGTGACCAGGTTTCCGGAGCCGCCATTGAAGACTCCCGCTCCCGTGGTCGCAGTGTTCGAGCTGATGGTCGTAGCGTTGATAGTCAACGGGTAGGCTGACAAAAAGTAAATGCCGCCGCCCAAACCGGTCGTGTCTGCATGATTTGTGCTGATCGAACTATTGGCGATCGTATTATTCCCGGTCACGCCGAGTGCGCCGGTATTCGTGACCGAAACGCCGCCGCCAAAACCTCCCGCAGCCGTCACCGAATTTCCGGATATTGTCACGCCCGTTGTCGGGCCGATGGTCGCCACCTGGTTTCCGCTGATCGCGATACCGCCGCCCTGAGTATTGGCCGAGTTGCCTGTGATCGAACCGCCGTTTACGGTTACCGTCCCGCCCCATGCATGCTGGATCAAAAGGCCGCCGCCACGAAAAGCTCCGCTGATCGTATTATTTTGGATCGTGTTTCCGGTCAGCGTGGTGTCATGCTTGTCGCCGAAAGCCGAAACCCCGGCACCCTCGCGTTGTGACGTGTTGCCTGAGATAGTATTGTTGGTAAGCGTCGCCGTTCCCGCGATGGCTCCGGCGGCCGTCTGCGTGTTGACGCTGTCGATATTGACACCCCCGCCGTGGCTTTGAGCGCACCCGGTTACGGTGCCGCCCGAAACTGTCGAACCGGAAAGCGAAAATACATTTCCTGTGTTTTGCAAAAAGAAATCGATCGAACCGCCGGTCTCAAAAAAGGTGCCGCAGAACGCAGCTCCATTGTTAAAACCACCCGACATGTTCATGCCGGAGATCGACACGTTAATTCCCGGAAAACCTCCGGTCTGATCCATCCCAAATAGTTTGCAATCGCCGCACGTATTGGTAAAGGTCGTCGTCAATGTTGTCGGAGCATTTCCGGTTATCGTCAGGCTGCCGTTGACATCAAGGTCGCCGGTGGCCGCTACGTTATCGAAACCGGTTCCACTTGAGAGCGTCAACACAGGATTGATCCCGGCATTAAAAGTGATCGTATCCAGACCCACTCCGTTAGTATTTGACGCTATGATCGCGCCGCGAAGGCTGCAGTCGCCTGCGGCCGCAGTACAGGCTGTCAGGCCCGCATTGTCTGTTGCCGTGTCAACGACGAACGCTGATTGTGGGGCGACCATCACGATTGTCGGCTCGATCTTGCCCTTTTGTAGCATCACCATTCCCGGAACGCCAATCACACTGAGCCGCATCGGCAGAATCGCGACGGGCTCATCAGTCGGTGCGAGTCGCGTCGAAGATCTCTCACCCACTTTATCTCGCGTGACAACATCGATGTCGCCGCCGGCCAAGATCAGATCATCCGATGGCTGCGTCGAGATGCGTGCACCAAAAATGAGCGTTCCTGAAGAAGCGATCTCCTCGGTCACACGCCAGTCGGCCGGTCTGGGCTTCACCGCGGGAGCCGTCATCTCGCCATTGCGTACTCGTAAGATGAGTCGCCTTTTTGCAAGGATTTCCGCCCCCGTAAACGCACGCGTATCGAGACGTCCGTTCGCGATGACTCGTGTTATGCCGTCGTCTCCAACGGCCGCTATCTCGGGCCGCGAATCGCGGTCCCATACAAATTCGCCGACAGCGATATCGTTTGCGTTTGACGGTAGATCGATCGTATCGATACGGCCGCTGCGGCCTTCCATTACGACTAATTTCGAACCCGCTGATGCGACGATGTCATCGCCTTCGACATTGTCGATAGCTCCAAACGCAATGTGATCAGCCGCGGCTGCTATCGGTCGCACTTCGGGACGCTGAGTCAATATCGATTCATTCGAACCATAAACCAGCAACGCCGGATCGCCGCCAACGCCGACCACTAGGTCGGCATTCGAATCGCCGCCCAGCCGTCCCGCACCCATCGTTGTCACTGGCCCCGCAACTGAAATGCGTTCCGCAGGGCGAAAACCAGTATCACGGTTACCGCCGATCAACTCGATCGAAGAGCCGCCTTTTGTCGCTGCAATAATGTCTTTGCGCCCATCACGATCAAAGTCGCCCGTTACAAGCATATCCGGCGAACCGCCGAGCGTCACAACCCTCGCCGAAGCGAAAGGCATAGGATACCGCGTTTCGCGAATTCCACTTAGAACTTGCTCGTCGGATGGTGAATATGCACCCTCGTCGCCGTAAAAAACAACAGCAAAACCGCCGACAGGGGTTCGATAACCGCATACGAGATCCGGATAACCGTCGCCGTTGATGTCGTCCGAAGCCAGCGAGATGGCCTCAGCCGCTCCAATCTCAATTCCCTCAGCCCGCAAACCGCTGATGACGCCGTCCATATTCAGATCGCGGCCCGCCTGAAATTTGACTAAACGGCCGTCCGTGGCTGGTATAGAAACCCCGTCCGCAAAACCATCGTTTCGGGACAACTTGATCAGGCTGTTCGTGGGCGTGGCGTGCGTTGTGCGGTTAAGAAAAATGGCGGCCGATCCGAGCAGGACAGCGGCGAGGATGAGGACAACGGCTGTTCGGTGACGAGCGATAGCTAAATACATATTTTTTCCACCTTGAAAATAAAAGGCAGCCTCATTCTTTCGACGCTGCTGGGATCATCAAAAAATCAGCTATGGATGCTGCGGGAATATTCCCGACAAACAGATCACATAATTGCACGCCAAAAACGGCTGCATATTGTTATGGGGAATATTACTTCCGGCCGCGGACACGTTATTCGCCCGCATCGTCGTGTTGGTCGTGTTTTGGTATAGCGGCGGAGGTGTACGACCGCCGCCCGACGAACTCGCCCAGGTTCCGCCTGCCACGCCGGGCTGCGTCGCCGGACCCGTCGTGCCCAGCGGCGAATGCGAATGGATCGGCATCTGCGTCGTCTGGACCAGAACCGTCTCGCTACCGCCAACCTCGCCCAGTACTCGTTGTGAGAGGCCCGGTCCAAAGCCCTGACTCATCGCCACGCGGCCCCGCAGGTCAGGCAGGGCAAAGGTCGACGTCCCGTTCCCCCCATAGAAAGTTCCGAGTATCGAGAAAAGCGCCGTGTTCTGTTGGATCGCAATGATCTGCCCCTGACAAAACGCCCAATTGCGCGGTGCGAACGTGAATCCAACCAATCTGATCTCGCCAAGAAATGCTTCTGCCATAATATTCTCCAGTATTTCTAGTCCGTTAATTCTGAGACGGGAATATGCCCTGAGTGGCGATGCACCAATTCAAGGTCAGGTAGGGCGATCGGTTCTCGTGTGGCTGGCCGCCTACCGACGAGAAATCACCGGTCGGCACAAAAATGTCAGGTGCAGCGGTCGAATACGCATTCGCATTATCACACCAGACTCCGCCGTTCGCACTCGGCTGCGTCGCACCTGCGGTACTCGCTGAGATCGCGTGAGTATGGTTTGGCGTTTCGCTGATAAGCAAAGTGTGATTTTCCTCGCCGCCGACCTCACCAAGGGTTCGGGGCGTCAAGCCAGGACCATTCCCAAAACCGACGGGCACGCGGCTCTGAAGATTTGGAAGTGCAAAGTTTTGGGTCCCATTGCCGCCATAAGTTGTCCCGAGCAGTGCGAAAAGCGCCTGGTTACTGGCGATCGCAAGTAGTTGGCCATTGCACTGCACCCACCCGCGCGGAGCAAATCCAAAGGCAAAAAGCTTGATCTCGCCCAAAAAGGGCTGGTCCGATCCAAGTGGTGATTCAGTATTCATGATTTTGTCTCCGTAGTCCTCTCTTCAAATCCCGGCTCAAATCTTACGACTGGGACGGAAAAATACCTTGCCACGCGATAATAAAATTAATACACAAAAATGGCTGCATATTGTCGTGGGGTTGGTTGCCGCCCGCGGGACTCACCGTGTTGGGATTCATGACGGTGGCGGGTGACGGGGGCCCATAAATATTCGTCGTGGCCGTGGCGAACACGGCATTTGCGGGTGAATTAGAATTTCCGGCCGCCGAACTCGCTCCTACCAGATGCGTGTGAGCACCGATCTGCTGCTGGGTCAGAGTCACGGCCTCGACTCCAGCCTCTTGACCAAGCACGTACGTCGAAAGTCCCGGGCCCGTTCCCTGATGGATCGGAAACCTGCCCTGTAGGTCCGGTAAATTAAAGGTGTTTTGGCCGTCCCCGCCGTACGTGGTGCCGATCAAAATGAATAGCACCTCGAATTGAGCTATCGACAGGGTCTGACCCTGGCACAAAAACCAGCCCACGGGCGCAAAATTGCCAGCGAACATTCTAATTTCACCCACATATGGTGTTGACATTATTCTTACTCCAAGTCCTGCTCAGTGAGATAGACGGTTAAATACCGCCTCGTACGCACGGCTGCCGTTTACCGAGCCCGCCTCGGTAATAAAGATCGAAAAACTGCCAAGCGCGAAATGCTCGACTGCGTACGAATCCTGCGACAGCCTCGACCGTGCGGATCCGCGGAATTTGAGTGCGAAACACTCCTCGCCGCGTCCGCTTGAGACGTAGTCGCCCGGCGTTTGGATCTCAAGTTCATTGAGCGTCAAACGGATATCCGAGCCGTTTACCCGAAAAAGAAACTCCGTTCCGACATACGGCAAAAAGCTGTCAGACGTCAAACGCGCAAGCGGATCGACCGTTCTAGCGGCAGTCCTCGCTCTCGTTTGCCCGGTGGCAATGCTGCTGAGCCCGGCGACCGCGCCGATCGTTACCGGTGCTGCTGCCAGAAAGTTGCGGCGTGTGATATTCATTTTCTCTGCTACCTCCGCGAGAGCCTCAGGCGGCTTTTGCCGCNAGNTTNTTAAATATTGATTCAAAATAGATGCCGTCAGCATCGCGCTTTGTGGGGACCAGGAACAGTTCGATGATGCCGAGCTNAGGATGNTTCATACGATAGGTGCCCTGTTCCGGNGCAATATCCGCCGGAGCCCGAAACAGAAGCGAAAACGAAACAGTGTACTGGCTCGTTTTCGGATCGCTGACATCTTGCAGGTAAAATTCCCGTATCGATCCGTCAGAGACGAGTACTTCAAAAATAGATCCTGAATTCGTGAGGAATTCGCTGTGCGTCGGCAAAGTTTCCAAGATCACACCCATACAAACACAAATAACTATCAGGAGATAACCCTTCTTCTACGAACGCAATATGAGCATAATAAATCAATTCGCTGCAAAGTGGAAGAGAAAATTTACCGATTTTGCAAAAAAGTTAAGAGCCCATCCAACTCATCGAGAGATCAAAATCGCTTTCGTCAATGACAACAAAACCGAGTGATCCGTAAAGCCGTATGGCATCTGGGTTGCTCTTATCCACGAGCAGTTTGACCGGCCTGCCTTCGCCCTGCAATTGCCGGATGAGCGTGCCCGCAATTCCGGCCCGGCGAAATTCCGGCAACACCGCTATATCGACGAGGTTGATCACATCGTCCCCTCGATCGACGATCAGCCGCCCCGCGGCATTTCCGCCAAAAAACACAACGCTTACGACCGAATCGGGCATCTGCATTCGATACGATTTCTTTTGCGTGTGATACTGCGAACGTAAAAATGAATCGACCTGGTGCGGAGACCAGCCAAATGCCGAAACCTCCGCCGCCCGCGTCGACGCATATACGTGACACAAAAACTCGTCATCCGCGTCCGTGGCATCGCGAAGATCGACGCTCCACGCCTCTCTCGCCGACCTTAGCATCTCGACCGCGGCGTATTCCGGCGAATAACTCCGTGCGACGGTCTCGCCTTCGCCGGAAAATTCGACCGTCCAATAATTGCTCTCGGCCGTTAGCGACAATGTCAGGTCAACCTGCCAATGCCCGCCCGAAGGCTCGACGCGATAGACATTTGGAAACCACGAAGAGGTTTCACGCGTGTCAAGCACAACCCCATCACACAATCGCGATTCCACCCAAACGAGAAAACAATCGACTTTCTCACGTGTTTCCCAACTCGCTTTCAATCCATTCAAATTCGGCCTCACGGTCCCGGTATAAAGATCGGTCGAGACAAGGCATCTTGCTTCGGTCAGAACTGTCGCATCTTCTTTTCGTTTCAGCACACGAGGAGAATTGAGATTGATTCTCATCAATTCAGCGAGATCGATCGGCACACCGACCGGTACTGCCTCAGTCCGCACATTCAATTTCGCCGCTGCCGCGTGTAGCGACACCGTTTCGGGAATAAAAACGCCGCCGGGCTTGAGAAATCGCTCGCGAGCATCGGCCATGATCTCGACGATCGCTTCGTCATAGCCGAGATAACCGATCGTCTCGCTCACCACGATGTCGAATTCACGTTCCAAATGCACGCCAAACGAATTGCCCCAAATAACCTCGACGCGGTCGCTGACACCATGCTCCACCGCGAGCTTTCGCGTTAGCCCCACGAGCAACTCGTCCATGTCGATCGCGACAACACGTTTCGCCCCGAGCTTCGCTGCGGTAACCGCCCAGATCCCGACGCCCGCACCGATATCGAGGACATGTGAATCTGCCGTAACGCATTGCTCCAGAGCGCTATAAAACGCCCGATTCCGAACCGCATCGCGCAGCAAGGTCTCGTGCGTTTTTAGTAGCTGATGTGCGTGAGAATAAAGCTGTGATTCAAACGAAGGCTGCGACATACGCCCCCGTTATGCGAGTTTTGCCTTGACCGCTTCGCTGACCATTTTGCCGTCGGCGTTCTTTCCGGCGAGATGTGCCATGGTCGCTTTCATTAAGGTTCCCATGTCTTTCATCGAAGAAGCTCCGGTCTCCGCAACCGCCGCCTCGACTGCCGCATTTACTTCGTCCGCAGTCGCCGCCTGCGGCAAATAGACCTCGATCACCGCGATCTCCGATGCCTCTTTTGCAGCAAGCTCGGCCCGACCCGCAGCCTCATATTGCTCGATCGAATCCCGCCTCTGCTTAACCAGCGACTGCAACGCTTTGAGCACTTCGTCATCGGTCAGCTCGCCGCCTTTATCGATCTTGCGGTTCATCAAATTCGCTTTCACCATCCGCAAAACCGAAAGCTTATCCGCATCCTTAGCCTTCATCGCCGCCGTCAGATCCGCAATTATTGTCTCTGTTAAACTCATATTTAGGAGTGTAATGTCATAAAAGGGAAGTAACAAGTTCACCTGAAAACTGCATTACTTTTCCGGTCCTTAGGGGAGCTTAGGTCATCGCCAGGGAATGACCGCCTTCGTCCTGCCCAAAGGTTCTAGCGACTACGCCGGTGCCTATGGATGAAAATTATACGTAACGCTTCCCGTTATCTTTATGGGTTGGCCGCTTAGTAATGTTGGTGAAAATTTTGCGTTGCACGCCGCGATGCGGGCCGCTTCGCGTAAGATCGGGTGTCCCGAAACAGGTTCTGCCGACGCTATCGTGCCGTCCTCGACGATGAACACATTGACGAGCACCGAGCCGCTCAAACCTTCGGCTCTGGCGGCACTAGGATAAGCCGGTTTTGGCAGTGAGGTCGCCCGGCCATTTACGGTGGTGTTTAGAATCGATTGCGGTATTCGAGGTGGATCATGAGTCGGTTTGTTCGAGCGAAGTAAAAGGTTCGTCTCGTCATATGATTTCTGAGTACCGCCTTCGGGTAGATCGGGAAACATCACCTCGATGCGGGCGATCGAAGTAAATGTCTTTTTTCCTATTTTAGCTGGAATAAATACGGCGTTCATCGCCGCGCTCTTGGCCGCTTCACGTATGATGACGACAGCCGAAAGTTTGGCGTTCGGGCATGTGAAGCCCGGCCCGTCGATGGAGTCTACAGATGAGACCCGACCTTTCTTATCGACGCTCACATTTACTTTTATTGAATTTCCAGCCCACAGCCAACTATTCGGCGGTCTTATCGCTTTCGGCATCGAAACCAACACCGGCTCACTCGGCATTACATAACCCTGAGTAAATGCAGTTCCAGACGCTGCAAAAACCAAAGCGATCAGAGTAAAATACATGCCTTTTATTGAGAGGGAAGTTGCCAAAATCATTTTAGAGAGCTACGGCACAAAATTATAAGTAATTACGCCCGAGACCTTCACCGGTTGGCCTGATAAAAGGGTTGGTGGAAATTTTGAGCTACATGCGGCGATGCGGCTGGCGGAACGAAGGAGCGGATGGCCGGAAATTGGGGACGCGGACAGCATCGAGCCGTCTTCGCCGATCACAACCTGAACCGAAACCGCTCCGCTTGCCTTAACGGCCCTCGCGGCGGGTGGATACGCCGGCTTTGGCAAGCTAACGGCTTTGCCGTTCAGAACACCGCCGCTGATGGTCTTTGGTATTGCGGTCGGCTTCGTCTTCGGCAGATCAGGTGGCTCGGAGTCGTCATTGGTGGTGGATGCCGGTTTCAAGCCGACTACGTCACTGTCAACCGGCGTCCCCCGCACCGGAACTGCGGCTGTGTTTGTTGCAACATCGCCTTGGATCGCTTTGAAATTTGAATCTTTCTCCTCCGCCATCACAACACCGCCCGACCCCGATGCACGACCAACCGGAGGATCGGGAAACACGACCTCGATCGATGCTGTCGAGGCGACCGCCTTTTGAGCAACTCTCGCTGGCTTAAATTTGGCTTTCAAGGCGATCGTCCGGGCTACTTCGCGCAATTTGTTAATATCCGGTGAAATCGCACTCGGACACGCCAATTCAGGGCCGCTGACGCTCAGGACCGACGTGACACGTCCTTTTTCGTTGACATCTACATTGACGACGACGGTGCTGCCAAAATACCCGCTCGCCCCAGCAGGCCGCACGACCTTTGGCATCGAAACAAACTCCGGCGGCGTCGCAATATCGGTCACTTGCCCGAACGCGTTCTCCACAAAAAACAACATCGCCAGTACAAAGATCAGATTTTGAATTGTAAATTTCATATCGGGAAAATAGGGAACTCGTATTGTACGCTCGATTATATACCAGAGGTCAATAGCTAATTATTTGATCGAGCGTGATATTTTTCCCGCACACTCAAAAGTAACACTTGAATCTGTTGCATCAATGAGATATAATACAATATATGAGCGACAAGCTATCAGAGTATGACGACGGCGACGATGATTTTGACGAAGAGGCTGAGGCCCGTGCATGCTACGGCGACCTGATCATCGATACAGAAAACGGGATCGAGAGCGAGCCTGAACCGTCCGAGCCGGAACCTGAGCCGGAACCCGAATCACCACCACCACCGGCCGCCGCAACGGATCAAAACGCCCCCGCCGAC
>JGI24770J26754_10003571_pt1 | contig 10390 bp, 4 predicted proteins | sample LakOneMetagenome_FD_26754 | JGI IMG/M metagenome (IMG submission 26754) | reverse complement strand
GAGCCGCCGTTGTCCTGCAACGGTCCGAGGAAGATCGGCTGGGCGCCGGCGTGGTCCGTCGCGTCCCCGAGGCCGCACGTCGTGTCGTCGGCCCAGTTGCGCCCGCCCGACGTGGTGGTCACCGCGGCGGCGCACAACGAGCCGCTGCCGGTCGCCAGGATCGACTGACGCGTGGACAGCACCGGCGTCTCGATCGTGGTCGACCCTTCGTTCCACGCAACGGTCGTGGCGACGAGGTCGACGGCGGCCGCTTCGATCGCGCCTCCCCGGATCGCCTGCCCGTACACCCGGGCGCGGTTGTCCGAGATCGTGGTGTTGCGCGCCGAGACCGAGCCCCAGGCCTTCAGGGCGCCACCGCCCCCGTGGTCCGGGTCGTCACCACCCTCCACCCCGTTGCCGTCGAGCGTGACGCGGTCGAGGGTGATCTCCGTGCCGGACCGGATGGCCCCGCCCCGGGGGTCGGTTTCGCAGCGCGGGTTCTGCAGGTCGCACCGCCCGAGCAACGAGGGGATCACCTGGTTGCCGAGGAACGCGGTGGTCGTCGCGGAGACCACGCCGCCCGCGACGGCCCCTCCTCCGGCTTCGCCGGCGTTGCCCTGCAGAGTGAACTCGGTGCCGCCGCCGACGTTGCCTTCGAAGCGGGAGCCGGTCACATCGACGGATGCCCCGTTCACGGCGCCGCCGACACCCGCGCGGTTGTGAAGGAACACGCCGTCGACGACGCTCACCGCGACCCCCAGCAACGCGCCCCCGTACCGCCCGCCGTCGTTGTCCTCCCACTGCCCACCGGCGACCGACACGTCGCCGCCGGAGATCGCGCCGCCGTCGGTCGACGCCGCGTTGTCGCGTTGCTCGCCGCCGACGACGTCGACCGTGCCGCCCGCCCAGAGGAACCCGCCGGCACCCCGGCCGACGTCGATGTCGCTCCCGGAGACGCCCTCGCCGCTCGTGGCCCGGTTCCCGGTCGCCGTGACCCGCTCCGAGGTCACTGCACCGCTGACGGCCACGGCGCCGCCCAGGGCCGATCCCCCTGCGGCTCCGTAGTACTGGAAGCAGAGGCTCGGGTGCGCGCAGTTGCGGACGTAGGCACTGCTCGCGCCCCTCGCCTCGTTCGCGGTGAAGGTGACATCACTGGCGTGGACGGACGCCGCGGCGATCGCCCCACCCGAACCAGCGCCCCCGCCTCCGCCGGTCCCGTTCGGGGAGAGGGGTCCCTCCGGCCCACCGGTTGCCACGTTGCCGACGAACGTGGAGTCCGTCACAGTGACCGAACCGTCGGTCCACAGGGCACCCCCCAGCGCCGGTGCGGCAGGGTCGTAGACCGCAGGTCCGCCAGGGTCACCGTGCGCGGCGTTGTTCGTGAACGTCACATGATCGAGGACGACGTCGCCGTGGGTCCGCAGCCCCCCACCGGTGGCCGGGTTCCCGGTGGCGATGCCACCGGTGATGGTCACGTTCGACAGCGTCAGCGCCGCCGGACCGGCTTGGTCGAGCACGCGTTCGCCGGCACAGGTCTGCTGGATCGTCGCGCCGGCGCCGAGACCCTCGATGGTGAGCGGCGCCGAACCGGCGAGGTCGAGGTCACCCGCGGCNTCGGTGTCCTGCGCCCCGGACCGGGAGCACTGGTCGAGGAGGTAACGGCCCTCCGGCAGCGTCACCGTCGTTCTGTCGGCCCCTCGGGCGGCCGCCTGCCCGATCACCTCGCGCAGCGAGCCGGCCGCGTGATCGTCGCCGAGTCGGGTCACGACGAGCTCGCCCCGGGCTGTCGACGCCTCGGCGGGCACCGGTGTCGCGAACGCGGCGGCGCCCGGCAGTGCGAGCGCGACGGCGAGCGCGCCGAGCGCCGGCGCTCGGTGTCGTCGTCTGGTCCTGCTGCGCCTCGACATTTCCAAGGTTCCCCCGCCCCTTTCAACGCACCAGCCCCACCGCTTCGCGACAACCAGGTTGGAAGTCCCCGCGGCCGTCGCTCAGTTGACGAGCTTGTCGCGGCCTTCCCAGTAGGTCTGGCGCAGCTTGTACTTCTGGAGCTTCCCCGTGGCGGTGCGGGCGAGCTCGTCGCGGAAGTCGATGCTGGTAGGGCACTTGTAGTGCGCCAGCGTCGAGCGGCAGTGCGCGATGAGCTCGGCCTCGGTGACCTCGGCGCCCGGGGTGAGCACCACGAGGGCCTTGACCGTCTCGCCCCACTTCTCGTCCGGCACCCCGATCACGGCGACCTCCGCGACCGCCGGGTGCGAGAAGAGGCGATCCTCCACCTCGATCGACGACACGTTCTCGCCGCCCGAGATGATCACGTCCTTCTTGCGGTCGGAGATGGTGAGGTACGAGTCGGCCTCGATGAAGCCGCCGTCGCCCGTGTGGAACCAGCCACCCTCGAGCGCCGCCGCGGTCTCCTCCGGTTGCGCCCAGTAGCCGAGCAGCACGTGGTTCGCTCGGGCCAGCACCTCGCCCTCCTCGTCGGTCTTCAAGGTGACGCCCAGCGCCGGGGCGCCGGCGCGCGACAGCAGCGAGGCCCGCTCGTGCGGGGTCAGGTCGTCCCACTCGGCCCGGCTGCGGTTCATCGTCAGCAGCGGTGAGGTCTCGGTGAGCCCGTAGATCTGGATGAACTCCCACCCGAGCTCGGTCTCGACGCGCTCGATGGTCTGTGTGGGCGGCGGGGCGCCGGCGACGACGATGCGGGTGCGACCGGTGCCGGGGATCGGGCCGTCCCACTCCGCGGCGGCGGTCAGCACCGCCGCGACGACGGCGGGGGCGCCGCAGAGCAACGTGACCCCGTGCTCGTCGATGCGGCGCAGGATCTCGGCGCCGTCCACCTTGCGCAGCACCACCTGCTTCACGCCCATGGCGGTCACGGCGTACGGCATGCCCCAGCCGTTGCAGTGGAACATCGGCAGCGTGTGCAGGTACACGTCGCGGTCGTTGACCCCCGCCTGCCACCCGAACGTCGAGGCGTTGGTCCACAGCATGCGGTGGGTCATCTGCACGCCCTTGGGTCGCGCCGTGGTGCCGCTCGTGTAGTTGATGGTCGCCGTGGCGTCCTCGTCGGGCTCCCAGGGCTGGGGCTCGACGCCCTCGAGGTAGATCGTGGCGTCGTCGCGGCCGATGACGAACTTGTGCTTGCACTGGACGCCGGCGAGGTCCTTCTCGAGCTCCGGGTCGATGATGAGCACCGACGCGCCCGAGTGCTCGACGATGTAGCTGATCTCGTCGGCGTTGAGGCGGAAGTTGATCGGCACGTAGATGCGGCCGAACGCGCTCACCCCGAAGAAGCCGATGTACATGCGTGCCGCGTTCTGCGACACGATCGCCACCCGCTCTCCGAACCCCACGCCGAGCTCGTCGAGCCGGGCCGCTTGGGCCTTCGCGAGCTCGCCGATGCGGGCGTAGGTGAGGTCGCCGAGCGATGGTGCCACCTGGTCCGGCTCGTCGACGATGCCGACGCGGTCGCCGTACACGAGCTGCGCCCGCTCGAAGTGGTCCTGGATCGTCAGGGGGACCTTCATGGCTGTGCCTCCAGCGTCGGCGGGGGCGGACCTTCGATGCGCACGTGGCGCACTTGGTCCGGTGGGACGTCCGGGAGCGTACCGGACCGCCGTCGGCCGGCATCCGGAGTCGCGCGCCGTGTCGATCGGGCGGCGACCAGGAGGGTGCGGGCTCGCCGGCCCACCGACGCACCCTTCGTGGCGGTGCTGCGCCGCTCTCGCCTGCCGCGCCGACCCGTTCCTCGCAGGTCAGGTGGGCGCGAACCAGCCGACGAAGTCGTAGACCACGTGGGTGGAGCCGGTGTTGGTCCGGAAGGTGATCCTGCCGTCGCCACCCACCTTCGTGATCGACAGGTTCGGGATGGTCTGGCCGCTGGCGAAGTTCAGGTTCGAGCTCGTCGACGGCACGGTGCCGGACGGGAACAGCGTGAGGTAGCTGCCGGCGGTCGACCCGGTGGCGGTCAGGTTGGCGACGACGGAGGTCGCGGCGCCGGCTGGCGGCCCGGTGACCTCGAGCTCGCGGTCGGCGCCGGCGGCAAGCGGCCCGGACCACCCGCCGGTTGCGGTGCGAGAGTCGAGCAGGCGCATCGGGGCGGTCGGGTGGAACAGGTCGCCGTGCGTCGGATCGAAGTAGCCCACGATGTCAGCGACCACGTGCACGGCGCCCACCGCGGTGGCGAAGCTCACCGCGCCGCCGGCGCCCAGCTTCACGGTGACGAGGTTGGCGGTGGTCTGGCCGAGCGCGAAGTTCAAGTTGGAAGCGGTCGGCACGGACCCGCCAGTGGGGAAGACGGTCAGGAAGCTGTTGGCGTCCGACTCGGTGACCGTCACGTTCAGTACGACGGCGTCCGCCGTGGATGGCACCGGTCCCGACGCGGCGGCGATCGGTAGGGCCCTCGGCGCTCCGGCCAGGAGCGGCGCCTGCCACCCGCCGGTCGGCGTGCGCGAGTCCAGCAGCCGCGCCGGCGGAACCGCCGTGTACCGGTCATCGGGCGATGCGCCGTACGTCCCCACGATGTCCACCACCACGTCCGTCGCCCCCGCGGCGTTGGCGAAGGCGACCTCGTCGTCGGGCCCGACCTTCACCGTCACCAGGTTCGGGATGGTCTGGTCTGCGGCGAAGTTGAGGTTCGAGGTGATCGGCGCGGCGGCGCCAGCGGGGTACACGGTCAGGAAGCTGTCGGCGCTCCCGCCCGTGACGGTCACGTTGAGGACCACGGCGTCGACGCCACCCGGGAGGCCTGTGGCCCCACCGGCGACCCGCAGCGTGCGAGGCGATCCGGCGGCAAGGGGTCCGTTCCACCCGCCGGTCGCGCCGCGGGAGTCGAGCAGTCGGACGGGGGCGATGGCATGGAACGACGAGCCCAGACCGATGAACGAGGGCAGCGGCGTGATCATGGGCTCGCGCACCTGGGTCGGTGCTGTGGCCGCGTCGACCCACGACTCCGCGTGCGCCCCGGCCTCGTCGAGTCCGCCGGGGCCTGTGGCGTCGAACGCGATCGTGTCGGTCGCGCCCACTGCGAGGTCCGCGGCGCGGGTGCAGAGCAGCACCGACCCGGGCGGTGCGGTCGAGGCCGGCGTGGTGGTGCACGTCCAGCCTGGAGCGGTCCACGAGGTCACCTCGCTGTGCAGGGGCAGGACGAGGTGGAGCATGGCGCTCTGCGCAGGCCACGGTCCGGCGTTCGTGATCGCGGCGCTCCCGTGGATGCGCGGCCCGCCCGGAGCGGTGATCGTGAGCGTGTGGGTGAGGTCGGCGGCGAGCGTGAAGGGGCCCGTCTCGACGGCGCCGACGTCGCACTGCGGGCCTTGCGGGCGGAGCGAGCCGCGCTGATCCGTGACCGACGCGCAGGCCGCCTTCGCGACGACGTCCACCACCGGTGACGTGGGCGCCGGCATGCGGGTGGGCGTGGGGCCGCCGTTGTCCTGCAACGGGCCGAGCAGCAGTGGCGCCGGATCCGTGTGGTCCGTCGGGTCCTCGAGGGCGCACGAGCCATCGTCGGTCCAGTTCCCGCCGTGCGAGATCGTGACGTACCCCGTGCACAGGGTGCCGGCCTGCTGCTCCGCCAGGATCGACTGTCGCGCCGTCAACGTTCCGGCGATGGCACCGTTCCCCTGGTTCCCCACCACCGTGGTCGCGGTGAGGTCGACGGTCGTGGCCGCGAGCGCGCCGAAGTGGCCGGGCCCCTGCACCTCCAGTGCCCTGTTGCCCGAGATCGTGCTGTTGCTGATCACGATCGCGTGCGTGGTCGCGGAGATCCCGCCGCCCCAGGTGGCGCTGACGGTGGAGCCCTGGACAAGGTTGTCCGCGACGGTCACCCCCTCGAGGTCGACGTCGCGAGCCGTCCACAGCGCACCACCCGCGACCGTGCCATGGCAGTCCGTCGGGTGGTCGATGCAGTCCTGGCTCGCGATCTCGGGAACGACGGCGTTCTGCGCGAATGTCGAGGTGGTGGCGACGATGTCGTCCTGCGCGGCGATCGCGCCGCCGATCCCCCCGGTGCCGAAGATCCCGTACATCCCGAGGACGAACACCACGTAGGTGGGCTTGCCGCCGGCCTGGTTGCCGGTGAAGCGCGACCCGGAGACGGCAACGCGCCCGGTGGCGCGCACGCCGCCGCCGAACCGTGCGCGGTTGTCGCTCACCTCGGCATCGTGCACCTCGATGTGGCGCGCCCAGACGGCACCCCCCTCGGACCCTCCGTCGTTCGCGTGCAGCGTCGACCGGTCGATCGTGACGTCGAGCCCGCTGAGGGCGCCGCCGCTGGACGACGCCGTGTTGTGGTCGAACGTGCCTCCCTCGACGTGGAGATCGCCAACCGTGTGCACGGCGCCACCGGAGGCCCAGCTCCCCGAGGTCGCGGACGCCGAGGCCGGGCCGGACGAGGAGCTGTTCGCGGTGGCGGTGACGTCTTGCAGCAGCACCGCGCCGGTGCTGTACAGGCCGCCACCCTCCGCATACCTCCCCCCTTCGTTGTGGGTCTGCCCCCGCGCCGAGTTGTTCGTGAACACGACGTTCGCCGCGTCCGCGGGGCCGCCCGCGACGGCGCCGCCGCGCGCCGCGCCGCCGCCCCGCCCCGATGTGCTCCCGACGGTCACCGTGCCCGATGCGCCGCCGGACGCCTGGTTGGNATCGAACGTGGAGCCCGACAGGTGCACGGCCAAGGCGGTCGCGATGGCGCCGCCGTCGGCCTTGCCGCCGGCGCCGACGACCTGCGTCTTGGTGGTGCCGTTGCCGCCGACCGCGCCGTTGGCCCAGAACACGCTGTCGGCCACGGTGACCTCGCCGCCGGCGAAGACCGCGCCCCCGCGTGCGTCGCCCCCGGAGAGCAGCGCGACCTCGGCCGCGCCGGCGGAGCTTCCAGGATCACCCGAGGCGAAGTTGTTGCGGAAGGTCGCGTGGTCGATGCGCACCGGCCCCTGGGCGCGAACGCCGCCACCGAGGGCCGGGCTGCCCTTCGCTCGGCCGCCGGCGATCGTGACGTGATCGAGGTGGAGGAGCCCGGTGGCGTGGTCGAGCACGCGCTCACCAGCACAGGTCTGGCGGATCGTGGCGCCCGAGGCCGGGCCGATGATCGTGAGCGCGGCGGACCCGGTCGAATCGAGGTCGCCGGCGGCGTTGGTGTCGTCCGGCGCGGCGCCACACAGCCCGAGGTCGTAGGTACCCGCCGCAACGTGGATCGTCACCGCAGCCAGGCCTGAGGCGTTGGCCTCGTCGATCGCCGTGCGCAGGGACCCGGGGTCGTGATCATCCGCTGTGCGCGTCACGTCGATCGCGCCCGGGCCGGCCCCGACCGCGGCGCCGGCCGGCGCGAGGGCAGCCACCAGCGGCGCCAGAGCGCTCACTGCAACGGCGGCGATCACGGTCCTGACGAGGGCCCGTCGTCGACCCTCTCTCCCTCGCCTCATCGTCGTCCCCCGTCCGGCGTCCTCCGCAGATCCGTCACGCGGAACGGAGGAGTGGCGCCCGGGCGACATCTTGGCACGGTGCTCCGCGGCTGTTCAGCAGCTCACGTCGGTGCGTACCAGCCGACGAGATCGAAGATCACGTGGGTCGAGCCGGATCCGAGAAGAGCTTCGAAGGACGTCTGCCGAACGGCAGGGCGCGCTACTGGCCGATGAGCTTGCGGTTCTTGTACGACGCCTTCACGTAGTCGCGGTTCATGTACGCGATGAAGTCGATGCTGATCTCCTTCGGGCACGCTTCCTGGCACTCGCCGTGGTTCGTGCAGCTGCCGAAGAACTCCTCCATGCGCTCGACCATCTTGGCCGTGCGGTCCCACCGCTGGGCCTGGCCCTGGGGGAGGAGGTTGAGGTGGTTGAGCTTGGCCGANGTGAANAGCTGGCCGGCGTTGTTCGGGCACGCCGCCACGCACGCNCCGCAGCCGATGCACGCNGCCGCGTCCATGGCGGCGTCGGCGACGGGCTTCGGGATCGGGATGCCGTTGGCATCCTGCGCGGCGCCGGTGTCGGAGCTGATGAACCCGCCGGCCTCGATGATCGCGTCGAGCGGGGAGCGGTCGACGATCAGGTCCTTCATGATCGGGAACGACGTCGCGCGGAACGGCTCGATCGTGATCTCGTCGCCGTCACGGAACTTGCGCATGTGGAGCTGGCACGTCGCCGTGCCCTTCTCGGGACCGTGGGCCTGGCCGTTGATCATGAGCCCGCACGTGCCGCAGATGCCCTCGCGGCAGTCGCTGTCGAACGCGATGGGCTCATGGCCCTCGTCGATCAGCTTCTCGTTGAGCACGTCGAGCATCTCGAGGAACGACATGTCCTCGTTGATCTCGGTGATGGGGTAGGTCTGGAACGCGCCCGCGGCGTTCGTCGACGCCTGCCGCCACACCTTGAGTGTGAGGTTCACTTGTAGCTCCTCTGGGTCAGGTGCACGTACTCGAAGTCGAGCGGCTCCTTGTGCAGCGTCTGGGTCTCGTCCGGGCCGTTCCACTCCCACGCCCCGACGTAGGCGAAGTTGTCGTCGTCGCGCTTCGCCTCGCCCTCCTCGGTCTGGTGCTCCACCCGGAAGTGGCCACCACAGGACTCCTCGCGGTGCAGGGCGTCGCGGGCCATGAGCTCGGCGAGCTCGAAGAAGTCGTCGATGCGACCGACCTTCTCGAGCGATTGGTTGATGCCGTCCGCGGTGCCGAGCACGTTGACGTTCGAGCGGAACTCGTCCCGCAGTGCGGGGATCTCGCTGATGGCCTTCTCGAGACCGACGCGGTCGCGGGCCATGCCGATGTACTCCCACACGATCTTGCCGAGCTCGCGGTGGTAGTGGTCGGGGGACTTGGTGCCCTTGACCGACATCCACCGGCTGATGTCGTCCTGCAGCGCCGACTCGGCCTGCGTGAACACCGGGTCGTCGGTGCTGACCGCCGGCTGGCCGAGCAGGCCCGAGAGGTAGTCGCCGATCGTGTACGGCGCCACGAAGTAGCCGTCGGCGAGGCCCTGCATGAGGGCCGACGCACCGAGGCGGTTGGCCCCGTGGTCGCTGAAGTTCGCCTCGCCCAGGGCGTAGAGGCCGGGGACGTTGGTCATGAGGTTGTAGTCCACCCACAACCCGCCCATCGTGTAGTGCGTGGCGGGGTAGATGCGCATCGGCGTCTTGTACGGGTTCTCGCCCGTGATCCGCTCGTACATGTCGAAGAGGTTGCCGTAGCGCTCGCGCACGACGTCCTCGCCGAGCCGGTTGATGGCGTCGGCGAAGTCGAGGTTGACGCCGTTCTTCAGCGGACCGACGCCCTTGCCCTCGTCGACGACGGTCTTGGCGTTGCGGGAAGCGACGTCGCGCGGGACGAGGTTGCCGAACGCCGGGTACTTGCGCTCGAGGAAGTAGTCGCGGTCGGCCTCGGGGATGTCGGCGGCGCCGCGGGACTCGTCGAAGTTCTTCGGCGCCCAGATGCGGCCGTCGTTGCGCAGCGACTCGGACATGAGCGTGAGCTTCGACTGGAACTCGTCGCTGGCTGGGATGCACGTGGGGTGGATCTGGGTGTAGCAGGGGTTCGCGAACGCCGCGCCCTTGCGGTGCGCTCGCCACGCCGCAGTGACGTTGCAGTTCATCGCGTTGGTCGAGAGGTAGAAGGCGTTCGAGTAGCCACCGGTGCACAGCAGCACGGCGTGCGCGCTGTGCGACTGGATCTCGCCGGTCGACAGGTCTCGGGTGACGATGCCGCAGGCCCGGCCGTCCTTCACGACGACGTCGAGCATCTCGGTCTTCGTGTACATGCGCACCGTGCCGAGCCCGACCTGCTCCATGAGCGCCTGGTACGCACCGATGAGCAGCTGCTGACCGGTCTGGCCCCGGGCGTAGAACGTGCGCGACACCTGGGCGCCACCGAAGGAGCGGTTGTCGAGCATGCCGCCGTACTCACGGGCGAAGGGCACGCCCTGGGCGACGCACTGGTCGATGATGTTCACCGACACCTCGGCGAGGCGGTACACGTTCGACTCACGGGCCCGGAAGTCGCCGCCCTTGACCGTGTCGTAGAACAGGCGGAACACCGAGTCGCCGTCGTTCTTGTAGTTCTTGGCGGCGTTGATGCCGCCCTGCGCGGCGATCGAGTGCGCACGACGCGGCGAGTCGTGGAAGGTGAACGCCTTCACCTTGTACCCGAGCTGCGCGAGCGACGCCGCCGCCGACGCGCCCGCCAGGCCGGTGCCCACGACGATCACGTCGAACTTCCGCTTGTTGTTCGGGTTCACAAGCTTCATGTCGAACTTGTGGTTCTGCCAGCGGGTCTCGATGGGCCCGCTCGGCGCCTTGGAGTCGAGCACGATCTCGCTCATCTTTCACACACTCCGTTCAAAGGGATGCTCGTTTCTCCGGGTGCTGTGCCCTACGGCCCGACGACGCCGGTCAGGACGGCGATGGGGAAGGTGATGTTGATGCCGGCGACGATGATGGCGAAGCC
>JGI24770J26754_10003568_pt1 | contig 10395 bp, 7 predicted proteins | sample LakOneMetagenome_FD_26754 | JGI IMG/M metagenome (IMG submission 26754) | reverse complement strand
ATTAAAAAACATGAATCTCATTGCCGGGATCAATTGCGCTGGCAGTTGATAAATGCTTACTGTTTATGAATACATTTTATTTAACTTCAATTTTATGATCTAAGATCGGGTAGGAGTTTCTTTTTAATGCTTGAATGTATTATTTATGAAAAAGACTAACGGCTGGAGACTATTCAAGGATACTTCCATTGCGAAAAAGCTTTATTTTATCGTGGGAGCAATGGCCATATTGATCGTAATAGAATTACTTACACTTTGGTTCGCAATACACACACTGTCTTCCGTAAGATCCTTCATTGCTGCGGAAAGCCTTTGGTCGAAGGCTCAAAAGAACGGTGTATATCATCTCGGCAAATACCAGCGAACCCATGACCCCGAAGATTACAATGCTTTTGTAAGGTTTATGGCTGTTCCGCTGGGTGATCATGCGGCGAGGATAGAATTATTTAAGAAAGAGCCGGATCTTGATATTGTTCGAAAGGGTTTTTTGCAGGGAAGAGTACATCCCGATGATATTGACGGGATGATCAAACTGGTAAGAAGATTTAATGAGGTATCCTATATCCATAAAGCGATCGGTTACTGGGGACAGGGAGATTCCCTGATATCTGTATTGATTCCCAAGAGTCGTGAAATACAGGAAGAGATCATTTCCGGTAAAGCATCAGCGGCAAAATTAGACCAGCTTGCCCTGGAAATTGATACCATTGATGAGCAACTCACCCACCTGGAAGATAATTTTTCATTCACACTGGAAGAAGGTTCCCGCTGGCTGGAAAACCTGATCTTAAAGATACTTTTTACAGTTGCATTAACTGTTGAAATAACCGGGCTTGTTTTAACGGTACTGGTGACAAGGAGGATCACCCGGGGATTGAACGAGATCAACAAAGTAGCAGATAAAATAACAAAGGGACAGCTGGATGAAAGGGTCACTGTTTTTTCAAATGATGAAATAGGGCAGGTGGCAAATTCGGTAAACAGGATGACAGAGCAATTGATCATTTCCAACCAGGAGCTTGAGCAGTTTGCTTATATCGCTTCGCACGACCTGCAGGAGCCTTTGCGGAAGATCGTGATGTATACTGATCTCCTGGGGCAGGAGACAACACATACTGCGAGTGAAAAAGGAAATCTCTACATGGAAAAGATCACAGACTCAGCCTTGAGAATGCAGCGCCTGATCAGGGATGTGTTGCAGTTTGCAGCAGTTAGTTCAACAATAGAATTTGTACCCGTAAATCTGAATAAGATCATCGCAGGGATATTATCAGACATGGAGATCGCGATCTCCAATGCTCATGCAACAGTAACTGTAAGCAATATACCGGGAATAGTTGCCAATGTCACGCAGATGGAACAACTGTTTCAAAACCTGATCAGCAATGCACTGAAATTTTCAAACAGCAAGCCGGTGATCAGTATATCTGCTGCGGTCATTGATAAAAAAGATCTGCCGGCAGATGTAAAATTAAACAGCACATTCTCTAATTCAAATAATGGCCCCGGGATCACGGAAAGATTTTGCAGGATATCTGTCAGCGACAATGGTATTGGCTTTGATGAAACTTACCGCAGCAGGATATTCAACGCTTTTCAGCGGCTGCATGGAAAGCACGTGTATGAGGGCACAGGCATAGGCCTGGCGATATGCAAAAAAATAGTGGAAAATCACCAGGGCGTTATTTATGCTGAAAGTTCGCCGGGCAAAGGGTCAACATTCACCATCATATTGCCATTGCAACAAAGGATGGATTGACAAATAAAATTACCCAGGTCCAATTACGCTAAAGCCATAGCCTGATGATGGATGAGGCGATCTCCTTTAATTCATTAAATGATTGTGGCTTGTGCAAAAAACAATTGGCGCCGAGTTTATAGGATGAACTTTTGTCTTGCGCAAAGCTGGAAGTGGTGATCACAATGATAGGAATATGTGCATAGGTCTTATTCTCTCTTATTTCCTTTAATGCAACCAGGCCCAGCATGCCCGGCATATTCAGGTCGAGCAGTATCACTGAAGGAAAATGCTCCGGCTCGGTAGCCTGGAGGACTTCCATTAATTGTTCCCCGTTCTCAATAAATACATAATCCAATGAAGCATTATTCTCAAGGAAAGCATCCAGGATCAATTGCCTGTCATCAGGATCGTCGTCAACAATAAAGATCGTTTTTTTTAGCGGGGGTTTCATGCCGGAACAATTTTGGGATTTAAAAGGGTATCAATTAATAAGCCAACGTCAAATTTTGGTTAAGGTAAAACGGATAAATAAATTCACATATTGTGGAAATATCCGGAGGAAAATGTAACAGCAATGATAACCACTTTGATCAAGCAATGCAAGCATTCACCTGAAAGTTTTTTTAAAAAAATAATTCTTAGTAAATTTACGATTAGCCGGGACGGATCGAAGTAATTATGCTGTTTGAAAACACGTGAACAGTCTCATAATTTTTTTTATCAATAACATTGCTGCCGGATCAGGGCTTATGGAATGACACTATCTTAATAATAATACTGTTCCTTTTTCAATGGTTCCCAGCAACAACCCTTTTAATTTATAGGAACAGGACCAGATGTATGCGCCAATGCCCTGCATCTTACCTTTGAAACTTCCATCCCATCCTTTTTGCCAGTCATTGCTTTCAAATAATTTTTGTCCGTACCTGTTGAATACTTCGAGGTGATAATAATCCAGCTCTCCATAAACCTTTGGCCTGAAAGTTTCATTGAGGTTATCATTGTTGGGCGTAAATGCATTTGGAAAATATACGGCCTTCACACATTCCTTATCAAATAATACAAAATCTTCTGTGCCTTTGCAACCAGCCGAATTGGTTACCTGCAGCCAGTAATTTCCGGGCTGCATGATCAAAACAGAATCAAGGGTACTTCCTGTAGACCAGAGGTATGAACTGAAAACAGATCCGGCTTTGATATAATTTTTTTCATTCGTACAAATACCAGCAGAAGGAAGTATAAAGTTATGGGGTGTGTCGATCATGTTGATAATGGCCACGCTGTCAACATTCATGCATCCATTGCTGTTCGTTACCTGTACCCAGTATATTCCTGTGCCGGCTGCAACAAATAAATGGTTGTGTGAATTGTCCTGCCAGGTATAACTGCTAAAACCATTCCCGGCGTCTAACGTGATGGCCTGGCCTTTGCACAAAGAAGTATCCCTTCCCAGGTCAATAAGTGGTTTTGGAAAAAGGCTTATTATTTTCAGACTGTCCCTTCCTTTACAATTATTGATATCTTTTACTTCTACCCAGTAAAGCCCCTGTGCGGATGCAATAAAATTTTGGCCGGTGGAATTATCCTGCCAGGTATAACCTGCAAAGCCGGTGCCCGGGCTAAGATTGATAGATTGTCCATTGCAGAAGCTGGTATCATTGCCGATATTGATCACGGGATTTGGAAAAATACTGATGATGTTCAATGAATCCCTTCCAACGCAGTTGTTATTATTCTTTACCTGTACCCAATACAAGCCCGTATTAGTTGCAACCAGTGTTGCATTTGTGGATCCATCCTGCCATAGATATTGTGTAAACCCGTTTCCCGGGCTTAAGCTGATGCTCTTATCCTGGCAGAGGCTGGTATCATTACCCAGGTTGATCACCGGGTTTGCAAAAACATTTATGATCCGGATCGTATCTTTTGAAATGCATCCGTTCAGGTCAGTTGCTGCTACCGAATAACTTCCAATGGCAGAAACCGTGATCGCTGAACTTACTGCGGCTGTACTCCACAGGTAGTTTGTAAAGCCGGGGCCTGCATCCAGGTGCACAGAACCTCCCTGGCAAAAGCTGGTATCATTACCAAGATGGATCGGAACAGATTGTTTTACGCTGATCCGGATACTGTCAATTACCGTACAGCTGTTATTCAATACGGCGGTAACGGTATAAATGGTATCCACGGCCGGCCAAACCCTGATACCNGNGCCTGTTGTGCTATTGATATTATAATTTGGACCCCAGGTATAATTGCTGAAACCGGGCGGTGCNGTGANGCTAAGCGTATCATTATCACATCTTGTAGTATCAGGCCCTAAGCTAAAAGCAGGGGAAGGGGTTTGTATGATATTAACAGTGTCCCTGTATATATTACCACAAAAATCTGTTGCTGAAACATAATAGCTGCCCGGTAAATAAGCAGTNAATGTTGAATCGGTTGAATGATCCTGCCATTGATATGATTGAAAACCTGNACCTGCATGCAACACAGCCACACTGTTATTGCACAATTGTATATCGGGCCCCAATGTAAGCGATGAAGGGGAATTGTATACATCTATAGAAAGGCTGTCCTCGAATATCTTGCAACTCGATATAGTTTTTGCTCTTATTTTAATATTGCCTGCAGCAGTAAATAACAAAGTGAGTACGGAATCATTTTGCGAAATGCTTTGGTAGGTTGCCGTGCCGCTGATCGCCCAGGCGGGATGAAGTGCACAGCCATTGCCCTTTGATAAATGTATCCTCACTGTATCGGTGAGGTGGCAGATCTTATGAATGCCGCTGAGTGAATAGATGTTGCAGTTCGCCGTATCGCAGGTTAAATTGGTATTGCAGTTTTCAGAAACGCAAAGCCTGTTGGTGAACACGCTGAACAGTGAATCTGTTAAGGATATATTTCCAACTGTAACTGTTACATCCAGTCCGTTGTAATTATCGGTGCCGGGATTTACTGCAGGCCCCGGGCTGACCACCGGCGTATTTGGAACAAACACACAATTATTGCCAATGTCTGTTATTTTGGTTTTGAACAAAAGCATGCTTTGATTCACCAGGGTTTGAAATTGATCTTTTGCATCGCCTACAGTGATGAGCCGCCCGTCGGCATCGATCAAAATATCCCTTCCATTCTGCGATGAATCGATGGCACTCATTCCCGAAGAGATCACGTTAAAAGATGAATCGAAAGCAGTAACGTAGATACGGTTATTAAAAAATTCTGAGTAATTCTTTTTATTGCATAGCAGCACAAATGATCCGTTGCTTCCCGCACTTATTAATTTATGATCGAGGAATGCTGAGCCGGGAACATGTATCTTTTTGGTTGTGATCACATTTCCGGCCGGGTCAAATTTCACTACATAACCGGATGAATCCGTATCGATATAAGAAGTTATATAATTGATACCCGATTGAATGATATTGCTTGCAACCCATTGTTTCTCCCATACCAGGTTACCAGTCACTTTATCCATTTTGATAATGGTGGGGCTGTTATCCATACAAAACAAAATGTTTGGGCCATCTTCTATCAAAGAGAGGATCGGGCCGTTCCCAAAATTTGTATACCTTTTTGCAAACATAAAATTACCCGAAGCGTCCACCCTTACCAGGTAAAACCTTGCCGTAATAAAATAACCGTTATCAGATAACTGGTAAATATGTGTGCCGGTAGCATCGCTATATCCATCTATATCGTATTGCTTTGACCATTGCAGGGTATTGGCCGCATTGTATTTGAGCAGGTAGAACTCCGGTCCGAATTGTTTTGTTCCAAGAACAATATAGCCACCATCGCTGGTTGCTTTTACATCAGCAATTTTTTCAAGGCCGGGATATATCTTACTGGATAGCCTGGTTCCGTTCTTATCCGTTTCAACCAATATCGCATCGGTAAAACCTCCCAGCGTTGCCACGAGGAAATGCTGGTCAGCTTTTTGGGTAACGCAAAGCCCACGGGTGGATACGCCACTGATACCTGCATTCGGCAATGTGTAATAATTCTGCACCAAAGCCGAATCACATGTTGCTGCCACAGGAATATAATTGCAAACAGTATGTGTGATCGTAGGCAGTGCCTGTGCAACAAATGGAGCAACATAGAAATTGGATGGAGCAACAGCCAGGGAAGAACTGTTGGTTATATCTGTTGCAGTAAAACCACTTGCCTGTACAATGGGTACAAAGANACTGTCATTNCAACCCGGGGTNGTAAGGTCGGGCAATGTCCTGATCATCACGGTATGCTGTTCACCCCTGTTNCCGGTCAGTATCATATTACCACCNGTTAACTGGTAAATATTGGTAACGTTTACGATGGCAGTATTCTGCATATATTTTCTGCCTGCAACAAACTGTAAGGAAGAATCAAATTTATTTAAATAGACCTGGCCTGATGACCTGTCATTTGTAGCAACAAAGAATTTGTTATCACTGTTCACGCAAAGGCCAAGGCCCGACCCGGCACTGTTCTCACTTTTTAATTCTTTCGATAATAAAACATTCCCGTTGAGGTCTATGAAATCAAGTGTTTTGGTATTAGATGGCTGTGCTGTTACAGGATCAACAATATAGCCATTCAATAATAATTTATTGCCCACGGAAACAATATTCAAAAACCTGTTGGCGGTTCCTGCCGCGTCATATCTTTTTGCAAAGAGCAGGCTGCCGGTTGCAGGATCGATTTTGAATAACAAACCATCCCAGCCGGGCTGCGCAGGAATGCTTACCGGTGCAGCTATGCTGCCGGTTACATACACTCCATTGCCCAATTGATAAAGCTTTGCGCCCTCGGTGTTGTTCCCTTGTATTTCAAAGGTCTTTGTCCATTGTATAGCACCCGCACTGCTTATTTTGTATAAAAATATTTTTGAAAGGGAGCTGGACACTCTCAGCGTAGTTAATAAAATGAAACTACCGTCGGCCAGTTCGATCACATCATTGAACTGGTGCTGGTAATAATTGGAATTATCATAATAAGGGTTTACGGTCCAGATGATATTGCCATTGACATCCACTTTGATCAGGGTGATATCATCTATCCACCTGTCGCCGGCAAATAAATAATTGCCATCACTGGTATTGATAGCAGCCATTAAGCGGCTGAGTGCATTGTTGTCATCATATCTTTTCGACCATATAACAGTGCCCAGGTTGGTGAATTTTGTTACAAGGTTTTTAGAACTGTTATAAGCGCCCACCACGATGATGTCTTCAGTAGCTGTGATCAATCCGCCATAATCAAATAATTCTGCAGTTGAATTCGTATTGGTCTCGAAGTGTTTTTGAAAAGAAGCATTGGCAACAGATAATACATCCGGGTTCACCACATAATATACCTGGAAGCTATCACTGCAAAACTGGGCGATCGCTTTCAGTTTGATATAATGTGTGCCAAGGGTATTGAATGAAGCGGAATAATTTGTCGTATTTGTTACAAGCGCATTGTCATAATACCATTCATAAGAAGTGGCATTGATGCTGTTATTGATAAATGATACCGATTGCCCGACCTGTGTAACACCGTTATATCCCGGCGTCATCGCTGCAACAACCGGGCAGCTGATGCGGATCGTATCCGATCTTTCGTCAGACCTGCATTGAGCAGGGGTGGCACTTGTTACCAATAACCTGACGATGTAAATTCCCTGTTGCGTGAACTGCTGGCTGTAATTGAATGCAGCAGAAACAAGCGTGCCATTTACATACCAGGCATATGTTGATCCATTGACAGAAGTGTTTGTAAAATTGATGACCGTACCGGCGGGGGCATTGAGTGCGCTGGATGTAAATGCGGCTGTAACCGGGCTCAGGCAGGGTGTTTGACAGGAGAGGCATAATAACAAACTGCTTCGCACATTTGTTATGAACCAGTTCATCCGGTCTGCCTGGCCTTGTGTAAAAACGCTCATGCAATCCCAGTTGCCATAATCCATATAATCTTCTGTAAGATCATTTTGATCGGTAGTGAATCCTGAAAGGATATCAGTAGAACAACTGTTCACATGAACACTGCATGAAGTATAGGAAGTGGAATTATCGGGCGGGGTATCGCATACCTTGTCGCCGTCCGTTAAACAATCTGTATTGTTGCANCCTTCTTCAAAAGTATGATAGAGGCCCAGGTAATGNCCCATCTCGTGGATCACCACAATATCATTTGCATTCGAACTTCCGAAATAAGAAGCTTCTTCTATGATGCCATCCACATTGCTGCCTGCAGCAGAAGGCAGGTAGGCATAGCCTGCAACAGAACCGGGAATATCATTCACGAGCCAGATATTGATATAGCAGGAAGGGTTCCACCGGTTGATATCTTTTACATTCAGATCGTCGGAATAATAATAAAGTCCCCCCATATTTGTATAAGGAGATACATCCCTTGTAATTCCGTTAGTGAGGTTACCATTGGGGTCACGCTGTGCCAGGCAAAACTGGATATTGGTATTGACACCATCAGCCGGATTGTAATATCCAATATTGGCAAAGGCTTCATTCAAATGCTGGATGCCCGCCAATACCCTGGCATTACTGATATTTTCCGGCCCGTTATTGTGAATGATATGTACAACAACCGGCAGGTTCACTACTGATTGCGTACTCGCAGGCCGTTGCCCTGACCTTTTATATTGTAATAATTGTTGCTCGATCTGCCGGTCGAGCGTTTTGTAATAAGGATTTTTATCCAGGAATTGCTGCATAGCGGCAGATGACCCGCAACTCGACGGGCCTTCGCTGTCAAATCCAACCTGTGCATGCGCAAAGCTGATGGAAAAAAAGACGAATAAGCAGTTTAGTATGATCCCGGCCTTCAAATGAGACAGATATTTATCATAAATAGAACCCAATTTATTATAAAATACCCAATTAATTGCTCCGGGTCCGGATAATAATGAGTCATTAACATACTATAGCTGCAAATTCCCGGGCGGATTTAATTATGCCGTTATTGATTTTTAAATATTATGATTGAACGTTACTATAACCGGCACATGATCGCTATACTGCATCCAAAAATCAAAGTCGCCGATCTCTACAGTTTGTATTTTATCTGTCATGTCTGCTGAAGCAAAACAATAATCAAGATGATAGGGTTTATTTTTATGGCGGTACAGGTAAAAGGTAGGATGTTGCTCCTTGCCTTGTACCTGTTTGTGGTGTAAATGATAGCAACTGAAAATACCTTTTTCTTCCAGCCGTTTTACCACGTTGCTATGATTGCCTTCCCGGTATTTTCTATCCCAAATGGTATTGCTGTTAAAATCCCCGATCAGCATTGTTTGCTTATTCTTTAATTTTTTATCATAATGCCGGATGGCTTTCCAGACCTGCTCCACATATTGCCCGTCGGGATCCTGTGGATTGTTGGCCCAAACCGCGTAAAGGGTAAAGTCAAGATCACCACCTGTAACAGCAATGGGAATGATCAGTTTAAGATCTTTATTGTGATCCTTAAGTTTTTTGAATTTGCAATTGCAATATGAAAAAATGCCCAGCCCTTTATGTTCGTTTGTGCCNAACCAGAGCATATCNGTTGGCTTTGGAGTATCCGGGTTGAATTTTAACCTGCCCGGGTTTTCGCATTCGGGAACAATTAAAATATCCGGCTTATGAGCAAGAATAAAACCGGCCTTCTTTCTAAAAGCCATGTTACAATTCCATGTAATGACTTTCATTGTCTGTTGAATTACATTTGATCGTTGTACCCTGCTGCATGCCCGGTNATTTATTTATTAACCGAATAAATATAAGTCAAATAATTTTGTAAAGATGAGGAATGCCGTTAGCAGCAATGGCGCCACAAATAGAAATCCAAAATATACTTTTTCAAAAAAGCCAAGCGTTCTGTAAAAAACTGCATAGATCATTGCGCCACTGAGGATAAACAAGAACAGGGGAGTTGCATAGGCCCAGGAATGGTTTTGGTATTGCCGGGAAAAGAAAGCGACAGACAGCACAGATAAAACTCCTGAAAGGATATGAAGAATTATTAATTTTTTTTTTAGAATTGAAATCATCCCTCATCATATATTATACCTGCTGTTCAAATAAAAATATCCCGAATCGTTGCAATACTTGTTATACACCCATTCGGCTTTACCTAAAATTATTCATTGATCGGGAAAGGGTTGCCCCGGTGGCAGGTATTGCAACTTACCACGTTCAGGTATTCCGGTCTCGTAGTACTGTCGAAATAGAAATATCTTTTATTGATATCGATCGTCAGCCGGATCATTTTCCTGGCATTCTCTTTCATCTCATTGTCCAGGGAGTAATCGTCTTTTTCATTAGCGGGTGTAATACTAAACACATCTTTTTTAGGAGGCTTATGGCAGAAATCACAGGAAACCTTAAGCGCCCTGGTATATGCATTCATGATACTGTCCAGTTGTTTCTCACTTATATCCTGGGGTAACACCTTCAGGTTTTTGTATTTTTTACCTGTGCTGATCGTAGCCGCTGTGGCAATGATAGCAACTGATACAAGTGTCAAAAAAAATACTGTTTTTTGGTTATGAACCATGGAGTATGATTTGGAATGCTATAAGAAATAATGGGCCGGATCTTTTAAGCTGTGCAGCACTAAAATAAAAACCTTGAAAGGGTTAGCAATCAAGGTTTTTATATAGTTGTGGTGACCGCGTTAGG
>JGI24770J26754_10003565_pt1 | contig 10397 bp, 7 predicted proteins | sample LakOneMetagenome_FD_26754 | JGI IMG/M metagenome (IMG submission 26754) | reverse complement strand
GAGCGGCAGCAGGTGCGGCTGGAGCGTGCCGAGCGCCTCGCCGGCGTTGGAGGCACCGGTGAGCGCACCGATCCGAGCGTCGGGGTGCCCGAGCAGGAGGCGGAGCACCTCGCCGCCGGCGTACCCGCTGGCGCCGGCGACGGCCACGGAGAAGGTCATGTGCATGACTATACAGAACCGTGCATGACCAGGCGAACCGATAAGGCCTGTTGTCCCCGTGGGTTCGCCTGGCAGGGTGGCCACCATGACGCGACTGGCCTTCGATGACTACCTGCGCCACCTCAGGACCGAGTCCGCCCGGTTCCGGGAGGTGCTGGCCGGCTGCGACCCGGCCTCCGCCTGCCCCACCTGTCCCGCCTGGGACGCCGGCGACCTGCTGTGGCACCTGACGACTGTCCACGACTTCTGGACCCACGTGGTGACCCATCGACCGGCCGGGCCCGAGGACCATGTCGAGCCCGAACGCCCCCGCGACTACGCCGACCTGCTGGCGGCCTTCGACGCCGCCTCCGCCGGACTCGCGGCCGCCCTGGAGGCCGCCGACCCGGCCGACCCCGCCTGGACCTGGGCCGAGGAGCAGACCGTGGGCTTCACGTTCCGCCGACAGGCGCTCGAGGCGCTCGTGCACCGACTCGACGCGGAAGTCTGCGCGGGCGTGACCTCGGAGATCGACGCCCTGCTCGCCGCCGACGGCGTCGACGAGGTGCTCGACGTGATGTACGGCGGAACCCCGCCCTGGGGCACCTTCTCCCCGCTCGAGCACTACCTGCGCGTCGACCTGATCGACGTCGACCAGGAGGTGTGGGTGCAGTTCGGTCACTTCGACGGGACCTCACCGGAGGGCGTGGACTACCACGAGGACGACATCAGCGTCGTCTCCGATCCCGGCGTCGAGCCCGATGCTGTGGTCAGCGGGACCGCTGGCGTCCTCCTCGCGCGGTTGTGGCGCCGCGGCTCCGGTGACGACATCCACCTCGCCGGGGACATGCGGCTCGTCGACCGGTTCCGGTCCGCGATCCACCACCCGATCGAGTAGGCGCCCGCCGCCGGGTCGGCGTACCACTGGCCACCCTTCTCGACGAAGACCGGCGCGCCTCAAGCCTTCGTCGGCGCCCAACGGAAGCCGACCTTGACGATCCCGTGGTCGCCGGTCCCCTTGAGGCGGTGGGTGGCGCTGTCCTCGTCGTTGAGGTGGTCGTTGGTGATCGTCAGACCGTCGAAGAGCCACTGCCGTCGTTGGCTGTGGTCATAGAACTGCTCGCTGACCAGCACGTGGTCGAGCGACTCGCGCAGGTCCTCGTGCACGTGGGTGTAGTAGACGTCGCGGGTGTCGCGATACTCCTGCAGCGTCTGGCCGGTGTAGAGCGCGATGTCGCCGCCTCCCTTGGAGTCGCCGACGAGATAGCGCGGCTGCTCGGTGAGGATGTTGATGGTGTTGCTGTGCTGGCCGTCGTTGAGGTCACCGAGCACGATCACCGGGGTGACGGTGCCCTTCATGGACTCGGTGAGGAGGACGCGCAGCGCGGTCGCCTCCGCCGTACGCCGGATCGTGGCGAGCGCCGCCCCGATGGCGGTGCGGTGGTCTCCGTGGACATCGCGGTCGTACCACGGCTCGGCCGAGATCTCGGCCGGCAGCTTGGACTTGAGGTGGGCCACGAACACCCGGGTCAGGGGTGGCGCCTCCCGCAGCGCGACGTCGAAGGCGAGCACCGGCCGGGAGAAGCCGCCGATCCGCACGTCGATGTCGGGTGCCTGCGGGTCGCCGGTCGTGTTCTGCAGGCGTACGGCGTCCGGGAAGTCGCTCACCCACATCGGGTCCCCCCTCAGCAGGCCCTTGCGGACGATCGCGCCACACACGATCCCCCCGCCCGTCGCGGGCGTGGCCAGCAGGTCGTAGTCGTCGTCGAGGTTGGCCTCCTCGAGGGCGGCCCGCATCGCGTCGCCGTGCCAGAGCTCCTGGAGGCCCACGATGTCGGGACGCAGGTCACGCAGCCGGTCGGCGGTCCACACGACCTTGCGGTGGTACTCGGTCTCGGAGTAGGGCGCCTGGCCCGGGTTCATCGGCGCGCCGGGGACCTGGAAGTTGTAGAGGTTGAAGGTCGCCACGCTGAAGCGGTCGAGGTCCATGCCGTCCTCCTTGGCCGGTGGGCACCTGAGCGTGCGGGTGCCTGCTCATGATGGCCCAACCGTGAGGAGCGGGGACCGCCTCGCCGGATACCCCCGTGACCGGCAACGGGGGCTCGGGTGGGGTCAGGCGGCCCCCGCGGGCGCGGTCACCAGCGCGTGACGGTGGACGACGCCGAGGATCCACATCGCCGGGTCGCCCGCAGGGAGGTGGCCGGCGATCGCGCGGTGCCAGATCTCGAGGTAGGCGTCATGGGTGGCCCGCTGGGCGGCCTCCTCGCTGGTCGCCACGCAGCGGGCCACCGAGAGCGCAGCGGGCGCCGTCTGGTCGAACAGCGCGGCGAACGCGCGCTCGCTGCCCCGCGCGCACGAGTCGAGCAGCACACGCAGCAGGCGCGCCGCCGTGACATCGGACTCGATGGCCGATGGTGCCCCCATGCGGTTCTCCTCTCGGACCCGCGGCGGCCGCTGCCCGGCGCGCCGACATTTCTCAACACAAACCTAAACACGTTGTTCAGGTATAGTTGTAGCATGCCCAACCCCACGGCACCAGCACCGGAGCGCACCCCCCTCGACCTCGACGGGGTCCTGACCATCGGCCAGCTGGCCTCCCGCGCCGGCGTGACGCCCGAGGTCCTGCGCATGTGGGAGACCCGTCACGGCTTCCCGGTCCCCGTCCGGCTGCCCAGTGGGCACCGCCGCTACGCCGAGGCCGATGCCGACGACGTCATCCGGGTGCTGCGACTGCGGGAGGACGGTGTGCGCCTCGAGCAGGCGATCCGCCAGGTGCGCACCGTCGAGGACACCGTCGAGGCATCGGTCTATGCCGCCTTGAAACACCGCTACCCCGACCTTCCGTCGTACACGCTCACCAAGCAGACGCTGCTCGCCCTGTCGTGGGCGATCGAGGACGAGAGCCTGGCCCAAGCCCGCCGTCCGCTGCTCATCGGCGCCTTCCAGTCCGGCCGCTTCTTCTCGCCGTCCCAGAAGCGGTGGCGCGAGCTGTCCCGGTCGGCNCGCTCGGCCTATGTGCTCGCCGAGCTCGACGATCCCGACGACGGAGCCACCCCGCGTCGCGTCGGGCTACCGGCCGACTCGCCCCTGCTGCGCGAGTGGATCGTGCTGGTCGAGGATCCTGGCCTGACCGCCACCCTGGTGGCCTGGGAGATCCCCGGGCAGGACGACGTGCTCGACCGGGAGCGGCTCTTCGAGGCCGTCTGGTCACTGGAGCCTGACGTCGTCCGGACCGCCGGACTCGCCTCCCTGGCCATCGCCGCCGCCGCGGGCTCGGCCGCAGCCGGTCCCGAGCGTCGGCGCCTGACCACGGAGCGGCTTCCCGCCCCCACGAGCCAGCGGATCGCGACCGAGCTCTTCAACCGGATGGTCGCCTATGCCGACGGCACCATCCTGCGCGCGCGACGTGGTCGCTAGCCCAGCCCGCCGGCCGGGACGTCAGCGCTGGACGGCGCCGAAGCGCTCGGCCGCCACGGCGACGGCGGCGTCCCGGGCCGCGGAGGTCTCCTCGACGGTGAGGGTGCGGTCGGGAGCCCGGAAGCGGAGGCGGAAGGCCAGTGACTTCTGGCCCTCCCCCACCTGGTCCCCGACATAGACGTCGAACAGTCGGATCGACTCGAGCAGCTCGCCGGCGCCCTCACGCAGCGCCGCCTCGAGCTCGGCGGCCGTCACCGACGCGTCGACCACCAGGGCGACGTCCTCACGCGCCACGGGGTAGGTGGAGAACGATGGCGCCGGCAGGACGTCGACGGCGCGGGCCAGCAGGAAGTCGAGGTCGATCTCGACCGCGGCGGTGCGTGGCGGCAGGCCGAATGCCTGACAGACACGTGGGTGCAGCTCGCCGGCATGGCCGAACTCCTCGCCTCCCACGGCGAAGCGGGCGCACCGACCCGGGTGCCACGGCATCCGGGTGGCCGCCTCCACCGTCATCTCCACGTCGAGCTCGTCAGCCACGCGATGGACCAGCCCGACCGCGTCGGCCCAGCCGGCCTCGCGCCCCGCACCCCACCAGCCTGAACGCTCCCTCTCACCGGTGACGACCGCCGCGAGGAACTGCGGCTGCTCGGGGACTGCCGCGAAGAGCTTGGCCAGCTCCGCCTCGGACGGCCGCCAGTCGACGCCATAGATGGGGGCCGGCCCCCGGTCGACGGGAAAGGCGACCGTGCCGATCTCGAAGAGNGCGAGCCCCTGGGCACCGCGGCCCAGGTTGCGGGCGGCCTGCTTGAACAGCCCCGGCAGGAGCGTGGTGGTGTAGGACGGCTCCTCCGATGACAGCGGGTTCGCCAGCCGCACCGTCCTGCGCAGGACGTCGTCGGCGGGCAGGCCGAGGGCGTCGAAGGCCGCCTCGCCGACGAAGGGGAAGCTGATCACCTCGACGAAGCCGGCTCCGGCGAGCGTCCGGCCCACGCGACGACGCAGCCGCTGGCCACGGGTCAGCCCGCGCCCGGCGGGGGCCGGCGGGAGGACCGAGGGCACGTTGGCATAGCCCACGATCCGGGCGACCTCCTCGACCAGGTCGAACGGGTCGGACAGGTCGGGACGCCACGGCGGGACGGTGACGTCGAGGCGGTCGCCGTCGACGGCGACGTCGCACCCGACGGCACGCAGGTCGGCCACGGTGGTCGCGGAGTCGATCGCCATGCCGGTGATCCGTGCCGGGAGTGCCGCGTCGATGCTCACCGATCGCGCCGCCGGGGGCTCCCCCACGACGGTGACGCCGGGCTCGATGGTGCCGCCGCCGTGGGCGACGAGCAGCTCGGCCACCCGGTCCGCAGCGGCCTCGCAGATGGTCGGGTCGACCCCGCGCTCGTTGCGCTTGCCCGCTTCGGAGGTGAGCTTGTGTCGACGCCCCGTGCGGAACATCGAGACGGCGTCCCAGTGGGCGGCCTCGATGAGGACGCTGGTGGTGGTCTCGGACATCTCGGTCGTCTCGCCGCCCATGACGCCACCGAGGCCGATGATCCCGGAGTCGTCGGTGACGACGAGGTCCTCCGGCGACAGGGCTCGATCGGTGCCGTCGAGGGTGGTCAACCGCTCGCCGGCCGTGGCGCGCCGGATCCGGAGCGGCCCCTGGAGCTTGTCGAGGTCATAGCCGTGGATCGGGCGGCCCAGCTCGAACATGACGTAGTTGGTCACGTCGACCGCGAGCGAGATCGAGCGCTGGCCCACGAGGGCGAGCCGACGCGCCATCCAGGACGGCGTCGGCGCGGCGGGGTCGAACCCGGTCACGGTCCGCGCCACGAAGACGGGACACCCCTCGGCGTCGTCGACGACGACCGGATATCCCTCGGCGTTGGCTGCCGGGGTCTCGCGCAGCGCCGGGTCGCGGAAGGGTACGCCGTCCCCGTGGACGGCGTACTCCAGCGCCGCCTCGCGAGCCACCCCGCGGAGCGAGAGGGCGTAGGCGCGGTCGGGGTTGATCTCGAACTCGATGACCTCGTCGCGCAGGTACAGGGGCCCGATCGCATCGTCGCCCGGCTCGCCGAAGCCCTCGGGCAGCACGATGATCCCGTCGTGGTCGTCGCCGAGGCCCAGCTCGCGGGCCGAGCAGATCATCCCTGACGAGACGTGCCCATAGGTCTTGCGGGCGGAGATCTCGAACCCGCCGGGCAGGATGCCGCCGGGCAGGATGACGACGACCAGGTCGCCGGCGGCGAAGTTGTGGGCGCCGCACACGATGCCCTGCGGCTCGCCGCTGCCATTGGCGGCACCGACGTCGACCTGGCACCACCGGATGGTCTTGCCGTTGGACTGCGGCTCGTCGACCAGCTCGAGCACGCGACCGACGACCAGCGGACCGGTGATGTCGTGCCCGGGCCGCTCGAGGGCCTCGAGCTTGAGGCCGAGCGCGGTCAGGCGGTGGGCGAGGTCCTCTGCGCTGACGTCGTCGGGGAGGTCGACGTAGTCACGGATCCAGGACAGCGGGGCGCGCATCAGATCTCACTTCCGAACGCNGAGGAGAAGCGGACATCGCCCTCGAAGAAGGCCCGCAGGTCGGTCACTCCGTGCCGGAACATCAGGGTGCGGTCGATGCCCATGCCGAACGCGAAGCCGGTGTAGCGCTCGGCGTCGACGCCGCACGCCGTCAGCACGCGTGGGTTGACGACCCCGCAGCCACCCCACTCGACCCAGCCCTCGCCCTTGCAGGTGCGGCAGGTCTCCACCTCGCCGGGCAGACCGCGGCAGACGAAGCAGCGCAGGTCCACCTCGGCGGAGGGCTCGGTGAAGGGGAAGTACGACGGCCGGAAGCGCGTGTCGATCCCCTCCCCGAACATCGCGGCTGCGAAGTGGTCGAGCGAGCCCTTGAGGTGGGCCATGGTGATGCCCTCGTCGANCACGAGCCCCTCGACCTGGTGGAACATCGGCGAGTGGGTGGCGTCGTACTCGTCGGTGCGGAACACGCGCCCCGGGCAGACGACATAGATGGGCGGGGTGCGAGTCAGCATCGTGCGCGCCTGCACCGGCGAGGTGTGGGTCCGCAGCACGACGTGGTGGTCGGCCGGCTCGGTCCAGAACGTGTCCTGCATCGTGCGGGCCGGGTGGTCCGGTCCGAGGTTGAGGGCGTCGAAGTTGAGCCACTCGGCCTCGACGACGGGTCCTTCGGCGACCTCCCAGCCCATCGCGACGAAGACGTCGGCGATCAGCTCCGACCCCATCGTGATCGGGTGCCGGGCGCCGCGAGGCGTGCGGTCGACGGGCAGTGTGACGTCGACGGTCTCCTCGACGAGCATCCGCTCCTCGTGCTCGGCCTCGAGCACCTCGGTCCGGGCGGAGAGCGCCTGGTTGACGGCACCGCGCGCCTGACCGACCCGCTGACCGGCCTCCTTGCGGGCGGCCGGCGGCAGGGCGCCGATCTCCCTGTTGGCGAGGGCGAGCGGCGAGCGGTCGCCGGCGTGCTCGAGGCGGACCTGCTTGAGGTGCTCGAGGTCGGCGGCNCCGGCGATCGCGGCGAGCGCGGCNTCNCGCATGGCCTCGACCTCGGCCGCNCCGAGGGGTGCGACCTCGACCGGGTCGTAGTCGGAGTTCGGACCGGACATGGTTGCCTAACTGGAACGGATGCGGGGTGGGTACGCCGANGGGCGCGGGCCAAGTCTAGGAAGTCCGACACNCCTGCCGCGAACCGGTAAGTGAACCCCGCGCGCCGACCCGGCTCAGTCGGCCTCNGCAACGGCCCTTGCGACGCAGGCCGGTCCCGGCTCCGGGAGGTCGCGACCCCCCATGGCGTCCTCGGCCCGGGCCCTGCCGAGGTTCCACGACAGCCAGCCCTGCTCACGCTCGAGCCAGCGCGACGGCATGGCGCACCCGCGCTCGCCCTCGGGGAGACCCATCACGGCAGGGACCGCGTCCGCNGACAGCCCGCTCAGATAGAACCAGTCGATCTTGCCGGTGGCCTCGTAGCGGTCGATGTTGTGGTCGGCGATCCAACCGTCGGGGTTGACCAGACCCAGCCCCGCGAGGGCCGCGGCACCCGTGAGCAGGCCGAACCGTGCCAGCCACCCTGCGCGGACCACCAGCCCGGCGACGATGACGGCCACGACCACCACCCCGAGCCAGCCTTCGAAGACCGACACGAGCAGCCGCAACCGGGTGAAGCCGTAGGCGTCGTCATAGACGTGCATCCGGTGCAGTGCCGACCCCACGACCGCGAGCGTCATGAGCAGCAGCGGCCCGAGCACCCCGCGCAGCCAGAGCCGGTCGGCGGAGGTCTCGACCGACGCCTTGCGAGCGGCGGCCCAGACGACGAGGAGGGTCAGCAGGGTCGCGACGACGAGCTGCCAGAACCCGCGGTGGGCATAGTGGGAGTAGGTCAGCCCGGTCGTGCGCTGGACGTAGTCGTCCCCACCTGAGAGCTCGGCCAGCTGGGCCACGAGGAAGACCGCGAACACCGCGTCGACCAGCAGCACCGGCGTGACCCACTCGAAGCGCTGGCGCACGGGCCGGGAGTCGCGTGGATTCGCATCGATCACGGGTGGGTTGAGGGCGAGGTACGCCGCGGCCAGCACGACGCCGCCGACGAACACCGACACGAAGACCCGCGCCACCAGGGTGTCGACGGTCCAGTCGGGGAGGAGGACGTCCACCCAGTGCTCGAACAGGACGTCCGCAGAGGCGAACAGCAGGGAGAACACGAGGACTCCTGCCAGCGAGAGCACGACCGTGCGGAGGATCGCGGAGGTCCGGCCGCCCCGGGTGACGACTGCAGCCGTGCGCCCCAGCCAGGGCAGGCCACGCAGCCCGGCCAGGGGCCAGGACAGTCCGCCCATCACGAACCCGACCACGCTCCTCCCCCGGGTCACTGCGACGGTGAGGAGCCCGGCTCCCGCCAGCAGGTCCAGCGTCACGATCCAGGTCGCGTCGCGCACGACCACCATCGCGGACAGCAGCGCGCACAGGCCGGCGCTCGCGAGGGTGAACGGGTCGAAGCGGTGCCGCGCCGCGTAGAGCACGGTGAGCCCCGCCGCGGCCAGCACGACGAGGGTCCCGAGGCCGAGGCTCCGGTCGGGGGTGATGAGCCCGGCCAACAGGCCGGTGAGCGCGGCAGCGACGAGGATGTCGAGGCGGGCGGGCACGTCGCGCTCGGGCCAGAACGGCCCGAACACCCCGTCGAGCCCCGCCGGCGGCGGGGGTGCCGGGACGAGCGGAGGCGGGAGCAGCGCCGAGGTCGGCGTCGGCGCTGGTCCGGGCATGGTGACCTCCTGGTGGAGCGGCTTCGCGGGCGGTGTGGCGGCAACGCCGGGAGGCGGCATGTCGACGCGGAGCAGTGCACCGGGCGTGCCCTCGGGCGGCGAGTCGAAGCGCACGGTCCCCCCGTGCAGCTCCGCGACCCAGCGGGCGATGGCGAGCCCGAGCCCGGTTCCGCCGCCCTCGTGCCCCGCCAGGGTGCCGAACCGCTCGAAGACACGCTCCCGGTGCTCGGGCGGGACCCCGGGGCCCTGGTCGGCGACATCGAGCTGCCAACCGCCGGTCGGCGTGGCGGTGGCCGAGACGGTCACCACCCCGTCGGGCGGGCTGTGCCGGCCGGCGTTGTCGAGCACGTTGACCACGAGCTGCCGTAGCCGGGCCGGATCGGCGCGAACCGTCAGGTCCGTCGGGGTCACCTGGAGCTCATAGACCACCGGGCGGGTCGGCAGCGTCACGTCGCTCGCGGCCTGGCTGAGCAGCCCACTGAGCGGCACGTCGGCGAGGTCCAGGGGCTTGGAGCCCGCGTGGACGCGGCTGAGGTCGAGGAGGTCGGTGACCAGGGAGCCGAGGGCCCTGACCTGGCGCAGCAGGTCCTCGAAGGCCTCGGGTGTGGTCGGCTCGATGCCGTCGGCGAGGTTCTCCAGACGCAGGCTCACCGCCGTGAGGGGGGTGCGCAGCTCGTGGGACACCGTGGCCACCAGGTCGCGGCGCTCGCGGTCCACCGTCGCGAGGTCGCGGGCCATCGTGTTGAAGGCATCGGCGAGCTGACCGACCTCGTCCCGCGAGGGCGCGGCGACGCGGACGTCATAGTCGCCTCGGGCCATCCGGCGCGCCGCCTCGGTCATCTCGCGCAGCGGGGCGGTCATGCCGACGGCGAGCAGCTGCGTGACAGCCAGCGCGAGCGCGATCGTGACGGGGATCGCCAGCCAGGGTGCGACACCGCCGGCGGCACCGACCGTGCCGATGACGGCGGCCACGGCCACGCTGACGGCCACCAGGACGCCGAGCTTGACCTTGAGAGACGCCGCGAACGCCAGCGGCGGGCGCTGGCCGCTCACCGCGGCTCCACGGCATAGCCGACGCCGTGCACGGTGCGCAGGAGGTCGGGCCCGAGCTTGGCGCGCAGTGCCTTGACATGGCTGTCCACGGTGCGAGTGCCGGACGCGTCCGGCCAGTCCCAGACGTCCGCGAGCAGCTCCTCGCGGGTCATCACCCGACCGGGGCTGGCGACCAGGCAGGCCAGCAGGTCGAACTCCGTGGGCGTGAGGTGGATCTCCGCCTCGGCCACGGTCACCCGCCGGGTGCCCGTGTCGACCACCAGGTCACCCACGGACAGGAGGGCGGGCTGGCGACGGGCGATCTCGGCGGCGCGGTCGATGCGCCGTAGGAGGGCCGAGATCCGGGCGACCAGCTCGCGCATGCCGAACGGCTTGGTGAGGTAGTCGTCGGCGCCGACCGCGAGCCCGGCCAGGATGTCGGCCTCGTCGTCGCGAGCCGTGAGCATGAGCACGGGCACGGGGAACTGCCGCTGGATCCGGCGACACACCTCGATGCCGTCGAAGCCAGGAAGCATCACG
>JGI24770J26754_10003561_pt1 | contig 10403 bp, 7 predicted proteins | sample LakOneMetagenome_FD_26754 | JGI IMG/M metagenome (IMG submission 26754) | reverse complement strand
ACAAACTTACTGTTACAGATGTGAATGGTTGTACCAATACTTCCAACACAATATCCATCCTGGATTCTGCAACCGGAAGATGTTTCATCTATCCTAATCCAACCGATGGTGTGTTTGATGTTAGATACTACAGTGTCTACAACAACTCAAACCTGCCAAGGACCGTTACGGTTTACAATGCAAGTGGTGAGCGGGTAGTTACCCAACGCTACAGCATCGGTGCTCCGTATCAAAGGATGCATGTTGATCTCAGAAGAAGTGGCAAAGGACTTTACTGGGTTGAGGTCGGTGACGCCAATGGCAACCGGTTGACCATGTGCAGAGTGGTTGTTCAATAATTCTTGAGAAAGATCATAAAACAAAGTCACCGGCCATGCCGGTGGCTTTGTTTATTTTCCGGTAGTGCTAAATAGTCTTAAATTTAAGAGCAGAAAATATTGTATGGCACCCTCTTTTTTAATAGTGGATGACGAGGAGTTAAGCAGGAACTACATCACAGACCTTCTCCTCGAATTCTGGCCTGAAGCCAGGATTGCCGGTAGTGTAGGCAATACAGACCAGGCAAGAAAATTTTTGATGGAAGACGATATTGATGTGGTATTCCTTGACATAAAAATGCCGGGTGAGAATGGAATTGAATTCCTTAATTCGCTTAAAGACAGGAATCATTTCAAAACAGTTTTCATAACTGCCTACAACAATTTCACCATCCCCGCTATAAAAGCCGCCGCTTTCGATTACCTGCTGAAACCAATTGACAGGATCGAATTTCAGCATACACTTACCCGGATAAGAAAAGATTTCAACAACCCGGTGATCAACTTGTCAAATCAGGCCGCCACGGCTTCTGCACAGGATCAGAAACTTACGGTACATCACAGCAATGGCTTTAAAGTGATCAGCCTCGGCGATATCGTTTACCTGCAGGCATCAAATAATTATACCAATATCAGGCTTATCAATGGCGAAACAGTTGTTGTGTCAAAACCGTTAAAAGAATTCCAGGTAAAACTGGATAATGGCTTTTTTTTCCGCATCCACAAATCCTATATCATCAACATTAATTATGTTGACCAATACACATCGGAGGATGGCGGGCAGGTGATGATGAAAACNGGAGAACATATTTACATCTCNAGATATAAGCTTTCGGGNTTTTTTGAATTTGTGAATGCATTTACCAAAGGCCTCAAAGCCTGATAACATACACCATGTTAAAACAATGCCTTCCGGCCTGCATGTTACTGGTCTGCGCTGTTACCGAGGCCCAGCTATACCCCATTCATAAATATGCTGCCGAAAACGGCCTGGCACATTCAAATGTATTCCGCATCATGCAGGACAAAAAAGGCTTTCTCTGGTTCTCTACCAACTACGGCGTGAGCTGTTTTAATGGAAAAAATTTTAAAAATTTCAATACAGACAATGGGCTGTCGGGCAATGTTGTCATGTCNGTCACCGAACTGGNAGATAACAGCAAACTGGTGAATACCATGAGCGGCATGGATATCCTGGTAAATGATTCCATCAGGNCGTTCAAGGTAAANCACGGTAGTATGCCCGTCCGCATCATCTATTCAAAAGAGTATGAAGGNAAAATATGGCTGGTTGCACTCAACAAAGGGTATGACCTGTATTGCGTGGAAAAAGACAGCATCCGGAATATGCTGATCCGCGACAGGGATGGCCAACNGGCAAGAGTTAACAAAATGCAGAANACAANATCCGATGGCCTTATTTTCATAACCGACAAAGGCTTATTCTCCTATACAGCATCTTCGGGNATCCGGCCCTTTCTCGATAACCTTGTCAGGCAGCAGGTAACCTCATTTATCCAGGATAAAACAGGAAGGTACTGGATGGGCCTCAACGACCGGTTACTCTGTACAGATCATGAAAAGATCATCGCANCCTANCGGCTCAACTTTAATGCAGGCGTTTCCGATCTGCTGGCCGACAGCAAAAATAATATCTGGGCCTGTGTTCCCCAACAGGGTATTGTGCTGGTTCAAAACGGAGTGGCTTCAAATATCACCGACAAACTCGGCATCAAAAAAATACTCATCAACAATCTCTTTGAAGACAAGGAGAAAAATATCTGGATGGCCACACACGGCGACGGGGTCTATAAAATAAGCTCCCTCGGCATTATCAANTATTTGCCGGAAGCCGATAAACTGAATGTGTATGCCCGTGCCTTACTTGCGTCAGACAATAACACAGTATTGGCAGGNAGTTATGGAACCATTTCAGAGATACGGAATAATAAGCTGTCAGGCTTNAAAGTAAAATCGCTCATATCAACCGATTATATTTATTTTATCCGAATCCTCAATAAAGAAATGTACATCGGTACACCAACCGGTATCATTATTAAGAATATGACAACGGGCAATGAAAAAAAGATACATACCTATGGTGCCATCTCCTTTTTAAACATTGGTAAAGACAGTTTGTGGATCGGGGGGTTCCAGCACATCGGCTCATTGGTAAATGATAAATATGTGTTGATGAAGATCCCGGCCATTTTCGACAGAAGGATCAACTGCATGCTTAATGAACCCGGTGGAACAAGATGGATGGGAACAGACAGCGGGCTTTTCAAATTACAGAACGGTACCTGGTCAAAAGAAATGATCACGGGTGCAGGCAAAGACCCCTATATCAACAGCCTTTTATTTGACAGGGAAGGCAGGCTTTGGCTCGCAGCTGAAAAAGGATTATTCATGCGGTATAAAAATAACTGGCGGTCCTTTTCTGAAAAAGAAGGATTAAGTCATGCAAAATGCAATGCCCTCGCCGAAGACCTTAACCACAATATATGGGTAGGAACAAAAAACGGCCTCAACCGCATCGACAGCCGCACCCTTCGTATTACAGAACACCCCACCGGGCTCTATCCCAATGAAGTGCTTTCCCTGCTCTTCGATGCAGATAATAACCTGGTAGCAGGTACCGTAAACGGCATCGCAGTGATTAAAGAACTGGACAACGGCATCACCACAAGGCCGCCGCCTCTTTATATTACGTCTGTTTCAACGCCCGGAAAAAACTGGCTGTACCCTTCACAAATCTCATTACAGCCAGGTGATAAAAAAATAGTGATCGATTTTATTGCACTCAGTTACAGCTATCCCGATAACGTGGAATACCGTTATAAACTGGAGAATCTTTATTCACAATGGAACAGTACAAAAAATACATCCATCGAACTCTCATCGCTAACGCCCGGCCGTTATACATTCAGTATTCAGGCAAGGGTCAACGGAGGAGAGTGGAGTAACCCGGCCGTACTGGCCATATCACTCCCCGCTGTTTTCTGGAAAACCGGCTGGTTCTTTCTGTTAATCCTCGTAATCGCAACCACCGCCTTTTACTATTTAATAAGATGGCAATTACTGCAAAAGGAAAAAAAGAAAAATGAAGTACTGCAAATGCAGGGCAAAATGATCCACCTCCGGCAGCAGGCATTGGGTGCACTCATCAGCCCGCATTTTATTTTTAATTGCCTGAACTCCATTCAGCACTACCTCAACCGGAACGACAAGGATCTTGCCAACAGGTACCTTGCCCGCTTTGGGCGGCTGATACGCCTTACCCTGGAATATGCCCAGGAAATGTATATCCCCGTATCAATAGAATCAGACAGGCTGAACCTTTATCTTGAACTTGAAAAGTTACGCTGCGGCAACCAGCTGAGCTATAAAATTGACATCGATAGTTCATTACGCAACAGCAACCTGCTTATTCCCAATATGATCCTGCAGCCCTACGTGGAAAATGCAATATGGCACGGCATCATGCCTAAAGAAACAGGCGGCACACTGCTTATTAAAATCACAATACAAAATCAGGATGAAATTCTGATTAAGATCGAAGACGATGGTGTTGGTATAACTGCTAAACCGGCAGCGCCAGAAACTTCTTCCGGGAAACACATCTCATTCGGCATGAACCTGATCAGTGAACGGCTTAACCTCTTTAAAAAAACAAGCAACCGTAATTACGAAGTGAAAGTAACAGACAGGTCAGTCCTGGATCCCTCAGCCAGCGGCACCATTGTCCAATTGAACCTGCCCGTCCTGCATCACCCNGATGCAGCCCCCCTTAATAATTAAAATGATTGTCCTGTCATACGACGAGCCACACGATACGGATAGCCATAGATAAAGCATACCAAAGCCCAATCAAAGGCATGGATAATGCATCAATCAGGAAAATTTAGACAGATTCTTTATCAGCATCCTGAATCTGGCATCCAGTATCCAGTATCAAGTATCCAGCATCCAGTATCCAGTACCCCACTATTCTTACCTAAAAAATACCACCTGTTGCCTCATTTCCTCCTACCGTTAACAGGTAACAAAAAAAAGAAGTTCGGATTTTTTTCATCTTGTACATAATTCTTCATTCAGCCAAAACCCGGCCTTTCCAGGAACAGGTTCCGCTGAACGTTTTGATTAAGGGTCTGTAGTTTTTCCCTTAAATAAAATAAGAAAGTGTTTTAGTTAAAATGAAGTTCCCCGCCGCATACGGGGAACTTCGGGTATTTAGTATACTCCATACCAAAGTCATGGTTAAGCCATATATACTTCATTTTATGTGCACGGACAATTGGTAAAAAATTTATCCCTATAGAATACCCATTACCCGGCAAACAGCAAAAGAAAAGCCCCGGTACCGGGGCTTTTCTTTTATTAATGTCATGGATATTATTTTACCAGGTCATAAACCGCTTCTTATCCCTGAAGTCAGGACTTACAATATGAATACTGTAAGAACCAGTTCCGATGAAGGCAGGTATGGTAAGCTTCGTCAATAAAATCCACCTGGGCTATTATTTCATGCTGTAATACCAACNGGCTCACGCCATTGAACAACTGTATCTCGTAATGCCCGGACTTGATCCCTTTATACATATAGTGCAAGGTTCCGCCACGTTGTACCGGTGGGAGTTGCGATAATGTTCCGAAGTGAGCAACGTCTCTGGCTTACTCGCAAAGGCCCGGAGAGAGACATTTCTGAGAAAAGAAAAATTTGTCGGTTCGGGCATTTCCCCATGTTACCAGGAATTCATGCGGGGTTCTAGCATCATAAATATTGTCGCCGCTTTTTTCAAAAGTCTCCCGGTCATTGAGTTTATCCTGGCACTGCTCATGGAATTCCTGTGCCCGGTCGATGATCTCTGTTAAGATCCCAATGTATACGTACTGGTTTTTTTGGGCGCAGAAATTATACAGGGGTTTTACAAAATTGTCAGCTAAACAATTTGCGATCTCGCTAACCTGATCAANATGGTTCTTTGAGTGACTAATCATAGTTGGGTTCATTGCATGGATTTAAAGGGTCATCATCCAAAACGAATTTTTTGTAACCTGTTATNGTTTATCTTCATCNCTGGTATGGTAACCCATTTCTTCAATNGTCTCTTTTATACNTTCTGCAAATGCCTCAGAAAAAAGAGCAGAGAGGGTTTTTTGTTTCGAAAACAAGTGCAGAATAAATGCAATTAATTTCATAGGGCGTGATTAATATAATAGGAAACCATTTCTCAAACGAAGGCAACTAAATAAATAATAATTGTTTTGAAATCATAATCTACACTATGGTAGTCTGCGTTTAATTATGGGTATTTTAGATTNTGTTTTCGCCAGCCTTTTGAATTAGTGTTTCAATACCTGCACNGTTTTTTTCATTTGTCCATTATCCCAGTCTACCAATAAAAAATAAGCCCCTTGCGCAAGAGATCTTATATCTACATTAAACTGGTTACTACCCTGCAAAAGGATTGTCTTCTGTGTTTTTACCAATGCTCCTTTACTATCAAATAATTTCACTATGGCCTGGGATCTGGCTGTGCTAACAAGATTGATAAATATGAAGTCCTGAACCGGGTTCGGCCAAATGCTGAACGGGTTTTTCACATTACACGATGAATGGATTATACTGCTGTATTGNACCCTTCCATCCAGATCATATTCTGCAATGCGGTAGAGCCCATCTGAAAATGGATCATTGTCAGTAAAAGAATAGTTTCTTTCTATGTTGCTGTTGCCTGCTGCAGGAACTGTTCCTGTTACCGCCCAGCTTATTCTATCCACACTTCGTTCAATGTCAAATCGCTGGGTGTTTTGTTCCTGCGCTGTTTTCCAGGTCAGCTGTACTTTGTTCGCTGTACAGGTTGCATTGAGTCCGGTAAACAGGACAGGCAATATGGCCGGCAATGAGTCCTCGTCCCCGGATATTCCCGGCAGGCCGGATAATGACATAAAGAAAAGGCCCCTGTCGCTGGCATCCCAAAGTTTATTGTCAAGGATATCAGTTTTCCATGTGAAATGATCCCTAACAACACTAAAGTTGACAAATGGGTTCTGAAGTGAATCTTTTTTGATATAAAAAAAAGCAGTGTTGAAACCAGTCCCGTCAAAAAAACGAATGGATGAAAGCAATGCCTGCTTTGCATTTACTATAGTAGTAGCAGAAGAATTAAGCCTGTTGCCAAAAAGGTTCCAGCTAAGCCCATTATCAATACTGATATAATACCTGCCTGTTTTACCTGCATAAAATAAAGTGTCATGCGCAGTAATTATGTCATAAGCGCCTTCATTTGGACTGATCTGGCCAAGAAGAAACCGCTCCTCCCAGTTTGTTTCATTAGCCGGCAGGTAATCATACAAACCATTACNGATTGTACCGGCTACCAGGGCATTGTTGTTACNCGCAATGGCATTCACATTTGCACTTAAACTGGAAAGGCCGTCGCCAAAGAATAGCCAACTGTTCCTGTTAACCGGGTTTAATTTATAAACAGAATTTCCAAGTGTAGCTGCATACAGGTCTCCCCTGAATTCACAAAAGTCAGAAACATCTGGAAAAATTCCGGTACTGATATTCTCCCATGTCGTACCACCGTCTGGGCTTTTAAAAACACCCCTGTTGGGAGCTGTGGCATACAATTCATTTTTATATATTATTATACCCGTAACCAGGAAAAGTTGCGGAATAGTGCTTGTAGAATCCCAGGTCAGCCCTTTGTCTTTGCTGACATAGATAATATTTTTTCCACCGGCATAAAGCGTACTGTCCTTGTGGTAAAGACTGGCGATATTAGTAGAGGGCAATTGACTAACCCTTGTCCATTGGGAAAATGAAGTTGAAAAAGATAAGAGTAATGTAAGTGTAATTAAAATCCTGGTCATACTTTATTTATTAATTGTTAAGATCACAGGCTGCTGACTTTATTATTGGTTCAACTCCTGCATTGTTTTTTGCTTATCCGCTATACATCTGTAGATAATTCGTCTCCCTAAAAATCTGTTACACCAGCGGTGCACCTGTTATTAAACTTGCTTCTTCCTCGACCCCGAATGTATTGGCCTCGAAATTGCCTAAAGCCGGGTTGTTTGCCACCGATGCAAGCAGGCTGCTTTTCATAAACTGCTCCAATTCCGTAGGCGATTCAAACAGGTATACACCACCCGCTTCTTTGCGATCTTCATTAATGAGCCATATTTTCCAGCAGCAGCCGGGAATTTTTGAAAACTCAGGTGATACCACGTGCATTATTTTTTTAAGTTCCTTTGTTGGCATGCTATAGTTGAACCTTGTTGTTAATATTTTTTTTGTCATGGTAATTTAATTTTGATGTTAACAAAATCTCATGTACAAAAAAACGCCTGTTTTATGGCTTAGTACTTCTGCAAAAAGTATTTTAATATATGCAAAAGGTATTTTGTTTCAGGAAACAGGCGGCTGTTCAGGATTGCACGGTTGTGGGAGAGTATCCAAACCTTTTCTTAAAGGCGGTGCTGAAGTTATTGTAATGTTTGTACCCCAGTTCATCTGCCACATCTGTTATGTCTGCCCGGCCCTGCTGCAGTTTTGTCCGGGCGTAGTTCATTTTATGCTCATCAACATATTTCATTACAGAATTACTGAAGAGTTGCTTAAACCCGTGTTTTAATTTAAAACTGTTGATAAAAAATTTACGGGTAAGTTGCTGCATCGATCCTACTTCGAGGTAATGCTGATCGAGATAAGTTTTAATATCGTTCAGTAGATCAATGTCCGCCCGGCTCAGCCTGGTTCCGGTATCTGCAGATTCACACTTGGCTCCCGTAAAAGTGGCCAGCTGGTGAATAAAGAGGTTTAGAATAATATTGTCTTTATAGGCAGCACCCAAAACTCCTTTGTAAGGGCAATTCAGGTAGTCATGAATGCATTGGTATATTACAGGTTTTATAACCTGTGGTGTTTCAAGTGTTACAAAAGGATCCTTACGTTTGCAAAAACTAACCAGCGGATTATTTTCATCCTCGCCCTGCATTTGCTGCAGTAGCAGATCGGGAAATACTTTTACACAAAAAAATTCTTCCACCGTATTCTTCTTTATACAGGTATTGAATTTGAATGCAGGAAGGTAATTGAGGGAATGCATCTGACCGGTTACGCTGACATGGGTATTGGTGTTAAATGTAGAAGTGCCCTTAAGCTGAAAATACATCATGATAAACGGCGTAGGCCTGCCTGCCGTAAAATGCAGATCGTGGCTAACATTGCAAAAGGTACCGTTCAAAACGGTATACCATTTTTCTGCAGCTGTGTTCACACGGATGAGCCCGTGCTTCTCATTGTTAACCGTAAGCATTGTGGTTTCTCCTTTGCTGTACATGCTGTTAACAGTATGTATTATCTCTTCCTGGTTAAGCATTGGCTTTGTATATTTAGATGTAAAAGCAGCGGCGGTTTTTTTTGCCGGTAAAATTAAATGTTACTAATCGGTAGCCTTGTCCCCAAAGTATCGGATTATTTATGAACGGACGATTAACATGACTAAAGGCCGGTAGCTGCCGNTTTAGCCCNCATGCATGTTTGTCGCCATTATTTTTCTGTCCGGTTTAGAATTGTCATTTGTTTTGGAACTTTTATATCGGTGAAGCCAGGCTTGTAGTAAAGTTTGTGAACTTAGTTTTCTCACACTAATGCTGCCAAAAAACAAAAGAGCGGTTTCCAGATGAAAACCGCTCTTGCTGTAATTATTCTGATCTTCTTACCAGATCATAAACCGTTTTTTAGCCGCTTTAAAATCGGGGCTTACAATCCGGATACTGTAAGAACCTGTTCCGATATTGACCGGTATGCTGAATGAATCGTCGATGAAATTCACCTGTGTTATTATCTCATGCTGCAATACCAGCTGGCCAATGCTGTTGAATACCTGTACCTCGTAATGGCCGGGCTTGATGTCTTTGTATGTGTAGTGCAGGGTTCCGCCGCGTTTTACCGGTACCGAGTAAAGAACAAAACCATCCGGTATGTTCTTCATGGTGAATGTTTTTTCTGTGCCGTAACTGGTGCCGCCGTTATTAGTGGCATAAGCCCTGTAATAATAAGTAGCGCCCTGTACCAGGCCATTCANGGTTGTGGAGAACGTTCCCCCGGCTAAATTAGAAGCCGCNGCCCTGGTACCCTGNCCGTTTGCAAGTCCGCTGATGCCGCTGTANTCAATTCCGTAAACAGTTACGGGGCTGCAACCGNTGCTGGTTACGCTGCCATCCAGTGTTACAGAATTGGCAGAAAGAACATTTGCATTCCCGGTTACAACCGTTGCCCCGGTGTTGATACCGCTTCCGCTGGCAGCCACATTAATGGTTGCTGCACCGCCGCCGCCTACCGGTATGTTCCCGTTGTATGATTGCACTGCTGCTGGCGTGAAATTAACATAGATGGTCTGGTTGTAAGCACCGGCAGCATGTGCCAGGCTTAATGACGCCGTATAAGGTCCGGCTGCGGTGGTAGAGAAACCAAAACCATTCAACGGGCCTACGGTGATATTTGCAGCAAGAACTGCATTGCTTATGATGGTAAATGAATTTGGTCCGGCTGTAGTGTTGATACAGTTGGCGCCAAAAGCAGTTAAAGCTGTTGCTGTTAATACCGGTGCTGCTGTAGTGAATGAAAGCTGCACACCATACGATGTACCGCCTGCATTGGTTGCATACGCATGATAATAATAGGTAGTGCTCGGTGTTAACCCGGCAAGTGCCGATGAGAAATTAACGCCGGCCAGGTTAGCCGATGCAACCGCTGTTCCGGTTCCGTTGGGGAAACCATTGGTAGTGCTGTATTCAATACCATACGCCGTTACTGCCGTACAACCTGCAGCAGGAATGGTTCCGGCAACAGTTGCTGTTGTTTGCGTAATGGCGCTTGCTGCTCCGCTGGTAACAGATGGAGCGGTGTTGATACCGGCGCCGGATGCAGCTACATTGATGGCTGTTGCACCTCCGCCGTTCACCGCAATATTTCCGCTGTAAGACTGAACCGCTGTTGGCGTGAACTTCACAAATATCTGTTGTGAGTAAGCGCCACCCGGCTGTGTCAATGCTAATGATGCCGTATAG
>JGI24770J26754_10003552_pt1 | contig 10418 bp, 2 predicted proteins | sample LakOneMetagenome_FD_26754 | JGI IMG/M metagenome (IMG submission 26754) | reverse complement strand
CGCAACGACAAACTCGCGTCGTTCTCAAACTTTGGTGTTGGTACCGTCGATATCGCCGCGCCAGGCAAGGACATTCTCTCGACGTGGCTCAACAACAGCTACCGCGAGGCTTCGGGAACATCGATGGCGACACCGTATGTCTCAGGCGTCGCTGCCTTGATCGTCGCGAACGAGCCTGATATCACCATGGAAAAACTCCGGGCCAAACTGCTCGGCAGCGTCGATAAACTTGATTCGCTCTCCGGCAAAGTCACCACCGGCGGCCGCGTCTGTGCGGCAAACGCCATGAAATAAACGGACGCGACCACCTCGGACCATCACTACAAAAGCTCGATTCGAAAGGATCGAGCTTTTTTTGTCGCTTTTGACCGATATTCTACGCATTTATGTCAAAAGACCATTTTCCATTTAAATAGCGGGAGTAAAAAGAATGTCGATCAAACCGGTTTTGTCATTTCGCGGTGTTTTTGTCGGTGCAGTTGCGGTCGGATTGTTTGGAGTTGTCGCATTCGCGTTTGGCGAGCGTTCGTATTCGGCGATCTTGACGGGCCTTTTCACTGCCGAGGCGGCGGAACAGACGACGGACGGTTCGTCGCCTGGGGTCGCCAATGCTTCCGATGAGCCCAACGCAATGTCGGACGCGAAAGCTAACGAAAGGTCGGCGACATTCGGGTCGGACCGGATAATTTTTGGCCAGGGCAATCTCCCGCTAACCAATCCGGCGCGCGTTGACAAGATCCAGATGATCCAGCCATCGGGAACACCAACGGTGCTGACGAATTTCAATGATTTCGAACCGCAATGGTCGGCGGATGGGACGAAGATCGTGTTTGTCAGCCTCCGCAGCGTTCCGCCGATCAACGACTATTATTCGCGTCAGGACTATCGCGAGATCTATACGGCCAATTCGGACGGCAGCAGTGCCCGAATAGCCTTTACTTCGGTGTTTTCGGGCCCGATGCAGCCGACGTTCTCGCCGGACGGACAAAAGATAGCGTTTCTCAATAACGGCGACCAGTTGATGACTGTAAATGTGGATGGAACCAACGAGACCGAGGTCGATATCTCTCAATGCTTCTCAATCGGCCAAACGCGCCCAATAAAGAAAAGCCACAATGATCAAAACCTGATCCCTGGCATTTACGGACCCAACTCACCTGATTTTTCTCCCGACGGCAACTGGCTGATCTATTCGCAATGGGACTCCGGTCTCGGGGTTTACGTTGTTTTTCGTGTTCCGACGGACGGAAGTGGCGGGTGTTCGCTGCTTTATGAATCGAATGATGATGTTAACCCGATCTCGCCTCAATATTCGCCGGACGGCACCAAGATCGCCGTGTATCGAGTCGAGAATTCGGCAAATCCGGCGACGGCGATTCACAAGCTGCGGATACTCGACTCGGCGACCGGTGCATTTATCGCCGACTATCAACCTGCAGGCTATTATGGCGAACATGTCTGGTCGCCGGATGGTACCAAGGTCGCCTATCCGATCGGTCAGTACGACCCAATGAACGGGGTAGATGTTACCGGGATCGGTGTGAGGGTTTTTGAACTTGCGACCTCGATTTACGAAAACGTCGATACGTCCGGCATTTCTGAGGGCGTTAACGGGCTTCATTGGGGCGTGCCCGCTCCGGTTCCACCGGTTTCACTGCGCATAGCAAATCCTGCACTACAGTCGGGAAGCTCCACCACCGGTACCGTCTATTTACAGACGCCCGCCCCTGTCGGTGGTGCCGTGATACAACTATTCGCACTTGGCCAGGTAGGAGCTATGTCGGTTCCGGTAAATATCACCGTTCCTGCGGGCCAAACTCAGGCGTCATTTCCGATCACATCGGTAACGAGTACCGTCGAAAATCGAAGCGCCGACGTATTCGCCCAATATAGTGGGAATTTTGCGTATGCAACCGTAAAGCTGTTACGAGCTAGGGGTGACCTTAAGGCAAACACGTTTACCGCTCCGGCCTCGGTCGCTCCGGGGGTAAATTTCAATTTTTCCTATACGGTGCAGAACATCGGCCCTGTCTCGACATTCGGCACTGGTACGAGCGGCGGTTACGACTATGTCTATTTTTCTGCGGATGACCAGTTCGGCCCAGAAGACGGAACGCCCATCCGCACTAGCAGCAACAACGCTTCTCTGGCCGCCGGTGCCACACGCACCGTAACAAATGCGACCGTCAATATTGCAGCGTCGAGAGCGCCGTCAGCGGGACAGTATTACCTGATCCTAAAGACTAATGCCCACCCAACACAAACGGTATTTGAAAGTAACTACAACAACAACACGATAGTTCGCCCGATCACGATCGACTTGCCGGACGTCGTTCCGGAAAATCTCGTTCTTCCGCCGCTCGTTGAGCCTGGCGTGAGTTATCCCGTTAGTTGGACGACGCGAAACATCGGCACGATCGCGAGTGCCGCGACGAGTTCGCGGCTTTATTATTCGCCTGATGCAACGCTCGGCGATGCGAACGACATTGTGATCGATACAGTAACGAACTCGGCACTTGCTCCGAACGCGACTCAGAATCACAACACGACCATTAATATCTCGACAGTACCGGCACGACCAGACGGTATGGCCTATTTCTATGTAAAGGTCGATCACACCAACATCGTCTACGAAGGACTGCCGGCGGGTATTGGCGAAAATAACAATACGTTGACCGCAAATTCCCCTTTTGAGTATCGGGTCGCTGATCTGCAGGTCACGGCGGCGGGGACAGCACCTGAGGTCGAAACTGAAACCGCGTTTCCGGTGGAATGGACAACCTCGAACGCCGGCAATAAAGCGGCCGGCACGTTTTCCGAACGGATCTACTTTTCCAACGACAATCAGGTCGGCAGCGATCTGCTGCTCGGAACTTACCCNCTTTCCGGTGGCCTTACGGCTGGAGCCTCGGTGACCCGAGTCCAAAACGTTACGATCCCGACCAGCACCATTGCTATCAGCGGCAACTATTACATTTACATCCAGACCGATGCCGCCGCAAACATCAATGAGGGCGAAAACGAGAGTAACAACACGCGGTTTCAAGCCGTTTACGTGCGTCGTCTGCTCCGTCCGGACCTAATCGTCACAAATGTAACGGGACCGCCGACCGTATTTTTTGACCAGACCGTCCAAGTCCAGTGGACGGTAACGAACAGCGGCCCAGGCCCGACAAATTCGCCGCAGTGGACCGATCACCTCTACATTGGAACGAATCCGGCGAATCTTTCGGGTGCAACGAGTCTGACTACGACCCAGAGTGTAAGCGCACTCAATCCCGGCGAGAGCTATACAGCATCCGCGATCGTCAAGATCCCGCGAGGCTATAATGGCGGTTACTATTTCCACGTCAAGACCGACTCTAGTGGTGATCTCAACGAAGAGAACACCACGAACAACCTTGGCTCAAGTTCGGTACAGGTCAACGTGCCGCCGCTGCCGGATCTGATGGTCGAGACGGTGCAGTCGCCAGATGAGGTGTTTGGCGGCCAGGAGATCTCGATCAATTACACGGTCAGAAATATCGGAACGGCAAACGCAGGAGGACGCAGGGACCGAATTTACTTCTCACGAGACACCGTTCTGAGCACAAGTCAGGACCGTCTCGTTTTCACGAGTGACAGCATTTCCGGGCCGGCGGCCGGACAGGCGACATCTTACGTTTCCCAGAATCGGGTTTCCGGAACCGTGCCAGCACAGTACGTGCTCCCGCGTATTCCTTCGAATTTGGAAGGCCTCTGGTATGTGTTTGTGGTCACGGATTACTCGAACGATGTTTACGAGTTCATTGGAGAGAATAACAACACGAACTATGACAGTGTCGAGCCTGGTGCACCGATCAATGTTTTCGTTACACCGCCCGATCTAGTCGTGCCCAATCAGCCCACAGCACCCGCGACTACTGCGAGCGGCACGAGTTTTCCGGTCGATTTTGTTGTCAAAAATCAGGGAGCGTTCAACGCCTCGCCGAATCTGTATCACGCGGTCTATCTCTCCACGGACCAGACCTTTAACGCCTTATCGGACACACTGATCGGATCGTTCAAGGACACAAACTTTTTCGCACCCGCCGCCGAACATTCGATCACGACGACGATCAGTTTGCCGAACTGTCTGGCGAATGGAACCTATTATCTATTTGCGGTGGCCGATTACAACGGAGCTCAATTTGAGTTCGATCCCAATTTCGACGCCGAGGCAAACAACGCCAGCCCGGCGCGTGCTATTCAGCTCTCGACCGTGTCGCCCGATCTACAGGTGACGAGTTTTATCGTGCCGCCGATCACAATTCCGGGCCAGAGCGTTTCGTTAAGCTGGACGGTCGCCAATCCAGGCGGTCCTACGACACGAAACTCGATCGATCGTCTATATCTGTACTCGACAATGCCGGGAGCTGCTGTCCAGACGCTTGGTTCATTTGAGCACGCGGGCGGCCTGCCGGCCGGGGGAAGTTATACGGAGTCAAGATCCGTAAACCTTCCGTCTTACATGCAGGGCGAATATTACCTTACGTTCACTACGGACGTCAGCGATACCGTTCCTGAATGCGGAACCTCGGAGAACAACAACTCTGCGCAGTCGAGCAATTTTAGTGTTCAGAACAACCTGCCGGATCTGGTGATCGATTCCGTCACCGCTCCTTCGTCTGCGGTTGTTGGCGAATCGTTTAACGTCCAGTGGACAGGTCGAAATGCGAATCAGGCGATGCCGGACATGTCGCCACCGTGGTCCGAAGGCGTTTACCTTTCGGCGGATCAAACGGTGAGTAACGACGATTACTATATTGGCGGAGCCGTTAACAATTTGATCCTTGCGGGAGGGCAAACCTATCCCAAGCAGACACTGGTCACCATTGGAAACGTCCCGTCCGGCACATATTATGTTCTGGTTTATGCCGACACCGGCAATCACGTCTATGAGGGTCCGGCCAATTCACTGATGGAGACTAACAACTTCCGGGCTTCGAGTCCGATCACTCTGACGAGTCCGGCGGTCGATCTGCAGGTCGGGAATGTTTCGGTCTCGCTGCCGCATCATTCGGGGACATACAAAGATTTTTCGTGGACGGTGACTAACGTCGGAACGAGTCAGACATTGGTATCACAATGGAGTGATTACGTTATCTTGTCCCGTGACTCAGTTATTGACCAGTCCGACACGATGCTCGGATACCGAACCCACACGACCGCACTCGTCGGCGGCGCGAGCTATACGCAAACCGCTAATTTCTTCATTCCGTCCGGATTGACGGGCGATTACCGCGTCTTTGTGATTACGGACCGGAGCAACAGCGTCGTTGAGAGCAATAACACAAATAACACAAGCATTCCGGTGACGATAGATCTGATGCTACCACCACCGGCTGAGCTGAATATCACCAATATCACCCCGCCAGCAACTATCAGTCTCGGTGGCAACGCAACATTCTCGTGGACCGTGCAGAACACCGGTGCAAATGTTGTCAACGGCAAGTGGCGCGATACCGTCTACCTCTCGCGTGATCAGTTTTGGGATGCCTCTGACACTTTGGTCGGTATTTGCGATCTGGATAGTCAGACTACCAGCGTCCCGGCGGGCGGCGGGACCTATAGCCCGACGTCAAATTTTCAGATCCCGCCGGTCGAGGAAGGCACGTATTACGTTATTGTCAGGACCGACTCACAGAATCGTATTCGTGAAAGCGACGAGGGCAATAATGTCAGAACTTCGGTCGGCACTACTACGGTTACGATAACCCAATTGCAGATCAATACGCCGTTCAACACGACGCTTGGTAACGGCGCACAGCAATTCTTTAAGTACGTGACAGATCCGGACGAAACCCTCGTATTCTCGCTCACCACGGACAAACTGGCCCGATCGAACGAAGCGTTTACCAAATTCGATACGATGGTGAGCCGCGCGGATTATGATTTCTTTAGCACGCGCCCCGGTGAAGGCAATCAGGAAAACGTCGTTAGCAGCACCCGCGAAGGCGATTACTATTCGGTGGTTCGCACGGACCTCATCCCGGAGAGTTTCGCGAATAATTTCGATCGCTCACCGGCTAAAGCAAATGATGATAAATCAAAACTCGTCACTCTCGATCCGCAGAACATTACTGTGAACGCTCGGATCCTGCCCTTCTCGATCAGGAAAGTTTCCCCTGAAGAAGCGGGCAACGCAGGGTACGCGACCATAGTTGTCGAAGGTGCCAAATTCCAGCCGGGAGCGACGATGAAACTCGTTATGGCGGGAAGCCCCGACGTGGTTCCCAGCAAGCAGCGAACATTAACTAACGAGGTCGTTGGAATGTTCGATCTTAAGGGAAAAGCTGCGGGCATCTACGACGTGGTCGTTACGAATCCGAACACCCAAACTGCGGTACTGCAACACGGATTCACGATCATCAGCGGCGGCGGAGCCGCAGAACCGCGGATCACGATTAATGGCCCGGGTTCGTATCGCGGCACGCGTGCGCGGTATACGATCTCGATGTCGAATGACGGCCTCAACGATCTATACCTCGTGCCGTTTTTCATTGTGATGCCGAGCCGATACGGTTACCAACTCGATCAATCAAACGTTATCACCGATTTTTCCGACGTCTTGCCGCCCGATGCGATCCCGTCTCAAGTGCCCGTGCATTACGAGCAAAATGGTTTGCGGATCATCCCGCTGACTACGCCAGTGCTTGGGTCAAGGCGCACGGTAAGTGTAAACATCGATATCATTCTGCCGTTCGGATTCTCGAACTTCGAAATCTCTGCCTTTGCGATGCCGCCTCTAGAGGATTGGTATGGCCTGGCTCGCACCGCGCAGGAAGAGTTTCTCAATCGGCAGATCGCTAACATCAGCACGCCCGAAAAATGCGAAGGCAAGTGGAATTCCTGTATGGCCGAGGCTCTCAGGAGTATTTTCTTTACGCTAATTGCTGAACTCCTACCTGGCGGCTGCGTTGGAGAGGGATACAAAGCCGTTCTCGGTATTTCAGACTATGTGATCGGCATCGTCGTCAAGGGTGATGAGGCGGGTCTCTGGGATGCCGTGGGTGGTACGGCCAACATATTGTTGGGATCGCTCGGCGGTATCGCTAAAGAGTGTTTCATAGAGGAGATCCCTTGGTACAAGGCCGCCGCAGGGTCTGTTGCCATTTTCAAGCTGCTGCTGGATTTCTATATGTGTTACCAGCAATACATCGATTGCATGGCACCGCCGCCTGTGACGAAAGGTGTTTCATTCCCGATGTCGTTCGATCCAAATGAAAAGATCGGTCCAACGGGCTACGGAGCGGAACATTTTGTTCCCGTTGGAAAGCCCCTGGAATACCGGGTCAATTTTGAAAATCTATCGTCAGCGACGGCTCCTGCTCAGCTGATTCGCATAACGGATTCCTTACCGCCCCCGCTCGACTTGAGGACGGTTCGGTTAAAAGAGATCGGATTCAAACAGAACCGGATCGTTATTCCGAATAATCAGTCGTTTTATCAGAGCCGCGTTCAGCTGGGTACAGACCTTGGCAATCTGCAGGCAGATATTCTCGCCGGTGTTGATCTGGTCAATAACCGCGTATTTTGGAATCTTCAGGCGATAGACCCGAATACGAGTGAAACTCCGCTCGATCCGTTCGCCGGACTACTGCCGCCGAACAATCCGAGCCACGACGGCGAGGGCTATGTCATATTTACGGCCGAAGCAAAGTCATCGTTCCCCAATCGAACAGCGATCGGAAACTTTGCGACCATCATCTTTGACCAGAACGAACCGATCGTTACAAATACGACCTTGAATCTGCTCGATAGTGTGGTACCGACGAGCCAGATCGCCACACTGTCGCCAACCTCGTCGTCGCCAAACGTCGAACTTAACTGGACCGGGACTGATGATACGGATGGGTCTGGTTTTGCCGGCAACAGCATACTTGTTTCCGAAAATGGCGGAGCCTACATTCCGTTGGTAAATAGTTTGAGCGATATAACCACGACGTTCAAAGGCCGCTGGGGAAAGTCTTACAGATTTTATTCGATCGGCAGGGATAACGCCGGAAACGAAGAAACGGCTCCGACACAGCCCGACGCAACGATAAAGATCCTCGGCGGCGATACCGAATCTGATCTTGCTCCGAGGCCGAACGGAAATGACGGTGTGCTGTCAGCGGCTGATACCGATCAGGTGCGACGGTTTGTGGCAGGGCTTGATACTAATTTTACCTATAACGAGTTTCAGCGGGCCGATATGTCGCCGCGTGATGGCGGCGGGAACGGAACGCTGTCAGTAGCGGATGTCATGCAGTCGCGGCGTTTTGTTGGCGGGCTTGACCTGTCGGCTGAGGCCGGTGGGCCGAATGAGCCTTCGGGCCTTCTGCCGAAGACGATTCTGGGCAAGAAAGCGGCCTCATTGCCGCGTGAGATAAAGGCGGAACGTGTGACGTTGATCGGGGATCAGGTACTCGTTGCGATCCGGCTTGAGGCCCAGGGCGACGAGACAGGGCTTGGTTTCGCTGTTAATTTCAATCCGGCAGTTCTGAGCAATCCGGTCGCCACGCTCGGTCCCGACGCGTCGGGTGCAGTGTTGACGATTAATAGAGCCCAAACGCTTGCCGGCAAACTCGGCGTGATGATCGACAAAGCACCCGCAAGCCCGTTCGCAGCTGGTAGCAGAAAGGTGCTAATGGTCGTATTTGATGTCGTTCCCGGCCCGCCGCCGTCGACGCAGATCACTTTCGGCAGCGATCCGGTCCTTTCCGAGGTCGTAAACGGTACGGCAGCTTCGCTTGCGACGACATTTTCGGTGTCGCCGATCTCATTGTTAGCACCGACCGCGGCGGGCGTCCAGGTTTCCGGCACCGTAGTACAGCGAAACGGCCAGCCGATCAGAAACGCTCGAGTTTCCATCGCTGACTCCGCCGGATTTCGGCATTCGGCAATTACAAGTGCCTTTGGACAATTCCGGTTTGACGACATCGCTGCTGGGCAAACCTACACGATCGATGTTTGGGCGAAAGGCTACGTCTTTACTTCGAGGTTGATCACGGCCAACGACGAGATCACGGGAATGGAACTGTCCCCCGAACCTTAGAAAGATGACTCGGTTGTGTTGAAAATGGCTGTCTCGAAACGACGGTCATTTACCTAACAACCTTCGAGGCGTCGAAAAATGTTCGATCTCTAAGGATCGTGCGGGCTATCGAATAATGAGTTCTAAAGGAGATCGTGCCATTTCTACATCTTTGATGAGTTTCTTATACCGAAAATCATTAGTATCCCAGATCGAACGGCCGGTGACCAAAACTTGATCGAAGATCGCCTCAGCTTCCGCGGATCTGCCCGTGGCGAGCTTGATACTCGCAATTCGCAAGAGAGCTCCCATCTCGACATCCTTACTAGAACCGATCCTTCGATGATGTTCGAGAATATCGGCGAATAAGCTTTCTGCACCCGAAAGATCGCCGCGAAATGCGGCCAGTTGGGCCAAGTTAGAGTCGGCCGATATAGTCGAGCCGTGATCTTCGCCGTAGTGACGAACAAAAAGTGGTCGGCACTCCAGGAAGAGACTCTCAGCTTCTCCGAGCCTCGCTTCGCTTTTAGTCTGTTTCTCTGTGAAGAGAATAATCCCTCCCAGAGTTTGGAGCATATACGGCAGATTTATATCGTCGGGACCCACTTCGCGCATCAGTGCGACGGATTCTCGCACTAGGGGTTCTTCCTCCGGCGGCACCCCTCCGTTTGGTTTTGGTATGGTGATCGCGTAATACCAGATCGCGCGGGCGACCCGTCGATGCCGTTCCCCAAAAGCTTCGCGATAGAGCTCGAGCGATCTGGCAAATTCCGCATGGCTCTTCTCCGGCTGATTCTGGTTCGCGTAAACGAGGCCTACCGTGTAGTGTAGATCGGCCCTGATCTCCGGGTCGTCCGCGACGTGCCATTTCTACATCTTTGATGAGTTTCTTATACCGAAAATCATTAGTATCCCAGATCGAACGGCCGGTGACCAAAACTTGATCGAAGATGGCCTCTGCTTCCGCGGATCTGCCCGTGGCGAGCTTGATACTCGCAATTCGCAAAAGAGCTCCCATCTCGACATCCTTACCAGAACCGATCCTTCGATGATGTTCGAGAATATCGGCGAATAAGCTTTCTGCACGCGAAAGATCGCCGCGAAATGCGGCCAGCTGGGCCAAATTGGAGTCGGCCGAGATGGTCGAGCCGTGATCTTCGCCGTAGTGACGAACGAAAAGCGGTCGGGCCTCAAGAAAGAGACGCTCCGCTTCGGCGAGCTTNGCTTCGTTTTTCGTCTGTTTCTCCCCGAGAAGAATGATCCCGCCTAGCGTTTGCATCATATATGGGAGATTTATGTCGTCGGGACCGACCTCGCGCATCAGTGCGACGGATTCTCGCACTAGGGGTTCTTCCTCCGGCGGTACCCCTCCGTTTGGTTT
>JGI24770J26754_10003551_pt1 | contig 10419 bp, 8 predicted proteins | sample LakOneMetagenome_FD_26754 | JGI IMG/M metagenome (IMG submission 26754) | reverse complement strand
CGCGATGAACGAACTCGGCGCGCACAGCAACAAGCCCTACTACAAGTCCGCGCGCATCGTCGGCGACGTCATCGGCAAGTACCACCCGCACGGCGACCAGTCGGTGTACGACACCCTGGTGCGGATGGCGCAACCGTTCTCGCTGCGCTACCTGCTGGTGGACGGGCAGGGCAACTTCGGTTCGGTCGACGGCGACTCGGCCGCGGCGATGCGCTACACCGAGGCGCGCATGTCGCGCCTCACCCACGAGTTGATGGCGGACATCGAAAAGGAAACCGTCGACTTCCAGCCCAATTACGACGAGAAGGAACTGGAGCCGACGGTCATGCCGACCCGGTTCCCGAACCTGCTGGTGAACGGTTCCGCCGGCATCGCCGTCGGCATGGCGACCAACATACCGCCGCACAACCTCAACGAAGTCGTCGACGCGCTGCTGGCGTTGCTCGACGATCCTCGGATCGACGTCGACGGCTTGATGCAATTCATCCCGGGCCCGGATTTCCCCACCGCCGGCATCATCAACGGCGTCGGCGGCATCCACCTCGCGTACAAGACCGGCCGCGGCCGCGTGCGCATGCGCGCCCGGGCCGAGGTCGAGGNCGCGGACAACGGCCGCGAGGCGATCGTCGTCACCGAGATCCCGTACCAGGTCAACAAGGCGCGGTTGATCGAGAAGATCGCCGAGCTGGTGAAGGAAAAAAAGCTCGAGGGCATCAGCGAACTGCGCGACGAGTCCGACAAGGACGGCATGCGCATCTACATCGAGGTCAAGCGCGGCGAATCGGCCGACGTGGTGCTGAACAACCTCTATTCGCAGACGCCGATGGAATCGACCTTCGGCATCAACATGGTGGCGCTGGTCGACGGCCGCCCGCAGTTGCTCAACCTGAAGCAGATTCTGGAGGCCTTCCTCAGGCATCGCCGCGAAGTGGTGACGCGCAGGACGATCTTCGAACTGCGCAAGGCGCGCAACCGCGCGCATATCCTCGAGGGCCTGACCGTCGCGCTGGCCAACATCGACGCGATGATCGAGCTGATCAAGACCTCGGAAAACCCGCAGGTCGCGAAGGAACGCATGCTTGCGCGGCGCTGGCAGCCCGGCCTGGTCGGTGCGCTGCTCGCGGCGGCGGGCGCGGACGCCTCGCGCCCCGAAGACCTGCCGGCGGGCGTCGGCCTGCTCGCGGACGGCTACCAGCTGACGGAAACGCAGGCGCAGCAGATCCTGGAGATGCGCCTGCACCGCCTCACCGGGCTGGAGCAGGAGAAGCTGACCGAGGAATACCGCGCCCTGCTCGAGGACATCCGGGCTCTGATCCGCATCCTCGAGGAACCCGCGGTGCTGCTCGACGTGATCCGCACCGAGCTTGAGAACCTCAAGCAGGAGTTCGGCGATGCGCGCCGGTCCGAAATCCGGGCTTCCGAGGAAGACCTCGACATCCTCGACCTGATCGCGCCAGAAGACGTCGTCGTCACCCTGTCGCATTCGGGCTACGCCAAGCGCCAGCCGGTGACGGCGTACCGCGCCCAGCGCCGCGGCGGCCGCGGGCGCAATGCGGCCTCGACCAAGGACGAGGATTTCATCGACCAGTTGTGGCTGGTGAACACCCACGACACCCTGCTCACCTTCACCAGCAACGGCCGCGTGTTCTGGCTGCCGGTGCACCAGTTGCCGGACGCGGGGCCGCACGCGCGCGGCAGGCCGATCATCAACTGGATTGCGCTGGAGGAAGGCGAGAAGGTGCAGGCGGTGCTGCCGGTGCGCGATTACGTCGACGGGTTCTACGTGTTCTTCGCCACCCGTGACGGCACGGTCAAGAAGACGCCCCTGACCGAATACGCCTACCGCCTGCAGCGCGGCAAGATCGCGATCAGCCTNGACGAGGGCGATGCGCTGGTCGGCGCCGCGCTGACCGACGGCAATCGCGACATCATGCTGTTCGCCAGCAACGGCAAGGCGGTGCGCTTCGACGAAGGCAGCGTGCGCAGCATGGGTCGCACCGCCACCGGCGTGCGCGGGATGCGGCTGGCGGCGGGGGAGCAGGTGATGAGCCTGATCGTGGTCGAAGGCGAGGGCGACATCCTCACCGCGAGCGAACGCGGCTACGGCAAGCGTACCCCGGTCGCGGACTATCCGAAGAAGGGGCGCGGGACTCAGGGCGTGATCGCGCTGCAGACCACGGAACGCAACGGCAAGCTCGTCGGTGCGATCCAGCTCAGCGAACACCACGAGGTGCTGCTGATCTCCGACGGAGGCACCCTGGTGCGCACGCGCGCCGCGGAAATCGCCCAGGTCGGACGCAACACGCAGGGGGTGACCCTGATCCGCCTCGGCGAGGGGGAGAGCCTGCAGGCGATCGAGCGGGTGGATGCGTCGCTCGACGAAGAGGACGGTGGCGAAGGCGACGCGGCGCCCCAGTAAGGATGCCGCTCGCGATGCGAAAAGGCCCGGGATTCCCGGGCCTTTTCCTTTCCGATCAAGCGGCGGTCACTTGCCGATCCACCCGTCCAGCAGGTCCGCCATGTCGTCGGCGTGCTCCTCTTCCTGCGCCAGGACATGCTCGAGGATGCGTTTGGTCGTGGTGTCGCGGTCGCCGATGTAATCGATCATCTCGCGGTAGCTGTCGATCGCGATCCGCTCGGCGACGAGGTTTTCGCGCACCATGTCGCGCAGGTCCTTGCCTTCCTTGTACTCGGCGTGGCTGCGCGCGGTCAGCGTGTCGGGGTTGAGGTCGGGCTCGCCGCCGAGCTGGACGATCCGTTCCGCGATCTTGCCCGCGTGCTCCATCTCCTGCCGGGCGTGCTCGAGGAACTCCCCCTTCACCGCGTCGGTGAGCATGCCCTTGGCGCTGTAGTAGTGGCGGTAGTAGCGCAGCACGCATACCCATTCGGTCGCCAGCGCCTCGTTGAGCAGGCGGATGACCTGCTTGCGGTCCGCGGAATACGTGGAAGTGACGGCCCCGTCGTCGACGCTCTTGCGCGCGCGCGCGCGGAGGGTCGCCACGTCGGTCATCCGCGGCTCGTTCGAGGGCGCATCCCCCGCGCGGGTCTGGTTCGTGCTCGGGACGTTCTGCTTGTTCGGCTTTGCCATGGGGGTCTCCGGAAGTTCAGTCGGCCAGGTGTTCGAGTACGTGTTCGGCGGAGGAGACGCGGAACTCGCCCGGCGCCTCGACGAAGAGTTGCTTGACCACGCCATCGACCGCGTGCAGGGCGAACCGCTTGCTGCGCGTGCCCATGCCGTAGCCGCTGGCGTCCATCTCCAGCCCGAGCGCGCGGGTGAAGTCCGCGTTGCCGTCGGAGAGCATCCACATGCCTTCGGGCACCTGTTGCATCTGTCCCCAAGCCTGCATGACGAACGCATCGTTGACGGACATGCAGGCGACGTCGATGCCCCGGTCGCGGAACGCCTGGTAATTGGCGACGAAGCCGGGGAGGTGGCGTTCCGAGCAGGTCGGGGTGAACGCGCCGGGCACCGCGAACAGCACGACGTCGCGGCCGGCGAACAGGCTGCCGGTATCGGTGTCCTCGAAACCGCCTTGATCGACGCGCTTGATCGGCGCGACGGGGAGCTTGTCGCCGGGATGGATGGGCATGGGAATCCGGAAGGGACGCAGGATGGGCCGGGAGATGATGGCAGAGCCGCGTTAAAGGGGCTTGAAAACCCGCCGGGCGGCGTTATTTCCGTCGCATCCGCGGCCGCCCCGGCCGCGCCCACCAGGAGGAACCACCATGAGCATCGTCCGCCATCGCCATGTCGATCCTGCCCGTATGGGTGAAGGCATCCAGCAGGAACTGAAGCAGGCGTTCGAGCGCTTCTTCGATGCCCCGTATTTCGCGCAGGACGGCGACGACTCGTCCATCGCGACCGCGCACTGGCAGCCGCGGGTCGACATCAAGGAAGAACCGGGCCGTTTCCTGATCTTCGCAGACCTGCCCGGCATCGACCCCAACGACATCGAAGTCTCGATGGACAAGGGCATCCTGTCGATCCGCGGCGAGCGCCGCGCCGAATCCGGGGAACAGACAGAGCGGTATTCGCGCATCGAGCGGCGCTACGGCAACTTCCATCGCCGCTTTGCGCTCCCGGACAGCGCCGATGCCGAGGGCATCAGCGCGCACGGTCGCCACGGCGTGCTCGAGATCTCCATTCCCAAGAAGCCCGAGACCACGCCTCGCCGCATTCGCGTGGGCAGCGCGCACGAGTCGACCGATCCCACGGTCCAGTAGCTGCACGAAGCCCCGGCGCGGCCCGCGGCGTTCGCGTTGCGGGTCGCGTCGTTTTCAGCGAACGTGTCCCCCGGCCCCGTGGCCGTTCCGCCCGGGAGGCGAGCATGCAGTTCAAGGACTATTACCAGATCCTCGGCGTCGAGCCGAATGCGGGCGAGGCCGAGATCAAGACGGCGTATCGCCGGCTCGCGCGCAAATTCCATCCCGATGTCAGCAAGGAAGCCGGCGCCGAGGAGAAATTCAAGGCGGTGAACGAGGCCTACGAGGCGTTGCGCGATCCGCAGAAGCGCNCCGCCTACGACCAGCTGCGCGCGGGCGGCTACCGTCCCGGCGACGAGGTGCGCCCGCCGCATGGCGGTTTCGGCGGCGGCACTCCCGGCGATTTCGATTTCGACGAGATCTTCGCGCGCGGCGCGGGTGGCGAGGGCGGTGGTTTCAGCGACTTCTTCGAATCGCTCTTCGGTCGTGGCGGTTTCCGCCAGCAGGGCCCGGGCGGCCCGCGCCCGCAACCGCAAGGCGATACGCGCGCGAAGCTGGCGGTGCCGCTGGAGGCGGTCTACCAGGGCAGCAGCGTGCGCATCGGCATCAATGGCAAGTCGCTGGACGTGCGCGTGCCCAAGGGCATCCGCCCGGGACAGGCGATCCGCCTCGCCGGGCAGGGCGCACACGGAGACCTGTTGCTGGAAATCGAATACGCCGCGCACCCACAGTTCGAAGTGGACGGCGGCAATATCCTCTACAGCCTGCCGGTGGCGCCTTGGGAAGCCGCGCTCGGCGCGACGGTGGACGTGCCCACGCTGGGAGGAACGGTCGAACTGCGCGTGCCGCCCGACTCCGAATCGGGGCGCAAGCTGCGCCTGCGCGGACGCGGGCTGCCCGGGAAGACGCCGGGCGACCAGATCGTGGAACTGGAAATCCTCGCGCCCAAGGCGAACAGCGAGGCCGAGCGCGAGGCCTACCGCGGCCTGCGGGATGCCTTCCGCGACGACTGGCGCCGCGCGTAAGCGGGAAGCCGCGCGGTCGCGGTCCCGTTCACGCCGGCAGGGAGATCAAGCCGCGGCCGGGTCCGCGGGCGCCGGCGCCAGGTACTTGGCGATGAGCTCGGCCAGTTCCTCCTCGCCGAAAGGCTTGGCGAGGTAGGCCTTGGCGCCCTGGCGCATGCCCCAGACGCGATCGGTGTCCTGGTCCTTGGTGGTCACCAGGATCACCGGGATGTGCCTGGTCGTCGGCTCGCGAGTGATCGAACGCGTGGCCTGGAAGCCGTTGAGGTTCGGCATGACCACGTCCATCAGGATCAGGTCGGGGAGCTCGCGCTTGGCGGCTTCCACGCCTGCCGCGCCGTCCTCGGCGCTGATCGCGGAATGACCGAGTTTCTCGACGATGCGCGAGATGCCCATGACCTGCGAGGGCGAGTCGTCGACGATGAGGATGCGTGCCATGGGGTTCCCCGTGTATTCGACCGGATTGTAGCCTTCGACGCCGCGGCCGCAAGCCTCAAGCGGGCGTGACCAGCGTGCGTCCCAGCGAATCCCCGGCAAGCATCGTCGCGAACACGCCCGGCAGGCCGTCGAGGCCGGTTTCGCGGGTGCAGATCGCGTCCAGGTTGCCCGGCTTCCAGTCGCCGGCGAGGCGTCGCCAGACCTCCTCGCGGATGTCGCGCGCGGTGCCGGCCGAGGCGACGCCCAGCAGCGACACGCCGCGGATGATGAAGGGCATGACCGTCGCCTGCAGTTGCGGTGAAGCCGCAAGCCCGGCGCTGGCGACGTTCCCGTAGGGCGCGGTCTGCGCGAGGAGGCTGGCGAGCATCGCACCGCCGACGTTGTCGAGCCCGCCGCCGAAGCGGACCGATTCCATCGGCCGCGTCGTGGCGAGGGCGTCGCGCCCCAGCACCTGGTCCGCACCGAGCGACCGGAGGTAGTCCGCGTGCTCGGGCTTGCCGCTGACCGCATGCACGTCGAAGCCCGCCTTGCGGAAGATCGCCACCGCGAGCGAACCGACGCCGCCGGTGGCGCCGGTGACCGCGAGCGGGCCGAGTTCCGGCGTTTGCCGGTTCTCGCTCATGCGCAACAGCGCCAGCGCCGCGGTGAAACCGGCGGTGCCGAGGATCATCGCTTCGCGCAACGACAATCCCGTTGGCAGCGGAATGACCCACTTCGCATCGAGTCGCGCGTATTCCGCATAACCGCCGTCGCGGGTTTCGCTCAGCCCACTGCCGGTGACCAGTACCGCATCGCCTTCGCGGAATTTCGGATCGGTCGATTGCACGACATGCCCGGCGACATCGATCCCCCCAACCAGCGGAAACTTGCGCAGGATCTTGCCCTGGCCGGTGCCGGCCAGCGCGTCCTTGTAGTTGACCGAGGAGAACGCGGTCTTGACGACCACTTCGCCGGGGTTCAAATCACCGAGCGAAATCGTTTCGATGCCGCTGCGGTAGCCGGCGGCGTCGTCGTGGATGCGGAAGGCGCGGAAGTTTGCAGGAATGCTCACGGTGCGACCTTGCAGCGTGGAGGAGTTTGCAGAGTCGGAATGTCACCCATCATGAGTGGGCGTGCGTCCTGGCCCCAGTAGCGGGCACACGATCCAACATCCACGATTTCTTCGACGNTGCAGAAAATGTCCGGAACGGGCGGTGATTGAGATTTCATGTCCTGATACATCGAGTCGCCTTTCGCATCCTTCTTGCATGGAACAGCGTAGACATGGGTACGAGTAGCAAATCCACNGCCTGTGACTTGAATGTCCGTGCTTGGCAAATCGGTGACGCTCAACGAATAATTCTCGTCAAGAGCCGCATAATCAGACGATTCAACGGCCGCAATCAGAGCATGCAAGGAACTTGCTGGCATCTCGCCTTGTTTGAGGATGGTTGCTCCAATGAATTTTCCGTTCGGATCCCGATGAAAGTCGGTGGCTCGGTAAGTCACATGTCCATTGCGTTCGACCGTAACNTTGTATACCGGACAAGGCCCCAAGCATGCTCCGCGATCAAGCGTCAGCCGTTCGAAGCGGATTCGAGGATGTTCTTGCCGCCTTTGCTGCCAAAAAATGAATGCCGCAGCAATTGCAGCCAGCACGGCGCTGGTGGCAAGAATCCGCCGCCTCGACAGTGACAGGGCGGTCATGCGTCGTCTTGCGAGAGATGCAATTCCCCGCGCCGCTTGCCATCCAGCCACTTGTCCGCCTTGGCGGGGACGTAGCCGCGCATCCACGCGAACAGCGCGTCGATGTCGTCGCCGTGCCACAGGTCATGGCGCTGGTCGGCGTGCAGGAAGCGCTCGCGCACCATCGTGTCCAGCATCGTCATCAGCGGTTGCCAGAAATCGTTGACGTCGAGGAAGGCGCAGGGCTTGTCGCCGAGGCCGAGCTGGCGCCAGGTCAGCATTTCGAACATCTCGTCGAGCGTGCCGAAACCGCCGGGCAGGGCGACGAAACCGTCGGACAGGTCGAACATCCGCGCCTTGCGTTCGTGCATGGAATCGACCACTTCCAGCCGGGTGACGCCCTTGTGCGCCACTTCCCAGTCCACCAGTTGCCGAGGGATGACGCCGATCACTTCGCCGCCGTTCGCGAGCACGGCGTCGGCGACAATGCCCATCAGGCCGACGTTGCCGCCGCCATAGACCAGCGCGAGTCCTTCCGCGGCCAGGCGCATGCCGAGTTTGCGGGCCTGCGCCGCATACGCGGGATCGCCGCCGGCATTGGAACCACAGTAGACGCAGACCGACTTCATCGGGCCATTATGCCCGCGCATCAGGGCACGAAGCTCAGGAACAGGTAGGCGCCGAGCAGGACCGCGTGGACGATGCCCAACTGCATGTTGGTCCTGCCGGTGCGCAGCGAAATCGAGGCGACGAACAGCGACAGGAACAGCAGCACGGTCGACATGCCGTCGAGTCCCAGCGCCAGCGGCCAGCCCATGACCACCGCGAGGACCGAGACCACCGGGATGGTCAGGCCGATGCTTGCGATCGCCGAACCGATGGCGAGGTTGAGGCTGGTCTGCACGCGGTTCGCGATCGCGGCCCGCACCGCCGCCACGCCTTCGGGCAGCAGCACGATCGCGGCGATGGCGATGCCGGCCACCGCCTGCGGTGCGCCGGCGGCGGCGAGCGCGGCTTCCATCGCCGGGGCCAGCTTCTTCGCCGACAGCACGACCACGACCAGGCTCAGCAGCAGCAGCCCCAGGCTGGTCCAGGCCACGCGCGCGCCCGGTGGCGGCGCCACGTCCTCGGTCGCGGGATTGCCGTCGTCGAGCGGCAGGAAATACTCGCGGTGGCGACCGGTCTGGAACGCGGTGAAGGAGCCGAACAGAACGAGCGTCACCACGGCGATGAACAGCAGTTGCGAGGACGTGTAGGTCGGTCCACGCGTGGTGGTCGTGAAGTTCGGCAGGACCAGGGTCAGCACGACGATCGCGGTTAGCGTCGCCAGGCCGGCGGTCACGCCGTCGATCCGGTAGCGCTGGATCGCGTGCCGACGGCTGCCGGCGATGAGGCTCAAGCCGATGATGCCGTTGAGGATCAGCATGACCGCGGCGAACACGGTGTCTCGCGGGAGGCCGCTCGCGGATTCGCCGCCGGCGAGCATCATGGTCACGATCAGCGCGACCTCGATCGCGGTGACGGCCAGGGCAAGGACGATGGTGCCGAACGGCTCCCCGACCTTGTGCGCGACCACCTCCGCGTGGTGCACCGCGACGATCACGCTCGCGAGCAGGCCGGCGACAAGCAAGGGGACGAGGCCGGGCATGGATGGCGCCGCGAAGGCCAGCGCCAGGACGATCGCGCCGAGCGTCGGCACGATCCATGTCCACGGCGGGTTGTGTCGTGTCGCCACCATCTCCCGAGTATGCCGGAACGGATTGCGGGCCGTCCGGCAGGAAGAGAAACGGCGCCATCAGGCGCCGTTTCCGCGGATCGGCGAACGTCAGTTCGCCTTGTGGATCGCGCGTTTGTGCACGGCCATCGCCGCGTCGTGCACCGCTTCGGACAGCGAGGGATGCGCGTGGCAGATGCGGGCGAGGTCGTCGGCGCTGCCGTTGAACTCCATCGAGATTACGCCTTCGTGCACCAGTTCCGACACGTTCGGGCCGACCAGGTGCATGCCGAGGATGCGGTCGGTGTCGGCATCGGCGAGCACCTTCACGAATCCGATCGGCTCGGCCATCGCCACCGCGCGGCCGACTGCCGCGAACGGGAAGCTGCCGGCCTTGTAGGCGACGCCGTCGGCCTTGAGCTGCTCCTCGGTCTTGCCGACCCAGGCGATTTCCGGCTCGGTGTAGATCACCCAGGGAATCGTGCCGTAGTTGACGTGCCCCGGCAGGCCGGCGATCAGTTCGGCGACCGCGATCCCTTCCTCGAAGCCCTTGTGCGCCAGCATCGGGCCGCGCACGCAGTCGCCGACGGCCCAGACGCCGTCGACGCCGGTGTGGCAGTGGTCGTCGACTTCGATCATCCCGCGCTGGTCGAGCCTGACGCCGGTGCCTTCCGCAAGCAGGTTCCTGGTCGCCGCGCGGCGACCGACGCTGACCAGCAGCTTGTCGACCACGATTTCCTGCTCGCCCTTGTCGTCGGTGTAGGAGACGTGCACGCCGTCCTTCTTCACCTCGGTGTTGGTGACCTTGCAGCCGAGCCTGATGTCGAGCCCCTGCTTCTTGAACTCGCGCGCGGCGACCTTGGCCACTTCCGCGTCGGCGGCGGCGAGGAAGTTCGGCAGGCCCTCGAGCACGGTGACCTGCGCACCGAGGCGGTTCCAGACGCTGCCGAGTTCGAGGCCGATCACGCCGGCGCCGATCACCCCCAGGCGCTTCGGCACCTTGTCGAAGTCGAGCGCACCGACGTTGTCGACGATGTGCTCGCCGTACTTCGCGAACGGAAGCTCGATGGAATCCGACCCCGCGGCGATGACGACGTTCGTGCCCTTCAATTCGACTTCGGACCCATCGTGCTGCTTCACCTTCACGATGTTGCCCGGTTGCAGCTGGCCGTAGCCGTAGAACGCCGCGACCTTGTTCGCCTTGAACAGCGCGGCGATTCCGCCGGTGAACTGTTTCACGATCGCGTCCTTGCGCGCGACCATCTTGCCGACGTCGATGGTGGGCTTGTCGAAGCCGATGCCGTGCTCGCCGAAGATGTGGCCCATGTTCCAGAACTGGCGGCTGGAATCGAGCAGCGCCTTGGACGGGATGCAGCC
>JGI24770J26754_10003549_pt1 | contig 10424 bp, 9 predicted proteins | sample LakOneMetagenome_FD_26754 | JGI IMG/M metagenome (IMG submission 26754) | reverse complement strand
GCAAGTTCTTTGACGGTCAGCGAAGGTGCGTTTTCCCCGCTCCGAAACGCGGACAGGATCGACAGGCGGAGCGGGTCTGCCAGCATGCGCAGGGTCTCCAGGTCCTTCACGTACCGAACCTCGTCAAGAGTCCTCGCTGGAGTTTGGGGTAACTCGGCTGACATTGGGCCTCCGCTCATTCCGCTCAGACTGCTTGCACTAGTTTCGCGTACGTGCAACCATTCATGCTAATGAGAATGCTGTGAACATAGTGAAAAGCTGATTTAAAGAGAACGGATGATCCGTGATGGATGTGTGGGCTGAGCACGGCACGAAGAACGAACTGCCCCTGCGGCGAAATTGGCGATTCCAAGCGCTGTGGATCGGCGGGGCCGGGGCCGTGTTGTCGTTCAACATCACAAGTGTCGTGGTTCCACTCCTGGTGCTCGCTATTACGGGATCTCCGGTCGCCGCAGGCCTCTATGCCCTGACAGAAGGGATCGCCTCTTTCGCATCGAGCGTCCCGGCTGGCATGATGCTGGACCGGTTCAATCGGAGGACCCTGCTCATTTCCGCCGAGTTGGCGCGCGCCGGCGTCTTTGCCCTGGTGACCCTGCTTCTCATCGTCGACGGGCTGAATTTCCCCGTGCTCCTCATCGCTGCCGCGGTGACCGGAGCCCTGCAACCCCTCGCCGGTGGCGCTCGTATGCTCGCCACGCGCAGCGTCGTCTCGCCCAGTCAGCTGACCGCCGCGCTCACCCAGGAGGAAGTCCGCACCCACGCGGCCTCGATCGCCGGACCGGCGATCGCAGGTCTGGTCTATGCGACCTCGCGTCTTCTGGCGACAAGCTGCATCACCATCGGCTACCTCCTCTCAGCCCTGTGCGCCTGCGCGATGCCCCGCGACCGCGGCATGGCGCGCTCAGCACCCGGAATGCCACGGGGAGGATTGCTCAGCGGCTTCACGTTCCTCCTGCGGACACCTCTCCTGCGCGCAGCAATCATCGCCATCGGCCTGCTCAACCTCGCTGGCGCTGCACTAGAGCTGATTGTCATCGTGCTCATCCAATCCAACGGTGGATCCGCAGCAGACGTGGGTTTCGCCTTCGCCCTCGCTGCGGCGGGAGGCCTCCTGGGAACAACACTGGTCGGCACTCTGCATAGACTCCGGCCGGGCTGGCTACTCATCGCGCTGAGCACCTGGGCCGGTGTCATCACCACAGGCTTTCTGATCCCTGCGGCTGGCCCGTGGTGGTACGGCGTCGTGTTGGGACTCATCGCCGTACCCATTCCCGCAGCCGTGGTCTTGATCGACATCCTGATCTTCCGACAGGTTGAAGATGCCCACCGAGGCCGGACCATCACCGCCACGATCACCGTCCTCACCGTCGGCCCTTCCCTGGGGCCCCTGCTCGCCGGGATTCTTTTGCAGTACGTCGGCAGTGCCGAGTCCATCGCCGCATTCAGCCTGATCTTCCTGGCCTCAGCGGCGTACGCCACGAGCAACACCGCACTGCGTCAAGCGCGCTGGCCAGAACCGACCCGATGATCCTTCCAACGGCCCAAGAATACATTCCTGCTTCTCCGCACGTTCAACGGCAATCTGTTTCTGCAAGCTGACAGCTCGCAATGATGTTTTGTCAGGGGAACGTTTCACGGGACAGTGTGGAGAGCCGTTCTGGAAGGGGCGGTTTGAATGACTGCGACAACTGCGTGCACTAATTTCGCCGCTCAAGCCCGGGCAGGGTCCGGTACGCGAAGCTGACCCGGTCAAACTCCTCAACGACCGCCACGACCTCGACGGGTTCATCCACAGTCATCCCCAGCAGACGTGCGGTGACGACAACGCGGTCGCCCGGCGTGAAGGCGATACGGAGCCGAAGATCAGCGGCTTCGCGCAGAGCATCACGATCTTGCGGGCGGCCGCATGTCATCCTGCTTCGATCTCCGCGGTCGTTCCTTTCGTGCGAGCTCATCGACTTCATCATCAGGCGTGCCCGAGCGCCCGGACACGATTGACACATCAGAGGCAGAGAATCGTTCCGCGAGGTGGTTACCGACAAATCCAGTTCCACCAGTACCGCTAACTGTCATCATCCGACTACGGCGTGAACAAGGGCCCATTGTGAAAGCCGCGACCATCCCGATCGCACAATCCTCCCGGGGCTGAGCAACGAGCACCCGTTCCAGGGGCCAAAGACGGATTCAACGCAACGACTTCTTGAATCCGCCGAGCTTCATGCGGGATCGGCGTGCCTGCCGCACCATGCGAAGCTTGGCGACGTGAATGAAAAACTGGAAGGCGGATTCGATGGAGGCGCTCTCCTGGTCGAGGGAACGGTGCGTCGAGTTGCCGGCACGTGGACCCCGGCAGTTAACGCGCTCCTCGACCACCTGGTCAAGAAGGGATTCACCGGCGCGCCGCGCCCGATGGGAACAGATCCGCAGGGCCGGGATGTTGTCAGCTATCTCGATGGGAAGACAGTGGGCAGCGTTCGCCCGTGGCCTCGATGGACCCACAGCGACGCGGCCATCCGCGACGTCGGCGATTGGCTGAGGCGCTATCACTTGGCTGTCGCTGACTTCACCCCACCCACCGACCTCGCCTGGCGCGAAGGGCAAAAGTGGACGCCAGGCAAGATCATCGGACACAATGATGCTGCGCCCTACAATGCCGTCTGGAATGACGACGGACTGGTGGGATTCGTGGACTGGGACATGGCCGGCCCGACAACCCGCGAGCAGGACCTCGCCTGGGTCGCGTTCTCGTGGGTGCCACTCCACGCCAGAAAAGTCGTACTGGACGAAGGATTCACGGCGTTCGGCAAACGGCGGGAACGACTGGAAGCATTCCTTCGCGCCTACCGGTGGGACGGCAGTCCTAACGAGGTTCTCGAACTCGTCCGTGATCGAGTGCAGACCCAACGTGCCATCATTCACTCGGTGGCAGCCAACGGCGACGCAACCTATCAGCGCATGCTCGCCCACGGAGTCGATCAAAACCTTCAGGCCGCCCTCACCGACCTCAACTCAGTCTGAAGTGCGAACCCGGAGAAACAGGCACGCTTTTGATCACGCACCCGCGTCTGTCGTGGCGCGCGAGGTGCGGCGCTCGGTTGAACTCGCCACCCCGATGCCAACGCGGCCGCGCGTCGAGAAGTTTATGACGCCGGGCGGTCTGCCTCACCCATAACTGTTGGCCAGCCCGGGATCAGGTCGACCACGTGGTGCTAGTCCGGCCGTTGGTCCTGCACGCGTGTCCCCCACCAACCCTCAACGGGAGTAGTCGTCGGCACGCGGCAATTTCGTGCGTTCGGCTCGTGTGGGTCGGGATATGACGGCGGCAGAAATCAACGTCAACACGACCACGATCCCGGCGGTCTGCAGTGGTGTCAGGTTCTCCCCGGCGATTATCCCAACCCGAACCAGTACAGCGTGGGGTGGGCTCGGGGCGACCTGCAAACTCAGTACTTTGCTCCCCTATCCGGAGATCAAAAAATACAACCCTCCGTGCAACGGCCGCACGTGACGAGGACAAGGCGGGTCCCGGACTGACAGCCCGAGACCCGCCCTCGGTCAGCGAATGTCGAAGCGGTCCAGGTTCATCACTTTGGCCCAGGCTGCGACAAAATCGTCGACGAATTTCTTCTTCGCGTCATCGCTGGCGTAGACCTCGGCGACGGCTCGCAACTCGGAGTTGGACCCGAACACGAGGTCGGCACGTGTGCCGACCCACTTGGCCTCGTCGGTGGCATAGTCACTGCCGCGGTAGGCGTTCTTGCCCGGATCGAGCGCGCTCCATTTCGTGCCCATGTCAAGCAGGTTTGCGAAGAAGTCATTCGTCAGTACGCCGGGAGTCTCCGTGAACACGCCATAAGACGAGCCGTCGTAGTTCGCACCGAGTACGCGAAGGCCGCCAACCAGAACCGTCATCTCCGGCACGCTCAGGGTGAGCAGGTTGGCCTTGTCAACGAGGTGGTTCTCGGCTGAAAGAACGGCGAGCGGCCCGCTGTAATTGCGGAACCCGTCCGCGGCAGGTTCCAGGTACGTGAATGCATCCGCGTCCGTCTGCTCTTCCAGAGCGTCCACGCGCCCGGGCGTGAACGGCACAACCACGGTGAAACCGGCGTCTTCCGCGGACCGCTCGACGCCCACGGCACCGGCGAGCACGATGAGATCTGCCAGTGAAATCTGTCGCTCCGAGGACTCGTTGAAGTCGGACTTGATGTGCTCCAGGCTGGTGAGCACGGTCGCCAGCTGAGCGGGGTTATTGACGTTCCAGCTTCGCTGCGGCTCGAAGCGGATGCGCGCCCCGTTCGCCCCGCCTCGTTTGTCGCTGCCGCGGAAGGTAGACGCCGAGGCCCACGCGGTTGAGACGAGTTGGGACACGGTCAGATCGGAAGCGAGCAGATGCTCCTTCAAGGCGGCGATTTCGGTGTCACCGATTGGCTCACCGATCGCCTCGGGCAGGGGGTCCTGCCAGATCAGCTGCTCGGCCGGAACTTCCGGGCCCAAGTAGCGAGCCTTCGGGCCCATGTCGCGATGAGTCAGTTTGAACCAGGCGCGGGCGAAGGCGTCGGCGAAGGCATCCTGATCCTCGGCGAAATGGCGGCTGATTGCCTCATAGGCGGGATCAGCGCGCAGGGCGATGTCCGTGGTGAGCATGCGCGGCTCACGGTGCTGCGAGGCATCGTGGGCGAGCGGAACGAGATCCGATCCCGCACCGTTCTTCGGACGCCACTGCTTCGCCCCGGCCGGGGACTCCATGAGCTCCCACTCGTAGGCGAAGAGGATATGGAAGTATTCGTTGTCCCAGCGGGTCGGGTGATAGGTCCAGGTGACCTCCAGGCCCGAGGTGATGGTGTCGTCGCCCTTGCCCGTGCCGAAGGAGTTCTTCCAGCCCAACCCCTGCTCCTCCAGCGGCGCCGATTCGGTATCGGCGCCGAGATTGCTGTCGGGAGCGGCACCATGGGTTTTGCCGAACGTATGTCCGCCGGCAATCAGCGCCACGGTCTCCTCGTCGTTCATAGCCATTCGCTTGAACGTCTCGCGGATATCACGTGCGGACGCCAGCGGGTCAGGCTCGCCGTTCGGGCCTTCTGGGTTCACGTAAATGAGGCCCATCTGCACGGCAGCCAGCGGCTTCTCCAGGTCCCGGTCGCCGGAGTACCGCTCATCGCCCAACCAGGTGGTCTCCGGGCCCCAGTACACATCGTCATCCGGCTCCCAGACGTCGACACGACCGCCGGCGTAACCGAATGTCTTGAATCCCATTGATTCGAGGGCCACGTTTCCGGCCAGGATGATTAGATCCGCCCAGGAGAGGTTTTGGCCGTACTGCTTCTTGATCGGCCACAGCAAACGGCGCGCCTTGTCCAGATTGACGTTGTCCGGCCAGCTGTTCAGGGGGGCGAAGCGTTGCTGGCCGGTTCCGGAGCCGCCGCGTCCATCATGCACCCGATAGGTTCCAGCGCTGTGCCAGGCCATCCGGATGATGAAGGGACCGTAGTTGCCGAAGTCGGCGGGCCACCAGTCCTGCGACGTCGCCAGAAGCTGCGCGATGTCGGCCTTGACGGCGGCGAGATCGAGCGAGGAGAACGCCTCCGCGTAGTTGAAGCCCTCACCGAGGGGGTTGGCTATGGCCGGATTCTTGGCGAGGATCTTCACGTTCAGTCTCTCGGGCCACCAGGCACGATTGCCGCCGCCACTCCTCGCCTGCGGCGTGCGCTGTCCGTGCGGAACGGGGCATTCGCTGGCAGTCGGTTCGGTCGTGTCCGCCTCGGTTTCGACGGCACCAAGATTTTCGGTCATCAGGATCCTTCCATGCTGGTTCAGTTGTTCTCAGGATTAATGTCGTGGGTAGAAGAGGAAAAGCGAAGCTGTCTCCGGAGACGACTTCACCCGCATCGATCACGAGGCCGTGATCATCGGATGGGATCCGGCAGGGGCTGGCAGGACGCGTCCATCGATAGCGATGCAGGTCCCGCAGAGCGCTTGGTGACGATGGATGAGTCACTCCGGGTGTGGGGCGTCAGGTGTATGGATCACTGCCACGCCGCTGCTGGGTCGCGCGCAACTCTGATTCTCGCAACAAGAACGGAATATGTACGGGTGCGGGCATACTGTCAGTCTGCGCCTTTTCGAGGCTGGTTTCAAGTGAGGCCTGGTGGCTTCGGATACTCGTCAACGCAGGTTTGCCGCCCGTGAGCGCAGCACCGGTGGTCACGGCGCAAAGCTCGGGTCAGCTGGCGATCACGATGGTCAGCGATCGGCAGTGACGGACGTTGTGAATCGAGGCGTGCCGTCTGCCTGCTCAAGCTGCGCGACACCCGGTTAAGGTGCGCAATATTTGCATGGGTGGACTTCCCTCAAACGGTCGATCCAGCCCTACGGCATTTGCCCTCAGACTTTTTTTCGACATGCCAAGGCGGTTCCTGACACGACAGCCTCGATCATCAGCGTTGCGGCGACCAACTGTTTCAAGGTGATTTCCACGGTGTTTCCCGCCTTGACCACGATGCGGCGTTGACTACGAGCGACCCGTGCAAATGAGGGTGAAGATTCAGCGATAGGCGCAGGGTCCAAGTCCTGCAAGAATGACCGCATGGCTGAGTCGGAGAGTTCCGGATCCACATTCACTTCTGAGGAACGGGCCGCGATGAGGCAGCGTGCCAGAGAGCTCAAAGAGCAACAGAGCGCCGCCGATGCCTTACAGTCCGTGCTCGACAAGATCGCCTCACTTGACGAGCCAGACAAGACGAACGCAGAACGCATTCATGCGATCGTCACGGCGACAACCCCTTCCTTGAGCCCGAAGCTTTATTACGGCAGCCCCGGCTACGCAGATGGGCAAGGCGCAATCATCCTGTTCTACCAGGAGCGAGCGAAGTTCAAGGCACGCTACGGCAATCTCGCCTTCTTCGGGGCAGCACAGCTGGATGACGGCACGATGTGGCCCACCGCCTTCGCGATCACCGAGATCTCGCCGGCGGACGAGAAAGCGATCGCTGAACTGCTCAGGAAGGCCACCGGCCAGTTCTGAACTGAAGAGATCCTTTCACGCTCGGCGCAGAGGTCACGGATCTGCCCAGTTTTGAGGAGGGTGGGTTACGAGACACTTCTCCGGGCGGTCCGTTTTCGTTCCAGTGCCCAACGCGACGTTCGGTACCTACAGACGGCCTCCTCGCGCGTCGGACTCATCTCCTGCGCGAGGGCCGCCTGGAATGAGATGGGACGTGACGGCTCGAGGGCGCTCAATGCTGGGGAATGTAACGTCGTTCGTGCGTTTCTTCGTGGCGAGTTGATCTCAAATGTGAAGAGACGTTCTAGCGGTAGCGGACACTACTAGGTATGGATGGTTTTGGGGAGCGAGTTGTCGAGTCCGAGAGGGGGCTGCTCGCGGCGGCTTGTTCGGGTGATCAGCGCGCGTTCGCTGAGCTGTACAGCACACATGTGCGCACGGTCTATTGGTCGGTTGTGCGCATGCTCCGCTCGGAAACGTACGCAGAAGACACCACGCAGGAGGTCTTCGTCCTGGCGTGGAACAAACGTGCATCAATCCGCATCGTAGATCAATCAATCTTGCCGTGGCTGCTGACCTCGGCCCAGAATCTAGCCCTCAACCGGCTGAAGAAGAGCCGTCGCGAGTCTGCGCATCTGTCGTCACAGACATCCACGGAGCTCGATGTGCGGGCAGTGGATGCGGAGTCACCTGTTCGCGTTCAGGTACTAGGTCGGGCCATCGATTCAGCCGTCCGCCAGTTGTCAGATGTGGATCAAGCGTTGTACTACCTCTGCATCGACGAAGGCCTCTCCTACGCCGAGGCTGCTTCAGCGTTGGGTACGACGCATAGCGGCGTACGTAACCGGCTCTCGCGTGTGCGCCGATTACTCCAGACCAGTCTTGCTTCCCAGAAAGAAGGCATCTCATGATGACTCTTGGTCCGACCGATCAGCAGATCGAGTCGATGCGTGAGCACGTGATGACGAGCATCGCTCTGTCGGAGCGAACGGCTCACACTTCGGGCGTGCGTGGCAAGAAAACACGCCGGAAAATCGTGTGGCTCGCCGTTGCCTCCAGCGTCACAGCGGCCACGCTGGTCGTTGTCGGTGCGACCTGGCCAGGGAACAGCGGTGCGTCTGCGCAGGCAGCCGAGGTCCTCCACAGGGCGGCCATGTTGACCGTGTTGACGACAGACCCCATCGTCGGGCCTGGTCAATACCTCAAGATCGAGACCAGCGAGAACTATTCCACGACGGGGATGAACTCGGCCGGCGATTTTGTGAGCTGGTTGGCGCCATCGACGCGCACCCTGTACGTGCCAGGGACTCCATCGGATGACTGGGTACTGGAGCGATATCTCATGGAGCCGACGACCTTTTTCGGGGACGGTGCCCGGGAGGCGGCGATGAAGGAGTGGTCCATAAACCGCTTCGATAAGTACACGAATGGGATCTTCCACGCGCCGGAAGGATACGATTTCGCCACCACATTCGCTGATACGTCCGCGTTACCCCGTGATCCGCAGAAGCTATATGACTATTTCGTCTCGACGGACAAGGGCGGGTCCAATTCCCTCGCGGAGAACGTCTGGGTGCGCATCACCGATCTGCTCCGGACGGGGATAGTGCCGGCAGACTTCCGCGCAGCCTTGTACGGGGCGGCCAGTCTCGTTCCGGGAGTGGAAATCATCCCGGGCGGCGCAACCGTCCACGGGCGGACAGGGATCGTGCTGGGCCGGCTGGAAAACAGCAGGAACGCACGCCAAGACATTATCATCGACCCCGCCAACGGTCTCATCCTGGGCGAGCGAGTGGTCCTCACGGCGGAGCAGAGCATGGCCCCGGCCGGAACGCTTGTTGCCGCGACCTCGGTGCGGACAAGCATCGTGGACAGCGCTCCCTAGCCCTGCCAGCGCGTAGGCTGAATACCGCGTCAGCTAGATGACCCGCCCGCGAGAGTTCACCCGGCGGGAGCCATACCCGCCCGCTCTGAGGTCAATCTCGACCCTGCGGCGGCCTCCACGGACGGTGCGAGATGACCTCGAATACATCAACAACTATGCCTCGATTGGGGCGCACAGCGCCGAAGCTCGCTGGAATCGACGGACTTCGCGGCGTTGCAGCTCTCGCCGTACTCGTCTACCACGTGCAGCACGGCCTCAACCCCTCCAGCAGGGACAACGTCGCCTTCCACGACCTGACCTACCTCAGCCACGGTGTGACTTTGTTCTTCGTACTGTCCGGTTTTCTGTTGTACAGACCATTCGCAGCTGCTCTTCTGGGACAGCTACNACCGCCTGCCCTCCGCCGGTACGTCGTGAACCGGTTTCTTCGGATCTTCCCGGCCTATCTCGTTGTTCTGTGGGCGACCAGCATCGCCTTGGGAACAGCATTTCTTCCCCGCGACACCAACGGAGCGGCCCCGCAGATCGGAGCACTTTCCTGGCCCGACCTGCTCATGGCTTCAACGCTCACTCAGAGTGCCATGCCGCGGAGTATCAGGTCTGGTCTTGAGGTCGCGTGGACGTTGGGCGTGGAACTGTCCTTCTATATCCTCTTGCCGGCCGCGGCCGCGGTCGCGGCCATCATCGCTCGGCGCTGTCGCGGACGCTGGCTGGCAGCGTTGATTGCGCCTGCCCTGTTCCTCGCGCTCGGCTTCACCGGCAAAATCTGGCTCCTGTTCNCGCAAGCACCACTTTCCGGAAGCCAGCGGATGAACCTGGAGTGGGGAGCCAACTGGGGAGCCGTCGCCGCACGAAGCATCCTCGTGCATGGCGACCTCTTCGCCTACGGCATGCTCGCGGCCCTTGCCCTGCATCTTGCGCACGCGCAGCGCCCTCGCCTCTTCGACAGCCCGGCGATCCGAGGGACGATGCTAGTCGTCGTGCTCAGCGTGGCTGCAGGGCTGGTGGCCGGATTCATCACCGGACCTTTCACCCCGAGCGTCGTCGCGATGGCAGCAACAGCACTGCTGCTATTGACCGTCACGGCGCCAAACCCTTCGTGGCTCCACAGCATCACGAACGCCCCTGCCCTGCGATGGTGCGGGATCGTCTCCTTCAGTGTCTACCTCTGGCATGTCCCCGTGATCAGGTGGTTGCACGCGCGTGGCTGGGTCTTTCCCGACACCGACTGGGGCCTTCTCGCCAACATCGCGCTCATTCTGGCGCTCACGCTGCTCCTGGCCGCGGGCACTTATTACGCCGTCGAAGCCCCCGCCCTTCGAATGAAGAAGCGTTATCACGGCGCCCGCCGACGCGTGCGCTGATGACCTCGCCGCCTCCCCAGGAGCCAACACAGGCGAAGCTCGACGCTGACGTACCGATTGCCATGGCACCGGTCGAAACCTTGAACCAGTCGCGCGATGTGAACTAACCCCGTGGAGCGCCCTCGGCGCTCAACTTCACACTCAACAGCACGTCACAGGACCGCAAACTCAACGT
>JGI24770J26754_10003548_pt1 | contig 10424 bp, 10 predicted proteins | sample LakOneMetagenome_FD_26754 | JGI IMG/M metagenome (IMG submission 26754) | reverse complement strand
CGTAGCCCCGCCCGGTCAACCATTCATGACCGAACTCGGCCTGCCGGAAGCGCGCTTCGGTCGAGGGCAGCAGGCTCGCATCGATCCGCCGCTGCCGCGGTATGAGATGCGGCACATGCGCATAGCCGAACAATGCGATCCGGTCGGCGCCGAGCGCGGCGGTCCTGCGCAAGGTGTCTTCCAGCACCGCGACATCCTGCCCAGGAAGGCCGTACATCAGGTCGAAGTTCAGCGACTTGATTCCGGCGGCGCGAAGCAGGTCCACGGCGATGGCGACCAACCCTTCATCCTGCACTCGGCCGATCCGTTGCTGGATGGCCGGGTCGAAGGTCTGCACCCCAAGGCTCGCCTGCTCGACGCCGGCGGCGGCAAGGGCGCCCGCCCATTGATGATCGAAACCGCGCGGATCGATTTCGACCGAGATCAACGGATCCTGCACGTCGAAGGCGCGGCGCAGATGCCCAGCGAGCGCGACGAACGCCTCGGCTGGCATGGCATTCGGACTGCCACCGCCGAAGGCGATGCGGCGCACGTTCGCCCTGCCGCCCAGGCGGGACGCCACGATGTCGATCTCCCGCCCCAGCGCCTCCAAATAGGCGTCGAGCCGTCGCGGCCGGTTGGCCGCGCCGGTGTTGCAGCCGCAATACCAGCATATCTCCCGGCAAAAGGGGAAATGGACGTAGAGCGAAACCTGCGTACCCACGGGCAGGCCGGCGAGCGCGATCGCCATTTCGTCCTGACCGATGCCCTCATGGAACTCTGCGGCGGTGGGATAGGAAGTGTAGCGCGGCACGGGTGTCGCGAGCAGCTCGGGAAAGAATTGCCAGCTCATGCCGGGCGGTCCTCGTCGTCGATCAGGATACGAAGCGCCGCGCCGTCCATGTCCTCGAACTGCCCGCTGCGCATCGCCCAGAAGAAGGCGGCGAGTGCGCAAAGGCCGAGGCCAAGCGCGATCGGGATCAGGTAGGCGAGGCCGGTCATCGGGCCGCGCCCCGCAGTCGCAGGGCGTTGCCGACAACGATCAGCGAGGAGCCCGACATGGCGATGGCGGCCACCAATGGGGTCACGAGGCCCATCAGCGCCAGCGGCACGGCCAGCGCGTTGTAGGCGATGGCGATCGCGAAATTCTGCCGAACGATCCGCATCGTCCGACGCGCGACGACGATCGCCGTCGCCACCGGCGCGAGACTGTCGCCCAGGAACACGGCATCCGCGGCATTCTGCCCGACATCGCTCGCGGAAGCGGGCGCCATTGAGACATGGCCGGCCGCCAATGCGGGGCCGTCATTGAGGCCGTCGCCGACCATCAGCACCTTGTGCCCGCCGCCCGTCAGCCGGCGCACCGCGTCGATCTTGTCCTGCGGCCGCATCCCGGTCTGCGCGGTAAGCCTCAACGTGCGGGCGACGGGCGCCACGGCTTCGCGCCGGTCTCCGGAGACGATCGAACTTTCCAGTCCCAGCTCTTCCAGGCGGCGCACGGTGGCGGCGGCTTCCGGACGCAGCGCGTCGCGGAACTGGACGAGGTGCGGCGCTTCGTCATCGAGCGCGAACGCAACGGCCATCAGATCGCCCACCGCACTTTCGGGGCGCCCCAGGGATACGGGCCGGCCGACCCAATTGCCGTGCATGCCGAAGCCCGATTCCTCGCGCATGTCCTCGACATGCGCAGGTTTGATCCCTTCCGCCTCCAGACTGGCGCGAAGGGCCTGGCTCAAGGGATGCCGGCTCGCCCGCGCCATGGCCAGCACGACGGGCTTGAGGCTGGCGGGCAGCGCATGGAGGTTGACCGGCTCGGGCCGCCCCAGCGTCAGCGTCCCGGTCTTGTCGAACAGGGCACGATCCGCCTCGGCCAGCCGCTCCAGCGCCGAGCCATCCTTCACCAGCACACCGCGGCGCATCAGCGTGCCCGCTGCGACGATCTGGGCGGCCGGCACGGCGAGCCCGAGTGCGCAGGGGCAGGTGATGATCAGCACCGCTGCCGCTATCAGCAACGCCTGGTGCCAGCCGGCGCCGGCGATCATCCAGCCGATGAAGGCGGTCAGTGCGAGGGTGTGAACAGCGGGAGCGTACCAGCGCGCCGCGCGATCGGCGATGCGCACGTAACGCGAGCGACCCTGCGCCGCCTGCTCCATCAGCCGGGTGAGGTCGGCAATCGCCGTGTCCGGCCCGGAGGCGGTAATGCGGACGATCAGGGGAGCGTCGAGGTTCAGGGTGCCCGCATGAACGACATCCCCCTTGCCGGCGCGAGCGGGGGCCGATTCTCCCGTCAGCAAGGAGAGGTCGAGGCTGCTGTCGCCGCGCTCCACCACTCCGTCGGCGGCAAGGCGCTCGCCCGCCGACACGATCATCTGCTGACCGGCCTGAAGTTCGCTTGCGGCGATCCATCGGCTCTTGCCGCCTTCCTCGCCGACCCATGCCCCCGCAGCCGTCCGTTTCAGCAACGACGCAACGCCGCTCCGGGCGCGATCCCGCATGACGCTGTCGAGCAGCCGCCCCACAAGCAGGAAGAAGAGGAGCATAACCGCCCCGTCGAAATAAGCGTGCGCGCCGCCGGTCAGCGTCTCGAACAGGCTGAGCGAGGTCACCAGGATCACGCCGATCGAGATCGGCACGTCCATATTGGTCCGGCCGCGCCGTAGCGCGCTCCAGGCGGAGCGGAAGAACGGACGGCCGGAATAGGCCACGGTGGGGATCGCGATGATCCCCGACAGCAGGTGAAAAAGATTGCGGGTCGCGCCGTCTGCTCCCGACCAGACCGAGACGGAGAGCAGCATGATGTTCATCGCCGCGAAGCCGGCCACGGCCGTCGCCCGGGCAAGCGCCTTGCTCTCGGCGGTGCCCGTCTCGGCCTGCGCATCTGCCAACGGTTCGGCCTCAAACCCCGCGGCTGCAATCGCCGTTTTGAGGTCGGGCACGTTCAGCTCCGGCAGATGGTCGATCGTCACCTGCCGCGCCGTGAAATTGGCGCGTGCCGCGACGATGCCTGGCACGCCGGCAAGGCCATTCTCGACTTTCGCGATGCAGGAGGCGCAATGCATGCCCGGCACCGCAAAGATCGTACGGGCGACCGGTTGGCGCGCTTCGACCTCTACCTGTGCCGTCACGACATAATCTCGATCAGCCGCAGGTCGTCCGCGCCACGGCGCACCTCGAGATGGACTTGCCAGCGCCCGGGCGGCAGCGCGCCGTCGGACAGATAGGCACCGGCACCCGATGACTGGAAACGCAGCGGCACATCACTTTCACGGCCGAGCGGATGGCGTGCGACCGCCTCGACCTCGGCGCCGGTCAACGGGCCGGTCCGGTCGCTCAGCTCGACCCGCACATGCCGGCGACTATCCACGGCGAGCCGCGCGTTCCAGCCCAGCCGTTCCTGCGCCCTGCCCTCCGCCAGCCAGCGATTGAACTCCTGGCTGGCGACGTAACTATTGTCGACGACCGTGCCGCTGAAGGTCTTCGCAGCCAGCGTGGCCATGATGACGTTCACGGCGATGACCACGCCGAAGAAGCCGATCATGACGGCCAGCATGTGCCGGCCGGTGAAATCCTTCCTCGCCATCATGGCCGCGGCCCCTCGAACGTCACTGCAACGCGGTCATCGCCACCTTCCGCGTCGAGCGCACGAACGGTGAAGGCCGCCTCGCGCCGTTCCTCGCCCGCCGGGGCGGCGACGAATATACGTAGTTTCTGCAACGCGTCGGGCGGCACGGTGGCATCAAGGCTGCGCCCGCCGGCCTCGCGGCTGCCTGTCTCCGTCCACATCACTGCGCCGGGCAAGCCTTCCAGAGTGATCCGCACGTTGCGGGGGCGCAGCTCCATGTTGCGGATCTTGACCGTATAGCCGTTGCGCACCGCGCCATCCGACAGGCGCACATAGAGCGGATTGCGGTCCTCCTGCGCGCTGACATCGAGCCGCGTCCGGGCGCTCAGCCCGAACAGCAAGGCGAGGCCGATCGCGCCCCAGATCGAGAAATAGATCAGGGTCCGCGGCCGGAAGAGCTCCTTGCGGATCGGCCTGGCCGGTTCGCCCTCCCGCTCCAGCTGGGCGTTTTCGAACGTTGTATAGTCGATCAGGCCGCGCGGCCGGCCGATCTGCGCCATGACCTTGTCGCAGGCGTCGATGCAGAGGGCGCAGGTGATGCAGCCGATCTGCGGCCCCTCGCGAATGTCGATCCCGGTCGGGCAGACCGCGACGCACTGGTCGCAATCGATGCAATCGCCGAGCTTGAGGTCCTCGAGGGTTGCCTTCTTGGTGCCGCGGTGCCGCGGTTCGCCGCGCCAGTCCTTGTAGGTGACGATCAGCGACTTCTCGTCGAGCATCGCGGACTGGATGCGCGGCCAGGGGCACATGTAGATGCACACCTGCTCGCGCATGAAGCCGCCGAAGATGAAGGTCGTTGCAGTAAGCACTCCCACGGTGCCGTAAGCGACGAAGGCGGCGTTTCCCGTCAAGAACTCGCGCGCCAGCGTCGGCGCGTCGGCGAAGTAGAAGATCCAGGCGCCGCCTGTAGCGACCGCGATCATCAGCCAAATCGCATATTTGAGCAGCCGCCGCGCGACCTTGGCTGGCCCCCATGGCGCCCTGGCGAGACGGATCTGGGCGTTGCGGTCGCCGTCGATCAGCCGCTCGACATGCTGGAACACATCGGTCCAGACGGTCTGGGGGCAGGCATAGCCGCACCAGGCGCGCCCGACTGCGGAGGTGACGAGGAACAACCCGATCCCCGCCATCACGAGCAGCCCGGCCACGAAGTAGAATTCGTGCGGCCAGATCTCGATCCCGAACATGTAGAAGCGCCGATGGGCGAGATCGACGAGCACCGCCTGGTTCGGCGCCCATGGCCCCCGGTCCCACCTGAGCCAAGGGGTCACGTAATAGATCGTCAGGGTAACGATCATGATCGCCCATTTCAGCCGGCGGAACTTGCCGTCGACCGCCTTGGGATAGACACCCTTACGCTTTTCGTAGAGCGAGGAGCCGGCGAGATCGTTGAGGTCGGCCATGACGGCGAATCCGCCCTAGCGTCCGGCCGTTTGCGCAGTCGCGCTGCTCTCACCGCCGCCAAGCGAATGGACGTAAACCGCGAGCATTCGGATTGTCACGGGGTCCAGCCGGACATCCCAGGCGGGCATCACGCCCGCGCGGGCGTTGGTGATCGTCGTCCGGAGCGTGTCCGCATCGCCACCGTAGAGCCAGATCGGATCGGTCAAATTGGGCGCACCGACCTGGCGGTTGCCATGGCCATCGGCACCGTGGCAGGCGGCGCAATTCTGGGCGAAAAGGGCGGCGCCGCGGCGCGCAGCGGCGTTCGCTGCCTGCTGGCGGCTGATCGTCCGCACATAGGCGACGACATCCTCGATCTCGGCGGCAGTCATGATGCCGTCACGACCGAAGGCGGGCATTTGCGACATCCGGGTCTGCGCGTGGTCGGGATTGCGGGCGCCGTTCGTGATCGTGAGCTCGATGGCCCGCAGATCACCGCCCCAGAGCCAATCATCGTCATTGAGATTGGGATAGCCGGGCGACCCGGCCGCGCCCGCGCCATGGCATTGGGTGCAATGCATGCGGAAGGCGGCGCGCCCGCCTTCCAGCGCCTGCTGGAACAGGGCCGGATTGGCCGGCAGCTGATCGATTGGTGTTCGCGCAATGGCGGCCCGGATTGGAGCCAGCTCGGCAGTCCTGACCGCTTCCTCGCGCTGCAGCTGGCCTCGGCTGGTCCAGCCCGCCGTGCCGGGCGTCGCGCCGTGGAGCAGCGGCCAGGCCGGATAGACGATCATATAACCGATCGCGAAGGCGATGCAGGCGTAAAAGGTCCACAGCCACCAGCGGGGCAGCGGGGTGTCGAGTTCCTCAATCCCGTCCCATTCATGACCGACGGTCTCGGTCCCGGTGGGCGCGTCGATGCGCTTGTTCTCAGCCATGGTCGCGGTCCTCGAAGATGGAGTTGGCGGCGTCGCGGCTGCGCCGTCTTGCGCCCGGCCGGAACGCCCAGCCGATGAAGCCGAGCCAGACGACGGCCATGACGATCAGGCCGTAGCTGTCGGCGAAATGGCGGATCGCGTCGTAGCTCACCGGGGCCGCTCCTGCGGTGCGGCGCGGCGGAAATCGACCATCGTGCCGACCATCTGNAGATAGGCGACCAGCGCGTCCATCTCGGTCAGCCGGTCCGGATTGCCGTCGAAGTCGCGTGCCTGTGCGCCGGGATAACGGCGCTGGAGGGCGGCATGGTCGGCATTGGGATTTGCCTGGTTGCGGAGATCGTCATTCGCGGCATCGACCGACGCATCGTTATAGGGCACGCCCACCCGTTGCTGCGCCCGAAGGTGCGCACGCATGTCGCCCTGGTCGAGAACATGCTCGGAGAGAAAGGCGTAAGGCGGCATGATCGATTCCGGCACGACCGACCGCGGATCGCGCAGGTGCTGCACGTGCCACTCATCCGAATAACGGCCGCCCACGCGGGCCAGGTCCGGCCCCGTCCGCTTCGAGCCCCACTGGAACGGATGATCGTACATGGACTCGGCGGCGAGGCTGTAGTGGCCATAACGCTCCGTCTCGTCGCGGAACGGGCGGATCATCTGGCTGTGGCAGGAATAGCAGCCCTCGCGGACGTAGATGTTCCGGCCGGCGAGTTCGAGCGGCGTATAGGGGCGCACGCCCTCGACCCGCTCAATGGTGGAGTCGATCCAGAACAGGGGCGCGATCTCCACGATCCCGCCGATCGCCACCACGACGAAGGCGAGGATCGCGAGCAGGGTGACGTTCCGTTCGATCCGTTTGTGATCGAAGATGCGGCTGGCCATGACTGGGATCCTATTCGGCGGCGGCGAGCGCGGGTTGGGAAAGCGGCCGGTCGGCGGCCGGGTCGTAGTGGGCGTCGCTCATCGGCTTTTCGGCGCGCTGGCGGCCGCGGATCGTCTGCACGATGTTCCAGACCATGATCAGGGCGCCGGCCAGGTACATGAGCCCGCCGGTGGCACGGATCAGGTACATGGGATGCATCGCCGTCACGACTTCGGAGAAGGCGTAGACGAGATAGCCGTCGGGCCCATATTCGCGCCACATCAGCCCCTGCATGATGCCGGCGACCCACATCGCCGAGGCGTAGAGAACGATGCCCAGGGTCGCGAGCCAGAAGTGCCAGTTCACCATGCGCAGCGAATAGAGCCGGGTCCGGCCCCAGAGCCGCGGCGCCAGGTAATAGAGCGCGGCGAAGGTGATCATGCCGTTCCAGCCAAGCGCGCCCGAGTGGACATGGCCGATCGTCCAGTCCGTATAGTGGGACAGGCTGTTGACCGACTTGATCGACAGCATCGGCCCCTCGAACGTGCTCATCCCGTAAAAGGCGAGCGCCATCACCATCATGCGGATGATCGGGTCGGTGCGGATCTTGTCCCAGGCCCCGTTGAGGGTCATGAGGCCGTTGATCATCCCGCCCCAGCTCGGCATCCAGAGCATCACCGAGAAGACCATGCCGAGCGTCTGCGCCCAGTCGGGCAACGCGGTGTAGTGAAGGTGGTGCGGCCCCGCCCAGATGTAGAGGAAGATCAGCGACCAGAAGTGGATGATCGACAGCCGGTAGGAGTAGATCGGCCGCTCCGCCTGCTTCGGGACGAAGTAGTACATCATCGCGAGGAAGCCGGCGGTCAGGAAGAACCCGACCGCGTTATGGCCGTACCACCATTGGGTCAGCGCATCCTGGACGCCCGCGAACAGCGAGTAGCTCTTCGACCCGACCCAGCTCACGGGCAGGGAGAGGTTGTTCACAATGTGCAGCATCGCGATCGTCAGGATGAAGGCGAGATAGAACCAGTTGGCGACATAGATGTGGGGCTCACGGCGGCGCACGAGCGTCCCGATGAAGACCGCGGCATAGGCGACCCAGACGACGGTCAGCCACAGATCCACATACCATTCGGGCTCGGCATATTCCCGGCTCTCAGTGATGCCGAGCAGATAGCCGGTCGCGGCAAGCACGATAAACAATTGGTAGCCCCAGAAGACGAAACGGGCGAGACCGGGAAAGGCCAGGCGCGTGCGACAGGTGCGCTGCACCACGTAGAAGCTGGTCGCGATCAACGCGTTGCCGCCAAAGGCGAAGATGACGGCGGACGTGTGCAGCGGCCGGAGCCGGCCGAAGGTCGTATATTCAAGGCCGAGGTTCAGCGCCGGATAAGCGAGTTGCAGCGCGATATAGAGGCCGGCCAGGAAGCCGGCGATTCCCCAGAAGATCGTGGCGATGACGCCCCAACGGATCGGTTGATCGTCATATTGGCCAAGGTCGACCGGCGCCTTCGTTTCGCCCCGCGCAATGGCGGCATAATCGGCCCGGCGGACGGTGAACCAACAGGCGGCGAGCGCCGCGGCGCAGACGATCAGCATCTGCGCCGAAAAACCGGAATCGAAGGCGCCGGCTGCGAGAAAGAAGGCGACCAGCGCGGCGAGCAGCCAGCCGCCGCTTTTGAAGACCAGATTTTCCATAATCCCCCGCCCGGGCTCCTGCTGCGACTTCGGCCGGATGCGGCTGCAACCGGCCCTCATCGCATCGCTGCAACGGGTTTGGCGGTGTATAGGGAATGCTACGTAACCGACCGCTCAGCCGCCCACTGTGCCCTTATCGGTCAGCCCACATCATTCCACTCTTCGCCCTCTCACGGCGAAAGCACGGGTCCGAATCCCGTAGGGATCACCAACCTTCGCCTATTCCGTCCACCTGCGCTGGACGATGCGCGAGGGCTGCAGGCGGGCATCGACCAGCACATTCTCGCGATATTCGCTGCCCATCAGGCGGACCCGCACGTCCAGCGCGAACCAGTTCGTCTTCATCTGNGGCTGCACCCTGACGTCCAACGGTACGGTCAGCTCGCTCATCGCCTCCACCCGCCAGAATTCGACCTGATTGCCCCAGCCACCGGACGGCCGCTGGGCGATGATAGCGCGGGCGCGATCCGGGCTGATCTGGCCGGGAGCGAGCATCGCCAGCAACGGCGCCTGCTCGACGCCGAGCGTGTTGACGTTGATCGGCGAGAGATCGTTGGTNGGCATNGCGCAGAGCCAGGGGCGGAGGCGCGCGAAGATTTCGGGTGTCATGCCGGCAAGCGCGCGGACCTCGCCCGGATCGGCGAACAGGGTNTTGCCGGTGCGATAGGGCGCGGGGCCAGAGGCATAGGCCTCGTCTTCGGCGCCNCCGGGGGCGGCGACCATGTCGCTGTCCGCCCAGTCNGCGGCGGCCTCTCCGATCCGCCGCGCGTCACTCTCCGGCACCTGGAGGGCGAGCATCAGGCCCACGAACTCCGCGACGCCAGAGGCGCGGCGCACGAAGGGATGGCCGGGCTGGCCGTCGACGACACTGTTCAGGTTGAAGCAATTTGCGCCGTCGCGGACGGTGACGTCGGCGCTGCCTCCGCCGGGCAGCTGGATCGTCCGGGTCGCGCCGTTCCAGTTGCCGGCCAGCGTGGTCCGCTCCGGATTGTCCCGGACGCGGTCGTCGATGGTGAGCAAAGCGAGCTGCTCGACTCCGTCGGCGAAGAGGCGGCCCTGGTCGCGCGCGGTCGCGTTGAGCGCGACTCCGCGGGAGAGGCGCAGGTCCTCGACCATCGCCGCAGCGATTGCGCCGGTCACCGCGACCAGCAGCAGCACCGCCAGCAAGGCGGCGCCGCGTTCGCGCTCGCTGACCCGCTGCTTCACCTCGTGGTTCCCACCAAAAAGACCTGCCGGATCTGGCCCTGACCCTCGCTGTCGCTGACCAGCTCGACCGCGACCGGCAGGCGTGCCGGGTCGGTTGGATCCCAGCGGTCCCGCCAGCCGCCGTCCCGGTCCCGGTAGCGGAGCTGCACGCGGCTCACACCAGTGAGGAGCGGCATGGCGAGCGCATGCCCCTCCCCGTCCACCGCATCGTAGCGCCAGCGCTCCAGCCTTCCGTCGCGCAGGCGATATTCGACACGCTGGAGCGAGGAACGGAAGGCGTTCTCATCCTCCCAGCCGCGGCGGACGAAGGCCACGAGCAAGGCCTCATTGCCACTGCCGCCGAGAAAGGCCGCCACCGGCTGGCCGTCGCCATTGCGGTGCACGCGCGGCGCGGCCTGGGCAAGATCGGCGTTGAGCAAGGCGGCGGTGCGGCGGACCGCGCTCAGGCTTTCGATCACCCGGTCGGAGGTTTCCTGGGTCCGCACGGTCAGGGTCAGCAGGGTGACGCCGGCGGCGGTGAGCATGCCGAAGATCAGCAGCGAGATCAGCATTTCGATCAGGGTGAACCCCGCTTCGGAGCTGCGCGGCGCCCGCATCAGATCGGCGCCCGGCGGAAGATGGTGAGGCTGGCGCGGCCGGGGCCGCCCGCCTCCGGCTGGACGACGATCTCGATCTGCTGGATGCGCGCCTCGGGCGAGCGGCCGACCGTCCGCGTCCAGCGCCAGCGGCGGCCGCC
>JGI24770J26754_10003545_pt1 | contig 10430 bp, 10 predicted proteins | sample LakOneMetagenome_FD_26754 | JGI IMG/M metagenome (IMG submission 26754) | reverse complement strand
TTTTCTCCCGCCGCTAGCTCGTGACCTTCGAAAAAATTGACATGCTTTCCTCTGCTTTGCGGCTCGCTAACCGACACTTTCCGTTCGGTTGTTTCCGTGGTTAAAACGCCTTCTTTTGTTTGCAGATCTGCGGCAGTTTGCCAAGCGAATAAGAAACTTGCAGACAAAATTGTCGCGAATACGAGAAGAGTGCTCCGACGGGCATTAATAAGGTATTTCATTGCGAACGGCTCCTAAATTACTTTGCTCACCTTACAAGGCAATAAACAGTCAAAAATAGGCTCACTTCGCTTTGAAATATTTCAATATTTCTATTTTCCACTTATAATAGCGAGACATCCGATCAACGCCCTATGTCTGACCGTCAGGAAGTTACAGCTTTACTCAAGGAAATAAGTGACGGCACGGTCAGTGCTCCCGAACGCCTTTTGCCGCTGGTCTATGACGAACTACGAAAGCTCGCCCAAAGCTATATGCAAAACGAGCGTCCCGACCACACGCTCCAGGCAACGGCTTTGGTACATGACGCCTACATTCGTCTCGTTGATTGGGAAAACGTTTCGTGGCAAAATCGCGCCCATTTTTTCTCGGTCGCGGCTCAGGTGATGCGAAACATACTCGTAAATCACGCGATCAAACGCAAAACCCAAAAGCGTGATTTCGGTCAGCGGATCGAGTTAACCGAAGAGATAAGTTTCAAGGGCGGCAATGAGATCGACCTGATCGAACTCAACGAGGCTCTTGAGGCACTTGAATCGATCGAACCGACACAAACAAAGATCGTTGAACTGCGGTTCTTTGGCGGACTAAATATCGACGAAACAGCGCACGTTCTAAAGATCTCGCCCGCAACCGTAAAGCGTGAATGGGCAATCGCTAAAACGTGGCTTTACCGGCGGCTAAAGGGTGAATAGCACGGCAGCCTGGGAACAGGTCAAAGACATCTTTTCTTCCGTTCTTGAGGCAGACCCCGAACGGCGGAACGATCTGCTTGACGAACGCTGCGGCGATGACAATATCCTTCGCGGCGAGGTCGAATCGTGGCTTGCCTCTCATGCCGCGTCCGAAGGATTTATCGAAACACCGGTTTTCTCGGTCAATTCGTTAGTTGAACAGCCTTCGCCGATGTCTGGTCGTCAGTTTGGCAATTACCGCATAATTCGCGCGATCGCCCACGGTGGAATGGGTGCCGTTTATCTCGCCCGCCGGACCGATGGTGAGTTCGAACAGGAAGTCGCTCTAAAGATCGTCCGCCAATCGATCGCTGAGAGACAGATGGTAGAGCGATTCCGCCGTGAGCGCCAGATCCTTGCCTCGCTCAATCACCCGAATATCGCGAAACTCCTCGACGGCGGCGTTTCCGAAAACGGCGAGCCGTTTCTCGCGATGGAATTTGTCGAGGGTAGCACTATCGCCGAATACGTTCAGACCAGCAAACTGTCGCTCAACGAGAGACTTATGCTATTTCTAAAGGTTTGCTCTGCTGTCGCATATGCCCACCGCAATCTAGTCGTCCACCGCGATATCAAGCCCGGCAATATCCTCGTTACAAACTCAGGTGAACCGAAACTTCTAGACTTTGGACTTGCCAAGCTTATCGACGAGGGCCTTGGCCAAGACGTGACCTCAACCCGTACAGAGTTTCGTGCTTTGACTCCGGCGTACGCGAGTCCTGAACAGCTTAAGGGCGAAGCGATCACTACATCGTCGGACGTATATAGTCTTGGGGTTCTTCTCTACGAAATGCTGACCGGTCATCGTCCATTTAAGTTCGACGGAATGTCAGTCGTCGAAATGATCCGCGCTATCTCCGCTTCAGAACCGGATTCACCGAGCAGGACCGCAGGCCCGAACGGCAAATTAAAGGGTGATCTCGACAACATTGTACTAAGGGCCCTAAGAAATGAGCCTGACCGGAGATATCGATCGGTCGAGCAGTTTTCGGAGGATATCCAACGATATCTTGACGGCCTCCCGGTTCGGGCACGAAAAGATACGATCCCCTATCGCGTTAGCAAGTTTGTCTTGCGCCATCGAATCGGCGTTGGAGCCGCGGTGCTGGTGCTTATGGTCCTGATCACGGGCATCGTTTTGACCGTTCGAGAGAAACGCAAGGCCGATCGGAGGTTCAATGATGTCCGGCAGCTCGCCAATGCTCTTGTATTCGAGGTCGACGATGAGATCCAAAAAGGCCCGACCAAAGGCCGCGAAATGATCGCAAAGCGGGCACTGGAATATCTTGATAGCCTGGCTCTAGAATCAGGCAACGAAACCGACCTGCAACTTGAACTCGCCGCCGGCTACGTAAAGGTCGGCGATATTCAAGGCAAACCCTACCGGCCAAATTTAGGCGACACAGTCGGAGCACAGGCGAGTTATCAAAAAGCGATACATATTTTAGAATCGCTGCGTGCCGCTGATCCTAGCAATCTTGTAACGCAGCGGCATCTCAGTTTCGCTTACCAGAATATCGGCCGCGTACAACAACGTAACAGCGAGTGGGAAGCCTCTCTCGAAAGCGAACAACGTGCCGTAACGCTAAGCCAAGCCCTGACAGACGCCGACCCTGAAAATTTCGATTATCAGAATCTTCTCGCTGACAACTATCTCCATTTCGGCGAGGCTCTTTACCAAACGGGTAGAGGTGCGTCGATAGCAGAACAGCATCAGGCGATCGATTATTTCCGCAAAGCTCTCGCCATTCACTCAAGTCTCTCGGTAGCGAAGCCGGAGGTTGCCGAATATCGTTACGCGATGGGCGTCGACTACGAATATGTCGGTATCGCTTTTAACCGTCTCGGCGATATGACCGGCGATCTTGAAAATCACCTCGCCGCTCTCGAAAATCATCACAAAGAGCGAGAGATCAACGAATCTCTCGCGGCATCCGACCCCTCGAATGCCGCCTACCGTCGGATCGTGGCTGATGTTTACGGGGAGATCGGACTGTCGGAGCTAAGACTTGGCCGAACGGCCGCGGCCGCTGAGAATTTCCGCCATAAATTGGCCATTTTCGAATCCGTAAAAGCCTCAGACCCGACAAATGTCGAGGCGGTTCGCGATGTTGTAAATTCACTGACCGAACTCGGGAATTCCCTCGCAAAATCCGGTGATTCGGCCGGGGCATTGGCTCAGTTGCGAAAGGCCCGGGAACTGGTTCAAAAACTGAGCGAAGCCGAACCAACGAATAGCATGACGCTCGACCAATTGCAGGCTTTGACCTCGGCCATCTCCGACATAGAAAAAAGATCGGCGCCAAAGCCTGCACCGGCTGTGAAATAGCCGCGATTGTGATTTAATTACAAAGATGAGCGAGACGATAAAAAAAGCTGATCCGTGCGTGATGGTGATCTTTGGTGCGACCGGAGACCTGACCAAACGCAAACTCTTCCCTGCCCTGTACAATCTCGCGAAAGAGGATTTTCTGCCGCACACCTTTTCTATAATCGGTGTCGGACGGCAGGAAATGACGACCGAAGAGTTTCGCAAACAGGTGCTCGCCAATTTCAAAGAGTTCCTGCCGCACCCGCCTGACGCCAAGCTTTTGAAATGGTTTGGCGATCGTGTCTATTACACCGGCGGCGATTTTGCCGAGGATAAAAAGCTCTTTGCCGATCTCAAAAAACTCGTCGGGGATGTCTGTGTCGAACATCAGATACCGGAGAACTTCTTTTACTATATGGCGACTCCGCCGGCGCTTTTTGCTGACGTTGCGGAGAAGATCGTCAAAAATGGCATGGGCGACGAAGAGAACGGAAACTGGCGTCGGTTCATTTTCGAAAAACCGTTTGGCCACGATCTCGAATCGGCACAAAAACTGAATGCCGATCTCCTAGGGATATTAAAGGAAAGCCAGATCTATCGCATCGATCACTATCTCGGTAAAGAGACGGTGCAGAACATCCTGGTCTTTCGCTTTGGCAACAGCATTTTTGAGCCGATCTGGAACCGCAATTTTATCGACCACGTCCAGATCACGGTCGCGGAAAGCTTGGGCGTCGAGCTTCGAGGCGGTTATTACGATTCGGCCGGAGCCTTGCGCGATATGATCCCGAATCATATTTTGCAGCTCGTGACACTGACGGCAATGGAACCGCCCGTGTCGTTCGAAGCCAATTCCGTCCGCGACGAACAGGCAAAGATACTGCACGCCATCCAGCCTTTCTCGCCCGAGGATGTTCTGCACCGCACTGTTCGCGGGCAGTACGGAAAAGGCACGATCGATAAGAAAAAGGTGGTCGATTATCGCAGCGAAGAGAACGTCGCTCCTTTCTCAAACACCGAGACATTTGCGGCCCTGAAACTATCCATCGATAACTGGCGTTGGGCGGACGTCCCGTTCTATATTCGCACGGGCAAACGGCTTGCGACTCGAAAATCGACTATCGTTATCCAGTTCAAACGGGCTCCGTTCATGCTTTTCCGTGATACGCCCGTGGAAAAACTGACGACAAACCGCATCGTCATCCACATTCAGCCCGACGAAGGCATTACGCTGCATTTTGGTGCCAAGATCCCCGGGCCGATCGTCAATATGGGCGCGGTCGATATGGATTTTAATTACGTCGAACACTTCGGCGAACAGGTCTCGACGGGTTACGAACGCCTGCTCTTCGATTGCATGACCGGAGACGCGACGCTCTTTCAGCGGGCCGATATGGTCGAAGCGAGCTGGGGAATCGTCTCGCCGGTGCTCGACGTCTGGAACGCGATCCCGGCCCGCGACTTCCCCAATTACGAATCCGGTTCATGGGGCCCGAAAGAATCCGACGCTCTCCTCGAACAAGACGGCCGGTCGTGGAAGAACATTGATGATTAATTGCCAAAAGCAGACCGCTCTCCGATGTTCTTTTTCTTACTTTGCGATCTTCCTTTGTGTCCTTCGCGGCTTTGCGTGAAATCTCCTCAACCTCACGCCAAGACCGCAAAGGAAGACAAGTAAGACGTAAGAGCAATATGACCCGCAGACTTGCTCGATTTCTTTTCTTTTCCCCGACAACACCTTACAATTAACCAAATATGGAAATTGAGATAGTTGTCGCCGTTTTTCTGCTGGTCGCTTTGGTATTTCTGGCGACTGTGGATATGGCGTTTTCGCATTTGTCGGACGTCAGTTTGCGGCGGATATCGGCGGATGCGGAACTTGCGCAGAAACAGACTTCGGCTCATTTCCTACGCGAGATCATCGAGAACCGTGCGCGGTTTCGTTTTGCCCTTTCGTCGGTCATACAGATCCTTCTGATCTCGTTTGCCGTCCTTTTGACGCTTATATTATTGACCTATACCAATAACCAAGGCTGGCTGCTTTTCTTTGCTTTGGGGATCGGACTCGCGGCGACCGTGCTGTTGCGGCAGATATTGCCGAGGCTGATCGTTCGAAATAATACCGAGCAAAAACTCCTGTTCCTCCTGCCCGCGGTCCGGCCGATCTATGCGATCGCTTCGATCATAGTCGAGCCGTTCATCACTCGGTCGAACATTAAAGAAGCTCAACGCCTCGAGACCACGCTCACGCCCGATTCGCCGGACGACCGCTCGGATGATAACGACGACGATTTTCAAGCCCTGATGGAAGTCGGCGAGGCCGAGGGCATTATCGAAGAAGACGAACGTGCTCTCATCGAGACGGTAGTTGAATTCGGCGACACGCGGGTCGGCGAGATAATGACGCCGCGAACCGAGATCTGCGGCATTCCGATCGAAGCTACCGTAAAACAAGCCCGCGACAAGATAATCACCGAAAAATACTCGCGCCTGCCGGTCTATCGCGACAGCATCGACAATATCGAAGGCCTGATCTACGTCCGCGATCTGCTGCAGGCTTGGGCGGAGGGCAAAGAGGAACAATGCGTGAGCGAGATACTTCGCGACGCTCTCTTCGTGCCCGAAACAAAGACCGCCGACGAACTGCTCAAATCTATGCAGACGGGCCACATCCAGATCGCGATCGTCATTGACGAATACGGCGGCGTGGCCGGCCTGGTAACGGTCGAGGACCTGCTCGAAGAGATCGTCGGCGAGATCGAGGACGAAGACACCGCTCAGGAAGAGATAATCGAGATCCGCGAAGGCTCAGACGGCTATTGGGACGTCCTCGGCTCAACGGAGGTCGATAAAATAGAACGTCTCGTCGATCTCGAACTCGAGGACGAAGATTACAACACCATCGCGGGCCTCGTCACGTCCGAGGCGGGCTACGTCCCCAAGATCGGCGACCAGCTAACCCTCCGCGGCCTTGAGATCGAGATCCTGAACGCCGACGAAAAGAAACTGCATCTCATCCGCCTGAGAAAAGCGATCGAAGACGAAGAACCAAAGTCAGAACCGCCTGCATAAGCGTTGCCTCCGAGCCGCGATCTAACCACGAATAAACACAAAAAGACACGAATAAGAATTTCTCTTATTCGTGTCCTTTCGTGTAAATTCGTGGCCAAAACTCTTCCCCGGCGGCTTTGTCAGGAACCTCCCAGATAGGAACTTCCGTCCGAAGTGTTTGTCGGCAGCGTATTCTTTAATTGGATAGCTATTCGCGACGCTTCGGCGCTGAGATGGCGCATTCTGTCCAGATCGCGGTTATCGCGGTTTTTAACTAATGACTGAAGCTCTGAAAAGATCTGATCTGATTGAATGTATAGTGTATGGAATTCGGGACACGCCCCGTTAGTGTCTTTGGATTTCATCTGGATCCCTTATTTTCCGCAGGCGAATTGCTGGATAACAAGATGAACCAGGGGGCAGTTCAATAGGCTATTTAGCAGTGATTGGTGCGGCCAAAGGTTCCTGGGACGATCGGCTCGCAAGAGCAACAAAAAGTTACTATGTTATCTAGGATACGCCTATCCAAGCCAAAAGCAAGAATTAATTGCCGCCCGATTGTAATGTTTATGTAATCGCGGTGTCGGACAACGCAACATTTTCGCTCTCCGCGATCAATTGCCGCTTGGTTCTGGGCTAAAAGTTCGTGCCTGAAAGGCACAAATGTAATAGCGTCGGGAGAGCCCCCGACGAGCCCCGGCCAAAAATCCCATTGCCATCATTTTTCCTACGAAAAAGATGGAATTACTTGTGAAGGATATGATCTTTCTTGTGAAGAACTTCATTTCGTTACGTTAAAAGATCATTTTGTTGCCAGACAAAATGAACATCTTCACGAGAAAGATCAAAAAGTAGCGAAGAAAAATGCTTAAATTGCGTCAAGAAATGATCTTTTTTACAAGAAAAGTGATAAAAACGCGAAGAAAAATGCCTCCCTCGCGTCACAAAATGAACATCCTGGCGAGAAAAACGATAAAAGTGCGAAGAAAAATGGAAAAAACACGAAGAAAAATCATTTTTCTTCGTGTTTTTTTCGTTTCTCTTCGCAGAAAATTCATTTTTCCCGTAAACGAAAAGCGTCAATAGCCGACTTCTCGCCCTACAAAAACAGAAACGAAAAACCGCAAACCGCGTCCTACAAATTGAAAGGCTTTAGGAGAAAAAGCTCGCCGAGAAGAAAAGATATTTTTGTTTTTGACAGAAATAGAAAGCTAAATATCACAGTCACGGATAATTTAAACATTCACACTTGCAACAGATTGGAGGTGCATTTATAATTTTCAAACTATGCCGAGATACAAATACACGACGCCGTTTTATTGCTGGTACCAGTACAATGCTGCCTACACTTTCTCCAGCCGCTCGCTCGAAGAATGCGCCGCCGCCGCCCTCGCCCAGCACCCCAACACCCTCATCCTCGTCAACGCCGAATACAACCTCGACGGCCGCCCCCACACCGCCACCGCCCAAATATGCGCCTGGCAAACCCAAAACCGCACCGACGAAGAGATCTTCGAACTCCTAGACCAAGACCTAGACCGCCTCACCACCGGCGAGAGGCGTTGGCATTAAGAGTTGAGGATGAAGCTTCCCAGTTAGACCCGCGTTTTTTTTTCGAGTTGCTGCGCTATAATTGCGCAAATATGCCGAAGACATTTGCAGACCGTTGGAGCGTCATTAGAGATCTCACCCCAGGTGGGCAGGCTTGGACTTACGTGGTTGAGGACCTTCAGGATCCCGGAAAGGAGTATGTTCTAAAGCGCCTCAAAAATCTTGAAAGAATCAAAAGGTTCGAACAGGAGATTGAAGCCATTTGGACGCTTGACCATCCTCATATTATACGTCCGATTAATTCTGAACTCACCGGGAATTGTCCGTTCTTTGTAACCGAGTATTGCGAAGGCGGCGAGCTGACGCATGAGACCATTGGCGAATGGTCAATAAACCAAAAGCTGCAACTCTTTGAAACACTAACCGTGGCCCTAGCCCATGCACATGAGAAAGGCGTAATTCATAGGGATATTAAGCCATCAAACATACTTTTCCGGTCAAACGGTATGGCTGTCGTGGCGGATTTTGGCATTTGTATTTCCACTGATCATGGACTAGAGCGTGTTACCGAAATGCAGGAACAGGTCGGGGCCCGATACTATATGGCGCCGGAACTTGCCGATGGCCGTTTGGATGAGGTTACGCCCGCCGCCGATGTTTACTCGCTTGGAAAGCTACTCTATTGGCTCTTAGCTGGAAAATTATTCGACCGTGAAAAACATACACACGAACGATGGGATCTCCGCATAAATGCTGAAAATCCAGCAATCCTTACGATTTACGACGAAATTTTCTCGAAAACGATTGTCGAAGACCCAGACGGCCGATTTGCTAACGGAACCGAACTTTGGAAAGCAACGAGAAATGTTATCGAGACTCTGGAAAAAGAAGGACGTTATCTTGATGCCGACGTTCCAAGCAGTTGTCTTTTTTGTGGCATCGGAAAATATTTGAAGAAGGAGATTATTCCCAGAGTGACACCTCTGCCACATAATTCACAATTTGGAGGCGTTCCGGAATATGAAACAAACTATGCAAACATGTATGGTCTCGGTAGCCAACAGCCGGGACGCCTGCCCGCCGGAAACATAAATGGAAATCTATATCCTAGCTTTCTCGTTTTAGAATGTAGTCGATGCGGTAATCTGCAATTCTTCAAATTCGAGAACGGCAATACCCTCTGGAAAAATGCACGGCCGAAGGTGTAGATCCCTTTCAAGGTGGCCGTGATTCAAACGCGAATCCTCAATATACTTTCTTGATTGGTCGCGCCGACGACGAATCGCGGTGTCTGACCCTGCCGCAGTTATTTTTGCCCTCACTCCTCATCCTTCGCGAATTTAGATAGGTTTGCGATCCGTAAGATTTCTCTTCGTTCGTCAAGCCCAACATAAATATTATCCATTCCACGGACCACAAAGTAGACCGAAGCAATTAGGGCGACTGCCTCGCTAATCCCCGACTCACTGGTCTTGGTGACACCCTGCCAACCTGCCACTAAGGCGAATGCTACTTCGACAATGCCGTAAACTAGCTTCGCCTTTCGCTTAAACCAGTAAAGACTAAATCCGAAAAGAAAAATCACTATTATTCCGACAACGTTGAGCCAGAAACGCTCTGCGACCGGCACAACGTAGGTTTGATAAAGTAAGGTGATGCTGGGGCCGAGAACATTGGCCAGGATTCCTAGCACGACCGAGAATAAAACGGAGATCAATACTTGGAAATACGTTGCGGCTCGTTTTCGATGAAGTACGAGTTGATTTTCTAAATCTTGGATTCGGCCCGACGCATCTATTATGAACATTTCGTCCCTAACCTTACGCAGCACGTCCTCTTTCTGGTCTTCGGTTAACTCATCAAACCGTACTTCTGCCATTATTCCTCCGCGTTGGACGGCGCCGGGTATCCTTGAAATAGTTCCGCGAGATCTTAAGATTGTCGCCGCCGTAAAGACTGTTCATTGGGATTGCTCACGGAAAGGTAGCATTAAAGGCGTTTATTTGGCAAGAACTGTAGGGATGGGGGATCGCACCTAACGCTTTGTCATGCGGACGCAAAATATCTTGGCCAGAGGCGAGCCACCCTTACCGGTTGCCGCGTTCCCTCTAACCGTTACGTCAAAATTACGTATGAAAATATCGTCGTTATCATCCATTTGGAGCCGTTTTCCCGTCAGCCACCAATGACCACCCTGCGAATACACCCAAGTTCCGTTGACGAGGCTGTTTATTTTGCCTTTAGGCAATAGCTGAATGCTCTCGGAGCCGAGAGAATCTTTGTCTCCACACAATGAATAAGAGATCAACCAAATCGTATTGACCACGGAAGTTTTTCGAGTTTGGCCATTTACAGATAAGACCGCCGCGAGAAATAAAGCGAGTACTATTGGTTTCATTGGTATTTAGTTAAGAAGGTTGACGCCGCTCAATTCTTAGAGCCGTCAGATTGTTGCCGTTCATTGGGATTGCTCACGGAAATGTAGCATTAAAGGCGTTTATTTGGCAAGAAACGTGCTTAGTTCCGGGGATCTTATCAGGCTCCTTCAGGAGCCTTTCCCGAAG
>JGI24770J26754_10003540_pt1 | contig 10434 bp, 10 predicted proteins | sample LakOneMetagenome_FD_26754 | JGI IMG/M metagenome (IMG submission 26754) | reverse complement strand
ATTCCCGTAATTCACGAATCATCCTTCATTCATCCGCTTGCAGCCGTTACAGGCAATGTGATCATTGGCAAAGATGTTTACGTTGGGCCGGGGGCCGCCATCCGTGGCGATTGGGGGCAGGTCATTATTGAAGACGGATGCAATNTACAGGAGAACTGTACCATTCACATGTTTCCCGGCGTAACCGTNTTATTAAAGCAGGGAGCTCATATCGGTCATGGTGCCATCATTCACGGCGCAACCATTGGAAAGAATTGCCTGGTAGGAATGAATGCCGTAATTATGGATAACGTGATGCTGGGCGATGAATGCATTGTGGGTGCTCTCAGTTTCATTAAAGCCGATGAACTGTTTGAAAACAGGAGCCTCATTGTAGGCAATCCTGCAAAAAGGATCAGGGAAGTAACCGATGAAATGATCAAATGGAAAACCGAAGGCACGGCCTTATACCAGCAACTGCCAAAACAACTGTTTGAAACCTGGAAAGAATGTGAGCCATTACGAACAATTCCTGCAGACAGGAAACTGCAAGCCGCTTCTTATAAAACATGGAATGAGAACAAATGATCAGTGCCTGGCCTCCCAGATGATCTTTTCATTCTTTGCTTCTTTGGCAAAATCAGGCAACTTGCCATCTCCCCTTCCGCTAAAGCCACCATCCGGTGAACCCAGCAGGTTGCACTTATCATCATAAACCTCATTAAAGAAATCGCAGCAGGGCATGGCAACGTAATAAACCTTTTTGCCTTTGTAGCTGTATTCGATCACACGTTGCGGCTGTTCATGCTGTTGCTTCAGCTTAAAAGAATCGATCTTTTTTCTTACGCAGGGAGGGATGGAATCTTTTCCGGTTTGTTCAGTCAATGGAGNTTCGTGTAAAGTATCCTTACTAGTGGTGGATTGATTTTTCTTTGCAGAGCCGCAACTCAATACAACAATAANGGGAATTAAAAACAGTCTGATCATTTTGTATTTTATTTTGCCTGCTGCAAATGTACTATGATTTGCATGTGTAATTGAACAATAAAGTCATAAATGAAGTTAACCCGTCATTAATCCTTAAATTTTACAGACCTTTGCGCCCAGATGGAAAAATCGAATTTTGTTGACCAGATCAGGATCTTTTGCCGCAGCGGCCATGGTGGTGCAGGCAGCAAACATTTCATGCGCAATAAATTAACCGCAATGGGTGGGCCCGACGGCGGTGATGGTGGCCGGGGTGCTCACATCATCTTAAAAGGAAATGCACAGTTGTGGACCTTGCTCCACCTGCGTTATTATAAAAATATACTGGCAGAGAACGGTGAGAATGGCAGCAAGAACAATTCAACCGGNCGGTTCGGCAAAGACATCATCATAGAAGTACCGCTTGGCACCATTGCACGGGATGANGAAACNGGTGAAAAGGAAGTTGAGATCCTGGAAGACGGGCAGGAAGCTATCTTAATGAAGGGTGGCCGGGGCGGATTAGGCAACAGTAATTTTAAAACCGCCACCAACCAGGCGCCCGAATATGCCCAACCCGGTGAGCCCGGCGTGGAAGGCTGGAAAGTGCTTGAACTGAAAGTGCTGGCCGATGTGGGCCTCGTGGGTTTTCCCAATGCAGGAAAATCAACCTTGCTTTCATGCATTACCGCGGCAAAACCAAAAATTGCCGACTATGCGTTCACTACACTGGTTCCGCAGTTAGGCATGGTTGAATACCGCGGCGGAAAAAGTTTTTGCATAGCCGATCTGCCGGGCATCATTGAAGGCGCTGCTGAAGGAAAAGGATTGGGGCATCGTTTTCTGCGGCATATTGAGCGCAACTCGATCTTATTGTTTTTGATTCCTGCCGACAGTAAGAATCACAAGGAAGAATTTGACATCTTACACAACGAACTGGAACAATATAACCCCGAGATGCTGCAGAAGGATTTTGTGATCGCCATCAGCAAAAGCGATATGCTCGACGATGAGTTAAAAGCAGCCATAAAAAAAGAATTGCCGGCAACTGTTCCGCATATTTTTATCTCCTCCGTTACCGGGCAGGGCCTTACCGAACTGAAAGACCTGCTTTGGCAAACACTGAATCCCGAAACGTAAAATACCCACCAGTTGGTATTGCAATTTTTACATTTTATTTCGTTCTTGCAGGAAACTAAAACATGAAAAGAGTCATTCTATTGGCCGCTGTTCTTTTTACAGGAACCGCCGCATTACAGGCACAGCTTAAAACCGTACCCAAAAAAGTAATGGAACTTAAAATGCCAAAGACTGCTGATGACGATATGCCCGGCACCCGGGGCGCTTCTGTAGTGTGGCATCCTTTGCAAAAGAAATATTATGCTGTTATGGCCGGCAATGCCGAATACCCGCTGGCCGTATTTGATATGGCAGGTAAACGAATATCGGATGATGATCTTCCCGCTATGAAAGACAGCAGGGGGCTTTGGTACGACCCGGTGAAAAAAGAAATAAACGGAAACGGTTATGATGAAACGGGATGGTTTANATACGTACTGAATAAGAAAGGCATACCCGATTCNGCCAGCACTATATTTGAAGGTTCGCACCAGCCGGATGTGCAGAGCGTGGGCTCCTACAACCCGGTACGGAAAGAGGTCATGTTCCTGAAGGGAAGCACCGTGTCGCTTTATTCCATCAGCACCGGCAGTTCTGATGAAGCCGTTGATATCAACTGGGGCAGAAAGAAATCAGAAGGAAAATCTGATGAAGAACCATCGGAAGAAACGCCGTCCGCCTACAACAATACGTCTGTTGTTTATACCGGCATTAAGAATGCGGAGCTGGGATTTTTAAACACCGAGAAAAAACAAATAGAATTATACGACCTCCTTACCGGGTTCATGACACAAAAAATAAAACTGCCCGATGATGCACCGGTTGAGTCTGCATTCAACTTTGCTTATGCAAACGATATTTACTGGCTGTTCAATATACAGGAACGCAAATGGATCGGTTACAAATAAGTCTGCAATATTTTTTACGCTACAGCTCCTGTTGTTGCAGGAGCTGTTTTTATTCCGGCTATCCGTTATCTTTATAAAAAAACTTGTTTCCTGTTTTTAAATACATACGGGAGTATTATCACAAAGAGTTCAATGTTTTTTATTTTTCCCTGGTACTGATCCTCATCGGCACACTCATCTGGCTTAACTACGGGCATGCTTTAGAATCACANTATGTAGTTGGTAAAACCGCAGCCCGCAGTTTTGCAGGCTATTATTTACTGTACTTCACTCCTTTTGCNCTTGCTTTTTTCCTGCAATTATTATTTTATAAAGANTGCGCTTATTATAAAAAACCCTGGTTTTGGGTGATCCTGTTCCTGGCACCGGCCTTTTTTTCCCTCCGGGTCAATTTCAGCCTTCATCAATCCTTCATACAAAATACATGGACAGGAGATGAGCAGCGGTTCTGGCTGTTCTGCTCAAACTGGGTGGTGAGGGTCTTTGTGGTACTCATCCCGGTATACATGGTCTGGTATTTTAAAGACNGGAAAGATCAGCCCTTTTATGGAAGCAGGTCAATGCCCGACATTAAACCTTACCTGCTGTTGCTTTTAATNATGCTGCCACTGATCGCACTGGCAAGCACACAAAAGGATTTTTTACAAATGTATCCCCGGGCAAAAGTTATTGAACAATTAACCTTATCTTCAAAGGGTTGGCGCTATGTCTTGTTTGAGCTGTGTTATGGTTTTGATTTTATAAGCATCGAATTTTTCTTTCGTGGCTTCCTCATTCTTGCTTTATGGAAAATATGCGGACAACATTGCATCGTACCCGTAGCCTGTTTTTATTGTACCATTCACTTTGGTAAGCCAATGGGTGAAGCAATAAGCAGTTTTTGGGGAGGATTGCTGCTGGGGATCGTAAGTTATAATACAAAAAGTATCTGGGGAGGATTGGTTGTTCATCTCGGCATTGCCTGGAGCATGGAGCTGGGAGGTTGGTCAGGTGCACTGATAAAAAAATAAGGATGCAGGTGAAATGTATTTTCTGCGGAGCAAATGTTCAGCTTGTTCATGTACACGGACATTACCAATGCCCGGCGTGTAAGACAAATGCCCTGCCCTGTTGCGATGGCGATAACTGCGGTAATTTTCTTTTGACTGCAGCAGCACAGGTAAAAAATAATGCCATTGACCCGGCACACGAAAACCGGGTAAATACCGGCACAAAAGGCAGCAATAAGTAAGTAAACCGAATCTTTTACCTGTTGGATTAACGCAGTGTGGCAGGGAGTTTTACTATTGTATTTATAAAGATTCATAATTAATTTTATGTATTGAAAAATGAGAAGAGTATTCGAAATATCGTTACTGTTTCTTTTACCTGTTGTCCTCTGTTCCTGTCCCTACAGCTCTGCTTACAATTTAGATGAACAACCCGGTATTTATGTAGAGGAAGCCTTATTGGGAAACTGGACAGCCCTTGTTACCAATCAAGGCGGCGGCAGGCAACAGATCGTACACCTTTCTTTAAGCAGGAGATCGGATACGGAGTATGATATTGCTCTTTCCGGAGACCTCAATGATCTCCGGCGCTATAACTTCCTCAAAACCGATTCGCTCAAAGGAACCGCCTTTATGTCTACGGTAGGAGAAAGGCAATTCCTAAACATCAGCATCAATTCAAGGATTTATATTGCCGAACTTAAATTGAAAGACGACCGGCTTTCCCTGCTCCCGCTGGTTGAGCATTTCACTTCTAAAATGATATTCAGCAGTTCTGCACTGCGCAATTCGGTGGACTTTCACTACAAAACAAGGGTGCATCCTTTGGTGGATGATGACTTTTCCTTAAAGGATATGATAAAGTCGAATTAAGCAACCCTTCCTTCAGATTTACCTGCACAAAAAAAGGCCATGCCGTTGGTTGCAAATGAAACAGTTGCAAATCTTTGCAATTTTGTAAATTGCCTGTTCTAAACAAATGATTGCATGCAACGAAGTAAGATCGCCGGCATCGGCTATTATGTTCCAAAGAATGTTTTTACCAATGAGGACCTCAAAAAATACATGGATACATCCGATGAATGGATACAGGAACGTACCGGCATCAAAGAACGCCGCTATGCAGACCGGCTGGGCGAAACTACCACCACTATGGGAGTGGAAGCCGCCAAGATCGCCATTGAAAGAGCAGGCATCACACCACAGGATATAGACTTTATCATTTTTGCCACCCTCAGCCCGGATTATTATTTCCCCGGATGCGGTGTATTGGTTCAGCGGGCATTAAAGATGAAAGAGATCGGCGCATTGGATGTTCGTAACCAATGCAGCGGTTTTGTGTATGCATTGTCAGTTGCCGACCAGTTCATTAAAACCGGAATGTATAAGAATATACTGGTGATAGGAAGTGAAAAACATTCGTTCGGGCTCGACTTCAGTACAAGAGGCAGAAATATAAGTGTGATATTCGGAGATGGAGCTGGTGCAGTGGTTTTACAGCCAACTCAAAATGAAGGGCAGGGAATTTTAAGTACCCATTTACACAGCGATGGTGAAAGTGCAGAGATACTGGCNATGTATAATCCCGGAACCCATGCCAACCATTGGACAGCACAACCGGTGGCAAAATTTGATGCCGCAGAAATGGGACAAATGTTCATGAGCCATGCCATGATCGACGAAGCACAGAACTTTCCTAATATGGACGGGCCGGCAGTTTTTAAAAAAGCCGTTATTAAATTACCCGAAGTGGTTATGGAATCACTTACGCAAAACGGATTGACCACAGCTGACATTAATATGCTTATTCCCCACCAGGCCAATTTACGNATTGCCCAGTTTGTTCAACAAAAACTACATCTAAGCGACGACAAAGTTTATAATAACATNCAGAAGTACGGCAACACAACAGCCGCATCGGTACCCATCGCATTATGCGAAGCATGGGAGCAGGGAAAAATAAAAGAAGGCGACCTCGTTTGCCTGGCTGCTTTCGGCAGTGGATTTACCTGGGCCAGTGNCCTGATCAGGTGGTGACAACGGAAGTATTTAGGTAATTTAGCCGCCAACTGATCCCTGCATGAACAGAAAATTTATTTATTTCATTAATCCCATTTCCGGCACNGGTGGAAAAATCCTGTTGCTGGAAACGATCAGGAAAAGAACTGCTGAGGAAGAAATCCCATTTGAGATACTGCATACCAACGCAGCAGGNGATTACCGTTACCTGGTTGAAAAAATAGCTGCAGAAAAGATCACCGACATCATCGTTTGCGGCGGCGATGGCACCGTAAACCAAATTGCCAATGCCCTGCAAGGCACTTCTGTCAACATCGGCATCATTCCCATGGGCAGTGGTAACGGGCTTGCATTTGCCGCTAAAATTCCCAGGAAAATTGATAGCGCCCTGGAAATTATTTTCANNGGGAGATCTGAATATGTTGACGGGTTCTACATAAANAAAAANTTCAGTTGCATGCTTTGCGGCCTTGGCTTTGATGCACAGGTGGCACATGATTTTGCAAAGCAGCAAAAAAGAGGACTGGCAACCTATGTAAAACAATCTACTAAGAATTTCTTTACAGCAAAACCCTACCCGTTTGAAATTGAAATGGATGGCATCGTAATAAACACCGAAGCCTTTTTTATAAGCATTGCCAACAGCAACCAGTTTGGAAATAATTTCACCATTGCGCCACAGGCGAGCNTGCACGACGGACTACTGGATATTGTAGTGGTAAATAAAATGAGTAAGCTCCGGATGATTTGGGTTGTATTAAAACAAATACGCAACGGGCAGGTTCGTATGTACGGGGATAAAAAATATCACCGGAACGGCATTCATTATTTCCAGGTAAAAAAACTACGCATTAGAAATCCACAACAGGCACCTTTGCATATTGACGGAGATCCGGCACCCACTGCCCCATTGTTTGAGATAACCATCATTGAACGTGCGTTTAAGTTGCTGATGCCGTAAAATTATTTCAGTATTTCCATTACCTTCTTCAATGCTGACTGGTTGAAGGTATTATGAAACGACTCCTTTACATCTCTTTTCTCCGTTGCTGTTAAATGAAAATTCAATGCAGCCACTTTATCGCCTGCCTGCGGTACGTACATAAAGGTGATATGCTGAAGGTTGATATCTTTTTCGGCACTCAGGTAACTATATTGGTCTGTAGCGGAATAATCCTGCAGCTTTTGCCAGTTATGTTGCAGCATGGTGGCGGGCTTAATGATGAAGTCGGTAATAGAGCCCGTTTCAAAAGGTTCCTGCCAGTTATCCGACATCCGGTCCCGCAATTGTATGACCATGACGGCACGGGTATTTTCCCTGAGCCAGTCCCTGAAATTTTCAATGAACCGCAATGCTGTTTCCTGCCCGAAATTATCCCGCAGCCCGGCATCCATCACATCAATAACCGGATCACAGGGCAGCCATACATTGGGTAACACATACGGAAAGGTTGCATTCATACGCAGGGCGGTAAGCAGGCGTACATTCAAAGGATCCTGTTTTGCAAACATGGCAGAAAAATCAACGCCATCCGGACTGGCCTGTACATCATTTGCAGCCTGTACCGGTTTCATCATAAAGCTGATGGGCTGCGTGCATATCATCATGCGTCTTCCGTCGCGGGTGATGGTGGAGTTAAAGATCATCAGCGGAATGGTTGCCGATCTTTCTTCTTCATAATAGTCTTTCAGCTGGCAGCCCATGATGTCGCCGCAGTTTTTATTCAGCTTCTGCTCAAATGCATAGCCCCGGTCTTTCACATATTTAAGATCTCCTACTGTAAATTTTTGTGCCGGCGAGAAAATATCCCTCGCCACCATGGATGAGAAAAGCGGGTTCAGCAGATCATTGGCAATATTGTCTGTGTAAGCGGGATCATTGCGGTTGATCGTACTGTCTTTTATCTGATGCCTGTACAGTTCCCGGTAGTAAGTTGCCGCCAGCATGCCGCCGCTGGCACCGCTTATGAGCATGGTATGTGAAAACAGTTTCCCTTGTGTGATGCTGTCTAAATGCTGCAAGGTATTCATAACAAATGTTCCGCTGCGCAGGCCGCCGCCACTTACATTGATAAGAACCATTACCGGCTTTTCTTCTTTTTGTTTTTTCTTCCAGCTCTCCAGGATGGAGATCATATTGGCTTTATCCGATGCGGTTTTTTCGGGAGAACAGATCTTCTGCAAAGATTCTTTATCATACCCGGGCCGTTCATTTTTATTGGTATAATTCAGCCCATATGCCTTGTTACGGGTATCAATGATCTCGTTCTGATAAAGCACATCAATAAAAAACAGCAGCAGTATAAAAACCAGCAGGCTCCAGCTTTGCAGAAAATATGAAAGCGCCCCTATAACGGCCGTCATGGCAGCAAAGAATATCAATATACTGGCTGCAGCAGGAACCTGGAAAACAGGGCTGTCCATAAAAAAGCCCACTACAATTAAAAAAACAAATGCAAGTGCAATACTGATGATGCCTGAAAAATGGTGGCGGGTAAAAACCAGGTCTAAAAATTCCCGGTTATAATGTCCCACATTTCTTGTCTTGCGGAAGCGGAATCCTTTACCCAGGTAAGAAGTCACTTTTAACCCGAAATTATCCAGNCCCGAGTGATCAGGCATATAGCTCTGATTGAAATGCTGATCCATTTCTATGATGGGTGTAATCGTCCGCTGAATGGTTCTTTCGGCACCAAAGAAATAGATGAAGGATACAGCCAGCAAAAGTATGAACCCGCCCAGGATACCGCCAAGCAGGGCCATTACTTCGCCGGTATTCATCAGTTCCTTGCTTTTATCAAATGTATAAAGCTTATAAAAATAAAACCCGATGAACAGCAGTGGCAATACCGCATTGTTAACACAGTATTTTACAAAAGGCTGGGTGGTGGTAGCCAGAAACCGGCAACGCTTACTGTGCAGGATGAACGTGGTGATGTTCCAGCTCATGATGAACACACCCAGTGCCACCCCAACAATGGCACCGCTCCATGTATTTACATTGCCTAAATATTCCGGCGAGAAAAATAAACCATCTGCCCCATAGGTTTTCATGAAGCCGCTGTTGATGGTGCTGCCAAGCAAATACCAGAAAAGCAGCAGCACCTGTACTTTACGGAAGTGAAGAATAAAAAGCTGAACAGGGAATGAATAGTAAATATTTTGCAGCACCTGCTTCATAACAACGGACGTTTACTAAAATTACTATTTTAATAAACAGGAAGCAGGTGATTCTTATTGTCTTTTCCGGACAACAAAAAGCAACGACACAATAACCATCAGTAAAAACATAGCTACCGCCTGGTGAGAAACACCCAGCAGCACCAGCCGGTTGGGATATGTGGCATTCAGCACTGTTAAGATACCTAAGACCACCTGCAATAAAACCAACAGCAATAACCAAAGACGGAGCCTGGAGAATAAGGGGCTGTTGTTTACCGATCTTCCTTTATACCACCACACGGCGATCAATACGGCCAGCAGGTAGGCCGTTCCCCGGTGAATAAAGTGAATGCTGATGGGGTTGGCAACCAGGTTTTTTGCAAACGGAGACAACTCATTAAATGAAGGCGGTAAAAAATAACCATTGATATCCGGCCAGGTGGGTGCAGTGATGGCTGCTCTCAATCCGGCCATAAAACCACCGTATACCAATTGAATGAACAAAACTGCCAGTATCAGTAACAGGAATTTTTTAAGAGAAGGGTTGATGAGTTTTTGTTCATTCTTCACAACCAGGCTTAATGCAAACCACAAGGTGTAACACAGTAAACCAAGTGCGGCTATAAAATGCGTGGTTAGCTCCACATGCCCCACAAAATATTTTTCAGGNACCANNCCGCTCTTTACCATGAACCAGCCAATNAATCCCTGCAGTCCGCCCAACAAAAAAAGAACGATCATGGGCCTTATCATTCCCTTGNTGAATTTNTTCTTCACCAGGAAATAAATGAACCCTGCCAAAAAAACAAGCCCCATCAACCTTGCCCAGGTACGGTGAAACCATTCCCAGAAAAAAATGAATTTNAATTCCTTTAAGGTAAAATTCTGGTGAACGTATTTGAACTGGTCGGTTACTTTGTATTTATCAAACTCGGTCTGCCAGGCTGCATCATTTAACGGCGGCAGGCTACCGGTAATGGGTTTCCACTCGGTAATGGAAAGGCCGGATTCTGTCAACCGGGTAATGCCACCCAGTAAAACCTGTACGATGATCATCCCCACGCCGATCATGAGCCAGGTGGCTATCTGCCGTTGCGAACGTTGCTGATCTGTATTATCCATTGCCTGCAAATTTACAGCAGCAAAAACTGATATCAGTAAATGGATTGCTTTTTTATGGTTTTAGCAGATATTTGTTCCACAAATATGCTGACTGCTTTTCTTCATAGTGATTTGCTGGAAGCCGGTGTGGATGAAGCCGGCCGTGGTTGCTATGCCGGGCCGGTATTTGC
>JGI24770J26754_10003535_pt1 | contig 10437 bp, 4 predicted proteins | sample LakOneMetagenome_FD_26754 | JGI IMG/M metagenome (IMG submission 26754) | reverse complement strand
ACGAAGGTGTTGTTCGCCAGACCGGCAAACGCGCGCGACTGCATCGTCGATGTGCCGATTTCCTCGTAGCTGAGCATGCGGAACATCTCGCCGAAGCCGGGCATCTCCTTGTCGAGCAGCGGGGCGAGCGCTTCCGGAGTGGAGTCGCGGCCAGTGAAGCCCGTGCCGCCGGTCACCAGCACGCCGTGCACGTCCTCGTCGGCGATCCATTGCGCGACGAGCGCGCGGATCGCGTAGCGGTTGTCGCGCACGATGCGTTTTTCATGCAGGCGGTGCCCGGCCTGGCCGAGCGACAGAGCGAGATAGTCACCGGAGCTGTCGTTGTCCGGCGTGCGCGTGTCGGACACTGTCAGCACGCAGAGGGTCAGTGGCACGAATCGGCTTTGGGCAGTCATGCGGCGAGCCTAGCGCTTCGGCTTTCCGAAGCAAAGCGGCGGACGCGGATCCGCGCGGACGAATGCGGGTGCAATGCCGTCGTTTCGCGCGTCAATCGAGTTGCGCCGGCGGCAGTCCGGCGCGGTGTCGTTCGGCCATGCGTTGCAGCAGCNAGACGAAGTCTCGCGCGTAGCCCTGCATGTCGAATACGCCGCTGTGCTCGCGACATTCGGCAAGCTGCCTGCGCAACGCGTCGCGCGCGGCGGCGTCCTGGCCAAGACGGACAGCCATTGCGATGAACCCGGCGTCGTCGCGCGCATTCAGCTCGGGCAAGCCGAGGTGNTGGTTGATGCTTGCCGCGACGCGCGATGCAAACGCCGATCCGGCGACGGTCAGGACCGGACATCCCGCCCAGACCGCGTCCGAAGCCGTCGTNTGCGCGCCGTACGGTGTGCAATCGAGGAACAGGTCGGCGTGGCGATAGCGAGCGAGGTAGTCGGAATGCGGCAGCTTCGGCGCGAACACGAGTCGTGCCGGGTCGAAGCCGCGGCGCGCTGCTTCCTCGCGCAGCCGTTGGTCAGCGTCGCCGGCGGCGGACAGCAACCACAGCACCGAGCCCGGCACCTCACGCGACACCGCGAGCAGGCGCTCGAAACTCGCCGGGTTGATCTTGTAGCTGTTGTTGAGGCAGGCGAACACGACGCCGCTCGCGGGCAGGCCGCAGGCCTCGCGCGCGGGCGGGACGCCGACGCTGCGAGTCGAATCCGACGGCTGGAAACAGCGCGGCAACCACGCAACCTGTTCGGAGAATTGCGCGGCGAGCGACTCCGGCAGCACGCTGCGATCGGCGATCACGTAGTCCATCCACGGCGCGCCGAGCGTGCCGGGGTAGGCGAGCCAGTTGACCTGCAGCGGTGCCGGACGCAGCGCGAACACCTCCGGCACCGCGCCGCTGCAATAGCCGTCGAGGTCGAGGAGGATGTCGATTGCGTCGGCGTCGATGCTGTCAACGAGCATCCTGGAGGCCATCGCCGACGCATCGCGCCAGACGTGCGCGGTGGCGCGCACGCGTTGCAACAGCGCGCTGCGGTCGTCGGGTGCGGTCGAATACAGGTGCAGACGCACGTCGTGCGTCCGCAACGCCTCGAACAAGGCGACGACCAGCAAGGCGGTCGGGTGGTTTCCGAATCCGTTCGCGACGAAACCGAGGCGCAGCGGTCCATCGCCGATGCGCGTCCGCACGTGGCGTCGCGCCAGCAACGGTGCGACTTGCGACGCGATGCGTTTCGCATGCGTCTGTGCGCAATGCAGTTGTGCGGCCGCGCCAGCGTCCTCGGCCAGGAATCCGAATGGCGAAATGCCGTGTGCAGAAGCCGCGACGCGCGCGCGCAAGCGCGCCGACAATGCGTCGAGTCCGCTCCAGTCGCACAGCTGGCGACGCAGGAACACCAGTTGCGACAGCGCCGCATCCAGCGAAGGATCGAGCGCGAGCGCGCGCGCATGGGCCGCGGCNGCAGGTGCGAGTTGCTTCTGCTCCTCGGCCATCAAGCCGCGCTGGTACGGGAAACGCGCGTCGTTCGGCGCGCTGCGTTCGCCGGTCGCATACGCTGAGGCGGCCTCTGCATGGCGATGTTGGGCGGCGAGNGCGTGGCCGAGCACGAACAGTGCCTCTGGATAGCCCGGCGCGAGGGCGATGGCGCGGCGAGCACTGACTTCACCCGCTTGTGCCTCGCCGACGGCGAGTTGCGCCGCGGCGAGGTTGCACCACGCGCCAACGTGATCGGGTTGCGCGAGCGTCGCCGCGGCATAGGCATCGCGCGCGCCGATCGCGTCGCCGCGCGCGCGACGCGCGTTGCCGAGGCCGTTCAGCACGGCCGGATGCTCGGGGGCGATACGAAACGCGCTTTCGAACGCCGCCAGTCCCGCCTCGATGCGGCCGTCAGCGAGATTCACGCTACCNAGGTTGCACAGCACTTCAACCGACTGCGGCGCGAGTGCTAGCGCGTGCTCGAGCGTGGCGAGCGCTTCATCGAGTCGGCCGAGCTGGAACAGTGCAATGCCGTGCAGGCGCGCGGCCTCGCTTTCACGCGGCGCACGCGCACGCGCCTGCGCGGCCTCGGTCGCGGCAAGGTCGGGCCGACCGGCACCGATCATCTCGGCGATGCGCTCCAGGCTTGCGTGCAGCGACGGTCTGACATTCATTGGGGAACGCTAACGCGTACGATAGGCCTCGCGCCAGCCTTGACTGGTGCGTTGATCCGGCGGACGGATGCGTCACGCCATCGCATCCAGTCCTGTTCCACCGGCAAGGGCAAGCCCGGGAGTCTCACGAACGCATGTTGCCAAGGCGGTGGGTCGTTCTTCTCTGGAGCCTGGCGATCGCTTCGAGCGCGCTCTCCGGCGCGCCAGCGGCGGTGCAGGTTGCCGGCGGCGTGGCGGAGTTCGCGTTCAATCCCGACGCGCTGGTTTCGAGCGGGTTGCGCCTCGATGCACTCGAGCAGGCCCGGCAACCGGTGCAGGGCAAGGCGGGCGTGCGCTATGCGACGGCCGGATTCAATGCGCGGCCGGGCGATGGTCTCGACGTGGTCGTGCGCGACGGCGTGACGGTTGGCCTTGGCGGCGGCCGACTGCGATTCATCGGCGGTGTCGTGTTCGCGCATGCCGGCGGCATCGTCGACCTGCGTGGTTTCGAACTCCGTGCAGATGATGGCGCACCGATGGGCATCGAGGTCGCGGACGCGGCCGGCAAGGTGTGGCTCACGGCCGACCACGCGCATCACGAGTTCAGCAAAGGCGTGCCGCCCGAATTCTCCATGCGGCAGATGGATCTGCGCTTGTCGCCGCAGTTCGCCGCAACGCTGGGCTTGCCGCGCCTGGCCGGACAGGTGATCGGCACGCTCGCGTTCCGCGCGTTCGCGCCCGCGGCCGCTGCCGATGCGATAGCGGGCGGGCAATGCGATGCGCCATGGCCGCGACCGGGGCTCGTGACCGACATCCAGCTCAGCTACTCCAACCTGAGCGGATTCTGGGATTCGATCTATGCGCCGCGCTGCGGCTTGCCTCCGCTGCCGGACGGAGGTGCGTGCACGGCCAGCAGCACGAATGGCAAGCTCGTGCTCGGAACCGATGCGAGCCTGCGTAATGTCGGGCAGACCGCCGTCGCGTGGTACGGCCATTTCAGCGGCAATCATCCGCCGTACGGCAACGACCAGCATCCGGTCCTGATCTGGAACCTCTATCGCGTGGATCGCGAGGGACGCATCCGGCAGATTGGCGCGTCCGGCGTCAAACACGCGTTCTTCTCGATCAACGAGCATTGCCGATGCAAGTCCGGCAACGTGTTCTGGCCCGGCTGCGAGGACATCTACTCGTCGAGCAGCAACGACAATGGCAGCGGCAATGCGGAGCAGAACCTTGGCCCGCGTGCGGAAATCATTCCGTTCAAGGGAATCTGGGCGCGCTGCGGTTCGATCTGGGACCACGACTGCGATGGCCGCATGGACGCCGGCAGCGGTGCACAGGACCTGTACCGCTACCGCCTTACCGTCGACGAGGCCGAACTGCTGCCGCCCCTCTCGACCGGTGCGCGCTACTTCTTCGAATACTGGTACGTCGTCCGCGACGACGTCGACATCTACAACACGATGGGACATCGCGAAATCCGCCTAGCGAAGCAAGGCGCCAACTGGCGCGTCGAACTCGTCGATGCGCAGGCGCCGCCGCACGATTTCTTTCTCGGACCGGTGATCAATCGCTGGATCGATCCCGTCGCGTCATCCGACACGGCACGCAACGCTGAACTGTCGACGTCGCTTGGGCGCGCACGTGTCGCGGTGAAGGTGACCGCGCTCGGTGGTGGCCGCTGGCGCTACGAGTACGCGCTGATGAACTTCGATTATGCAGAGGTACGCGTGGATCCCGCGCACGCGAGCGAGCCCGACGTGAAGTTGCTCGACCATCGCGGATTCGGCCGTTTCATGGTGCCGTTGCCCCGCGGCGTGGTCGCCACGTCGCTGCGCTTCGACGATGCGGATGGCGACGCGGGCAACGACTGGACGGCAAAGGCCAGCGGCGATGCGCTAAGCTGGACGGCGGCCGATCCAGCCAATACCCTCGGCTGGGGAATGCTCCATCACTTCGAATTCGTCGCGAATGTGCCGCCGACTGCGCGCCGCGTGCAGATGGACGGAGCGGCAACAACGGCCGGGAAGGCGCCATCGTATACGCTTGACCTCATCGGACCGGCAGCGCCGCACCGAGCCACTCCACGACATCGCTAAGCCATGCGCAAACTGCACTTCCTCTGGTCGACCGTTGCGATCCTTCTCCTGTCCGGCACGCTCGTCCGCGACGCGCGAGCCGCCGATGATGCGTGGTTGAAACTTGCCCAGCGCCTGTCGCCGGGCGGCGCAGCAGCGGTCGACTTCACGCCGCACGGTACCCAGCCTGGCTTGTTCAGCGACCTGATTTTTGCCGACAACTGCAGCGGCTGCCATGGGGGCAGCAGCCCTGCGCAAACCACCTTTCGACCTTACCCGACCTGGGCGGGTTCGATGATGGCGAACGCGACGCGCGACCCGCTGTTCTGGGCCGCGCTCGACATCGCGAACCATGACGTGCCCGGCTCCGGCGACTTTTGCCTGCGCTGCCACACGTCGCGCGGCTGGTATGGCGGGCACGTGGTGAAAGTCGGGTTCGGCAATCCNGACAACGACGTCGCGCAGGGCAGTGCCGGTTGCCTGCTGTCCGGCACCTACGACTCGGCCGATGACCTCGACTCGGACTTCGGTGGCCTGAACTGCCATTTCTGCCATCGCCTGATGCCGCAGGGACCGAACAGCGAGCCCGGTTATCTCGAGAACGGCAATGCCTGGATCGACGATGCGGCGTGCGCAAATTCCGGCGATTTCGAACCATGTCGACGCGGGCCGTACGANTACACCTCCGGTGGCAATGCCCCGCCACACGCCTGGGAACATTCCCCCTATCACACGCAGAGCGAGATCTGCGGCGTCTGCCACAACGTCAGCTCGCCCGACACGGTCAGCGGTCCACTGAAGACGCTCAAGCTTGCGAATGGCAACGATACCGGTCTCGCGTTCCCGATCGAGCGCACGTTTGCGGAGTGGCAGCAGAGCCAGTATGCGCAAGCGCCGCAGCAGACCTGCCAGGCCTGCCACATGCCGGACAGCATGGACCCGAACGCCAGCGCCTGTGCGGGCGGGTCGAACCGGACCGGCAATCTTCCCGTGCACGCCTTCGCCGGCGGCAATACCTGGGTGCCCGGGATCATCAAGGGCCAATACGCCGCCGGCATCGTCGCGAACGGCGGACCGAACCGCACGGCGTCGTACGACCAGACGATCGCGTGGGCGCGCAACTTGTTGACGAATGCGGCCGCCGTCGCAACGACGATCCCGGCGTACACGCCCCCCGTCGGTGCCACCCCCGGATCGATGGCGGTTCGCGTCAAGGTCACCAACCTGAGCGGACACAAGTTGCCCAGTGGTTACAGCGAAGGCAGGCGCATGTGGGTGAACCTGCAGGTGCGCGATGCGAACGGTGGGCTGGTGTTCGAGAGCGGCGCCTACGATCGAGCGAGCGCGACGTTGGCGATCGACGCGCAGGCGCGCGTCTACGAAGTGTTGCAGGGCATCTTCAACCACAACGGGACCGGCGGCTGCGATGTCGAGGACGGCGCCGGCAAGGCGATGTTCCATTTCGTGCTGAACGATTGCATCGCGAAGGACAACCGCATTCCGCCGCTCGGATTCCAGCCAGCCACCGTCGCTGATCCGAACGGCTACACGTTGAGGCCGGTCGCGGCGACCTACCCGGAGACCTCGCCGGGGTCGGGCATCCTGGTCAACTACGACACGATCGACTACGCACTGCCGGTTCCCGCGGGTGCAACCGGTCCGTTCACGGCGACGGCGCGGCTGTACTACCAGACCTCCAGTCGCGAGTACATCGAGTTCCTGCGCGACGAGGCGGCGGCGAACGCGACGCCCGCTGAGAACACGATGTGCGCGGCGGGCCCCGGACGGCCGTTCACGGTCGGGCCGCAGGCGAGCACGCGCGGGCAGTACATGTACGACCTCTGGAGCGGCGCGCTCGGAGGCACCCGGATATTCGCCGACGCCTTCGATGGGGCCACCGTCTCGTTTTATGGCAAATCGCCGCCTGAACTGATGCAGGTCGGCGCGGCAACCACGCCTTGAGCGCCCACGGCGTGCTGCTGCGCCGCAAAAACATGGACGGACCCGGGGTGATACATTTGCCAATTGCGCCTCGGACGCCAGGGCCGGCGAACGTTCGAATGGACGCGCATCGCCGACCGCTGACTGGCCACGACGTTCCATTCGCGGAACGCCGAACCGACAACCTTGGGGTGAATTCGATGAAGCGACTGATGTTGTGCATGGGCGTTGCGCTCGCGTGCGCGGCGAGTGCGAGTGCGAGTGCGAGTGCGGGGATCACGGATCGCGCGTCGGCAACCTCGACCAAGGGCACGCAGTCCTGGTCCGCCTGGGGCGGGTCGATGGGCGTGCGCTGGAATGTCGACCTGATGCAGAACCTTGGCATCAGCATCCAGTCGCGTACCGGGCAGTTGCGCCAGACCGACCTGCGTGCACACGAGTGGTTCGCATTGCGCGAAGCCGGCGGCCTCGATTTCAGCGTGCGCAACGCGGCGCTGCAGAAATTCAACGGCGGTTCGCTTCGCATGAGTGGCGGCTACGTGCTGGGCCTGCGCGACGGCAGCACGATCGACCTGCGGGACGCGACGCTGCGCGTGCGCGCCGGCAACCCGAACATCCTCGACCTCGTTTCCAGCGACGGCAAGGTGTGGTTCTTCACCGATCGCATNATGTTCGAACTGGCCGACAGCAACCGCACGCTCGCCGTGCGTGCGGCGGACCTGCGCATCATGCCCGCGCTCGCGAGCCGGATCGGCGCCCCCGAAGCCGATGGCTGGGAGCTCGGCGATTTCGCGATGAACACCGAAGTCAACATCGAGGGCGGCGGCATCGAGCCGGAGCGCTCCTGCTCCACCTATCCNTGGCCCGGTGCCTCGGTTCCCGGCGTNGCTGGTGCGACATACCAGGCCGACCTCTTCATGCAGAATTTCTCGACGCAGTCCGTTGGCTGCCAGAGCTGCGGCGGTGCGGCGGGCAGCGGCACCGCCGCGTTCGCACCGTCGTCCACGTTGCGCAACAACGTCAACGATGGCACGCACCAGTCGACCATCCCCGGCGATCCGCTCGGCACCAGCAACGCGCTGTATACCGCCGACGTCGCATGGTTCACCAAGTTCAGCGGCAACAGCCCGCCGTACAACAACGACCAGCACCCGTACCTGATCTGGAACCTGTATCGCGTCAACGCGAACGGCGGCATTTCGCAGATNGGTCGTTCGGGCGTGAAACACGCGTTCCTGACCATCAATTCCGGTTGCATCAGCACCTGCGGGTTTGCCGGCCATGCCCTCGGCCTCGGCTGCGGCGACACCTACGGCACCGGCAACAACGACAGCCCGAGCGACATGGGGCCGCGTTCGGAAATCATCCCGGCAACGGGCCAATGGGGACGTTGCGGGTCGATCTTCGATGCCAATTGCGACGGCAACGAAGGCTCCAACGGCAACACGGCATGGTCGCAGCGCATGAAGGTGCCNGAGCAGAAGCTCGCGCACACCAGCGGCGACGGCATCAGCTTCCTGTTCGAGTCGTGGTACATCGCGCGCGACGACATCAACATCTACAACTCGATGGCGACCGAATCGGTGAACCCGCAGTTCTCCGGCTCGCAGTGGTCGCTCAGTGGCGCATCGAACTATCGCCTCAGCGGCGCGATCGACCGCTGGGTCGATCCGGTGACTCCCGGCGCGAACGCGATGAATACCGAACTGGCCGCGCCGGAAGGCCACGCCAAGGTCGCGGTCAAGGTGACCGACCTCGGCAACGGCAAGTGGCGCTACAACTACGCGGTGATGAACTTCGACTTCGCGCGCGCGGAGACGCAAGGGGCGGAACCGAACCTGCGCGTGCTCAGCAACAAGGGCTTCGACAGCTTCGGCGTGCCGGTGGCCGCGGGGGTTTCGATCCTGTCGCCGGCGTCGGACCTGGGCGGCACCGCGTTGAATGGCAACTGGCGATCCAGCATCGCGGGCGGCCAGCTGACGTGGAGCAACAGCAGCAGCAACGGCGGCATCGGCAGCCCCGGTTCGCCACCGGTCGTTCTGCCGACGCTGGACTGGGGCACGCTGTATTCGTTCTCGTTCATCAGCAACCGCGCGCCTGTAGCGGGCAACGCGACGTTGCATGTCGCGCTGGCGGGAACGCCCGCGACGTACGACGTCGCGACGCTGGTGCCAAGCGGCGCCACGCGTTGATCCGATGGCGCCCGACCGCTTCGGACGGCCGGGCGCACCTCCTCGTGCGCCTGGACGTCTGCACTGGTGCTGCGGCGCAAGGAATGACCAGGCCGGTAGGTAGTGCTACATTTGCGAATTGCGCCTCGGACGCCAGGGTCGGCGAGCGTTCAACAGAACGGTATGTCGCCGACCGCATTGACTTGAAACGGCGTTCCATTCGCGGAACGCCGAACCGATGACAACTTGGGGTACATCGATGAAGCGATTGATGTTGTGCATGGGCGTCGCGCTTNCGTGCGTGGCGAATGCGAGCGCGGGTATCACGGATCGCGCGCCGGCAACCACCACGAAAGGCACGCAATCCTGGTCCGCCTGGGGTGGCTCGATGGGCGTACGCTGGAATGCCGACCTGATGCAGAACCTCGGCATCCGGGTCGATACGCGCGCCGGCCAGATGCGCAAGAGCGATCGCGACGGGCATGAGTGGTTCCCGCTGCGCGAAGCGGGCGGCCTCGAGTTCAGCGTGCGTGACGCCGCCCTGCAGAAGTTCGTCGGTGGTTCGCTGCGCATGAGCGGCGGTTACGTGCTGCGCCTTGCGGATGGNGGAACGATCGACCTGCGCGATGCGACGCTGCGGGTCAATGCGAACAATCCGCTCGTGCTCGACCTGGTTTCCACNGATGGCAAGGTGTGGTTCTACACCGATCGCATCATGTTCGAGCTGGTGGACAAGAATCGCACGCTGAAGGTCCACACGGCGGATCTTCGCGTGACGCCGGAACTCGCGCAGCGCATGCATGCGCCCGAGTCGGAAGGCTGGGGTCTGGGCGATTTCGCGATGGACACCGAAGTGAACATCTCGGGAAGCGGTGCACAGCCGGACCGCGTGTGCACGACCTATCCGTGGCCCGGCGTGGCCGTGCCCGGTGTCGCGGGTGCGACGTACCAGGCCGACCTGTTCATGCAGAACATCTCGATCCAGCCGGTCGGTTGCCAGACCTGCACCGGCGCGGCGGGCACGGGCACGGCGGCGTTCGCGCCCTCATCGACGTTGCGCAACAACGTCAACGATGGCGTCAAGGTCGCGACCATCGGCGGCGACCCGCTCGGCACCAGCGACGCGCTGTACACCGCCGACGTCGCCTGGTTCACCAAGTTCAGCGGCAACAATCCGCCCTACAACAACGACCAGCATCCGTTCCTGATCTGGAACCTGTACCGCGTCAATGCGAACGGCGGCATCTCGCAGGTCGGCCGTTCCGGCGTGAAACACGCGTTTGTCTCGACCAACCAGGGTTGCACGAGCACCTGTGGCGTCTACGGCGGACATGCGCTCGGCCTCGGTTGCAGCGACACCTACTCGAGCGGCAACAACGACAGCCCGAGCGCGATGGGGCCGCGCAGCGAGATCATCCCGGCCAAGGGGCAGTGGGGGCGCTGCGGTTCCATCTACGATACCAATTGCGACGGTGTCGCGAATTCGAGCGGCAACGATTCGTGGACCCAGCGCATGAAGGTGCCGGAGCAGAAGCTTGCCCACACCAGTGGCGACGGCATCAGCTTCCTGTTCGAGTCGTGGTACATCGTGCGCGACGACATCAACATCTACAACTCGATGGCGACCGAATCGGTGAACCCGCAGTTCTCCGGCTCGCAGTGGTCGCTCAGTGGCGCATCGAACTATCGCC
>JGI24770J26754_10003534_pt1 | contig 10437 bp, 10 predicted proteins | sample LakOneMetagenome_FD_26754 | JGI IMG/M metagenome (IMG submission 26754) | reverse complement strand
CCGCGACGCTCACCCCTCCGCCCGCTCGGTAACGTTGCGCGGGTGAGCGACGAGCCGGAGACCACCCGCGAAGACGACGCGGCCGAGGCCGCACGCAACCAGGAGGAGGGCGCGCGCAGGCTCGCCACGCAGCTGGCCCGGCAGTGGTCCCTGCTCAGGGCCGAGCGACGTCAGGATCCGGTGGCCCCGATCCCGACCGGCCCCTCCAACTTCAGCCGGGCCCAGGTGCCCTGGGGCGTCGACCTCGCCGCAGCCTGGGCGTGGCGGTTCCTGGTCATCGCGGCCGCCGGCCTGTCCGTGGCCTGGACGCTCGGGCACTTCGCCGTGATCACGATGCCGATCGTCATTTCGCTGCTCATCGCCGCGCTCGCCGCCCCGCTCGTGCGCTGGATGCACGGGCTCGGGATCCCCAAGTCGCTGTCGTCGATCCTCGTCGTGCTCGGCGGGATCCTGCTGGTCGCCTCGTTGCTGACCTTCGCGGGCCAGCAGGTGGCCAACGGGGCCGCCGATCTCGCCAGCCAGGTCGTCAAGGGCCTCGACGAGGTCAAGCTCTGGCTCAAGGACGGTCCGCTGCACGCCAGCGACAGCCAGATCAACAGCTACATCGACCGAGCCCAGGACCAGCTGCAGAACTACGCCGACGGGCGCGAGCTGCTCGCGAGGGCCTCGGAGTTCGGCACCGCGCTCACCCACGTCCTGGCCGGCTTCTTCATCGTGCTGTTCTCGACCTACTTCTTCCTCGCCGACGGCGACCGGATCTGGGCCTGGGCGGTCCGGCTCGCGCCGCGCGCGGCCCGCGAGCGCGTCGACTCCTCCGGACGGGTCGCCTGGGTGTCGCTGACCCAGTTCGTCCGGGCCACGGTCATCGTGGCGCTCACCGATGCCCTGGGCATCATGCTCGTCGCCTCGCTGCTCCAGGTGCCCTTCGTGCTGGCGATCGGGGTGCTGGTGTTCCTCGGTGCGTTCGTCCCGATGGTCGGTGCCACGGTCGCCGGCACGGTTGCCGTCCTGGTCGCCCTCGTCGACCAGGGCCCCTATGTCGCCGCCTTCATGCTGCTCGGCGTGATCGCCGTCCAGCAGTTCGAGGGGCACGTGCTCCAGCCGTTCCTGATGGGCCGCTTCGTGGCGATCCACCCGCTCGGGATCATCATCGCCATCGGTGCGGGGGTCCTCATCGCCGGTGTCGCGGGTGCCCTGGTCGCCGTACCGTTCGCGGCGGCGCTCAACGCCGTGGTCCAGCATCTGGCCGGGGAGGCGGATCAGGCAGCACAATCCGACGGGGCCGTCGGTGAAGAACTGCCGGACCCCCCACCCGACCTGATCGACGACTTCGACCCGGAGGCACCCGATGACTGACCTTCCCCAGGTGGGGCTCGCCGACATCCAGCTCGCCGCCCGCCTGCTGGAGGACGTGGTCACCCGGACGCCGACCCGCAACGCACGCTGGCTCGGCGAGCTGCTCGGGGGGCCCGTCCGGCTCAAGCTGGAGAACCTCCAGCGCACCGGGTCGTTCAAGCCTCGCGGGGCCTATCTGCGGCTCAGCCGGCTCGACGACGCCGATCGTGCCCTCGGCGTTGTGGCCGCGTCGGCCGGCAACCACGCCCAGGGCGTCGCCATGTCGGCCGAGCGGCTCGGCATCAGGGCCACCATCTTCATGCCCGAGGGGGCGCCGATCCCCAAGGTCAACGCGACCCGGGGCTACGGCGCCGAGGTGATCTTCCACGGGCTGTACCTCGACCAGGCGATCGTGAAGGCCAAGGAGTTCGCCGAAGCGACCGGCGCCATCTTCATCTCCCCCTTCGACCACGTCGACATCGTGGCCGGCCAGGGCACCTGCGGACTGGAGATCCTCGAGCAGGCTCCGGAGCTGCGGACCCTCGTGGTCCCCACCGGCGGCGGGGGACTGCTCGCCGGGATCGCGATCGCGGTCAAGGCGCTGCGCCCCGACGTCCGCGTCATCGGCGTCCAGGCGGAGGCCGCGGCGGCGTTCCCGGTGTCGCTGGCCGCGGGGCACCCGGTGCAGCTGGAGTCGATGCGCACGATGGCCGACGGGATCGCGGTCGGCCGCCCCGGCGACATCACCTTCGACGCGGTGCAGCGCTACGTCGACGACGTCATCACGGTCTCCGAGGATGCGCTCGCCCGGGCGCTGGTCGGGCTCCTCGAGCGCAGCAAGCAGGTCGTCGAGCCCGCGGGGGCAGCGGCGGTCGCCGCGCTGGCCAGCGACCCGGGGGGCTTCGAGACGCCGGTCGTCGCGGTCGTCTCCGGCGGCAACATCGACCCGCTGCTCCTCGGCAAGGTCGTCCGGCACGGCCTCGCCGCGTCCGGCCGGTTCCTCTACCTCGGGGTGGTCATCTCCGACCTCCCCGGTGGCCTGGCCGGCCTGCTCACCGAGGTGGCCGCCGCCGGGGCGAGCGTGATCGACCTGGTCCACGAGCGGATCTCACCGGATCTCCAGCTCCACGAGGTCGAAGTGGGGCTCCAGCTCGAGACGCGGGGCACCGACCATGCCGAGGCCCTCAAGGCCCGGCTCGTCGAGTGCGGCTACCGGTTGGTCGGGTAGCGGCTGCGCCGCAGCGTCGTCAGCCCGTGAACGGAACAGCGTCGACGATCTCCACCTGGAGCGTCTTGCCGTTGGGGGCGACATAGCTCACCGTGTCGCCGCGGCGAGCGCCCATGATCGCGCTGCCGAGCGGGGACTGGGGGGAGAAGACGGCGATGGTGCCGTCCTCCATCTCACGGTGACCGAGTAGGAACGTCTCGGTCTCGTCGTCGCCGACGAAGCGGTAGGTGACCTTCATGCCCTGGTCGACCACGCCGTCGTCCTTGGGGGTCTCGCCGACCTCGGCGCGACGCAGCATCTCCTCGAGCTGGCGGATGCGGGCCTCGATCTTGCCCTGCTCGTCCTTGGCGGCGTGGTAGCCGCCGTTCTCCTTCAGGTCGCCCTCGTCGCGCGCGGCGCTGATCCGCGCGACGACCTCCTGCCGGACCGGGCCGCGCAGGTTGTCCAGCTCCGCCTTCAGCTTGTCGTAGGCGTCCTGGGTCAGCCAGATGGTGTCCTGATCGCTCGACTGGGTCATGGGGATGCTCTCCTGCTGTGTGACATAGACGGGCTACGTCGTCGGGTCTGTGGTCGGGTCCCGGACGGCGTACGTCGGGGGCGGCTGTCCGCGTGTCGTGACTCGGCTGCTTGCTCAGCCCGTGGGACCAATGACGGACCAGTCTAGCAATGTGTACCCAGAGTGTCCCTCGGGAACGCTCTCCGGAGCCGCGCTCGATCCCGCGTGGGCCGGAGCGTCGCCGGCTAGCGCGCCTGCTTCTGGTCGGGGGTCGTGCAGCCCACCAGCTCGACCGCGGTGGCCTGCCGCTCGGTGCGGATCGACACCTCGTTGAGGCCGTCGGTCGGCACCCACGAGAGGTCTCCGACCGGGGTGTGGTCCTCGGCCAGGGCGCGTACCAGGCAGCGGGCGTCGGCGTCCGCGTCGAGGCGCACGTGCACCGTGGCGGTCACCGCGTGGTCGTCGACGACCTGCCAGCCGGTGAGCTCGGAGTCGACCTGGGGGGTCGAGTGCACCCACGCGGCCCAGGCCACCCACGCCAGGAAGGCGATCACGATCGGCACCACGACCAGCAGCGGCCACCGGCGTCGGGCGCCGGTTCGGCCGTAGCGGGCATCCAGCATGTCGTCGGCTGCGCTCACNGCTCCATGCTCGCATCTAGCATGGAGCGCGTGCCTGACGACCCCAACGAGAGTCACGCCCTTCGNGAGGGCCCGCGTGCCGGCCTACGCCTGATGCACGTCCATGCCCATCCCGACGACGAGTCGAGCAAGGGNGCGGCGACGACGGCGCGCTATGTCGCGGAGGGCGTCGACGTGCACGTCGTCACGTGCACGGGCGGTGAGCGCGGGTCGATCCTCAACCCCAACATGGACCGCCCGGACATCCTCGACAACATCTCCGAGGTGCGCCGGCAGGAGATGGACCGGGCGCGCGACATCCTGGGCGTCACCCAGGACTGGCTCGGCTTCGTCGACTCCGGCTGGCCCGACGGCGACCCCAAGCCGCCGCTCCCGGACGGCTGCTTCGCGGCCACCCCGGTCGAGGACGCGGCGGCACCCCTGGTCGCCCTGATACGCAAGTGCAAGCCCCACGTCGTGACGACCTACGACGAGCGAGGCGGCTATCCGCACCCCGACCACATCATGTGCCACCGGGTCAGCGTGGAGGCGTTCCACGCCGCCGGTGACCCGACCCGCTACCCCGAGGCCGGGGAGCCGTGGCAGCCGCTCAAGCTCTACTACCACCACACGTTCAACCGGCCACGCACCCAGGCGCTGCACGACGCGATGGTGGCGCACGGGCTCACGTCGCCCTATGAGAANCGGCTCGCGGAGTGGGAGGTCGACCCCGANTGGGACTCCCGGATCACCACGCAGGTGCGNTGCGGCGACTACTTCGGNGTGCGTGACCAGGCGCTGATGGCCCACGCCACCCAGATCGACCCCGACGGTCCCTGGTTCGCCGTCCCGCGCGAGCTCCAAGAGCAGGTGTGGCCCCACGAGGACTACGAGCTGGTCGTGAGCCACGTGGANAGTCCGCTCCCCGAGGACGACCTGTTCGCCGGGATCGACGAGAGTCACCTCGGGTGAGGGCGAGCGCGCCGNGCGGGTCGANGCCTGACAGACTGGCGCCATGCTGACTGGAGTGATCGACCTCGTGTCCCGAGTCGGGCTGATCCTGGCGGACGACCCCGTCCCGGAGGACAACGACGTCGTCGCCGGGCCCTGGGGCGCGATCGTGTTCGTGGTGCTGATCCTGGCCGCGGTCTTCCTGGCGTTCAGCTTCCTCAAGCAGCTCCGCAAGGCGCAGGCCGCCAAGGACGCCGGTGTCTATGGCGACGTGCCGGCCTCGGACGAGGACCTGTCCGACGACCGCCGCCCGGACGACGACGGCACCGTCGGCTGAGCCTCGGTCAGCGGCGGACGAGCCGCACCAGGCAGTCCCAGGCCACGCGCTCGGCGTCGCCCGGGTGCTGGTGGGATCCCTCATCGACGGCCGGCGCGATGACGCGCGACACCCGCTCGGCGATCACCGTCTCGAACGCGCGGTCACCGAGATCGGCGAGCACGTCCTCGGCGGTGTAGAGGACGCTCGGGTCCTGCGGCCCGCCGGTGCCCTCGGTCAGGTTGGTGGAGTCGTGGCCGACCAGCAGGAAGGTGCCCCCGGGTGCGAGGGCGTCGAAGCCGTTGCGTACGGCGGCGGTGCGGGACGGCTCCGACAGCTGGAGATAGGCGATCACCGTCAGGTCGACCGGCTCGTCGGCCTGCCAGGTGGTCGCGTCCGCCTGCTGCCAGGTCAGCCGGGTGTCACCGGCCACCTGCCGACCCTTGTCGAGTCCCACTCCTGACCAGTCGACCGCGGTGACGTCCCAGCCCCTGCGGGCCAGCCAGATGGCGTTGCGGCCCTCACCGGCCGCGAGGTCCACCGCGCGACCGGGCGGGAGGTCGGCACACTCGCGGGCCACGAAGACGTTCGGCTCCGCCGACCAGATCAGCTCGCGGGCGGCGTACCGCTCGTCCCAGGTGCTCGCATCCATACCCACAGCCTAAGGATGGCGGCCATGGGCCGCGCCGAGACCGGAGGCCCGGAGGGCTAGGCTCCGGCTGTGGTCGAGGGTGGGCTGGATCGGGCCAGCGTGCTGGGCAAGGCGATGGCGGTCCTGCATGCGTTCACCGCCGAGGACGGCGGGCTGAGCCTGGCCGAGCTGCAGCGCAGGACCGGACTCGCCAAGGGCACCCTGCACCGGATCGCCAGTGACCTCGTGACCGCCCGGTTGCTGGAGCGTCGTGACGGTGACTACCACCTGGGGCGGCTGCTCTTCGAGCTCGGGATGCTGGCGTCCCTCGAACGGACGCTGCTCGAGGTCGCCACNCCGTTCCTCGAGGACCTCTATGAGCGGACCCACGAGACGGTCCACCTCGGGGTCCGGGAGGCTCGCGAGGTGGTCTATCTCGCCAAGGTCACCGGACACCGGCAGGTCCAGGCGCCCTCGCGGATCGGCGGTCGACAGCCCCTGCACTCGACCGCCATCGGCAAGGCCCTGCTCGCCTTCGCCGGTGAGGAGGTCCGGGTCGACGTGCTGACGGCACCGCTCGAGCGCCGTACCTCCCGGACGATCACCGCCCCTGGCCGGCTGCGCCAACAGCTGGACTCGATCGTGGAGGCCGGGGTCGCCTTCGAGTTCGAGGAGTCCGTCGCGGGCGTCGTCTGTGTCGCCGCACCCATCCTCGACGCCACCGACCACCCCGTCGCGGCGATCAGCCTGACCGGTCCGATCACCCGCTTCCACCCCCAGAGCCATGCGGCGTCGGTCCGCGCCGCCGCGGCCGGGATCGCCGCCACCCTCGCCCGCCGCGAGGAGCTGCGCGCCCACTAGCCCGCGAGGTGGGCCGCGCCTCCCACTTCGGCGAAGGGTTCCGGTGAGTGGAACGTGTCGCTACCCATCTCGACCGGCTGAGCAACATCGTGGTGGTCGTCACACACGAACCCCGCGAGGAGACCTGCATGAGCACTCCCGACCTGAGCAGCGACGCCAGCGTCGTCGCAGCCGCAGACCGCCTGCTGAAGGCGATCGACAGCGGCATCCCGTGTGAGCCGGTCCGCGACCTGATCGGGGAGGCCGACATCGTCAAGGCCTATGCCGTCCAGACCCGGGTCAACGCCGCGCGCCTCGCCGAGGGCGCCGTGGTCGTCGGCCGCAAGATCGGGCTCACCTCCAAGGCGGTCCAGGAGCAGCTCGGGGTGGACCAGCCCGACCTCGGCATGCTCTTCGACGACATGGGCTATGCCGAGTCGGCGACCATCCCGATGTCGCGGCTCATCCAGCCGAAGGCCGAGGCCGAGGTCGCGTTCGTGCTCAAGGAGGACCTCGTCGACGGGCCGCTCGACGCGGCGCAGTGCCGTCAGGCGGTCGAGTACGCCGTCGCCGCGCTTGAGATCGTCGATAGCCGGATCGCCGACTGGAACATCAAGTTCGGTGACACCGTGGCCGACAACGGCTCCAGCGCCCTCTACGTCCTCGGCGCCGACCACCGGACGCTCGACGAGGTCGAGCCGATCGAGGTCGAGATGACCATGTCGGTCAACGGCGAACAGGTCTCCAGCGGCAACGGCGCCGCGTGCCTGGGCGACCCCCTCAACGCCCTGTCCTGGCTGGCTCTCAAGGCTCGCGAGTTCGGCGAGCCGTTGCGCGCCGGTCAGGTCGTCCTCTCCGGGGCGCTCGGCCCCATGGCGGTGGTGCCGCACGGCGCCGTGGTCACCGCCGAGATCACCGGCCTCGGCACGGTGACCGCCCGATTCTCCGACGACACGTCATCCCAGGAAGGGGAGTGAGCTCATGAGTGAGCAGCAGAAGACCAAGGTGGCCGTCATCGGCTCGGGCAACATCGGCACCGACCTGATGATCAAGATCCTGCGCATCTCCAAGACCCTCGAGATCGCGGCGATGGTCGGCATCGACCCCAACTCCGACGGGCTCGCCCGCGCCGGCCGCTTCAAGGTCTGGACGACCCACGAGGGCGTCGACGGGCTCATCGCCAAGGACGACTTCGACGAGATCAAGATCGTGCTCGACGCGACGTCGGCCGGGGCCCACCGGGCCAACGCCGCCAAGCTCGCGCCGTACGGCAAGAAGCTGGTCGACCTCACCCCGGCCGCCATCGGCCCCTACGTCGTGCCGGCCATCAACCTCGAGACCCACGAGATGGCCGACAACGTCAACATGGTGACCTGCGGCGGCCAGGCGACGATCCCGATCGTCTATGCCGTCTCGCGCGTCACCGACGTTCCCTACGCCGAGATCGTCGCCTCCGTTGCGTCGAAGTCCGCCGGCCCCGGCACCCGCGCCAACATCGACGAGTTCACCGAGACCACGGCGGCCGGCGTCGAGGCGGTCGGCGGCGCCTGGAAGGGCCGCGCGATCATCATCCTCAACCCGGCCGAGCCGCCGCTGATCATGCGTGACACGGTCTTCTGCCTCATCGACGACCCCGACGAGATGAAGCAGGACTCCATCCGTCAGTCGATCCTCGAGATGGTCGACGACGTCGCCAAGTACGTCCCCGGCTACCGGCTCAAGCAGGAGATCCAGTTCACCCGGATCCCCGAGGGCGAGCCCGTCCACACCCTGCTCGGCAAGGGTGTCGGCGAGGTGAAGGTGACCCACAAGGTGTCGGTCTTCCTCGAGGTCGAGGGCGCCGCGCACTACCTCCCGGCGTACGCCGGCAACCTCGACATCATGACCTCCGCCGCCCTCCGGACGGCCGAGCACATCGCGGCCAACCTGCCCGAGAACCAGCCTGAAGGAGCCCTCTCGTGACCGAGCTCTACATCCAGGACGTCACCCTGCGCGACGGCATGCACGCGATCCGCCACCGGATCGCCCCCGAGCAGGTCGCCGCGATCGTCAAGGCCCTCGACGAGGCCGGCGTGGACGCCATCGAGGTGACCCACGGCGACGGCATCGCGGGCGGCACGCTCAACTACGGCCCCGGCTCCAACACCGACTGGGAGTGGATCGAGGCCGCCGCCTCGGTGATCGAGAACGCCAAGCTGACCTCGCTGCTCGTGCCTGGCATCGGCACCATCGAGGGCCTCAAGGAGGCCTACTCGCGCGGCGTCCGCTCCGTGCGCGTGGCCACCCACTGCACCGAGGCCGACGTCGCCGCCCAGCACATCGCCAGCGCCCGCGAGATGGGCATGGACGTGTCGGGCTTCCTGATGATGTCTCACATGAGCGACCCGGCCTCGCTCGCCCAGCAGGCCAAGCTGATGGAGTCCTACGGNGCCCAGTGCGTCTATGTGACCGACTCGGGCGGCCGGCTGACCATGGACGGCGTCCGCGACCGGGTTCGGGCCTACCGCGACGTCCTCGACGAGGGCACCCAGATCGGGATCCACGCCCACGAGAACCTCTCGTTGTCGGTCGCCAACTCGGTGGTCGCCGTCGAGGAGGGCGTCTATCGCGTGGATGCGTCCCTCGCCGGCCAGGGCGCCGGTGCGGGCAACACCCCCATCGAGGCCTTCATCGCCGTGGCCGACCTGCTCGGCTGGAACCACCGCTCCGACGTGTTCAAGCTGCAGGACGCCGCCGACGACCTGGTCCGGCCGCTCCAGGACCGTCCGGTGCGGGTCGACCGCGAGACCCTCACGCTCGGCTACGCCGGCGTCTACTCGTCGTTCCTCCGCCACGCGGAGCGGGCCGCCGAGATCTATGGGATCGACGCCCGGACCCTGCTCCTCGAGGTCGGCCGGCGCCGCATGGTCGGCGGCCAGGAGGACATGATCACCGACGTCGCCCTCGACCTCATCGCCGAGCGGGACGGCAAGGCCTCCTGATCGTGGGGTGACAGTTTCCCCGCGTACGCGGGGAAACTGTCACTCACTGGCTGAAACTTCCCCCAGTCAGTGACAACTTCCCCCAGTACGCGGGGAAACCGACATGTCGGAACCCACTTGCCGGGGGACGCCGGAGTCGGGATCCTCGTGTCGTGCTGACGAGGGTCCGGTGGCCGTCTGTGCTCCGGGACGAGCCGCAGTACCGGCTGTTGTTCGGCAGCCAGGTGCTGTCCGTGCTCGGAGACCGGGTCACCATGGTGGCGCTGCCGTTCGCGGTGCTGGCGAGCGGCGGCGACGTGGGTGGGGTCGCGCTGGTGTCGGCCGCGCAGTTCCTGCCGTTCGTGCTGCTCGCCCTACCGGCGGGCGTCTGGGCCGACCGCTGGAACCGCAAGTGGATCCTGGTCGCCTCCGACCTCGTCCGGCTGGTGTGCCAGGTCGTGGCCGCGGGGCTGCTGCTCACCGACCGGGCGGGGGTGGGTCAGCTGGCCGTTCTCGCCGCCGTGTACGGCGCGGCCGACGCGTTCTTCGCGCCTGCCTTCAGCGGCCTGTTGCCCACCACGGTCAGCCCGGCCAACATCCAGCCGGCCAACGCGCTGCGCGGGCTCTCCTTCTCGGCCGGGTCGATCCTGGGGCCGGTCCTCGCCGGGCTCCTGATCGCCGTCACCGGCGGCCCCGGTGGCGCCTTCCTGTTCGACGCGGCGACGTTCGCCGTCTCGATCGGGCTGCTGTTGCCGCTGCGCCCCGGCCAAGTCGAGGCCGTGGCCGAGGAGGACCCGGCCGCATCGACGGACCGCTTCCTGACCTCGCTGCGCGAGGGGTGGGGCGAGGTCCGCAGCCGCAGCTGGGTGATGGCCTTCCTCGGCGGCCTCGCTTCCTACCACGTGTTCGTGCTGCCCTCGATCTTCGTGGTCGGCCCCGTGCTGATGGCCCAGGAGCTCGACGGTGCCCGATCGTGGGCGATCGTCTCGGTCGGCTTCGGCCTCGGGTCGATCCTGGGCGACCTGCTCTTCCTGCGGTGGCGGCCGGCGTACGCCCTCCG
>JGI24770J26754_10003528_pt1 | contig 10443 bp, 8 predicted proteins | sample LakOneMetagenome_FD_26754 | JGI IMG/M metagenome (IMG submission 26754) | reverse complement strand
ATGCAAAACCTGGATGCCATCCGTACAAACAATTTACGGATGGCAGGAATGGCAAAAGATAAAATGGCTCCTGTAGTCCAGGGTGCGCCTGCAATCACCTGGCTAAGCTATAATGTTCATGGAAATGAACCTACTTCTTCTGAAGCAGCTATGCAGACATTATTTGCATTGGTTGACCCATCGAATACACAAACAAAAACATGGTTGAAAAATACCGTAGTGATTATTGACCCCTGTCTTAATCCTGATGGCAGGGACCGGTATGTAAACTGGTATAATGATGTGGTTGGAAAAAATTTTAATGCAGACCCGCAGGCACGCGAACACAGTGAACCCTGGCCTCGGGGCAGGACAAATCATTACAACTTTGACCTGAACCGCGACTGGTCCTGGCAAACACAAAAAGAAAGTAAGGCCCGGATGAAATTGTATAATTCCTGGCTGCCACAGGTACATATAGACTTTCACGAACAAAGTTATAATGACCCTTATTTTTTTCCTCCTGCTGCTGAACCATTTCATGAAGTAATCACACCCGCTCAACGCGAATTTCAAAACTTGTTTGGCCAAAATAATGCAGCCCATTTTGATTCCAACAACTGGTTGTATTTTACCCGCCAGGAATTTGATATGTTTTATCCATCTTATGGTGATACCTATCCAACATATAGTGGTGCAATTGGAATGACATATGAACAGGGTGGCATCAGTGCGGGCCTTGGCGTAAAAACTTCCGGCGGCGATACACTTACGCTTGTGCAAAGAGTTGCACATCATTATACAGCAAGCCTGTCAACCATTGAAACTGCTTCCAAATATGCAGAACGTTTAGTCAATGAATTTAAAAAATTCTTTGATGATGATATCAATGGCGCTGGTTTTTTATATAAAACATATGTGCTCACCAGTGATGATGCGAATACAATTCAATCTGTTGCTGAATTACTTTCGAATAATGGAATCGATTATGGAGTAACCCAACAAACTAATTTCCGAGGGTATAATTATTTTACAGGGAAAGAAGAAAATTATGCAGCAAAAAAATACCAGTTAGCCGTATCTTCTTACCAGCCCAAAAGCAGGTATGCAAAAGTTTTATTTGAACCAAAAAGCCTCTTAAGTGATTCCGCAACATATGATATTACGGCATGGTCAATTCCCTATACTTATGGTGTAGATGCATATGCAGTAAAGGACAAACTGGACCTAGTAACATATAACGGGCCGGTGGCTGTACAAAATATTCAAAGCAATTATGGTTTACTGATTCCCTATAAATCTTTTGACGCGGCCAAATTGCTGAGTTATCTTTTAGTGCATAAAGTGCAGGTACGTTTTGCAGAATATTCATTTACAAGTAACAATAAAGTATATGATCCCGGGACATTAATTGTATTAAAAGGAAATAATGTTTCCAACTGGGATGATATAACCAATACTGCTTGCCGGTTATTTTCCATACAGGCAGATGAAGTAAGCAGTGGCTTTATGCAAAAAGGCTATGATTTTGGATCCGATAAAACGCCTGTTATACATGCACCCAAAGTGGCCATGCTTACGGGAAGTGACGTGTCATCTGAATCCGCAGGTGAAGTATGGGATTTCTTTGATGAATCATTGCAGTACCCTATTTCACTTATTAATGTGAGCGAATGGGATTATTTAAAACTCACAGATTATGATGTACTCATCATGCCTGATGGAGATTACCCTTTTGCAGATGATAAAAATGCAATGGATAAAATCAAAAGTTTTATACGGCAGGGAGGAAAAGTGATCAGTATGGAAAGCGCCGTTGAGCAACTGGCTTCGGGTAATTTTGGGTTTAGCCTCAAAGAAGCAAAAGATACAGATTCAGCCGATTCCACAACTGATTATTCATTGCTTAAAAAATATGGCCAGCGGGAAAGGGATTATTTAAAAACCAGTATCCCTGGTGCTATTTATAAATTAGAATTAGATAATTCGCATCCTCTTGCATTTGGCTACCCTGATTTTTATTTTACCCTGAAACAAAATACTGATCTATATAATTACATGAAAGATGGCTGGAATGTGGGTGCATTAAAAAAATCAAATTATACAAGTGGTTTTGTAGGGAGCAATTTAAAACCTGAATTAATAGATGGCACACTAATCGGTGCGACGGAATATGGCCGCGGCAATATTATCTTTTTTGCGGATGATCCATTGTTCAGGCTATTTTGGCAAAATGGTAAACTGATGTTTTCTAATGCCATTTTTTTTGTGGGAGAATAAATCAGGGTGGCAACTACAAATAATTCTTAAATGCCCTTGGAAAGTCTTTTCTTTTTAAGGGTATTTTCTTTTTTGCCCCAACCCCATTTTAAGAAATCAGGAAATGCAGCAGCCCAGGTTGGCACGTCATGTTTGCCATTGGGCAATTCAAGGTATTTTATATTATTCCTGGAATAACCGATTCTTTTTAATTCTGAAATCAGGTCCCTGGTATCATCAATTACATCAATGATCCCATTTTTATTCCTATCAGCGCTTTCATCACCGGCACCACATTCAAAGAAAAAATGAAGCCAGGGAAAAAAAGTGCCCTTTTTTACCTGTTCGTGCATGATGCGATGTTTGTTGTCATCATATTCATCTTTATAGGAAGCACTACGCCACCAAAGTGAGCCACTGAAAACACCGCATTTTGTAAATTCTTCCGGGTGGTTCCATACAATATCCAATGCACTTAGTCCTCCTAATGAAAAACCCGCAAAGGATTTTTCACGGAAGTTGGGTAAAAAATATTTTGTTCGCAGGTAAGGCAACAGTTCTTTAAATATAAAATCATTATAGGCCCCTGCTTTCGCACCCCTTCCCATATAATCCGGCGTTGCGGCCACACCATATTCCATTTTCCGGTCAGGCCCGCAATGAATGCCGATACAAATCAATGAACTGATCTCATTATTTGAAATGAGTGTATCCAGGATATTGCTAAATGGCATACGCCGCAGATCCTGTCCATCATTCACAAGCAACAAACTAATGTTAGCAGGGTCATTCACTGCTGTTGGCAGGTATGCATCTACAATAACATCTCTGCCGAGGAAAGTGGAATGAACGATGTTTTCTTCGACCAGCACATGGGTTGCGGTTAATTTCTCCGATGGCATATTTTTCAAAAATAAGGAAGCATTTTTTCTCCCGAAAATTATTTTTTTTAAACAGTTGAAAGAATTTTCAAAATCATTTCCTACATTGTAAGCGTATAAAAAAACCAGTGTTTATTTGTTCAAAATTTTTTAATAATGTTTTTCATAATACCTGTTTAAACATTTTTTAAAAAATAAAGCAGCTAAGTTTGCCCGGGTTTTTCACTTAAATCAAAATTATTTTTATGAAAAAAATTGGAATTTTATTTGGACAGGAACGATCTTTTCCGGATGCATTTATTGAAAGGGTGAATAGTAAAAAAGTGGATGGAATTACTGCAGAAGCTGTGCGTATCGATAAAGTGATGCAGGGTATACCTACTGATTATGCAGTAATTTTTGACCGCATCAGCCAGGATATTCCTTTTTACCGTGCTTACCTTAAAAACGCCGCGATCTGTGGAACTGCAGTAATTAATAACCCGTTTTGGTGGAGTGCTGATGAAAAATTTTTTAATAATTGTCTTGCCACAAAAATAGACGTACCGGTTCCTAAAACAGTATTATTACCATCCCGTGATTTACCCCCCGATACTACAGATAAATCATTTAGTAACCTTGCCTACCCTTTGGATTGGGAAAATATTTTTAAATATATCGGGTTCCCGGCTTACATGAAACCGTATGCGGGCGGAGGATGGAAGAGCGTATACAAATTGCACGATATGGCCGATTTTTTTGAGAAACACAAAGAAACAGAACAACTGGTAATGATGCTGCAGGAAGAAATAGTTTTTGATGAATATTACCGTTGTTATTGTATTGGTGGAAAATATGTACGCATCATGCCATATGAACCCCGTAACCCGCACCACCTGCGTTATGTAGCTGATTTTAAACCATCACCTGAGCGGTTGAAATTAATGGAAGAACTGGTATTAAGATTGAATAAATACCTTGGCTATGATTTCAACACCGTTGAACTTGCGATACGAGACGGCGTTCCATATGCCATTGATTTTTGCAACCCTGCACCGGATGCAGAAAAAACAAGTGTGGGTGAAGAAAATTTTGCCTGGGTTGTAGAAATGGCAGCTACTTTCGCCATTGAGAAAGCACTTGCACATCAACCGGGCAAAGACAATCTTACCTGGGGAGAATACATCAAACGAAGCAGTAATAAAAAAGAACTGTATTAAATATTTATTCAAAAATAAGTATGTCAAATATTAATTATAACCACTTCACGTTAGGCATCGAGGAAGAATACATGGTGATCGACCCGGACACCAGGGAATTAAAAAGCCATGAGCAGAAAATTGTTACCGAAGGTCAAAAAGTGATCAAGGATAAAGTGAAGGCAGAAATGCACCAGGCTGTTGTAGAAGTTGGAACAGATATTTGCAATGATATAGATGATGCATTCAGAGATGTATCCGTACTAAGGCAAACAATTTCACAAATAGCAGGCGACCTTGGACTTTGGGTTGGGGCTTCCGGAACCCATCCATTCAGTCACTGGGAAAAACAACTCATCACAGATCATATACGGTATAGCCAGATCGTAAATGAATTGCAGGAAGCCGCACGAAGTAACCTGATCTTTGGCCTGCACGTTCATGTGGGAATGGAAGACAGGAAGCTGGCTATTCATATCGCCAATTCGGCCAGGTATTTTTTACCGCATGTATATGCATTAAGTACCAATTCTCCTTTTTGGGAAGGGAGAACTACTGGTTATAAATCATTCCGGACAAAAGTTTTTGATAAATTTCCACGTACAGGTATCCCGGATTATTTTGAAAGTATTGAAGCGTATGATAATTATGTGAACATGCTGATCAAAACAAATTGTATTGACAATGCGAAAAAAATCTGGTGGGACCTCCGCGTACACCCTTTCTTTAATACGGTAGAATTCCGGATATGCGATGTGCCGATGACGATCTCTGAAACCATTGCTATTGCTGCTTTATTCCAGGCAATTTGTGTGAAGTTGTATAAACTTCGTATGCAAAATATGAATTTCATTTTTTATCAACGAGCGCTGCTAAATGAAAATAAATGGCGCGCAAGCCGCTACGGTATTGATGGAAGCCTGATCGATTTTGGAAAAGAAAGTGAAGTAAATACACGCGCGTTGATTTATGAATTGCTGGATTTTGTGGATGATGTAGTGGATGCATTGGGTAGCCGGATTCATATTAATTATATTATCAAAATGATGGAGCTGGGTACGGGCGCTGACCGCCAGCTTGCAGTGTATGAAAAAAATAAAAGCCTTATTGATGTCGTGGATTATATCCATGAACAGTTCCTTGAATAACCCCCGAAACCCAACAAACTCAAAAGGTTTCTTTCATATGAAAGAAATCTTTTTTATTTAATTACAATCCTGTTTAAATAATGCAGCAAGCAGACTATTTAATTATCGGCCAGGGTATTGCCGGAAGTTTTCTAAGTTATTTCTTACTCGAAAGCGGTGCTACTATTTTAGTACTCGACAATGACCGGAATGATACCCCCAGTAAAGTGGCGAGTGGCATGATCAACCCGGTAACAGGCCGGATCGTAGCCACCACATGGATGATCAGTGAGCTTATGCGTTTTGCAGAAAAAACATATATTAATGCCGGCAGCATGTTACATGAAAATTTTTTTGTTGAAAAAAATATTTTGACAATTCCTCCCACGCTGCAAATGCAGGAAGCATTGGAGAAAAGGGTTTCAGAAAAAAATACATTTATTACAGGCCTTACTACTGCAGAATCAAGATTACTCAGCAAGCATTTTAATTTTTATTATGAACCAAAAAAAATACAACCTGCTTACCTGGTGAATGTCCAGGCATTTTTGCAAAGCTGGAAAAATTACCTCGCAGAACATAATTGTCTTGAAAAATCTTTTTTTGATGTGGATGCGCTGACTTTAAAAAAAGAAGGAATCGTTTATAAAAATATCCAGGCGAAAAAAATAATTTTTTGCAATGGCATTGGAACATTTACTTACCAGCCCTGGAAAAATTTACCGTTTACTATCACGAAAGGAGAGGCACTGATTGCTGAAATTGAAGGGCTGGATAAAAGTTATATGTATAAATCAGGCAACCTTACAATTGCACCCTGGCAAAATGATGCCTGGTGGATNGGCAGCAGTTTTGAACACCAGTTCAATGACGCTTTACCATCTGAAAATTTTCGCTCAAAAAAAGAAATGGAATTAAAAGCATTATTAAAAATACCATTTAAAATTACAGGCCATCTTGCATCACTCAGGCCCGGCTGTATTGAACGGAAACCATTTGTAGGTATACATCCGATTATTCCGTCANTGGCNATCCTAAATGGGATGGGAACAAAAGGATGTTCACTTGCTCCCTATTTTGCAAAACAATTGTCTGATAATTTAATTTTTGGAAAACCTATAGAACCCATGGCGAATGTAGAACGTTTTATAAAAGTTTTAAGCCGGGAGTAAGCTTCATTCATTTTTTTACCATCCACCGCTGGCCCCGCCGCCTCCACTGCTTCCACCACCGAAACCTCCAAATCCACCTCCACCTCCACCACCGCCGAAACCTCCAAAGCCACCGCTGTTTCCACCACCTCCCCCGCTAAACAATAACGGGATCCACCAGCCACTAAACCCTCTCCGGCTCATCATACCACCACCTTTTCCACCGCCCCCTTTACCACTATTTCCAACAATCATTAGAATGACAAATAAAATAATAATAAAAACAAGTAATGAACCTCCGTCTGAAGAATCGCTTGCCTCCCTTGGATCATGATATTCACCTGCAGCAGCTTTGCTTAGCGCATCAACTGCATTATCNAAACCCCGGTAATAATTACCTTCTTTGAATGAAGGTGTAATTTCATTATCAATAATACTGCTCGCAGTAATATCAGGTATGGCGCCTTCAAGCCCATATCCAACTTCAATGNGTACACGCCTTTCTTCTACAGCGACGAGTAAGAGGATGCCATTATTATTTTTTTTGCCGCCAATTCCCCAGTTGCGAAATAATTTATTGGCATAATCTGCTATATCATAGCCATTAAGTGTAGGAATAGCTACAATCGTAATTTGGTTGGATGTACTGTCATCCAATGCCACTAATTTATCCTCCAGNATTTGCCTTTGTTCAGGAGAGAGGATATTTGCTTCATCATTTACAAGGCGCGGTGGATTTGGCGGTTTTAAAATATCCTGCGCGGTTGCAGCAAAAACCACCAATACAAAAAAAAGTAAGCAATGTAATTTTTTCATTATTGATATAAAATAAACCCGGGATCAGGCCGGGCTTATTTTCATTTATTTTCCGAATACAATTTCATCCGGCAATTCATTTTTATCTGTACCAGGCTCATAAGGAAAATGCAATTCAAGCGCATTCCTGATCTTCTCGATCACTTCACAAATTCCCGTAACGTAATTTTCTTTGTGAAAATGCTGAAGCATATCTTTTACATTATCCTGCCAGAATGCAGTGCCGGTTTTTTTTAAAATTCCTTCATCCCCAAATACTGCTACCTGCTTATGTTTCATAGCCACATATACCAGTGTTGCATTTTTATGAATGGTCTCATTCATTTTTAAACCATAAAACACCTCTGCCGCACGGTCTATTGCATCTACGAAGCGGCATTTCCCTTCTACAAATACACGTATTTCCCCACTGGTTTTCAATTCTGCTGATTGGATTGCCTGCACAATTTTTTCCTGCTCTTCTTTCGAAAAGTAGCCTNGTTTTTCTTTCCGTGAAAATGGAAACATGGTCCTGTTTATTTTATATTAAACTGGATGTCAGGCGCNTTTTCACTACCCGGATCGGCCTGGTAGTATGCTTTTTCATGGAAGCCGAACATACCGGCAAATAAACTGCCCGGGAAAGTTTTCACTTTTAAATTATACGCATTTACACCGGCATTGTAATCCTTACGGGCAATATTGATGCGGTTTTCAGTGCCTTCAATTTGAGTTTGAAAATCCTGGAAAGCTTTCGTGGTTTTCAGATCCGGGTAAGCTTCGGCGACTGCCATTAACCTGCTGAAAGCGCCTTGCAACTGGGCTTGGGCAGCCTGGTATTTTGCCAGTGTTTCGGGATCATTAATATCAACCTGTATGCTGGTTGCTTTTGAACGCGCATCAATTACAGCCTGCAGAGTTGATTTTTCAAAATTTGCAGANCCTTCGATTGTTTTGATCACACTGTTGTACAAATCTGTGCGCCGCTGATAATTGGTTTCCACGTTGCTCCATAATTGTTTCACCTGCTGATCGCTTGTNACCAGTCCATTATACTGGCTGCAGCCGCAACCTCCTAAAACCAATACAATTGCTACAATTACTATTATTCCCAGGTTTTTTGTTTTCATTTTTAATTCATTTTATTAGATAAATATACAAGGTATTCGATAAACATATTTGTTTGACAACTATTATTTTTTTGCTTCATACAAAATTATTTATTGATCGCTTCAATGCCTGGTAATATTTTACCTTCAAAATATTCCAGTAAAGCACCACCACCCGTACTGATATAACTCACTTTATTTTCGAAGCCGAATTTATTTACAGCAGCTACACTATCGCCACCACCTATCAATGAAAATGCACCTTCTCCCGTTGCTTCTGCAACTGCTTTCGCAATTGCTTTCGTTCCATGCTGAAAAGGTTCCATTTCAAAAACGCCCATTGGCCCGTTCCATAAAATCGTTTTCCCATTCATAATGATTTTGGAAAAACTTTCGCAGGCCATGGCGCCAATATCAAGCCCCATCCAGCCCTCCGGAATGTCATTGCTGAGCGCGCCGGAGATATTGGCATCGGCAGCAAATTTATCTGCGATAATAGAATCAGCGGGTAAATGCAGGCAAACATTTTTTTCAATTGCTTTTTGCATAATTTCTTTGGCAGTATCCAGCCGGTCATCTTCACAAAGTGAATTGCCTATATTTCCTCCCTGCGCTTTCATAAATGTGTAGGCCATTCCGCCACCAATGATGATGTCTGTTGCTTTTTCCAATAAATTTTCAATAATGAGAATTTTGTCTGAAACCTTTGCCCCACCTATAATAGCTACAAAAGGCAACTCAGAATGATGCAACACTTTCTCAGCGCTTGCCACTTCACTTTCCATGAGTAGTCCAAACATTTTTTTATCCTTACTAAAAAACTTTGCGATCACAGCGGTGGATGCATGTGCCCTGTGTGCAGTTCCAAAAGCATCATTTACATATACATCCCCTAATAGTGATAATTTTTTTGCAAAAGCTTCATCGCCTTTTTCTTCTTCCGGGTGAAAACGCAGATTTTCCAATAAAAGCACTTCGCCTGGCCTGAGCATATTTGCGGTCATTGCGGCCTGCTCACCAACACAATCATTGGCAAAGAAAACGGTGGTGCCGGGTAATAGTTCTCCCAGGGGTTTAACAAGATGCTTTAATGAAAATTTATCCTCCGGTCCATTTTTTGGCCTGCCGAGATGGCTCATCAAAATCACGCTGCCACCATCTTTCAATATTTTTTGAATGGTCGGAATTGATGAACGCATGCGCGTATCATCTGTGATAGCAAAGGTTTGCTTATCCATTGGCACGTTGAAATCTACGCGGATCAATACTTTTTCATTCTTGAAATTATGATCAGAAAATCTACTCATGATTTATTTTTTATTTTAAAAAAACCGCAGTTCGATTTACCGGTTAGCCGGGTTATAGAAAATCGTACTGCGGTATAAAATATTTTTAGAAAAAAATTATTTAGAAATCAGCCCTGCAAAAAAATGAACAGTGCGTACCAACTGGCTTACGTAGCTCATTTCATTATCATACCAGCTCACGGTTTTCACTAATTGCTGATCTCCCTGCGTCATAATCTTTGTTTGTGTAGCATCGAACAATGAACCGTAATGAGTGCCAATGACATCAGAACTTACAATTTCATCTTCCGTATATCCAAAACTTTCATTGGATGCGGCTTTCATAGCACCATTCACTTCTTCAACTGTAACTTTTTTATTCAAAATAGTTGTAAGTTCTGTAAGTGAACCCGTGATTACAGGAACACGCTGTGCACTGCCATCTAATTTTCCTTTTAATTCCGGAAGCACCAGCCCGATCGCTTTTGCGGCGCCGGTACTATTGGGAACAATATTGGCGGCAGCAGCCCTTGCCCGGCGAAGATCTCCTTTTGGATGCGGTGCATCCAATGTATTCTGGTCGTTCGTATAGGCATGTATAGTAGTCATAAAACCGGCAACAATACCAAAGGAATCATTGAGCACTTTTGCCATTGGTGCAAGGCAATTGGTTGTACA
>JGI24770J26754_10003524_pt1 | contig 10450 bp, 9 predicted proteins | sample LakOneMetagenome_FD_26754 | JGI IMG/M metagenome (IMG submission 26754) | reverse complement strand
ACGTGCCATTCCGGCGCAAGCGCGCCGAACACGATCGGGCCGAGCACGAAGCCGGCGATCATCTCGCCGATCACGGCCGGTTGCCCCAGCCGGCGGAGCAGCAGCGCGAGCACGCGCGCGGTCGCCAGGATGACGCTCAGTTGCAGCAGCAGGTGCGGCATCGACGCCTCACGCGTCCGCGGGCGGATCGTAGATCAGCGGCAGACGGTCGTGGCCGCGGCGATAGCTGTCGATCACGCGACCGTAGTGCAGGATGCGCCGGATCGTGTACCAGGTGATGCGCGTGACGTCGCGCACCGGACGGAAATGGCTGAGGCGGAACTCGCCCTGATAGCGCGACTCGATCGGCACCGAGACCACGCCGAGCTTTTTCTCGCGCGTCGCCGCGATCAGCAGCGCGGCCTCGAACACGAAATCGTCGGCCGNGAGGTCGGCGAGTTCGAGCGCCGCGAGCGGGTAGTAGCGCTGGCCGCTCTGGGTGTCGGCGATCGGCAGCGCGCAGCCCCACGAAATGCCCCAGTCGGCGACCGCGTTCGCGCGCCGGCGAGCCTTTGGCTGGTTGTCGCGGTTGCGGATGCGCGCGCCGATGACGATGTGTTCGGGATGCGCGCGCGCGGCGGCGAGCAGGCGCGGGATGTCGCTGGCCTGATGCTGGCCATCGCCATCCATCGCGATCACCGCGTCGAAGCCGAGTTCGCGCGCCTTGCGGAAACCGTCGCGCAGGCCCTGGCCCTTGCCGAGCGGTGTCGCGTGCCGGATCAGCGTGTGCGGCAGGTCGGCGATGCATTCGACCGTGCGGTCGGTCGAACCGTCGTCGATCACGATCACGTGCGGGCAGATCGCGAGCACCGATTCGACGATGCCGCGGATGGCGCGCTCCTCGTTCAACGCCGGAATCACCACGACGACGCGGGCGGGATCCGTCGCGCTCATGCGAGCACCTCGATCACGAGCGCCGCCGAACGCCCGCTGGCGATGCGCACCTCGCCGCCGCGCCCGGCGGCGATCAGGCGGAACAGTGGCAATGCGGACTCGAACGGCGTGCCGGTGGCCGCCGGCGGCGGTGATTGCGTACCGCCGTCGTGGCGCAGGCGCAGGCTCGCCAGCGCGCGCGGACCGCGGCGAGGATTCAGCACAAGCGCGATCCCGTAGGTCGTTTCGAGTCGCATCGTATCGGCGAGGGCGCCATGGGCCGATGAATCATAGGCCGCCAACAGCGTCGGCCGGTCGTCCGCGTGCGCCTCGNCCGCCGCTTCGAGCAGGCCGGCGGCGAAACTGCCNCCCGACGCGGACACNGCATTCGACGCGGCATGGCAGTGTGTCGCGACGGTCCAGTACCCGGCAGCCGCGTTGAGCACGGAGTTGTGGAAGCGCGTCGGCGAAAGTTCGAGCGGATGGGTGGCGAGCGTCAGGCACATGTTCTCGGTGATCGCATGGTCGCCGTGCATCGTGGCGAACACGCAGGGAAGGTCGGCGGGGGAATGCCCGGCCATCGTGCAGGCCTGGCCGGCGACNTCGCACGCGAGTTGCACGATTTCCGGCGCACGCCGGCGCTCGCTNGCGGGCAGCAGCGCCGGCGCGCCCTTNGCGTCGCCGGTCGTCGCCATGGCGCCCTCGCGCAGCGTGTCGCGCGCGGCGTTCCAGCCGGCAACGCCGGGCGAGCACCAGCCGATACCCTCGACATGCACGGTCAACGTGCCGTTCATGCGGCGCATCCGAAGGCGAGCGTGCAGTTGTTGCCGCCGAAACCGAACGAATTGCTGAGCGCGACGCGGATCGCGCGCGATTCGTTCCCGAGCGCGAGCTGNGGTCCGCACGCAGCATCCGGCGTGGTCGTGTTGAGCGTGCCTGGCACAAGGCCGTGTTCGATCGCCAGCAGGGCCAGCACGGCCTCCAGAATGCCGGCCGCACCGAGCGTGTGTCCGGTCCAGCCCTTGGTCGAACTCGCGCGCGTGCGTGCTGGGAACGTGTCGGCGAGTACGGTGGCCTCGACCTCGTCGTTCTTCAGCGTCGCGGTGCCGTGCAGGTTCACGTAGTCGACTTCGTCCGCGGCGATGCCGGCTCGCGCGAGCGCGTCGGCCAGCGCGAGGCGCGCGCCCAGCCCTTGCGGGTGCGGCGTGGACATGTGGTGTGCATCGGAGGATTCGCCGTGGCCGAGCAGGCGCGGCACCGTCGCCTTCGCGTTCGAGCAGGGCGAAGCCGGCGCCTTCGCCGATCGAAATGCCGCGCCGCGCCGCGTCGAACGGCCGGCATGCTTCCGGCGAGATGAGCTCGAGCGCGTTGAAACCGAACAGGACGCTGCCGCACAGCGAGTCCACCCCGGCGAGGATCGCCGCATCGACGATGCCGAGGCGGATCAGGCGCTCGCCTTGCGCGAAGATCTTGGCGCTCGACGAACAGGCGGTCGCAATCGTCATGCACGGGCCGCGCGTGCCGAGCACGGCCTCGAGGAACAGGCCGAGCGAGTGCGGCGTATGCAGATGCGGGACGGCGAGTGCGGGAGGAAACCGGTCGGCGTCGAGTTCGCGATACGCCTGTTCGGTCACGCCGATGCTCGCTGTCGAGGTGCCGACCAGCAGCGCGACGCGTTGCGCACCGTGGCGCGCGATCGCCGCGCGCGCGGCGCCCAGGAAGCCGTCGGCGCCGAGGCCGAGCCAGGCGAGGCGGTTGTTGCGGCAGTCGTACCGGGCCAGCTCGTCGGGCAAGGCGACCTGTTCGATGCCGTCGACGCGCCCGATTGCACAGGCCAGGGGCGTCGCGGTGAAATCGTTCGCGCGCAGGCCGCTGCGCCGATCGCGCAACGCCTGGATGTGCGCAGCGCGTCCGCGCCCGAGCGCGGACGTTGCGGTATGCGCGGTGATGGCAAGCGGCGGAATGCGGCTGGGCACGCGTCGAACAGGGTCGGAATGGCTTGAAATTATGACACACGGACCTGCCCGGACAGGCCGGTCGGCGCGGCTGCTACGATGCGGCCCGCACTGCCCACTCGTTGCCGCGCGCCGGAATCCCTCGATGACAGCCGAACATGAACCCGCCGTCGCCAGCCAGCGCATCCAGGCCGTGCGTGACTACCTCGATGCGTTGCAGCAGCGCATCTGTGGCGCGCTCGAGGCAGCGGACGGCTCGGCCCGATTCGTCGAGGATGCGTGGACACGGGGCGAAGGGGAGGCTGGCGGGCGGCCTGCGGCGTCCAGTGCGCTCGTTGGGCTTGGACGCACGCGCGTGCTCAAGGACGGCGCCGTGTTCGAGCAGGCCGGCGTGAATTTCTCGCAGGTCTCCGGGTCGCGTTTGCCGCCCGCTGCGAGCGCGCATCGGCCGGAGCTGGCCGGCGCGCCTTGGAGTGCGCTCGGCGTGTCCCTGGTCGTCCATCCGCGCAACCCGTACCTGCCGACCACCCACATGAACGTGCGTTATTTCGAGGCACGGCCCGATCACGAAGGCAATGACCGCAGCTGGTGGTTCGGCGGCGGTTTCGACCTGACCCCGTACTACCCGTTCGACGCGGACGTCGTGCACTGGCACACGGTCGCGCGCGAGGCGGTCGCGCCGTTCGGCGACGACGTCTATCCGCGCTGGAAGCAGTGGTGCGACGAGTATTTCTTCCTCAAGCATCGCAACGAGACGCGCGGCGTCGGCGGCCTGTTCTACGACGATCTCAACGCGGGCGGCTTCGAACGCTGCTTCGGCCTCACGCGCAGTGTCGGCAATGCGTTCCTCGACGCGTACCTGCCGCTGGTCGAGCGCCGCAAGGGCATGCCCCATGGCGAACGCGAGCGCGAGTTCCAGCTGTACCGGCGGGGCCGCTACGTCGAGTTCAACCTCGTCCACGACCGCGGCACCCTGTTTGGCCTGCAATCGGGCGGGCGCACCGAATCGATCCTGATGTCGCTGCCACCGCGCGTGCGCTTCGAGTACGGGTACACGCCGCAGGAAGGTTCTGCGGAAGCGAAACTCGCCGACTACCTCAAGCCGCGCGACTGGCTCGCNGGTTGAGGCAATCGCGCCGGACGAACCGGCGGCACACGCGTTGCGCGTACCGCCCTACCTCGGNCCGTAGGGCGGTACGACGCGCGCGAGGCGCGGTATCTCGGTCGGGCGTTGATTCGCGAGTGCCGCCGCTGGTTCACCGGGCTTCACGGCGGCACGCGCGCCGCGCGTACCGCCCTACTTCCACTCGTACAACGAGTAGTACACCGGCGACACCGGGCCTTCCTTCGGATCGCGCACGAGGCGGCCGCTGCCGTCGTTGGTGACGAAGGTCTGGATCGGTCCATGGATCGGCACGATCTTGATCATCCAGACGCGACCGTTCTGGCGGTATTCCTCGACCGTGTCGTCGCCCTGCTTGCGCTTGACGACTTCGCTGCTCGCGATGCGATCGTCNCCCGCGGCCTTGTCGCGCGAGGCCTTGTCGCGCACGAGGCGCGCNTCGGGTTTCGGCAACGGCGCGAGCGGATCGTCGTTCGCCGCGGGCGCGGCGGCGGGTGCTTCCTGGGCCGCCGCCGGTGTCGGTGCGTTGCCCGCCACGCCCGGGTCATTGATGCCCGGTGGCGGCGGCACGTCGGCTTTGTTCGGCGTCTTCTGTGCGGCCTGGCTCGCACCCATCGCAAGCAGGGCGAAGGCGGCAGGCAGGATCAGCNTGCGGACAGTCGGGCTCATGGGCAATACCTCGCAGGTTGTCTCCAGACTAGCAGACGCCCGCGGGTGTGTGCGTGCGTCNGCACGCACGCTCGCATNNCCATTCAGGTCAGCGCTTTTGCGCCAACGCCGCGGCGGTGCGCTCCGCCGCGGCGCGGTTGATCTCGGTCGGCAGCAGGTTGTCGCGCAGCACCGGCATCGCCTGCGTGAGCAGCGCGCGCGCCGCTTCGGGGTGTTCCGAGCGCAGTTCGACCGCGGCAAGCTCGCTGCGCGCGATCGCGAGGTCGACCGGTTGCGCCTGCACCGCCTCGAAGCCGGCCACCGCTGCGCGCAGCTCGCTCCCGGCGGTCGCAAGGTCGCCGCGGTCGAGTGCGAACGCGGCACGCGCGCGGCGCACGTGCAGGAAGATCGGATGCTCCGCCGGCGCCAGTGCGTGCCAGAGTCGCTCCGCCTCGACCAGCAGTGGCAGGCCGGTGTCGGGGCGATGCATGCTGCGCGCGAGGATCACCAGTTGCCAGGTGAGCATGGCGTACTCGCCGGATGCCTCGCCGTCGATGCGTGCGGCGCGCGCGCGCAGGTCGGTCAGGCGCTCGAGCGCGCGCGCATGCTCTCCGGCAAGGCCGAGCGTACGTGCCTCCTGCCGCTCGATGCGCCGGCGCACCTGGTGATCGGCGGCGATGCCGCCGCCGTCGAGAATCGCGTAGGCGAGCCGGTAGTGCTCGAGCGCGGTGGCATAGTCGCCCGCACTTTCAAGCACCGCGGCAAGATTGCCTTGCGACACCGCGCGGTCGGCCGCGCCGTCGATGCCGGCGCCAACCATGTGCCGGTCCGATTCCTGCAGCAGCGCGGCCGCCTCGCGGTAGCGGCCAAGGTCATTGACCGCGATGGCGAGGTCGTTGACGAGCTCCATCATGCGCGCGCCTCCGGGATCGACCACGCGCTGCTGCAACGCAATCGCCTCGCGCAGCAGCTGCTCGGCAGCGGCGACGTCGCCGGCGGCGCTCTTCGCGTTCGCCTTCGCGCGCAGCAGAAGCACGTGTTCGGGCGATTCCTTTGGCCGCTCGGCGTCGACGCGCGCGAGCGCCTCGTCGGCGATCGCGAGCGAGGCATCGCCATCGCCCGCGGTCGCGAGCAGCGCAGCGAGCGACTGCGCGATGCTCGCGTAGAGTTCGAGCGGAATGCCGGGCAACGCCTTCGCTTCGGCCATCGCCTCGCGCAGCGTCACGATGGCCTGCTCGTCGTTGCCGCCGCGATGGTGCACGAGGGCGAGCGTCAACAGGCTGCGCACGTGCTCGATGCGGTCGTCCGGCGCGAAGCGCTGGCGCCAGTCGGCGCCCTTGTGCGCGGCGGCAAGCGCGCCATCGATGTCGCCCTGGAGGCCGAGAAGACTCGCGTACTGGTCGAAGTCGTCGGCGAGGCGCAGCGCTTCGGTGCGATCGGCAGGTTCCGACTCGCGCACGCCCTCGCGCATGAGCTCGAGTCCGCCGCGGACATCGCCGAGGTCGCCGTACAGGTGGGCGAGCAGGCGCTGCATCGGCCGCAGCAGGGCGGGATCGGTGCGTTGCGCGAGTTTCGCGCGGGCCGCGTCGAGCAGGTCGCGCACGCTGACCTGGCGACTCATCGCGACGTCGGGCGCTGCGGCGGCGATCGCGTCGCTGAGGAAATCGAGCGAAGCGCGCGCGCGCCGCGCATCGCGTTCGGACGCCGCCAGCGCGACCTGTGCGGCCGCTTCGGCGGCGCGTGCGCGCGTGCGTTCGCGCTCGAGCCGCCAGATGAAGCCCGCCAGCACGAGCACGGCCAGCATGGCCGTGGCGAAGGCGAGACGATGGCGCGCCACGAACTTGCGCAGGCGATACCCGCGTGTCCAGCGCGCCGCGCGCACCGGGCGCCCCTCGCGGTAGCGGCGCAGGTCGTCACGGAACTCGCTGGCGCTGGCGTAGCGCAGCGCCGGATCGGGCGCGGTCGCCTTGGCGATGATGCCGCGCAAGTCCGCATCCAGCGGCAGCGGCGCGATCGACGGCGTGCGCAGGTCGGTCTCGTCGCGCCGGCCGGTGAGCATCTCGTGCAGCAGCACGCCGAGGCTGTAGAGGTCGCTCGCGGTAGTGATCGCGCGACCCTGTTCCTGCTCGGGACTGGCGTAGCCGCGGCTGAACACGCGCGTCGAGGTCTCTCTTTGCGAGTCCTCGCCGGCTTCGATCAGGCGTGCGATGCCGAAGTCGAGCAGCTTGACCGTGCCGTCGGCGGCGACCATCACGTTGGCCGGCTTGATGTCGCGATGCACGACCAGATGCTGGTGTGCATGCTCGACCGCATCGAGCATTGCGTCGAACAGGGCGAGCCGTTCGCCGAGGGTCGGTGCGTGGCGGGCGACCTGTTCCAGCAGCGGCACGCCGTCGACGTATTCGAGTGCGAGCCACGGTTGCCCCTGCGCGGTCTCGCCGCCGTCGAGCAGGCCGGAAATGTTCGGATGGTCGAGTNCGGCGAGGATCTGCCGTTCCTGGCGCAGGCGCCGCGTCGCCTCGGCGGTCGGGAAGCCGCGCAACAGCTTGATGGCGACCTCGCGCGTGAACTGGCCGTCGGCGCGTTCGGCGAGGAATACCGTGCCCATGCCGCCGGAACCGAGTTCGCGCTTGAGACGCCAGGCGCCGAGCTGTTGCTGCGCGGGCTGCGCCAGCCGTGCGGCGCCGCCCGCGATGATCTCGGCGAGCGGGTCGGCGTCGTCGGCATCCGCGGCGAGCAGGCGTGCGAGGCGCGCGCGCATGTCCTCGTCCAGCGCCAGGGCTGCGAGTTCCTGCGCGCGCAGGTCCGGCGGCAGCAGGCGCAAGCGCTCGAAATGCGGCGCCAGCGTGTCGATCTTCGATTCGCTCATGCTTCGAGCGCGGTGCGCAGCCACGCGCGCGCAAGGCGCAGGTCGCGGTCGACAGTGCCTTCGGAAACCTCGAGCGCATGCGCGACCTCGACCCGGCTGAGGCCGCCGAAATACACCAATTCGACGATCTGCGCGCGCCGCGCGTCGTTCTGCGAGAGATCGCGCAGCGCNTCATCGACGCGGACCAGCTCGTCGTCGCCGTCGTTCGCGGCGACGCCGAGCGCGTCGTCGAGTCCGACTTTCTCGGCACCGCCGCCGCGCTTGGATGCGAGGCGCTGACGTGCGGCGTCGACGAGGATCTGGCGCGTCGCCTGCGCGGCGACGTGGAAGAAGTGNCGGCGGTCGGTCCAGCTGGCGTCGGTGCCGAGCAGGCGGATCAGCGCCTCGTGTGCGAGATCGGTCGCGCTCAGCGTCGCGCCGGGCATCTGGCGCAGCGATTGCGCCGCGATCGCGCGCACGTTGGCATAGACGCGCTCGACCAGCGCCTCGCGCGCGTGCTCGTCGCCGCCGCGCCAGGCGGCGATCAGGCGGGTCACGTCATGGTCGGCGGCGCCGTCACTCACGCCTTGAGGCCGTTCGGGTTTTCGCCGCGGTTCTGCGTAACAATCATCGAACTGCCTTCGGAGCCGTGCCATGATCATACGTCTTCAACACGCCCTGCGGACTGCGATGGGGTTCGCGTTCGTGCTGTCGACCGCGGCGGTCGCGCAGCTGCCCGGACCCTTGTCGCTGTCCGAGCCCGACGTGATCACGCCCTGGTACAACGGCATCATCGCGCACATCGGCACGGTCCAGTATTGCCTCAGCGACCCGCCGATCTTCGCCGACCGCGTGCTCGGCTACACCGGCTTCAGCCATCCGCCACCGGATTTCTCGCCCGCGGTCGGCGAGGTGTTCTACACCCATCTCGTGCTCGCCCACCCGGGCAATCCATGCACCGGCAGTGCGGTCGGCATCGAGCTGATCCTGCCACCGGGCGTCGAGACCGCCGTGTCGGCCGACAATCCGACGTTCTGCTACGCGATCCTGCCCAACCCCAATCGCCTGCACGACATGGACACCGACCCCGACTACGGCTGCCCGACGACATTTCCGCAAGGGCTGCAGGGGCTCGCGGTGCGCCCGCTGCGCGGTGGCCTGTCCAACAGCGGCGCCTGGGGCATGGCGATGGGCTTCTGGCTGGAAATCCTCATTCCGGTGCGCGCGACGCAGGTGCAGGTGGGCAACCAGTCGATCGCCTGGCGGGTCAATCCGGATGTCGCCGTGGTCGGCTATCCGCAGGTTCCCGTGTTCGCCAACGGTGACGTGATCTTCCGCGACCAGATGGAGAACAACCTGCTCAACCTCGACCTGTGCACGCTCAGCCCGCCGCCGCAGGGCTGCTGAGCCGGTCTGCGCTCGCGCTGCACGGAGCGCGGGTTTGGTCGCCCACGTTGCAAAGGCCGCGGGCGCGCGCGAAGCTGCGCGCCCGTTGTCCTGCTGGCCCGCCATGCCGCCACGTCTCGTCCTCATCGACGGTTCCTCGTACCTGTACCGCGCGTTCCATGCGCTGCCGCCGCTGACCAATGCCGCCGGCGAGCCGACCGGCGCGCTGTTCGGCGTGGTCAACATGCTGCGCACAATCCTCAAGCAGCGGCCCGACTACCTCGCTTTCGTTGCCGATGCACCCGGGCGCACGTTTCGTGACGATCTCTACGCCGAGTACAAGGCGAACCGTCAGGCGATGCCCGACGACCTCGTCGCCCAGGTCGAGCCGATGCTCGCGATCGTCGCCGCGCTCGGCTTTCCGATCCTGCGTGTCGACGGCGTGGAGGCCGACGACGTGATCGGCACGCTCGCGCGGCGCGCGCGTGCGGACGGCATCGACGTCACGATCTCGACCGGCGACAAGGATTTCGCGCAACTGGTCGTGCCCGGCATCGAGCTGGTCAACACGATGACGAATACCACCCTCGATACGGCGGCGGTGATCGAGAGGTTCGGGGTGCGCCCCGACCAGATCGTCGATTACCTCGCGTTGATGGGCGACAGCGTCGACAACATCCCCGGCGTCGAGAAGTGCGGGCCGAAGACCGCGGCGAAATGGCTGGCCGAATACGGCAACCTCGACGCGGTGATTGCGAATGCGGACAAGGTCGGCGGCAAGATCGGCGAGAACCTGCGCAAGGCGTTGCCGCAGCTGCCGCTGTCGCGCGAACTCGCGACGATCCGCACCGACGTGCCGCTCGCCGAAGGCCCGCGCGACCTGCACCTGCGCGAGCGCGACGCCGAGACGTTGCGCGAGCTCTATCGCCGCTACGAGTTCAATGCGGCCCTGAAGGAACTCGACGCCGGCAGCGAGCCGGCCGCGCGCGCCGCGCCGGACCTGCCCGCGGCCGAGCTGCCGCAACGGCGCGAATTCGGCGTGCGCGGAATCTCGCCGGCGCCGGCACCAAGCGCCGATCCGGAACTGGCCGGTCCGGGCCGCTACGAACTCGTGACGAGCGAGGCGCAGCTTGATGCGTGGCTCGTCCGGCTCGCCGCAGCGCAGCTGATCGCGTTCGACAGCGAGACCGATTCGCTCGATCCGATGCAGGCGCGCGTGGTCGGCCTGTCGCTCGCGGTGTCGCCGCGTGAAGGTGCCTACATCCCGCTCGCGCACGATTACCCGGGTGCGCCCGCGCAACTCGACGCCGCGCTCGTGCTCGCGCGCCTCAAGCCGCTGCTCGAGGATCCCGCGCGGCCGAAGCTCGGCCAGCATGCGAAGTACGACATCAACGTGCTGTCGACGCACGGCATCGTCGTGCAAGGCATCGCGCACGACACCATGCTGGAGTCGTACGTGCTCAATTCCACCGCATCGCGCCACGACATGGACACGCTCGCGAGGCGCCACCTCGGTTACGACACCGTGACGTACGAGCAGGTGGCCGGACGCGGCGCGAAGCAGATCGCGTTCTCGCA
>JGI24770J26754_10003521_pt1 | contig 10456 bp, 10 predicted proteins | sample LakOneMetagenome_FD_26754 | JGI IMG/M metagenome (IMG submission 26754) | reverse complement strand
GAAGAACAAGCCGCAGAAAGACAGCCGGACGTTCCACCGTACGCTCGCCGCCGCCTCCGGCGCCGCCGGCGGCGCCTTCGGGCTCGCGAGCCTGCCAATCGAACTGCCGATTTCCACGACGGTGATGCTGCGCTCGATCGCCGACATTGCGCGTGCGGAGGGCGAAGACCTGAGCCAGCCCGAATCTGCGCTCGCCTGCCTCCAGGTTTTCGCGCTTGGCGGCCACGGCGCTGGCGTCGACCTGACGGACGGCGGCTATTTCGCGATGCGCGGCCTGCTCGCCAAGTCCGTTTCGGAAGCCGCCGCCTATGTCGCGCAGAAGAGCGTCGTCGATGAAGCCGCGCCCGTGCTGGTGCGCCTGCTCGGCCAGATCGCCGGACGGTTCGGCGTCGTCGTTTCGCAGAAACTCGCCGCGCAGGCCGTGCCGATCATCGGCGCCGTCGGCGGCGCGGCGGTCAATGTCGCCTTCACCGATCATTTCCAGTCGCTCGCCAAGGGGCATTTCACCGTGCGTCGGCTGGAGCGGCTGTATCCGCCGGAGATGGTGCGGTCCGAATATGAGCGGATCGCGATCGCGAGCGGCCTGACGCCGAAGCGCCAGAACCAGGGCGCAGGCGCTTCCGCACAGGTCTGATGCATCACACGAATGGCCGCGGTTGCGTCTCGCGTTTCTCGTAACTCGCGAGGCGCGCAAGTTCGGCTGAATTGCGCACGATAATTTCGCTGCGACGCCATTCGATCGCGCCAGTGGCCACGAGCCGGCGCAGCGTCTTGTTGGTGTGCACGATCGACAGGCCCATGGCGTCGCCGAGATCCTGCTGCGTAACGGGCGCAACCAGCGTGTCGTTCTTGACGAGCCCAAGCTTCCGGCAGCGCTCCATCACGTGCATGATGATGTAGGCGAGGCGTTCGAGCGCATTGCGTTGTCCGACATAGGTCAGATGTTCGGCGAGGATCGATTCCTCGCGCGATGCGATCCAGGTGAGATCGAAAGCCAGACCGCTGTGCTTCTGGTAGAGTTCCCACAAGCGCTGCCGTGAGAAGACGCAGAGTCGCACCGGCGTCAGCGCCTGCACCGAATGCAGCATCTTGCCGAACAGCGCGCCCTGCAGACCGATGAGATCGCCAGGCAGCGAGAAATTCAGCACCTGCCTGCGGCCACTCTCCAGCATGCGATACCGCAGCGCCCAACCTTCAAGCAGCGTATAGACATGCGGGCTGTCGCTGCCTTCGAGAAAGATCGAGCTGCCGGCTTCGACGATCAATTCGCCCATCTTGAATTGCTGGACGAATTCCAGCTCTTCCGCCGTGAACGGCCGGAACGCCGGCAGCGCGCGCAATGGGCACGCCTTGCACGGGATGACCTGTCCGGTGGGCGCGCCTTTTGCCTGAACTGCCTTCGCCACGCGACATCCTTCATGCGCCGCCCGAACGAGCCGACGCGCTTGCGCACAATGTGGCGCGCGCCTAGCAAATGCTACCGATGCGTGAAACGCAAGGTGTTGGCGGACATGTCAAATGACGTATGCGCTATAGCTTGACCCTGCTAGCGTAAGCGACGCGCGCATGCGCGGGTTGTTTGCAGCGTGTCTCACACGCACAGCCCCAGGACTTCATGTCGACCCCCGAGGATATCCTCGCCCGCCTTGCTATGCCGAAGCGTCTTGAGGCTCTCAGGCAATCCGGCCTCATGGATTCGGCGCAGGAAGAGGATTTCAATCGCGTGACGCGTCTCGTGCAGGCGCAGATCGCGTGCGAGGTCTGTCTCGTCACGCTCGTCGACGACAACAGGCAATTCTTCAAGGCGGCGATCGGCCTGCCTGAGCCCGTGCGCAGCGAGCGGCAGACGCCGCTTTCGCATTCGCTGTGCCAGTATGTGGTCGCCAACGAAACACCGCTGGTTGTTGAAGATGCGCGCAGCGACCCGCGCGTCGCCGACAATCTGGCGGTGAAGGATTTGAATGTCGTCGCCTATCTCGGCATGCCGATTCACGGGCCGGATGGCGACGTTTTGGGATCGCTGTGCGTGATCGACCGACGGCCGCGCGCCTGGACAGAGAATGAACAGGCCAGGTTGCGCGATTTTTCGCATCTGCTGGAAAATGTCATCAACGCGCGCGCCTATGCGCGCGATGCGCTGCGCGCCGCCAATTCGAACGCCGTGCTTGCGCGCGAGTACAATCATCGAATCAAGAATTCCTTTGCCGTCTCGGCAGGGCTCGTGCGCGCGGCCGGCCGCAATGCGNAGACCGTCGAGGAACTCGTGCGCGATTGCACGAACAGATTCGCATCGCTCGGCCGCGCGCAGGATCTCATCATGGGCGAGCGCGAGCGCACGGACTTGCGGCATGTCGTCGAGGCCGTGCTGACACCTTTCAGCTTTGGCGTGAACTGCCACGCCTCGGGACCGGATATCGAGCTGACGGCCGCTCAGATCACGCCGCTCGCGCTGCTGCTGCACGAACTGGCGACCAATTCGGTGAAATACGGCGCGCTCCGCGATGGCTGCGACGTGGAAGTGCGTTGGGAGGACGCTGCGCCCGAGGTAAAGCTGATCTGGCGCGAGATGACGAGCCTGTCCGAAGGCCAGAGCCTCGAAGGCGGATTTGGAACAAGGGTTCTCGAGGTCGCGGCGCGCCAGCTTGGCGGGCGGATGACGCGCACCCACGAGCGTGGACTGATGACCGTGGCGACGGTGTTTCCGCTGGGCAATGCGCGCGGAGACGAAACGCAGCCGCCCATGTGAGCGGGCTGCTCGGACTGACGGGATCCGTCGCGCTTACGCTGTTACGTCATTTGCTGGCGCTGGATTGGAGGCCTCGCCCGGAATCGAACCGGGATGCAAGGATTTGCAGTCCTCTGCGTAACCATTCCGCCACGAGGCCTCGTTGCGCCGCTATAGCGCAGGGCGCGCGTGATCCGCAAGCGCGCGAACGGATTTCACGCAAACGAGATTAGCGCTTTGCAATCCGGTTGGGCTTTGCTATACGCCCGCCACCACTGAATGTTCCCCGATAGCTCAGCTGGTAGAGCAAGCGACTGTTAATCGCTTTGTCGCAGGTTCGAGCCCTGCTCGGGGAGCCAGTTTCCTTTATTTGCCAAACTCTTAGCGCCCTTCAGGGCGCAGCCGCTATTCAGGCTCGACGAACAGCGTCCCGGCAATGCTGTAGCGCGACTTCGGCGTTGCCGACGGCGCACTGACGTTGATCGCGATCCTGATGCCCTTGCCCTGATAATTGTATTCGAACTTGGTCGAAGTGACGTGCGCGTCGTGCGACGGCTCGCCATCGCAATCAACCCTCGCGTCGATCTCCGCGACCCTGCCCTTCGCCACCGTTATTGTCGAACCGCTGAACGCCAGCGGTCCCGAGGCGACAGCAAGATCGAAAGCGAAGGGATACTCCAAGAGTGTCACTTTGCCATTCATGCGTCGCCCTCCCCTGACGCAGCTAGCGTCTGCCCTTAGCCAGACAGCGTCAACGCGCGCCTTGCTTTCGACATGTTAAGATATATCTTAATGCTATCTCGATAGCTTGAAAGGCATACCATGAGACATCACCACCAATCCGAGCGCGGGTGCGGCCCACGCGGACTTTTCTTCATGCCGCGCGGTTTTGGCCGCCACGCCTTCGCGCGCGCCATTGCCGGCGAGGCATTCGGCGAACGCGAGGGCGGGCGCCGGCGCATGTTCGATTCCGGCGAGTTGCGGCTCGTCCTCCTGAAGCTGATCTCCGACCAGCCGCGCCACGGCTACGACCTGATCCGCGCGATCGAGGAGATGACGGGCGGCGCCTATGCGCCGAGCCCTGGGGTCGTCTATCCGACGCTGACCATGCTCGAGGACATGGGCCATATCGACGAGCAGAAGTCCGAGGGCGCGCGCAAGGCATTTGCGATAACAACAGAGGGCGCGGCGCATCTGGCCGCCAACAAGGCCGAGGTCGATGCGGTTCTCGCGCGCCTCGCGGCGCTCGCCGCCGCGCGTGAAAAGGTGGACGGGGTAACCGTGCGCCGCGCCATGCTCAATCTGCGCATGGCCATTCGCGGCCGGCTCATGCAGGACGGCGCGGACAAGACGACGATGCGCGATGTAACTGCAATCCTCGACGAAGCCGCGCGAAAAATCGAGGGGCTGTGATGAACGTCAGCATCGCCCATGTGCCGACTGCCAGCGGCAGCCGCTATCTCCAGCAGCTCTGCAAGCACTGGAGCCACAATCTGAAGGTCGAGTTTTCGCCCGAGGCGGGCACGGTCGTCTTTCCACGCGATTCGCGCGGCGCCGACTGGCCGGACGACGGCAAGCTTTCGATGAATGCGCATCTCGCCTATCTCGAATGCCGGATCGACGCCTCCTCGCCCGCGCATCTGGAGGCGCTGAAGGGCGTGGTCGCGCGCCATCTCGACCGCTTCGCCTTTCGCGAGGCGCCGCTCGCTTTCGACTGGCGCGACCAGTGACCTGAACGTAAGGCGCGGGCGTATAAGGGGGCGATGACCTCGCCCTCCCTCGCCCTCGTCTGGTTTCGCGAAGATCTGCGGCTTGCCGACAATCCCGCGCTGCACGCAGCGATCGAGAGCGGCAAGCCCGTGCTGTGCTGCTACATATTCGACGACGCGTCGCCCGGCCTGCGCAGGATGGGCGGCGCGTCGCGTTGGTGGCTGCATCATTCTCTCGATGCGCTGGACGCCGACCTGCGAAAGATCGGCGGGCGGCTCGATCTGTTTCGCGGGCCCGCGCAGCGGGTTCTCGAAAACCTCGCGACAAAGACCGGCGCGTCCCCGCTCTACTGGAACCGGCGGTACGACAAGGCCGGAATCGCGATCGACACGGCGATCAAGACGGGGCTGGGCGGCGGCATAAATGTCGAGAGTTTCAACGGAAAGCTGATCGCCGAGCCCTGGACCATCAAAAACAAGAGCGGGCATCCGTTCCGCGTGTTCTCGCCGTTCTGGCGCACGGTGCTGGCCGGCCCGGAACCCGATGCGCCATTGCCGCGTCCGCGCACGATCAAGGCCGCGCCCGAGCCGAAAGGCGCAATTGCGCTAGATGCGCTTGAGCTATTGCCGAAGAAGCCGGATTGGGCGGGCGGCTTGCGGGACGCCTGGGTTCCCGGCGAAAAGGCGGCGGCTCGGCGCCTGACCGAATTTCTCGATACATCCGTGCGAGACTATGCCGACCGGCGCGATATTCCCGGCGTCGTCGGCACGTCGATGCTCTCGCCCCATCTCGCCTTCGGCGAAATCTCGCCGCGCCAGATATGGGCCGCGACGCGCCATGCGGCAGCCGCCGATCCACGCGCGCGGCGCGGCTGCGACAAGTTTCTGTCGGAGGTTGGCTGGCGCGAATTTTCCTATCATCTGCTGTTCCACAATCCCGATCTCGCGACGAAGAATTTCGACGCGCGTTTCGACCGTTTCGAATGGGATCGTCCAGACGAGAAAATTCTCGATGCCTGGCAGAAGGGGCGGACCGGCTATCCGATCGTCGATGCCGGCATGCGCGAACTCTGGGCGACGGGCTACATGCACAATCGCGTGCGCATGGTTGTCGCGTCCTTCCTGGTCAAGCATCTGCTGATCGACTGGCGCACGGGCGAAGACTGGTTCTGGGATACGCTGTGCGACGCCGATCCCGCCAATAATGCGGCGAGCTGGCAATGGGTGGCCGGTTGCGGCGCGGACGCGGCGCCCTATTTCCGGGTGTTCAATCCAGTGTTGCAGGGCGAAAAATTCGATGACGACGGCGCCTATGTGCGGCGCTGGTGTCCCGAACTCGCTGATTTGCCAGCCCGCTTCCTGCACAAGCCGTGGGAGGCGCCAAAACCGCCGCGAAACTATCCTGCGCCGATCGTCGATCACGCCGGGGCGCGCGAGCGCGCCCTGGCGGCGTTCCAGCTCCTCAAGGATTGATCCCGAGGCGCCCTTGCGTCGTATCAGGAGGGAATGCAGACTGACGCCTCTGGTTGCGCTCGCACGCCAGCGAACGCACGGATCGAGGTCTCCCGGGCATTCCTGGAGCGTTCCATGACCTTTGCGCCTGTTCGTCAATCCGCTCCAGATACGCGCATCGAAACCGCGGACTATCCCTACGCCGTGCGCAAGGTGCTGGAATTTTCTGCGCTCGTAGAAAATGGCCGGTTCGAAATCGCCATGCCGGACGGCCGCACGTTCTCGTTCGGCGGCAAGGCCGCGGGCCCGCAGGCGCGCATGAACATCCATGACTACGCGTTTGCCCGCGCCTTTGCGCACGGCGACATCGGCGTCGCCGAATCCTACATGCGCGGCGAATGGTCGACGCCCGACCTCACCGCCTTTCTCGAACTGTTCTGCGTCAACCAGCACGCGATCGAGCGGCTGCTCGCCGGCAAGCCTTTCGTGCGGCTCGCGCAGATGGCCTACCACTGGCTGCATCGCAATACGCGCGCTGGTTCACGCCGCAACATTCATGCGCATTACGATCTCGGCAATACGTTCTACGCCAAATGGCTCGACCCGAGCATGACCTATTCCTCGGCGCTCGATCTCGCGCCGGGCGGAAATCTGGAGCAGGCGCAGGAACGCAAATACCGTGCGCTTGCGGATGCGCTGGATGCGCGCGCGGGCCAGCATATTCTCGAGATCGGCTGCGGCTGGGGCGGCTTTGCCGAGCATGTCGCGCGTGAGCGCGATTGCCGCGTGACGGCTCTGACGATCAGCAAGGAGCAATTCGACTTCGCGCGCGAGCGGGTCCGCAAGGCGGGCCTTGGCGACAAGGTCGAGGTACGGATGCAGGACTACCGCGACGAACGCGGCGTCTATGACGGCGTCGCCTCGATCGAAATGTTCGAGGCGGTCGGCGAGGCCTATTGGCCGACCTATTTCACGCAGCTGCGCGATCGTCTGAAAGGCGGCGGCCGCGCGGCATTGCAGATCATCACGATCGACGAGCAGATTTTCCCGCGCTATCGGCGCGAACTCGATTTCATCCGCCGCTACATCTTTCCCGGCGGCATGCTGCCGACGCGCACAGGGCTCGAAAAGCTCGGCGCGGCCCACGATCTTTCGCTTGTCGCGCAACGGGCCTTCGGGCGCGACTATGCGCTGACGCTCGCGCAATGGCGAGACCGTTTCCGCGCTGCGTGGCCGGAGATTGTGCACGAGGGGTTCGACGAGCGCTTCCGCCGCCTGTGGGAATATTACCTGTCTTATTGCGAAGCGGGTTTTCGTTCAGGAGCGATTGACGTGCGCCACCTCGTTTTCGCGCGTCGATAATTTTTCTGTTTACCAAGCGACGTCACGTTTACCCACAGGCCGCGCTGACGCTTCTCGCAAATCAACGTCTTGCGCTGTCTCGCGCGGCTTGTAGCCCGCGGCGATAAACAGGTCGCTCTCTTAAATTTTAAACATTCGTTAAACGCCCCCTTCAGTTGGCTGCGTGAATATATCGTTCACCAACGCAGGCGAAATCGCAGCCATGTTCACGCTATTCCATCAACCTCTCCGGCCAAAGCGGTCCGTCTCGCGACTCGCAGGCTTTGCGCGCGACGTCCGCGGCACGATCTCCGCGGCATTCGCATTGACCGGGCTCGTCGCAACGCTGCTCGTCGGCGCCTCGATCGACTACAGCCGCAACGTCAGCGTGCAGCAGAAGCTGCAAGCCGCGGTCGATGCGGCCATGCTCGCCGCGCTGCAGGCCTCGGCCGCCAACCGCACAACAGTCGCGACGCAAGTGCTCAACGCGAGCCTCGGCAATACCGGCATCGTCGCGTCGTGGACATCAGGCCCCACGGTCAACGGGGACGGTTCTCTTTCCGGCACGGCTCAGGGAACGGTGCCGACCTACTTCATGAAAATCGCGCAGATCAACAACATGACCACCACGGCCAGCGCGACCGTCGAACTGCCGGCTGCCTCGGTCGCGTCCAATGTCACCTTCTCGCTGACCGGCGCTTACGGCTGGTGGTGGAAGCAGGTGGATCTCTATGTGCATGTCGCCGGAGCCGCCAGTGACACGCTGCTGGCGAGCTACGTCTACCAACCCTACAACCTCTCGGCATCGAGCGGGCGCGGCACAGGCACGACCTCTGCGTCCTTCCTCACATCGGGCGCGATGGTCACGGGCCCTGTCGCGACAGGCGTGAACCTCGGTTCGAACTACGATAACGCCTATCTGAAGATGACCGTCTACACCGATGGCTGCGGCCCCGGCATGGCCGGCTACACGACCAGCGTCAGCGGTTCGACGATCCAGAATTGCGTCGCTTCCGGCACCAAGGTTCAGACCGGCACAAACTATTACGGCCAGCCGACCTATACGACTTACACCAAGTCCGCGACAGCGACGGCCTACAGCACGAATAGCGCGACAACGGCGCAATATCTGTTCGTCAACGGCGTGCAGCTCGCCGCCAATGCCGTGCCGACGATCTTCACCCTGCTGCCCTGCGACCAGACATCGACACATGCCTGGGAAGACGGCGGCGGGTGGGCGCAACAGGACATTTTCTTCAGCGTGGCGACAACCTGCGCGGCCAATTCGAACTACAAGTCGACGGCCCGCGTGAAATCCTGACAGCCGGGGCGGTCTCACCCGCGCTGGCTGCCCTCCCGGCGCAATGGTCCCTCTATTCCGGTGCGGTTCCCAAAGCAGTGCGCGGCGCCTAAAGTGCGCGCCAAAATCGCTTCGGGAGGACAGCGCCCTTATGCACACCGCCGCCAATGTCATCGACGCCATCGGGCATACGCCGCTCATTGAATTGCAGGCGGCCTCCAAGGCGACGGGCTGCCGCATCCTCGGCAAGGCCGAGTTCATGAATCCCGGCGGCTCGGTGAAGGATCGCGCGGCGCTCGCCATCGTGCGCGACGCCGAGGCTAAGGGCCTGCTGAAACCCGGCGGCGTGATCGTTGAAGGCACGGCCGGCAATACCGGCATCGGGCTCGCGCTTGTCGCGAATGCGCTCGGCTATCGCACGGTCATCGTCATCCCGGAAACGCAAAGCCAGGAGAAGAAGGACATGCTGCGCCTGCAAGGCGCGGAGCTGATCGAAGTGCCTGCCGTTCCCTATTCAAATCCCGACAATTACGTGAAGCTGTCGGGCCGGCTGGCGGAAGAAATGGCGCGCACGAGCCCGACCGGCGCGATCTGGGCGAACCAGTTCGACAATGTCGCCAATCGCGAGGGCCACCGGCTGACGACGGGGCCGGAAATCTTCGAGGAAACGGACGGCAGGGTCGACGGCTTCGTCTGTGCGGTTGGCTCCGGCGGCACGCTCGGCGGCGTTTCACTCGCGCTGAAGGAACGCAATCCGAAGATCAGAATCGGGCTCGCCGATCCCATGGGGGCGGCGCTCTATTCCTATTACACGACCGGCGAGCTCAAGTCGGAGGGATCGTCGATCACCGAAGGCATCGGCCAGGGGCGCATCACCGAAAATCTGAAGGGCGTGGAAATCGATGTCGCCTATCAGATTCAGGACGACGAGGCGCTGCGGATCGTGTTCGATCTGGCTGAAAATGAGGGCCTGCTGCTCGGCGGCTCCTCGGGCGTGAATATCGCTGGCGCCATTCGTCTGGCGAGGGACCTTGGGCCGGGGCACACGATCGTCACGGTGCTCTGCGATTCCGGCGGCCGCTATGCGGCCAAGATGTTCAACCCGGAATTCCTCCGGTCGAAAGACCTGCCGGTTCCCGGCTGGATGGAGCGGCGATCGACGATCGTTCCGCCCTACGCGTCGCGCTGAGCGCGTCGCGGGATCAGTGAACGATCAGCCAGGCAGTCGCCATCAGGACCGAGAGAACCGAGAGCATCGGGACGGCGAGGCCGCTGGTCTGGGTGGTGGAATTCATGTCTTCGTCTCCCCTTGCGTCGAACGCCATGTCCAACGCTGAGGAAAATGCACCGTTCCAGTACAGGCCGCGGTGCCGTCGCGCACGCCGCTGTCAACGCCCCGTTAACCTTGCGGGCGCGGTCGCGAAAAGGCTAAATCAACCATGAGGAAACCAGACAGGGACAAGGCCATGGCGGGCGAAGCCGCGCACAAGCATTTCGTGACGACCGAATGGCTCGCCGATCATCTGAGCGCGCCCGATCTCTTCGTGATCGACGCCAGCTGGCATCTGCCGACCGCCAATCGCGACGCCAAGGCCGAATATCTGGCCGGGCACATTCCCGGCGCCGTCCATTTCGATATCGACGCGATCTCGAACAAGAAATCGCCCCTGCCGCACATGCTGCCGGACCCCATCGCCTTTTCGAGCGAAATGCGGGCTCTTGGGCTCGGCGATGGCATGCGCGTCGTCGTCTACGACAGCTACGGCCTGTTCTCGGCGCCGCGCGTCTGGTGGACGCTGCGGACATTCGGCGTCACCGACGTGACGGTGCTCGAAGGCGGCCTGCCCGCGTGGAAGGCCGTCGGCCTGCCGCTCGAGGATGGCCCGGTGCGCAAGCAGCCGCGCCATTTCACGGCCCGGCTCGACCATG
>JGI24770J26754_10003520_pt1 | contig 10456 bp, 1 predicted proteins | sample LakOneMetagenome_FD_26754 | JGI IMG/M metagenome (IMG submission 26754) | reverse complement strand
CATCATTTCCCGAAGTAAAAGGAGTGCTTTCTCAAACAGGCCGGAGCAATGACGGCACTGATCCATCCGGCTTCTATTATATACAATGCCAGGTTAACCTGAAGCCGGAAAAAGAATGGCAGCGGCATATTTCCAAAGACCAGCTGATCGATGAAATGGATGCAAAACTTAAACAGTATCCGGGTGTGGTTTACAATTATTCGCAGCCGATAATAGATAATGTTGCAGAAGCTGTTGCCGGTATCAATGCGGATCTTGCCGTAAAAGTATTTGGCAATGATCTTAATAAACTGGATAACCTTGCCGATAGTATTTATAATATCCTTGGAACCGTAAACGGTATCAAAGACCTTGGGGTCATGCGCAACATCGGGCAGCCCGAGTTCAGTATCATTTTCGATGAGCCCAGGATGGCCATGTATGGTGTTACAACTGCCGATGCAAATTCAGTGATCGAAATGGCGATCGGTGGAAAATCCGCTTCTACATTTTACCAGCAGGAACGCAAATTTGATATTCGTATCCGCTACCCGGAGCAATACCGCAACGATGAGCATTCCATTAGCGAATTACTCGTACCTACCATGCATGGTTCCAAGATCCCCTTAAAGGAAATTGCAGAAATAAAAACCGTTACGGGCCCTGCATTTATCTACCGGGATAAGAATACAAGATTCATTGCCATCAAATTCTCCATACGGGAAAGGGATATGGGAAGTACGATCGCTGAAGCGCAGGAAAAAGTTAACAGGCAGGTAAAACTTCCCAAAGGATACAACATTGAATGGGCCGGTGAATTTGAGAACCAGGTAAGGGCACAGGCAAAGCTTTCACAGGTTGTGCCCATTGTATTGGTCATGATATTCATTTTACTTTTTATCAGCTTTGGCAATGGGGTTGATGCAGGCCTTGTGTTGCTGAATGTTCCCTTCGCTATCATGGGCGGCATACTTTCCCTGCATATTACACACACGGTGTTTAGCATCTCAGCGGGGATAGGCTTTATCGCATTGTTTGGCATCTGTATACAAAATGGAGTGATCCTGATCTCCGAATTCAAACAAAACCTTCACCGCAAGATACCCTTGGCGCAAGCGGTGAAGAACGGGGTACGGTCAAGGATAAGGCCGGTGATTATGACGGCTTTGATGGCAGCCATCGGCCTGATGCCCGCTGCACTATCTACAGGCATAGGAAGTGAAACGCAAAAACCGCTTGCAATTGTTGTTATCGGTGGATTGGTCAGTTCAACCATACTTACCCTGCTGCTGTTCCCGCTTATCGTGGAGATCTTTTACCGGCGCTCACACAACAGGAAAAATACAGCGGAGCATGTCTCTTTAATTTGATCAATAACTGGCAGCCCCGATAGCTGCCAGTTTAATAAACACTTACTCAAAAGAAATAAAAATGATAAAAGCAATGTATGTTTCCTTATTTTTTTCCCTGCTTTGCCTGCAACTGCCTGCGCAAAATAATAATAAACCAGCAGGCATATTTATGACTGCCGCGGATTTTACAGATCGGAAATTGTCTTTTAAAGCCATTTGCGGCAACAAACAAAATAATATAAGGCTAAACGGGTTATTTAATAAAAGCTATATAACCATCTTTCAAAACAGCGGCCATGTAAGGGTTTCAAAAAAAAGTATTTATGGATATACAACCTGTAATGGGAATATATACCGTTTCCTGGATAAGAAACCATTATTGCTTTTAAATGAAAATGATGATATCCAGATCTATAAATGGATATTGCCCCAAAGGCCGCCTTATGGCAGCACGAATGCTACAAATTATTATTTCAGCAAAGGAAAAGAAGGGGATATCCAAAAACTGACCTTTAAGAATTTAAAGAATGCTTTTGTGGAAAATCCTGCATTCATCCAACTGGTCGAAAAATATTTTAAATTCAATACAGACCTGGCGGAATATGATGAATCAAACAGATCTTACAGGCTAACGATGCTTTTTAAACAAACCCGGAAGTAGGAACAGCAAACAGGATCCTACCGTTTAGCGGTTAGCTGATTATACTCATTTCAACAATAATTAATTAAAAATCTTTCCGGTTGCCATTTCATAACTAAAAGGAGCGGTTTTTGTATAATTCCGTATATACATCAATGCATTAGAAATATTTCAGGAAATTAAATCCGCAAAATCAAATGAAAGTATTCAGCAGGGGAAATAAGCAGAACGATTTTTTTGAATTACTGCCCCAGGCCATGGCCAAGCTGAAAAAGAATATCATTGAACCCTTTTTCGGGGAAAGCGGGAATGCCCGGTACAACGATGAGCGGGCTCCGCTCAGATCAGAGATCTTTACAAGGGAAAAATTGCAGCAACATGCGGCAACACTGGCCAAAAGGCATATTCTCATAGTGCAGCAAACACCTGAGCAATTGCTCAAACGCCTGGCGGAGAACGAACATATACTCCTGGAAGTTCATGCACTGCTTACAAAAACTTTAAAGGGCGAGAACCGCATCTCTCCTGCCGGCGAATGGCTGCTGGATAATTTTTACCTGATCGAAGAGCAGATATACACAGGCAAAAAACATTTACCCAAGGGATATAGTAAAACCTTACCCCAATTATTGAAGGGCGAATCTGCTGGTTTGCCCCGTGTTTATGATATGGCTGTGGAAATTATTTCTCACAGTGACGGCCATGTCGACATTTTCAGCCTCACCGATTTTATCAATGCCTATCAAACGGTTAATTTTTTAAAGCTTGGGGAACTTTGGGCCATACCGATCATGCTAAGGCTCGCATTACTGGAAAATCTAAGGCGCTTGTCCATCCAGATAGCCGAAGAGATAAACAACATTGCATTGGCTACCCGCTGGGCAGATGAAATGATCGAAGTGGCTGAAAAGGATCCTAAGAACCTGGTGCTCGTGATCGCCGACATGGCAAGGTCGAACCCACCCATGGAAAGTACTTTCGTTGCCGAACTCACCCGCAGGCTGCAGGAAAGAGGAAGCATCCTTTCTTTGCCGCTCAACTGGATCGAACAGCAACTGCAGGAAATGGGCTTTACCAGCCGTGAATTGATACAGCAGGAAAACCAGGCGCAGGCAGCCACGCAGGTTTCGATCAGCAACAGCATCAGCAGCCTTCGCTTTATAAACACAACCAACTGGCGGGATTTTGTTGAAAGCGTAAGTGTTGTTGAGGCTACACTTCGCCGTGATATCGACGGCGTTTACCAAAAAATGGATTTCTTTACCCGTGACCAGTACCGGCATGCCATTGAAAAGATCGCACGCTGCAGCAGTAAGTCGGAAAAAGAAGTGGCAGACATGGTCATTGAAACTGCAAAAGAAAATTATGCGCAAACAAAAGATCCCCGTTGTGCCCATGTTGGCTATTACCTGATGGGCAAAGGTTTTCATGCAACTTCAAAAGCTGCAGGGTCAAAACTCAGCCGCATCGAAAAATGCGGCGACCTTGTCAAAAGATTTCCCCTGCCGGTTTACCTCGGGGGCATATTACTGATAAGCCTTTTAATAAGCTGGATACTGATCAGTGAAGCATCCAAAGAAGCCATCACGCAACCGCTTTTTATTACCGTATGCGTATTATCATTCCTGGCAACCACTCATATTGCAGTATCCATTGTGAACTGGCTTAGCACCATTCTGAATAAGCCGGTGCTACTACCCAGGATGGATTATTCAAAAGGTATACCCGCCGAATCCAAAACAATGGTTGTTATACCAACATTGGTATCAAGTATCGCATCCATTGATCGTCTCATTGAAGGACTTGAAGTGCGTTTCCTGGCTAACAGGGATGTAAACCTGTATTTCGCATTGCTTACCGATTTTAAAGATTCTAAAACAGAACAACAGCCCGGCGATAAAGCACTCATACAGGCGTTGAGAAATAAGGTCATTGGATTGAATCAAAAATACCAGCGCCAATCCAACGATACTTTTTTTCTTTTTCACAGGCCAAGAAAGTGGAACCCTTATGATAAGATATGGATGGGTCATGAAAGAAAACGCGGAAAGCTTACCGAGCTCAACAGGTTGCTCCGGGGCGAATCAACAGATTGTTTTTCGGAGATCATTGGCGACCGGTCTTTGTTCGCAGGCATAAAATATATTATCACACTGGATACCGATACACAACTTCCCCGCGACACAGCGTGGAAGATGATCGGCTGCATGTCGCACCCGCTCAATCGTCCATTGTACAATGAAAAAAAGAAAAGGATCACACAAGGTTATGGCATTCTCCAGCCAAGGGTATCCAACAGTTTACCTGATACCAACAGTTCTGTATACGAACGGCTGCACGGCAATGACCCCGGTACCGATCCATATACCAAAGCCACTTCTGATGTTTACCAGGATCTTTTCATGGAAGGCTCTTTTATAGGAAAAGGCATTTATGATATTGACGCATTTGAACTGGCCTTGAGGAACAGTTTTCCTGAGAACCGCATCCTCAGCCATGACCTCCTGGAAGGCTGTTATGCAAGGTCGGGTTTGATCACCGATGTGCAGTTGTATGAAGAATACCCTTTGCAGTATTATACGGATATGAAACGTCGCCACCGCTGGATCCGTGGTGACTGGCAAATAGGTAAATGGGTATTGCCCTTCGTGCCGGATGCCAATAAGAAATTACGCCGCAACCAGCTCTCCTTATTTTCAAGGTGGAAGATATTGGATAACCTCAGGCGCAGCCTCGTGCCGATGGCATTGTTCCTGTTGTTTCTTTTTGGATGGACATTTTCTACGGCTGCATGGTTCTGGACATTGATGATATCACTCATCATCTTACTACCATCGCTGGTTTCTTTTCTCTGGCAACTTTCCAGGAAGCCGCCTGAAGTTGTCTTCCTGCAACAACTCATTTACACAGGCAGGGCTGCATTCAATAATTTCGTTCAGCAAATACTCGACCTTACCTTTCTCCCTTACGAAGTGTATGTAAATACAGATGCCATCCTGCGCACACTGTGGAGGATGTTCATTTCAAAGAAAAAATTGCTGGAGTGGGATCCTTTCAACAGCGTACAACAAGCCAGGCCTACCCTGCTGTCTTCTTATCGCAAAATGTGGTTCCAGCCATTCCAGGCAATCGCAGTATATACCTACCTCACCATTTATGATCCGGGTGCTGTTTTATTTGCATTACCGTTCCTGAGTTTCTGGATGGCGGGACCGATGATCGCTTATGCAGTGAGCAGGCCCATTGCGGTTGTAAGAACTATCATTACTACCAAGCAATCGGTTTACCTGAGGATACTGGCCAGGAAAATATGGGGCTTCTTTGAAAAATTTGTGACCGAAGAAGAGAACTGGCTGCCACCTGATAATTACCAGGAAGCGCCTGTTGAACGGATAGCGCACCGGACATCACCCACTAATATTGGCCTTTCATTATTATCCGGGCTCACGGCGTATGACTTCGGATATATCACCGCTTCGCAACTGGTAGACCGCACCAGCAATACCATCAATACCATGCAGCGCATGGAAAGATACCGCGGGCATTTATACAATTGGTATGATACCGTTTCCCTGGTGCCATTGTTTCCGCGTTATATTTCCACGGTCGACAGCGGCAATATGGCCGGGCACCTGGTCACACTAAAACAGGGATTGTTAGCTATCGCTGAAAAAAAGATCATTGCCAGGAATTTCTTTGAAGGGCTCTGCGATACCATCAATATAATCATCGAATACAATAACGAAAAAGAAGAGTTGATAAAATTCCGGAAAAGCATCGAGGAAAATTATCCTGCTAAAATAAATACACTCATAGAAATAAATCAATACCTCGGGGAACTCGGGTCATCTTTCAACGAACTCTGGCAAACAACCAGGCTCGTAGAAGCAGTTGATGCTGAACTATGGGCAAAAAAATTCAAAGAACAAATAGATGAACAACTGGGGAATATTCATTCACTGGCGCCCTGGATATTGTTTACCGGTATACCGGAAAAATTCAATGACCTCATTCCACAGTTGCCGGCCATTCCAACATTGAAACAGGTTGCACTGATCGAACAACTGCTTTTAAAAAAGATAATCGCTCATTATAAAAAGGGGAACAGCCGGGAAGAAATTGAATGGCTCAAAAGATTCAGCGCTTCCATTTCAGAAGCCGCAAGGCGTGCAAAGGAAATGCTGCTGATCATCGAACAGCTGGCAGTGAAATGCCTCGACCTTGCCAATATGGATCTTGATTTCCTGTATGACCGTTCGCAAAATCTTTTATCCATTGGTTACAATGTGGAAGAGCATAGAAGGGATAGCAGTTATTACGACCTGCTGGCTTCGGAAGCAAGGCTTGCAACATTTATCGGTATTGCACAGGGCAAACTACCACAGGAAAGCTGGTTTGCATTGGGCAGGCAACTTACCAACCTGGGTACAACACCGGTATTGCTCTCCTGGAGCGGCTCCATGTTCGAATACCTGATGCCCTTGCTGGTGATGCCCACTTATGAAAATACATTGCTGGAACAAACCTATAAATCAGTTATTCAAAAACAAATTGATTATGCCAGGAAAAGAAATATTCCCTGGGGCATATCCGAATCAGGATATAATATGGTTGATGCCAATTTAAATTACCAGTACAAGGCATTTGGCGTGCCCGGTTTGGGATTCAAACGTGGCCTGGGTGAAGACATGGTGATCGCACCTTATGCTACTGTTATGTCGCTGATGGTTGCACCGAATGAATCCTATGAAAATCTACAGGTATTAAAACAGGAAGGCTTTGAAGGCAGGTATGGTTTTTACGAAGCAGTGGATTATACAGCATCACGCCTGCAGCGCAAGCAAAAGAAAATGGTCATACAATCATTCATGGCGCATCACCAGGGAATGTCGTTGCTTTCTATTTCCTATTTGGTATTGAACAGGCCCATGCAGCAACGCTTCGAATCGGAGGTCCATTTAAAATCTGCATTGCTGCTATTGCAGGAACGCATTCCAAGGGTCACTACATTCTATTCACCAACCATACACACCGGGGATGCAAGTGTTGCTNCAGGTTCCGATGCATCCGCCAGGATCATCAATACNCCNCACAGCATCATACCCGAAATTCAATTGCTGTCGAATGGCAGGTATCATGTAATGGTTAGCAATGCAGGCGGCGGGTACAGCCGGTGGAACAATATGGCTGTTACACGCTGGCGGGAAGATACCACCTGCGATAACTGGGGTTCCTTCTGTTATATCCGCGATCTTGAAACAAATATGTTCTGGTCATCAGCATACCAGCCAAGCCTGCAACAGGGAGAGAATTATGAAGCCGTTTTTTCACAGGGGCGTGCAGAATTCAGGCGCCGCGATTTTTCACTTGAAACACATACCGAGATCGTTGTATCGCCGGAAGATGATATTGAATTGAGAAGGGTACACATCACGAACCGCTCCCGCAAAAAAAGGATCATCGAAATAACAAGTTATGCAGAAGTGGTACTGGCAACGCCTGCGGCCGATGAAGCGCATCCTGCATTCAGTAATTTATTTGTGCAGACAGAAATCCGGGAACAGCGGCATGCCATCCAATGTACCAGGAGGCCACGTTCGGAAAATGAAAAAAATCCATGGATGTTCCACCTCATGAAAGTACATGATGCTGAGATCGTCAACATCACTTACGAAACAGATAGGGAGCAGTTCATTGGCAGGGGCAATACCATTCAAAACCCCGAAGTGATGCGAAGACCCGAGCCATTGAAGAACAACAGCGGCTCGGTGCTTGACCCGATCGTATCCATTCAATACCGCATCGTACTGGAAGGAAATGAATCTGTAACGGTTGATATACTTACCGGCATGGCTGAAACAAAAGAACTCTGCAACGATCTTATAGACAAATACCAGGAGCGCCATCTTTTTAACCGGGTATTGGAACTGGCCTGGACACATAGCCAGGTCATCCTTCACCAGATCAATGCTTCCGAAGCAGATGCACAATTGTATGCAAGGCTTGCGGGCTCTATCATTTTTTCAAATCAATTATTCAGGGCNGATCCTTCNGTGATCATTAAGAACAGGCGNGGNCAATCGGGCCTGTGGAGCTATTCCATATCTGGTGATATCCCGATCGTATTGGTACAGATCGAAGACAGCGCCAACATCGATCTTGTAAAACAAATGATACAGGCTCATGCTTACTGGCGGCTCAAGGGCCTCATCGTTGACCTGGTTATATGGAATGATGACCATGGAGGTTACCGCCAGGTATTGCATAACCAGATACAGGGGCTGGTTACACCCGTGATGGAAAGCGAATTAAGGGACAGGCCCGGTGGTATTTTTATTCGCTCCGCCGAACAGGTTTCCAATGAAGACAGGCTGCTCTTCCAGGCAGTTGCACACATCGTCATCTCTGATAGTTTTGGTACACTGGAAGAACAAATGAACAGGCGCACAAAAATAAAAACATCCATACCTTATTTCAGCCCTACAAAATTTTATCCGTCTGTAGACACCGCTGTTACCCAGAGGAATGATCTCCTGTTCTTCAATGGCATCGGTGGATTTACAGCCGATGGAAAAGAATACGTGATCACTACAACGCCTTCTAATAAAACGCCTGCACCCTGGGTGAATGTTTTGGCGAATAAGGATTTTGGGTGCATCTTGTCTGAAAGCGGCCAATCATATACGTGGGTAGAGAATGCACACGAGATACGCTTAACCCCCTGGAACAACGACCCGGTCACAGACCTGAAAGGAGAAGCCTTTTATTTAAAGGATGAGGAAAGCGGCAGGTTCTGGTCGCCGGCGCCCCTGCCCTGCCGTGGCGATTCTCCCTATATCACCCGCCATGGTTTCGGCTATTCTGTTTTTGAACACAGCGAAGATGGCATTGATTCGGAAATGACCGTATACGTTGATACGGAAGCCCCCGTTAAATATGTCGTGATAAAACTTACAAATCATTCAGGCAGGCAACGGCGCATCTCCGCTACAGGCTATATAGAATGGGTATTGGGCGACCTGCGGGAAAGATACCTGAAGCATACCATAACTGAACTGGATGAACGCAGCGGCGCCATACTTGCCAGTAACAGTTACAGCGCAGAATTTCAAAACAGGATCGCATTTTTAGATGCAGACGGCAGCAATAAAACCATTACCACCGACCGCACAGAATTCCTTGGAAGAAATGGTACCGTAAGCAATCCTGATGGATTGAACAGGGCCAGGCTTTCGGGAAAAACAGGCGCTGCGCTGGATCCATGCGCCGCGATACAGATCGCCCTGGTACTGGAAGAAGAAGAAGAAAAAGAGGTCATCTTCCGGCTTGGTGCAGGAACCAGCCTGGAGCATACCCTAAACATCATTCAGGCATGTGAAGGAACAGATGCTGCCAGGCTTGCTTTGGAAAAGGTTCACCAATACTGGAATAAAACTCTTTCTGCGATCCAGCTAAAAACACCCGACAGCGCATTGAACATACTTGCAAACGGCTGGCTGAATTATCAAACACTGGTAAGCCGTATCTGGGGAAGAAGCGGTTTCTACCAGTCAGGCGGCGCCTTTGGTTTCCGCGACCAGTTGCAGGATACCTTGTCATTGTTGCATAGCCAGCCCGGATTGGTGAGGGCACAGATACTTTTATGTGCATCCCGCCAATTCAAAGAAGGAGATGTGCAGCATTGGTGGCATCCGCCTGCAGGCAGGGGTGTGCGTACCACCTGCTCCGATGATTTCTTATGGCTACCTTTTGTTACGGCAGCTTATATCAATTGCACTGCTGATAAAAATATCCTGGATGAACAGGTTCATTTCCTGGAAGGAAGATCGCTGAATGAAGGAGAAGAATCTTATTATGACCTCCCCATCCGGTCGGATGCAGCTGCAGGATTGTATGAACATTGCGTTAAAGCAATTGAGCATGCATTGAATTTTGGTGTGCACGGTTTGCCATTCATTGGCTCCGGCGACTGGAATGACGGCATGGATAAAGTAGGCACACATGGCAAAGGCGAAAGTGTATGGCTTGCATTTTTCTTATACGATATTTTGATCCGTTTTGCAGGCATCGCCCTATTAAGGAATGATGTTGCTTTTGCAAACAAATGCAAGGAAGAGGCTGAAAAATTAAAAGTAAATATCAGGGAACATGCCTGGGATGGTGAATGGTACCGCCGTGCTTATTTTGATGACGGCCAGCCCCTGGGCTCAAAAGAAAATGAAGAATGTAAGATCGATTCCATTGCGCAAAGTTGGTCTGTGCTGTCGAAAGCTGGTGATAAGGACCGTGTGCTGCAGGCATTGCAATCTGCAGATAAGCACCTGGTGCGTAAAGAAGACGGGTTGATACAATTGTTCAACCCGCCATTTGATAAATCAACCATGAACCCGGGTTATATCAAAGGATATGTACCGGGCGTAAGGGAGAATGGCGGGCAATATACACATGCAGCTATCTGGCTTGTGATGGCCTTTGCTGCTATCGG
>JGI24770J26754_10003519_pt1 | contig 10457 bp, 11 predicted proteins | sample LakOneMetagenome_FD_26754 | JGI IMG/M metagenome (IMG submission 26754) | reverse complement strand
CAATGTGTACGTCGCGCGCACGGAAGAAGAAGCCTATGCCCAGGTAGGGGCGACGCATGCGTCGCCCCCACAGGCGTCGCCCCCACAGGCGTCGCCCCCACGATTGACGCAGGATCCCGATGTGCTGGAGACCTGGTTCTCCTCGGCGATGTTCCCGTTCTCGACGCAGGGCTGGCCGAACGAAGATGCGATGTGCGAACTGGGCTTCGACATCGCGCTGCCGACCTCGGTGCTGGTCACCGGTTTCGACATCATCTTCTTCTGGGTCGCGCGCATGATCATGATGACCGACCAGCTGGTCGGCCGTGTGCCGTTCCGCGACGTCTACATCACCGGCCTCGTGCGCGACGCGCACGGGCAGAAGATGTCGAAGTCGAAGGGCAACGTGCTCGACCCGCTCGACATCATCGACGGCATCAGCGCGGACGCACTGGTCGCCAAGCGCACCAGCGGGCTGATGAAGCCGCAGGACGCGCCGAAGATCGAAAAGGCCACGCGCAAGGAATTCCCCGAAGGCATCAACGCGCATGGCGCCGACGCGCTGCGCTTCACCATGGCCGCGTTGGCCGGCCCCGGCCGCGACATCAAGTTCGACCTGTCGCGCGCCGAGGGCTACAAGAATTTCTGCAACAAGCTGTGGAACGCGACCCGCTTTGCGCTGATGAACGTCGGCGATGCGAACTTCCCCGGCGCTCCGCAACCGAAGACCGACGCCGAGAAATGGATCCTCGCCCAGCTCGACCGCACATCGGCCGAAGCCGCGGAACACTTCGCCAGCTACCGCTTCGACCTGCTTGCGCAGTGCCTGTACGAATTCGCCTGGAACCAGTTCTGCGACTGGTTCGTCGAACTCGCGAAGCCGGCGTTGAATGGCGATGACCCAGCAGCCGCGGATTCCACCCGCCACACCCTGCTCTACGTCCTCGACGCGCTGCTGCGCCTGCTGCATCCGCTGATCCCGTTCGTCACCGAGGAGCTGTGGCAGGCGGTCGCGCCGAAGCTGGGCAAGTCCGGCAGCATCATGGCGCAGCCATATCCGCAAGCCGGCGAAATCGACGCCGCCGCTTATGCGCAAGCCGATGCCGGCATCGAATGGCTGAAGGCGATGATCGGCGCCGTGCGCCGCATCCGCAGCGAACTCGGGGTGTCGCCGGCGAAGCAGGTCTCGCTGCTCGTGCGCGGCGGCAACGCCGACGATGCCGCGCGCATCGCCGGCTTCGACGCGCAACTGCGCTTCCTGTGCCGCCTCGAACGCGTCGAAACCCTGGCTGGCGATCCGCCGGCGGCCGCGCCGGCCGTGGTTGGCGAGCTGCAATTGTTCGTGCCCCTCGAAGGCCTCGTCGATCTCGACGCCGAACGCGCACGCCTCGACAAGGAAATCGCCAGGGTCGCGTCCGAGAAGGACAAGAGCGAAGCCAAGCTGGCGAAGTTCGGCGCCGGCGTGCCGGCGACGGTGGTCGAGCAGGAACGCGCGCGGCTGGTGGACTGGAGCTCGAAGCTCGAGGCGCTCACCGCGCAGCGCGCGCGGCTGGGCTAGAGCCTGTCCGAGGCCGTCGCGAGCGATGGCAGATTGCGCGTGGCCGGAGCGCAGGAACCGCAGTTGACACATGGTCAATGAGGATTCCGAGCACCGCGCGCGCGCAAGCTGCCGAGCACCGCAGGTCTCAGTCGAGCAACTCCAGCGCCATCACGATCGCATCCTCGCGCCCGTGGTTCGGCGCCGGGTAATAGCGCGGGCGACGCCCGATCTCGTTGAAGCCCTCGTCGTGGTACAGCGCGATCGCGCGCGGGTTCGACGGCCGTACCTCGAGGAACACGCGCATCGCCCCCCCGCCGCGCGCGACGCGCAGCAACGCGCGCAGCATGCGCCGGCCATGGCCGCGCCCCTCGGCTTCCGGCGCGATGCAGAGGTTGAGCACATGCGCTTCGCCCGCAGCGATGTTCAGGACGCCGTAACCGACCAGCGCGTCGTCCGATTCCAGCACCCACAGCGCATGCCCCGCATGCAGGCAATCGCGGAAGATCCCGCGCGTCCACGGAAAGGGATAGGCGCGTTCCTCGATCCGCATCACGCCATCGAAGTCGTCCTCGCGCATCGGCCGCAGCGTGGCGGCCGCGGCGATATCGTCCCTGCGCACCGCGCTCATCGCGCCCGCGCCGCTCCGCGGAGCTTCCGCAGGCGCGGCCACAGCGCGCGCTTGGCCACGGGATCGGTGCGCAATGCCGCCAATTCAAGCCGAGGCAAGGCATCGGTACCGGCCGCGCGCACCAATGCGCGCCACAACGGGTCGATGGTTCCGGCGGATGCGACCGGTCGCGGCGATCCAAGCGATGCACGCGCTTCGTCCCCGCGCACGCGATACAGCCGGTGGCCGAGTTCGGCCAGGGCTTCGCGCTGGAACGGATCCCAATTCATGCTGCCGCGTCCTGCGGCGGCAACTTGCGCCGGCGGAACCACAGCAACGGCCCGGACAACGCATACGACACGGTCGCGGCGAACAGGGTCTTGGGCGCGTCGATGGCCAGCGCGATCAGCACCACCACCACGATCAATAGCGCGAAGAACGGCACGCGATCGGCCTTGGGCCCGCTGCTGCTGCCCTTGAAGCTGGTGTAGCGGATCCGGCTGACCATCAGCAGGCCGGCGACGACGGTGACGCCGAGCGCGACATGGCGCAGGTCGATGCCCTTCAGGCCCAGGTCGTGCGCGGTCCAGACGAAGCTCGCCATCAATCCGGCCGCGGCAGGACTGGCGAGGCCGATGAACCAGCGCTTGTCGACCGTGCCGACCTGGCTGTTGAAGCGCGCCAGCCGCAACGCCGCGCAGGCCGCGTACAGGAACGCGGCCAGCCAGCCGAGCTTGCCGAACGTGATGCCATCGAGCTTGAGCGAGGACAGCGACCAGTAATACATCACCAGCGCCGGCGCCATGCCGAAGCTGACGAGGTCGGCGAGCGAGTCGTACTGCACGCCGAATTCGCTCTGGGTGTTGGTCAGGCGCGCGACGCGGCCATCGAGCCCATCGAGGATGGCGGCGATGAAGATCGCCACGCAGGCGGCTTCGAACCGCCCCTGCGAGGCGGCGATGATGGCGAAGAACCCGCCGAACAGGCCGCCGGTGGTGAACAGGTTCGGCAACAGGTAAATGCCGCGCCGGCGCGGCGGGATTTCGGGGATTTGCTCCATGTGCGAAGTGTAGCGGCTTGCGCCATGCCCTCCCCGGTGCTGCAATCGGGTTTCCCGGCCACGGAGCCACGCCATGCGCGCCCCGATCCTCGCCCCGATCCTCGTCCTCGTGCTGGCTTCGGCCACGGCACAGGCCGCCGGCATCTATCAGTGGAAGGACGCCAGGGGCGTCACCCACTACACCGATACGCCACCGCCGGACAGCCAGTACAAGCAGCGCAACATCTACCATCCCGATTCCGACCAGCCGGCGACCGCGGCCAAGCCCGTGGAAAACCCGGCCTGCACGACCGCGCGCAACAACATCGCCCTGCTGAACAGCAAGCAGAACGTGCAGCTGGACAGCGACGGCGACGGCAAGCCCGACAAGGCGCTGAGCGACAGCGACCGCGCCAACCAGCTGGCGCTGGCCCAGGCCACCTTGAGCACCAGCTGCGCCAGCGGCGGGTGAAACCGGCCTGGGCCATCGTCGCCGGGCTCGCGCTCGGCGGCGGCGTGGCATGGTGGATGTCGCGGGACACGCCCGAGCAAGCCGCGGCGAAACGCCATCNCGTCGAACGCGCGGCGGCCGAACGCGCCGAAGCTGCCCGCCCGGTCCTGTACCGCTGGCGCGATGCCGCCGGCACCCTGCACGTCGGCTCCACCCCGCCGCGCGGCGTGGACAAGCGCCACGTCGAGAAGATCGACATGCAACCGAAACCGGGCATCGAGGTCCACGGCGACCGCCGGTGAGCGCACGGTTCGGCTCGNGGCGGGCCTGTCGAACCACGGACGGAATCCCGCAACAGGCTTGCATGGCACACTAGCCGGCCCACCCGCGTTCAGCAGCACCGCATGCGCCTGTCCCGCTTCCACCTGCATACCGAGAAGGAAACCCCCGCCGAGGCGGAGATCGCCAGCCACAAGCTGATGCTGAAGGCCGGCATGCTGCGCAAGCTCGCCGCCGGGCTCTACACCTGGTCGCCGCTGGGGCTGCGCGTGCTGCGCAAGGTCGAGGCCGTCGTGCGCGAGGAAATGAACCGCGCCGGCGCGATCGAGCTGCTGATGCCGACGATCCAGCCGAAGGAGTTGTGGGAGGAAACCGGGCGCTGGCAGAAATTCGGCGGGCAACTGCTGAAGATCAAGGACCGCAAGGAAGCCGAATACTGCTACGGCCCGACCGCGGAGGAAGTCATCACCGACTTCGCGCGCCAGGAACTGGCCAGCTACAAGCAGTTGCCGGTCAACTTCTACAACATCCAGACCAAGTTCCGCGACGAGATCCGCCCGCGTTTCGGCGCGATGCGCGCGCGGGAATTCCTGATGAAGGACGCGTACTCCTTCCACGTCGACGACGAATCGCTCGCCGCCGAATACCGCAACATGTACGACACCTACGGCCGCATCTTCACCCGGCTCGGGCTGGAGCACCGCGCGGTGTCCGCCGACACCGGCGCGATCGGCGGCAGCGCCTCGCACGAATTCCAGGTGATCGCCGATTCGGGCGAGGACACGATCCTGTATTCGGACGGCTCGGATTACGCCGCGAACGTGGAGCTGGCCGAAGCCGTGTCTCCCGGCGCGCGCGCCGCCGCGACCGAAACGATGCGCAAAGTGGAAACGCCGACCCAGAAAACCTGCGAGGACGTGGCGGCGCTGCTCGGCATCGCGCTCGAACGCACGGTGAAATCGGTCGCGGTCATCGGCAAGGATGCGGAAGGCAACGACGCCTTCGTGCTCGCGCTGGTGCGCGGCGACCACGTGGTCAACGAGATCAAGCTGGCGAAATTGCCCGGCCTCGGCGAGCACCGCCTCGCGACCGAGGCGGAAATCCTCGAACACCTCGGCAGCGAACCCGGCTTCCTCGGCCCGGTCGATCCGAAGAAGGCCATTCGCGTGATCGCCGACCGCAGCGTCGCCGCGATGCACGACTTCGTCGTCGGCGCGAACGAGGCCGGTTTCCACCTCGCCGGCGTCAACTGGGGTCGCGACCTGCCCGAAGCCGAACTCGCCGACATCCGCAACGCGGTCGCCGGCGATGCTTCGCCCGACGGCAAGGGCAGGCTGCGGATCGCGCGCGGCATCGAGGTCGGCCACGTGTTCGCGCTCGGGCGCAAGTATTCCGAGGCGATGGACTGCACCGTGCTCGACGCTGGCGGAAAAAAGGTTCACCCGGCGATGGGTTGCTACGGCATCGGCGTGTCGCGCATCGTCGCCGCCGCGATCGAGCAGAACCACGACGCCAACGGCATCATCTGGCCCGAACCGATGGCGCCGTGGCGCGTCGCGGTGTGCGTGATCAACCCGAAAGGCGACGCAGCGGTGAACGCCGCCGCGGAAGCGCTGTACGCGGAATTGAACGCCGCCGGCATCGAGGCCGTGCTCGACGACCGCGGCCTGCGCCCGGGCGCGATGTTCGCCGACATCGAACTGATCGGCATCCCGCACCGCGTGGTGGTGTCCGCGCGCGGGCTGGAAGCGGGCACGTTCGAATACCGCGCGCGCACCGCCAGCGATTCGGAACAACTCGATCGCGGCGAACTGATGGCGCGCCTGCGCGGGGATTGAGGAGTACGTCCGTGTCGAAACTGCGCGTGCTGGCCTATTCGGTGTCGCTCGACGGTTTCGGCGCCGGCCCCGACCAGGACCTCGAACATCCGCTGGGCGTGCGCGGCGAGGAACTGATGCAGTGGCTGTTCCCGACGCGCATGTTCCAGCGCATGCACGGCCAGGGCGGCGACGGGGAAACCGGCATCGACAACGGTTTCGCCGAACGCGGCTTCGACAACCTCGGCGCGTGGATCCTCGGCCGCAACATGTTCGGGCCGGTGCGCGGCCCGTGGCCGGACCAATCCTGGCGCGGCTGGTGGGGCGAGGAGCCGCCCTACCGCGTGCCGGTGTTCGTGCTCACGCACCACGAGCGGCAGCCCCTGGAAATGGCCGGGGGCACCACTTTCCATTTCGTCACCGGCGGCATCCACGAGGCGCTCGAACGCGCGCGCGATGCGGCCGGCGGACGCGANGTGCGCCTCGGCGGCGGCGCGGCGACGGTGCGCGAATACCTGAAGGCGGGCCTCGTCGACGACCTGCACCTCGCCTTGCGCCCGCTGCTGATGGGACGCGGCGAACCGCTGTTCGCGGGGCTCGACCTGGACGCGCTCGGCTACGAATGCACCGGCATGCAGCCGGGCGAACGCGCGGTGCACATGTTCCTGCGCAAGCGCGCGGACTGAACATCGCCGCGCGCGGGATTTTGGCGCGCGCGAAGCCCGCGCCTATACTTCGGGCCCAACGCGATGTGATGGCGCATCGCGTTCCCCACGGAGATATTGCATGGCGATCGATCTGGAAGGCCTGTCCGCGAAGCAGCTCGAGGCGGTGATCGCGAAGGCGAAGAAGCGGCAGGATGCATTGAGCAAGCGCAAGCCGATCGTGGCGGTGCGCAAGAAGCTGGTCGCGATGGCGAAAGCCGACGGCTACACCATCGCCGAACTGTTCGGCGAGGATGCGCGCGCCGGCAACGACGCCGCGCCGGCCGCGAAGCGCACCGCGCGCAAGTCGGCCAAGGGCCGCACGCTCGGCAAGGTCGCGCCGAAGTACCGCAATCCGGACAACCCGAAGGAAACCTGGAGCGGTCGCGGCATGCAGCCGCGCTGGCTGGCCGAACAGGTCAAGCGCGGCAAGTCCGCCGCGGATTTCCTGATCAGCGCGAAGCCGACGCCCAAGCCGCAGGTGGCCGGCCGGCGCGTGGTCAAGGCCGCTGACGCCTGAGTGTCATCCTGAGGCGAAGCCGAAGGACCTGCTTTTCCACCGTCTGGCCGGACACCGCGCCAAGCGGCGTTCATGACGGGAATGCGCCGCATCGCCCAACGGCTCCGCGAACACGACTGGCTGGCCGCCGGCCTCGAACTGGTCATCGTCGTCGTCGGCATCCTGATCGCGCTGCAGGTCAGCAACTGGAACCAGGACCGGCAGGATGCCCGCCGCGGGCGCGAATACCTGCAACGCCTGCGCAACGACCTCGCCAGCGACCGCAAGGCCAACGACCACTGGCGGCATTTCAACCAACAGGTCGTGGCTTACGGGCGGCAGGCGCTGGCGCATGCCGAATCCGGGGCGCTGGTCGAAGGTTCGGCGTGGAAAACCGTGCAGGCCTATTACCAGGCGAGCCAGTGGTCGCCGCATTCGCGCGAGACCAGCACGTTCAACACCATGCTGTTTTCCGGCGACCTCCGCCTGGTCGCCGATCCGGCGCTGCGCGACGAATTGTCGTTCTACTACACGTCGTCGAGCGTCAACGACTCCGATGGCAACGTGTTCAACGAACTGCCGTCCTACCGGACACGCGTGCGCGGGCTGACCCCCTATGCCGCGCAGGAATACATCTGGAGCCGCTGCTATCGCATGCGCGGACGGGACGATGTGCAGGAACTGGTCGATTGCCAGGCCCCGATTCCGCAAGCCGAGGCCAGCGCGATCCTCGAAGCCTATGGCCGGGACGCGGCGCTGTTGCCCGAACTCCGCTACTGGCTGGCCAACCGGCGGGTTGCCTTCATGGTCGATTCGAGCCGCGGAAGGCAGGCGCGCGAGCTGGAGGCGGATGTCGCCGCGGCCCTCGCACGCTGAATCGGCATCAGAGATTGCGTCGCGTCGGCAGCAGCAGGTTGCCGAACAGCAGTCCGGCCACCAGCGCGAGCAGGATATTGATCACGCCCAGCGTCGCCGCCTGGCCCACGTTCACGTCCTGCCGTTGCACGAGGTCGAGCATGCCGCGCAGGCTGGCGCTGCCGGGCACGAGCACGATGATGCCCGGCAGGCGAACCAGCGCACCGGGACGCTTGACCCAGCGGGCGTAGCCATTGCCGCCGGCGGTCATCGCCAGCGCGGACAGGAAGATGCCGACTTCCCCGCCCCATGCATCGCTGGCGAATTTCGAGATCGCGTACGCCGCCACCACCGCGGCCATCACCAGCAGGTAATCGCTGGTCCTGGCGCGGAACAACACCGCCAGCGCGTAGGCGACCACCACCAGCGCGCCCCAGCCCAGCCATTCCGGCTGCGGCCGCAACGCGCGCACCTGCGGCTCCAGGCCGAGCAGACGGGCGACGGTGATCGCGATCATGGTGCCCACCGCCAGTTTCATCACCGTGGCCAGGGCGCCGGCGAAGCGCGCGGTGCCGGAGACGAGGTGCTGGCTGGCGAGTTCGTTCACCGCATTGGTCAGCGACATCCCGGGCAACAACACGATCAGCGAGGCGATGATCACGGTGTTGAGGTTGAGCGGGGCGACGAACGCCGCGACCAGCACCGCGACGCCGCCGGCGACCAGGCCGGCGACGGCGTCCGCGGCCTCGCGCATCGGCTGGTTGCGTTCGGACAAGGGCTGCAGCAGGCCGATCAACAAGCCGCTGAGGCCGGCGACGACGATGTCGAGCCAGGGCAGGCGCAGCAGCCCGGCGAAGCCGGCGGCGGCAAGGGCATAACCCAGTACCTGCAACGCGCGAGCCTGGAAACCAAGCGGCGCATCCAGCGCCAGGAGCGCCGCATGCCCGGCCGCGACATCCATCCTCCCCGCCATCACTTGCTCGGCGATGCGGTCGGCCTCGCACAGTTTCGACAAGTCGTCGCCGCCGGGGGCGAGCCGGATCACGCGGGTGGTGTCGGATTCGCCGGCCGGACGCGCCGGATCGCTGAAGGACAGGATGATTCCGGTCGGGTTCGACCACGGTTCGCATTCCAGCCCGAGCTTCTGCGCGACCGCGTCGATCGCGCCCTCGAGGCGCTGGGCGGTGGTCCCGTAGACATGCAGGCGTTCGGCGAGTTCGGCCACGAACGCGATGCGCGCGGCGTAATCGGCGTTGTTGGCGGCGTTCGCAGGCATGCATGAAAGCATGGCACGGCCGCGCCCGTCGTTCACCCCGCCGGCCCCGAGTTGCGTAAGCTTGGACCGGCCATGAACGCGAGCTCCAGCCGCCAACCTCCGAGCGCCGACACCGACCCGCGAAGGCCGGGCGTCTGGCGCCTGCGCGGGCGCTGGACGCTGGCCAATGCCAATGCGGTCGGCGATATGCTGCGGGACGCGCCCGAGGGCCTGTCGGCGGTCGATGCGAGCAGCGTGGATCGCCTGGACACCCTTGGCGTGCTGCAACTGATGCGCTTCGCCAGCCGCCGCAATATCGATTTCTCCGCTTTCGAATTCGATCCCGCGCACCAGCACCTGGTGGGGGCGATCGAGGACGTCGGCGACGATCGCCCCCGCAGGAAGCGCGATTACGGTTTCAAGGCCGCGCTCGGCCGGCTCGGTTTCGCGGTGGTCGACAACGCCAGCGAGATCGTGGCCCTCGTCAGCTTCCTCGGCGAGAACCTGGCCAAGCTGCTGCGGCTGGCGAAGCAGCCCTGGCGGTTCAAGCCCACCGCGACCGTGTCGCAGATGGAACAGGTGGGACTCGACGCGGTACCGCTGGTGCTGCTGCTCTCCTACCTGGTCGGCGCGGTCATCGCCTTCCTCGGCGCCAACATCCTCGCCGACTTCGGCGCGACCATCTACGTGGTCGAGCTGGTGAGCATCGCGTTCCTGCGCGAGTTCGGCGTGCTGCTCACCGCGATCATCCTCGCCGGCCGCACCGCCAGCGCGTTCACCGCGCAGATCGGCGCGATGGTCAGCCGCGAGGAAGTGGACGCCATGCGCACGCTCGGGCTCGATCCGGTCGACGTGCTGGTGCTGCCGCGGCTGATCGCACTGGTGATCATGCTGCCGCTGCTCAGCTTCCTCGCCGACATCGCCGGCCTCGCCGGCGGCATCTCGGTCGGCGCGTTCAGCCTCGGGATCCCGCCACAGGCCTACCTCGCGCGGATGCAGGACACCTTCGAAATGCGCCATTTCCTGGTGGGCATGTCCAAGGCGCCGATCTTCGCGGTGCTGATCGCGCTGATCGGCTGCCTCGAGGGCCTGCAGGTCAAGGGCACCGCGCAATCGGTGGGCGAACGCACCACCTCCAGCGTGGTGCAATCGATTTCACTGGTGATCGTGATCGACGCGATCGCCGCGATCTGGTTCATGCAGATGGACTGGTGATGGAGATGCAGGGACTAGGAGTTAGGGACTGGGGGCTGGGGAATGCAGCCGTGCCCGGAATCGCGCGCAAGCGAAGGGAGCTTTTGTCTTGACCAGTCCCCAGTCCCCAGCTCCCNGCCCCGATGACCGCGAAGCGATCATCACCGTACGCGGGCTGGTCAACCGCTTCGGCGAGCAGGTCGTGCACGATGGCCTCGACCTCGACGTGCGCCGCGGC
>JGI24770J26754_10003516_pt1 | contig 10459 bp, 12 predicted proteins | sample LakOneMetagenome_FD_26754 | JGI IMG/M metagenome (IMG submission 26754) | reverse complement strand
TCGTGCTCGGCGATGGCGGCAAGCGGCATCAGGCGACGCTGAAGGCCTTGATCGAAGCGGGAGCGAATCTGCAACTTGCGGATCGCCAGGGCGCCACGCCGCTCACACTGGCAAAGTCGCGCGGCTACCGTGAAATGATCGCCATGCTGGAAGCCGCAGGAGCGAAATAGCGATCGCCGCGGTTTGCGGTGCGGGCCTACACTGGGTACCGTTACCCAGGAGGAAGGCTCATGACTCAAATTTCAAACTACCCGCTGCCGAGGCGAGCGGGCTTCGCAGCGTTCTTAGCTGCGGCGGCACTGCTTGCAGGTTGCGCTCATCAAGGCATGCTGCACGGCAGCGATCACTTCGGTGTGAAGGAAATCGGCAGCATGCACGTCGGCGGCCGAACGGCCACGCTGACCGGCCTTCCGGCCAAGGAGATCAAGTTCACGCCGACCTCGCCGGTCACGCGCATTGATCCCAATGGCGAATACGAAGTCGAGCAGATGTACGTGCAGTACGTGAAACTGCATGATCCATTTCGCCGCGCGCAGTATCCTCTGCTGATGATTCACGGTGGCGGGTTGGCCGGTGTGACGTGGGAAACCAAACCCGATGGCGGACCGAGCTGGCAAATGTTCTTCCTGAAAAACGGCCATGACGTGTACATCGGCGATGCGGTCGAGCGCGGTCGTGCATCTTGGGCGCGCTATCCGGAAATTTTCACGAGCGAACCGATTTTCCGCACCAAGAAAGAGGCTTGGGAATTGTTCCGCATTGGGCCGCAATACGAGGTATCGCCGCCGGTGCGTGATGCACATCCGGGCACACAATTCCCACTCGCGAGCTTCGACCAGTTCATGAAACAGGGCGTGCCGCGCTGGGTGACCAACGACGCGCCGACACAGGCGGCATATGACGAACTCGTGCAGAAAATCTGTCCCTGCGTGATCGTCGTGCATTCGCAGGGCAGCACGTTTGCGTACAACGCTGCGCGCAAGTTCCCGGACAGGATCAAGGCCATCGTCGGCGTCGAACCGTCGGGCGCGCTGGACCCGGAGAAAGTGGACATGGCGCCGCTCAAGGGCATTCCGCTGCTCTACGTCTGGGGCGACAAGATCCGCGAGACGCCGCGCTGGGGCCAGATTCAGGCACCACTGAAAAAGATGATCGCGGCGCAGCTCAAGCAGGGTGGGGTCGCCGACGAGTTCGACCTGCCACTGATGGGTGTCACGGGAAACACCCACATGATGATGATGGACAAAAACTCGGATCAGGTCGCCGGATTGATCAACGGCTGGCTGGTGAAACGAGGACTGACCAGGTAGCTCCAAGTGTGGCGTGGCGCTCGGCGCCACACAGGCTTACAGCTTTTTCTTCTATTGCCCATTCAATATGGGCAAAATCTCCAAAATCGCTTAAGTCAACTATGTGGCAAATAGTGACATTAGCCCTTATGCAGTGGTGCTTTTGGCCAAAAGCTGTAATGCACGACCGCCACTAGAGTCCCAATTTTTCGCCCGCGCCGAGCAACGTGGCGATGCCCAGCACGGCAAAGATCAGCGCGACGATTCCGTGTACGAGTCGCAGCGGAATTCGGTTGGCGATGCGATTGCCAAGCAGCACTGCCGGCACGTTGGCGATCATCATGCCAATCGTGGTGCCTGCTACAACCGCGAATAGCTGATTGAACTGCGCCGCCAGCGCGACGGTCGCGACTTGTGTCTTGTCGCCCATTTCGGCCAGGAAGAACGCGATCACCGTGGTGCCGAATACGCCCAAGCGCACGCCGCTCGAGTCGCCTTCGTCCTCCAACTTGTCCGGGATCAACGTCCAGATGGCCATCGCGATGAACGACACGCCGAGCACCCAGCGCATCGTCTGCGGGCTCACGACGGACGTGATCCAGGCGCCGAGCGCTCCGGCAAAACCGTGGTTCGCCAGCGTTGCAACCAGAATGCCCAGAATGATCGGCCACGGTTTGCGGAATTTCGCAGCAAGGATGAAGGCCAGCAATTGCGTCTTGTCGCCGATTTCGGCGAGCGCGACGATGCCGGTGGAGATGAGAAAGGCTTCCATGGGGAGATAAAGTTTCCGCGCCGGAAGACAACCAATGACCGCAAGGCTTCCCCGGCGCATGCGGAGGCTTCGCGGTCAAAGGTCTTGCCAGACTGAAGGCGCCGCGTCTTCGCTGCGCATTCGAAGCTGCCCGCACCATGACCGGTTGGTCAAGTGTGTTGACGCGGGCCCCGCTCATCGCTGCATATTGCGCACTAATGGCGGGCGGCTACTCCCCAATGACGTATTCATTTTAACCCGTCCAGAAACCCCCACTTCTTGTGCCGACACTGACATGGCCCCAACAGCGGCCATTGGCCCGTAACCGTCGTTTCATGACTGCCATGAAGTGACACAAAGGGGGCGTACACTTTTCACATGCTCGCCACCGAACCCACTACCGATGCCGTCATTGCGGGCGCTCGCGAAACCGACGTTCGCCATTTCCGGCAAATCCTGCTCTGGCCGCTGCGCCTGATGCGCTCGCGAGACCGCTCGGGCACGCCGCAGAAACCGTGGCAGGTTCTACGCGATCTGGGTGAGGCCTCACCATGGCGTGAAGTCGTCAAGCAATACACCGGCGACAGCGCGAATTTTCACGAGCGCCACTACAACGAGTTTGTTACCTTTCTGCCCTATGTGCAGCGCTTCCTGTACGGCGAACCGCGACGCAAGCGCACGGACGACACGCCGAAGCAGACCGAGGGCGAGGAGCGCATCTATGGCTCACCGATGCGCGTGTTCCGCCGCAACGACATCGCGCGGGTGCGCGTCGTTACGCAACCAGGCTTTCCGTCAATCACGCTCGACATCGTGCATGTCGATCTCTATTTTTTTTACGATGTTGATCTCGTATTGCTCAATGTTGAAGTCAGTGCAAATGATCTGTCGCTGAAACAGGCGCAGGAAGTTTTGTACCGCTTTGGACGCGGCTATCCGTCCGGCTGGGACGCAGACGGCGAAGCGCTGCACTGCCTGTCGAACGTGGAGTGGCTGGATGCGAAGGGCGAAGTGCTCGCCAGTTCGGACGCACAACAGCGCGACGCCTTTTTGCAGCACGTCAGCGAGCACCGCGCACCGCGCACGGCAGCGCACTGGGCCTTCCTGCTGCAGCCGCTGGTCAGCGATCACTCGGATCAGCCCGGCGCGCTGCGCTATCGCCAGATCGAGTATTACCGCATGCCGTTGATGGGCTATCTGGCGGTGAACAATCCGCGCGCCATCAGCCGCAATGATTTCATTCGGCTCGGCCTGGTCACTGGCGCGGGCAAGGACGACGACACCTCTGGCGCCTGCCTTGCGCCGTACGCGGAAGATCATCTGACTGATTTCGAGCAGCGTTTTTGCTATGACCGGTTCTGGGCCAATGCTGGCGCCGCGCCGAACACCCGCTATCTGTGCAGCGGCCATGCGATGATCGTTGTCGGCGACGCTCGTGCCGAGTTTTATGCCTGCCGTGATCGCGGCGTACTGGCGCAATTTCGCCACCAGCACTTTCTGCTGTTCCTGATTGCGCATTTTCAGAAAGCATCGCTGCTGATGTTTTCTGATCGACTGGTTGAGGCCCTGAAGCGGCTGCAGGTGAACGACACCAACAGCGTGCGCCGCTTCAAACGCGAGATTCGCGGCAGTTTTGAAGGCTTCCTGCGCTTTACGCATCGCTACTGGTTTCATGAAGTTGCCGAACAGGCGCAGGCACGCGCGCTGTTTCATCTGTGCGCCTCACATCTGGAGCTCGATCCACTCTACATCGAGGTGAAAGAGCGCATGCATGACATGAATCAGTATCTCGATGCCGACAGCTTGCGTCGACAGGCAAATACGGTGGTTCGCCTCACCGTGGTTACGATTTTTGGATTGATCGGCACCATCACCACGGGCTTTCTCGGGATGAATCTGCTGGCCGAAGCAGACGCGTCGTGGCCTCGGAAAATTACGCTGACCGCCTTAGTGCTGGTGCCGACCATTGCGCTCACCCTGTACACGATGGTCAAGTCAAAGCGACTGTCCGATTTCCTCGATGCGCTGTCGGATGAACGATTGTCGTTCTGGCAAAAGAGCAAGGCGTTCTTTGCCGTCTGGACTGGCCCGAAGCAATGAGCATGTTCACATANCGCCATTGGCGCGCTACGGCATTCGTTCGCGTTCAGCGGTTACTGCTTGCTGCCGCTCTGATGCTCGCAAGCGCAGCCGTGCTCGCGCGCGAACCTGCTATTTTGCTGGCCAATGTGCTCGGCTCCGATGTTGACGTGACACAGTACCTGGTCAGCGAGAAGTACGATGGCGTGCGCGCAATCTGGGACGGCAAGGTACTGCGTTTTCGCAGTGGCCGTAACGTGCCCGCGCCTGCGTGGTTCATTGCGAAATTGCCGCCTGCGCCGCTCGATGGCGAGCTGTGGCTGGCGCGCCGGAAGTTTGATGAACTCTCAGGTATTGTGCGCAAGACTGAGCCTGTAGACGACGAATGGAAACGCGTCAACTACATGATCTTCGAAATGCCAGACGCGCCGGGCAGCTTCGAGCGACGCTACGAGCGGATACGCGAAGTCGTCGCCACAGCCAACTGGTCGCAACTTCATGCGGTCGGGCAGACGCGTGTTACCGGTCGTGCCGAACTCAAGCGGCGATTTGATGCCATCATCAAGGCAGGTGCCGAGGGGCTGATGCTGCATCTCGCGGAAGCGCCGTATGTCACAGGTCGCAGCGATGTGCTGCTAAAGCTCAAACCATTGCTCGACACTGAAGCGACCGTCATTCGCCACATTCCGGGCAAGGGAAAACATGCGGGCAGGCTGGGCGCGCTGGAAGTCCAAACGAAAGACGGAATCGTGTTTCGGCTCGGCACTGGATTCAGCGACGCTGTGCGTGACAAGCCACCACCCGTTGGCAGCCTCGTCACCTACACCTATCGCGAGATTACGCCCTCAGGTAAACCGCGTTTTGCGAGCTTTTTGCGTATACGCGATGATCCGTAAGCCTGCTGTGGCCGCAGGCAACTCCATTGATCTAACGGGAACATCATGCCTAGCAAGGAAACCGTCGAAGCCTTCATTGCCACCGTCGTCAGCGGCCGTCACGCCGAAGCCATCGAGCGCTTCTATGCGCCGAATGCGACCATGCAGGAGAACCACCATCCGCCGCGCGTTGGTCGTGACACACTGGTGGCGCATGAACGGGCTGCGCTCGCGCGACACAGCTCCGTGTTCACTCATCCCGTCGATTTCTTCGCAATCGAGGGCGACCGTGTTGCCATTCACTGGGTATTTGACTTCACCCGGCTGGACGGCAAGCAACTCACGATTGATGAGTTCGCGTATCAACGTTGGGAGGGCAACAAGGTAGTCGAAGAGCGATTCTTCTACGATCCAGCACAGATGCGTCCCGCATGATTGACGGCAAATCGGCCGGCGAACGCCGGCACGTCACCGCAACGAGGGCTCCGCTCGCAGACGTTCAATAGCCATATCCAGAAACGCGCGAACCCTTTGCGTTGCGTGTCGTCCCTCGCGGTGCACGACATGCACGGGCAGTGCGGTCGGCTCGAATTCATCGAGCACCGTGACGAGCGCGCCTGTCCTGAGTTGATCTGCAACCTGGTACGACAACAGTCGCGTCAAACCAAAACCACCTACAGCGATGGCGACCGCCGAGTCGTTTGTGGTCGTTGTCAGCCGTGCTTTTACCTTGACCGCGCGCGGCATGCCGTTCTCCATCAGATGCCACTCCGGCGTCGCGGTCACACTGCTGGCCGAGACGATGCTGTGTGTGGCGAGGTCTTCGGGTTTGAGCGGCGTGCCGTATTTCGCGAGATAGTCTGGCGCGGCGCAGATGACCCGGCGTACGCGGCCAACACCGATGGCCTGCATTGATGAGTCTGGCAACTCGCCAATGCGTACCGCTACTTCGACCCCCTCCTCCATCATGTTGACTACCCGATCGAGAAACAGACAGGATCCACTAACTTCGGGGTAGCGCAGCAAGTACTCGACCACGATTGGGCTCACAAATCGGGCGCCGAACAGCGCCGGTGCCGTGACCGTCAGTCGTCCTCTTGGCGCGCCATGAGTGCCTGCGGCCGATTCGTCAGCGTCCGCCAGATCGGCGAGGATTCGCCGACAGTCCTGCGCGTACCTTTCGCCGACATCTGTAACGCGAACGACGCGGGTGGTTCGCGTCAGCANGCGAACGCCTAGTTGACGCTCAAGCTCATTGATCGCCCTTGTGACGGCAGGTGGAGACATGCGTAGCGTGCGCGCGGCACCAGCAAAGCCGCCCGCGTCAACGACCGCGACGAAAACGCTGATCAGGTGGAATCGATTGTCCATATTGTTCCATTTTGTGCAACAGTCTCTTTTGTTTGTAGGTGATTCTATTTCCCCTACGGAATCAATACATTGCCCTTATCCGCAGAAAACGCGGCGAACGATCACAGGCAACCCGCCTGAACACAAGGATAGAAACTCACCATGGCACGCATCAATATTCCCAGCATCGAACAATCCCTGCCTGCAAGCCAACCGCTGCTTGCTGCTGTCAAACAACAGCTCGGCATGGTCCCGAACCTCATGAAACTTGTCGGGCACAGCCCCGCCGCACTTGAGGGTTATCTGTCGCTTAACGGTGCGCTCGGAAAAGGCAAACTGGACGCCAAACTGCGCGAGCGTATCGCCCTTGCCGTTGCCGAGTACAACGGCTGTGACTACTGCCTGTCAGCTCATGACTACCTCGGCCGCAACGTCGCCAAATTGAGCAGCGAGGAAATCGAAGCGGCACGTGGTGGCCATTCAAACGACCATCGGGCAGACGCCGCCTTGCGCTTCGCGCTGCGCGTTGCCGAGACTCGCGGAAGCGTCAATGACGCGGACCTCGCCACGCTGCGCCTCGCCGGATTTGATGAAGCCGGCGTGATTGAAATTGTCGCCACGGTCGCCCTCAACGTACTAACCAACTATGTCAACAACGTGGCGCTGACCGACATCGATTTTCCGGTAGTGAACGCGCGACTCGCCGCTTGAACTGTAACCGGTAACTGCTGTCGGGCCTGCGGCCCGACGGTCCCATATTCGAGGTCATCATGCAGTCAGCAATCTCCAGCCGCAACCCCGCAATCTACGCCAGTGATATCGCGTTCACGCCGGCAGTCAAGGCGGTGCAAGTCCGAAAAGGGTCGCGACATGCGTATGAACGCATGGAACAAGCCGGCTCCTGGGAGACGCGCATCACGCCCGATCTGAAAGTATTCATCGAGGCGCAGACCAGCGTGTTCCTCGCGACCGCGAATGCCGATGGTCAACCTTACATTCAGCACCGCGGCGGTCCTGCTGGCTTCCTGCATGTGCTTGATGACCGGCGCATCGCCTTCGTCGACTTCACCGGAAACCGGCAATTTATTTCGACCGGCAATCTCGCGGAAAATCCAAAAGCACATTTGTTCTTGATCGATTACGCAACCCGGCATCGCGTGAAAATCTGGGGCAAGGCGGAGGTGATTACAAACGATTCACAGCTTGCGGCCCGGCTGATGCCGGACGGCTACAAAGCCCGTCCCGAGCAAGTGATACTGATCACGGTGACCGCATGGGATGCAAACTGTCCACAACACATTCCGCAACGCTTTGAGGCCTCCGAAGTAGCGAGTGCACTTGCTGAACGTGACGGGAAAATCAGGGCGCTCGAAGCGGAGATCAGGGCGTTGCGTCACGCACCGCCCTGACGCTACACGCAAACCCTCGTCTCGGAGCGAAACGGGGCTTCGCCAGCGGCCGGACAGTCACGTTCGCTAAAGGTAGCGCACGCGGTACAGGTTGTCTGCGCTGGCCGTCAATACGGCGTGCTTGTGCGCGGAGGCGGGGGTNTTCACCGACTCAACCATCGTGATCATGCTCAGTGCAGTGGCATCGATTTCGACGACCGCCTGTTTGCCTGTCGCCTCATTGGTAATCAGCGCAGCGCCGAGCAAGCTGCAATATGGAACCTGCCATTCACGCAACGCCGGTGCGCCGCCCGCTTCCCATTGAATGCCACGCTCGATACCTTCGCGTAGCGCATCTGCGCTGGGACCTGCCGCGTCGATGTAGGCGAGCGACACCGGCGCGTCGGCACCACCCAGCGCCTCGGTAACCTCAAGGCCGATACGCGCGCCCAGCGCGTGCAGCAACTCCGGGCTGATCGGGGCGGTGATCGCTGCGACGGAACCGGCCGCCGATGGCAACGACGTGGAAGCAAAGGCAGCTGCAGCGCCACCCGATGCGGCGATGACCGCCAGCGCTGCTCCTGCGCGCGCGCTACCCAACATGAACTCACGACGAGATTCAGCGAACGACATCATCTTCTCCTGAAAACGGATGCTCCGCGAACGGGAGTGCTGCGGTGGCGGGCAGGTAACGGTGCGAACCGACCGCCAGTTGACACGAATTTTCCTGACGACCCCGGCTTCAGATTCCTGAGCACGTAGACTCGCCTGCGCTCATCTGGCGTTTAAAGATGTTTGTCCGCTTCACGCCGCGTCAACGGCGATAACCGGTCACCAGCAGTCGCAAGAAAATCGCGAACCGCCTGCGGATAGTGATGCGCATAGTCGCGCAACGCCCAGCCGATGGCCTTGCGGATGAAAAAGTCTTCCTCATGTGACAGCTTGAGCGCATAGTCAAATAGCCGCTTTTCGTCAGTGTCGTTACGCCAGCCGAGCTGGTGCAGCATCGCAATGCGGCGAACCCACATGCTCTGGTGCGTCAACGCAGCGTCCATGCAGCGCTGCGCCTTCGGGTCATCGACGCGCGCGGCACGCACGACGTCGCCGATCACGTCAGCGAGTGCATCCACCGTGTCCCACCATGAGTTCAGTTGCGCGAGATCGAGCATGGCATCAATGTCAGCCAGCGTGAACGCCTTCCACTGACGTCGCAGCAGATCAACGGCAGCATAGTGATATTCACGCTCGGGCAAACTCCACAGCGCATTCGCGCAGACAAGCAGATCGGCCGATGATCGTTTAACGCGGAACAGCGGCCGCAACGCTTCACGTCGCGGCGTGGCCATTACGCCAATGAAATCGAACTGGTCGCGCATGTAGGCGCGCATCGCGTGCGCGCGCTGTGCATCCGCGACCCGCGTAAGTGCAGCACGCACATCAGCGACGAATTGTCTGCCTGCGGTGGTCGTTGCTACCCGCTCCACTGGTTTTGTTTTCGCAATCGCCATGCGCCGTACCCCGTGCGGTCAGCGCAGATGAGACTCGACGTAGTCTGCCAGACGGCCCAGCGTCTGCTTGCCGCCTTCAATCGCACCGCGTTGTTCGACCACCTCGTCACGCTCTGTTGCCGTGGCGAACGCGGTGCGCAAGGTGAGTTCAGTCTTGCCGCCAACTTCGGTGAAGGTGACGGTCGTTGCGAAACGTATGTGTTCGTTTTCGTCGTCGTCGCCCGAGTGCTTGTAGGTAATGCGCGTGGGCCAGGTGATCTCGGTGTATTCGATGCGATTGCCATAGTCGACACCGTCCGGACCGTGCATGGTGAAGCGCCACACGCCGCCAGTGCGCACATCGATTTCGTGGGTGGTGATAGTGAAGCCTTCCGGACCGAACCAGTGCGCCAGGTGCTCGTGCTTGAGCCATGCGTCAAAGACCAGCTCGCAAGGTGCGTTAATCAATCGCGAGATGACGATCTCGTTGGCCGGTGAATCGCGCAGCTGGCTCAACGCGGCGGCTTTCGAGGTGCTCGGCGCGACGGGTGTAATGACGCGTCCGCTGGCGCCGCGGGGTTTGTCGCTGCTCATGGCTGTTGTTCCTTTGCCTGCAATTGCTGAAGATAGTCGTCGAGGCGATCCAGTCGCGCCTCCCAAAACTGACGGTACTGATCAACCCATGATGCGGCGTCTTTGAGCGGCGCAGCGTCGAGCTTGCACGGCCGCCACTGCGCCTCACGGCCACGCGTAATGAGCCCGGCGCGCTCAAGCACTTTCAAATGCTTGGTGACCGCGGGCATCGTCATCTGGAACGGCTGCGCAAGTTCGGTCACCGAGGTCTCGCCGAGCGATAAACGCGCCAGAATCGCGCGCCGCGTCGGGTCGGCGAGTGCCGCGAAAGTGGAACTGAGCGGATCGGTTACTGCGTTGAGGGCCACAACTGTATTGGCTTTCGTTTGTTTTACTGAATTGTTAATTAACGTGTTGGTAAATTAAATGCCCGTTGTTTCGGAATGTCAAATCACATACAACTTTCCGCATAAATCATTTCCGCGTATGGCATTCATGGTCAATTCACCATTTATCGACTTTTGCCAAAATGCCCTCTGAGCCCCTATTAAATGGTGCTTTGACAGAAAAGCCGTATGAGCGGCAACGTTCATCAAACCGGGATTGCTCTGAGGCCGCGCTTCCATGACAATGTCCTGACGCGCGCTCCTTCGGGCGCGCGAGGGGG
>JGI24770J26754_10003514_pt1 | contig 10462 bp, 8 predicted proteins | sample LakOneMetagenome_FD_26754 | JGI IMG/M metagenome (IMG submission 26754) | reverse complement strand
GTGGCATTTATTATTGGTTTGGCGGCAGCCATAAAGCTTTCGGCAATGGTGGCCGGCTGGCTGGGTGATCATGCCAGCATCAATGCTAAATGGCTGCCGGTGGTGTCATTTGCACTGGTATTTTTTATTGTGGTGGTGCTGGTAAACCTTGGGGGCAAGCTCATTGAAAAAACCTTCCAGATGGCACTATTGGGGTGGGTAAACCGCCTGGGCGGCATTATTTTTTATGCCGTATTGTACCTCCTTATCTTCAGCATATTTTTATTTTATGCCGAAAAGATGCAGTTGCTTGATGCCGCCACCATCCGCTCTTCGCAAACCTATCCATTAATAAAACCCTGGGGGCCGCTGGTTATTGACGGTTTTGGAAAAATAATACCGGTTTTTAAAGATATGTTTACCCAGCTGGAAAGCTTTTTCGATGCCATTGGTAACAAAATAGCCCATTAATTTTCAAGGGTATTTTTATTTAACGTATTTTGCAGCACCTGCTGTTACAATGCAGTAAAACCAGTTAACTACGGAATGAGTTACGAGATAAAACAAGACGGGAAATTCAAATACATAGAAGAAGGTGAGGGTGAAACGCTGATGCTGCTGCACGGATTATTTGGTGCCCTCAGTAATTTTCAGGACCTGATACAACACTTCAGAAAAACACATAAGGTGGTGGTGCCGATGTTACCCCTGCTGGACCTGGATTTGCTGCATACCTCGGTTGGCGGCCTTCAAAAATATGTACAGCGTTTTGTGGAGCACCGCAATTATAACAACATTCATTTACTGGGTAATTCATTAGGCGGCCACGTGGCCCTGGTACATATTTTAAAACATCCGGAACGCATCAGGTCACTTATACTTACGGGCAGTTCCGGCCTGTTTGAAAATGGCATGGGCGACAGTTACCCCAAGCGTGGCGACAAGGAATATATCCGCAAAAAAACGCAGCTTACCTTTTACGACCCGGCCATGGCCACCGATGAACTGGTGAATGAGGTTTTTGAAATAACCAATAACCGCTTAAAAGTTATTAAAATTATTGCCCTGGCAAAAAGCGCCATCCGCAATAATCTTGGCGAGGAATTAAACCAGATCAAGCAGCCTGCCTGTCTCATCTGGGGTAATAATGATACCATTACGCCCCCGTTTGTGGCCAAAGAATTTAACCGCCTTATTCCCAACAGCGAACTGCACTTTATTGATAAATGCGGCCATGCCCCCATGATGGAAGTGCCGCAGGAATTTAACCAGGTGCTGGACAATTTTTTAGGTAAATTAAAGACCCCTGCTGCAACAGTTTAACAAATCTTTTTGTCATATACTATTAACTAATACTGTTCGTTATCATCTTAGCAGTAAGGTTATAAACTTTAAACCGCAGCAATGTTAACCGTAGAACTGATAAATACCAATATTCCCCGCCTTAAACTGCAGGACACGGTAAGTAAGGCCCTGCAGCTGATCAACGATTACCGGGTTACTCACCTGCCCGTGGTNCANGACGATAAATACCTCGGCCTGATAAGCGAAGAAGATTTACTGGANATTGATGAAGAAAAAATGCCCATNGAATTATTACAGGANACTTTTATTGATGCTGCTGTAACCGAAAACGAGCATTTTTTAACCGCCGTTACCTGCAGCAACCAGTTTGATACCACTGTTGTACCTGTTATTAATGAAGAGAGGGAACTNCAGGGCGTAATTACCACACCGGATCTGTTAAAAGCGCTGGGCAATTTTGCAGGCACCAACGAAATTGGCGGCATTGTGGTACTGGAAATGGAACGCAGCCAGTTTGCCATTTCAGAAATAAGCCGCATTGTGGAAAGCAATGATGCCACTATTTTACATTTAAACACCACCGTGCATCCCGAAACCGGTATGCTCACCGTAACCATACATACCAATAAAAAAGAAATTGCCGCCGTGGTGGCCACTTTTGAACGGTATGACTATGATGTTATTTACTATTTTGGNACAGAAAATTTTGAGAATGAAATTCACACCAACTACCGCCATCTCATGAACTANCTGGATATATAATATAATTGCAGGTTACCTTTATCTTCGCCAATATCAATCTTCAATAACCGCCGCTATATTTATAAAGTAACAACGTAATGCCCATTTTAAAAAAAATACTGTGCTGCATGTTGTTACTGCAGGGGGCATCTGTTTCTTTTTGTCAAAATAAAAACACGGCACAACCCATTACCGATGCTGCAGGGAAACTGCACATTAAAGACATTATTATCAAGGGGAATAAAAAAACCAAAGACTATATCATCCTCCGGGAAATGCAGTTCAAAAAAGGCGACTCCATTGCAATAGCCACACTTAATGAAGAACTGGAGCAGGCACGCAGGCAGGTATATAACACCACACTGTTCAGCGAAGTAAAAATGGAAATAGCCGTTCTTTCTGCATACGACATCATGGTGGTGGTGGATGTAAGGGAACGCTGGTATATTTATCCTGTGCCGCAGTTTAAAATGGTTGACAGGAATTTTAATGAATGGGTAAAAACATACAATGCCAGCTTAAGCAGGGTTAACTATGGATTAAAATTTGTCCATTACAATTTAAGCGGGCGCAGGGACCAGNTGCGTATTTTTTTACTGAATGGTTTCAGCAGGGATTTTTCATTCAGTTATAACGCNCCTTACAGTAATAAAGCCCTCTCAGAAGGCTTTGTAATTGGTGCCGGGTATTCTCAAAAAAAAGAAATAGCNTATAAAACCAACTACAGCGACACGCTGCTGTTTTATACTTCNGATTCGGTACGCAGCAAATTTGTGGGCAGCACTTTTTATGTGTCGGCCGGGTATACCCTTCGCAAAGGATTCTTCAGCAAACATTATTTTAATGCCGGCTTTTCCCGCATGATGGTAAGCGACAGTATCATCCTGCCCAAAAACAATCCCAATTATTTTAATAACGGTAAGGCAGCGGCCAATATCATTGACCTTTCTTATACCTACCAGTATGTTAATGTAAATAATGTACTGTATGCTACAAAAGGGAAATCGGCATTCATTTCACTTAAAAAAACAGGACTGGGTTTTACAGGGGGCATTAACTCTTTTACTGCAGAAGCAGGCCTGAACCGCTATTTTGACCTGGGAAAAAAATGGTACAGCAGTATACAACTGAATGGTAAAATACGCCTGCCCCTTTACCAGGCCTATATCAACCAGAGGGGCCTGGGTTATGGCGACAGCTACCTGCGCGGGCTGGAATACCTGGTAATTGACGGTGTGGGTACAGGCTTAATAAAAACCACGCTCAAAAAGAAACTTATTGAATTTAAAATACCCCTTCCGTTTAAAATTAAATCACTGCCCTATATACCTTTTACATTTTTTGCCAAGACCTATGGAGATTTAGGATACGTTTATAACAAAAAGCCTTTTGTAACCAGGCTCAATAACCAGTTACTGTATACAGGGGGCTTTGGCATTGACATGCTTACCTTTTATGATATTAACCTGCGGCTCGAATACAGTTTTAACCAATTAGGTCAAAAGGGGTTATTTTTACATACGCAAAGCGGGTTTTAAAAACCAGCACCCGTTTAAAAGCCACAGCGCATGAAAATAGCAATTTACAGCAGGGGTATAGAAGATAACCAGCATAAAGAAATTACGGCATTACTGCACGAACTGGCAGCCAATAATGTAGAACCTGTTTTTTACCAGGATTTTTTTAATACATTTTATTCTGCTGTTAAATTCAAATCTGCCTACTCCACTTTTAATTCTTCTGAAGGGCTTGATGAAACCATTGACTGCATGATAAGCCTTGGCGGCGATGGCACCCTGCTGGATACGGTGGCCCTGGTTCGTGATAAAGGTATACCCGTACTGGGCATCAATTATGGCCGCCTGGGTTTTTTAGCCAATATCGGTAAAGGCGAATTAAAAACTGCGGTGGAAGCGCTGGTAAACCGTACTTATGTTATCGATAAAAGAACCCTTATTCACCTGGATGCCAATGTGCCCCTGTTTGGCGATGTGCCCTATGCTTTGAATGAGTTTACACTTTTAAAGAAAGATTCCACTTCAATGATAAAAATTCACACGTACCTGAATGGTGAATTTTTAAATACCTATTGGGCAGATGGTTTAATTGTGGCCACACCCACCGGCTCTACAGGTTACTCCCTCAGTTGTAATGGCCCGGTAGTTTTTCCAGACAGTGGCAGTTTTGTAATTACCCCGGTAGCGCCGCATAACCTTAACATCAGGCCCATTGTGGTGCCCGATGATACAGTTATTTCTTTTGAAGTGGAAGGACGGGCCGATGATTTTTTATGCACGCTCGACAGCCGGCGTGAAACCGTTACTAAAGAAATTCAGCTGGCTGTTCGTAAAGAAACATTTTGCATCAACCTGATAAGGCTTAACGAAAATAATTTTTTACAAACCCTTCGTAATAAATTAAGCTGGGGGCTGGATGTGAGGAATTAATTAAAAAAAACACCGCCTGCAACAACGCTTTTTACTGAATTTTTATCCATGCAACTATGCCCAGCAAGGCCAAAAAACTTCGTTACATTTTTATCTTATACTGGTTTTTACTGGCATACATTATCGCTGCACTGGTATGGTGGTTTATTGCACTTAACCACCAGAATGAACAGATGGCAAATTATAAGATGCAGGAACTGCAGCCGCAACAGGAGACCTATACGGCGCAGGTGAAAAAGATTAAGGCCGACGAAAAAAGAAAAACAGCGCAGTACACCGGCGAGGGTATTATATTTTTCCTGCTCATTGCCGCAGGGGCTGCCATTGTATTCCGCATGGTAAGGCAGCAGCTGAAACAAAGCCAGCAGCAGCAAAATTTTATGATGGCACTTACGCATGAACTGAAAACCCCCATTGCTGTGGCCAAATTAAATTTAGAGACCCTTCAAAAAAGAAAGCTGGAAGAACAGCAGCAGCAAAGGCTGATACAAACCACGCTGCAGGAAGCCAACCGCTTAAACACACTCTGCAATAACATGCTGCTCTCCTCGCAAATTGAAGCCAGTGGTTTCAGGATGAGCAATGAAGAAATAAATTTCAGTGAGCTGGTTACTGAATGTGTGCAGGACTTTAAAATACGTTTTCCCCAACGGGTCATTACAGCCACCATACCTGATGATATTTTTACTGATGGCGACAGGCTGCTGCTTCAAATGGCTGTAAATAATCTTATTGACAATGCCATTAAGTATTCGCCCAAGGAAACAGTTATTACCGTTTTGCTGTCGGCACAGCAGCACACTACCATTTTACAGGTAAAAGACGAAGGCAAAGGCATTACTGCTGAAGAAAAGAAAAAAGTGTTTTCCAAGTTTTACCGTACCGGCAATGCGGCTACAAAAGCAGCAAAGGGTACAGGGCTGGGGCTTTTTCTTACCCAAAAAATTGCGGCAGAACATAATGGAAACATTTCTGTGACAGATAATATTCCTTCGGGTTGTATTTTTACGGTTACACTGCCAATGGCAGGAAAAAATTACTGAGTCTTGGAAAAAAAATTATCTATACTGCTGGTGGAAGATGAAGAAAATCTTCATGAGGCTTTAAAGCTGAACCTGGAAATGGAAGGCTATGAAGTAACTGGTGCTTATGACGGTGCGGAAGCACTGAAAGCGGTACAGCAGGAATATTTTAACCTGCTGATACTGGATGTGATGCTGCCTGAAGTGGACGGCATTACTGTTTGTGAAACCATCCGCCTGCAAAACCCGGATATCCCTATTTTAATTTTAAGCGCAAGGAACAGCAGTGCAGACAGGATTTTAGGGTTAAAAAAAGGCGCCGACGACTACCTAACCAAACCCTTTAATTTAGAAGAACTGCTGCTGAGGGTGAGCAAGCTCATTAAAAAAAGCCAGCGCCTCAATACCAGGGAACCCTTACCCGAACTATACCAGTTTGGAGAAAATAAAATTGATTTTAAAGCACTGGAAGGCTATTCTAAAACCAATGAAAAGATAACCCTTACCAAAAAGGAAGCCATGCTCCTGAAACTGCTGATAGAGAACAAAAATGAGGTGGTAACGCGGGAAAAAATTTTACAGGCCGTTTGGGGTTATAATGTGTACCCCACCACCAGGACGATCGATAATTTTATCCTCAACTTCAGGAAATATTTTGAAGAGGACAGCCGCAACCCGAAATACTTCCATTCTGTAAGGGGCATTGGCTATAAATTTACCAGCGACTAGGTTTTATAAGCGCCCAGTAACTCCATGATGCCGGCAGTACTGTTATACAATTCCTGCATTTCTTCCCTGAGCAAAGTTTCGTTTTCATCACCCGTAAACGGTGTATACAATTTCAGTTCAATGGAATTCATTACCTGCTGCAGCTGAAGAGCCGTATTAACGGCAATATTTTTTTTATCCATTGCTTCCGCAATATTTTTTTTATTGATGGTTTCAACAGGCAGGTGCAGTTTTTCTGAAAGATAATTTTTCAATGCCAGGTTCAGCTCATAATAAAATGCCGTACTGTTGCCGGCCTGTAATAATTTGCCGGCTTTTTCCAGCCAGTTTTTTTCTTCAATAGCAATGGCTTCAGCAATTTTTTGCGCTTCCGCTTTTGCAGCGGCTTCAGCAGCCAGGTTTTGGTTAACTTCCGTTTCTAGCTTTCTATCCCGCTTTAACCAAAAAATCAGCACACATAAAATCAATACGGCCACCGTACTTACCACCCACCGCCTGTTACTGAAAAATTTATTTAAAAAAGTCTTCTCGCCAGCTGTAATAACAGGGTTGGCTTTTTTGCCGGTTCCTTTTACCACGGTAAAGGCAATGGGTTTTGTAGAATCTGTTTTATACTTCCCTTCCTTTGCATTGAAGTAACAGAACTTTATTGCTGGCAAAATATAATTTCCGGGCGCTGCAACGGTAAAGGGATAATCAATTATTTTTCTGCCGCTCACGGGTACGGTAGTTCTTACAAAATCATCAGCTACAGCAGGTTCAAACCCCTCCACGCCCTGTGGCCATTGTATTTCTGGTGTATTTACCAGCTGCAGGTTACCCACGCCTGCAATAATCACTTTTAAATTACCGGCATCATCGGTGGTAAAATTATTTTTATCCAGCAGGCCTTCAATGGCAAAATTACCAACCGCCCCTTTAAAAGCTGCCGGCACATCAGTATCCGGCAGTGCTTTTACTGTGATGTTTACCACATTATTTTTCAGTGTCGCTTTTTGGTCCACTATCCCTTCTGCAGGTATGGCAGCTTCAGCAAATTCCCTGAACATATCATTCATGTTATTATTCTGCCCGCTGGCATAGGCTTCTTTGATAAAGTGTACATTGTTTTCAATTTCCACCTGGCCCAGTTCAAAACTTCCGGGCTGTAAAGGATATAACTGCACTTTACGGATGATAAACACATTATAATCCCTGCCATTTATTTTTTCGGTGGTATAGCTGTTATTATCNGGTTGCTGCAGGTCAATTACAGAAAAACCGTTAAAGGAAGGATATTTTACAATATTAGTTTCGCTTTTTAAACGCGTGTACAATTTATAAGTGGCAATTACGGGCTCACCTACATAACAGGAGGTTTTATCAGTCTCCAGCCTGATAAACATATTACGGTTTATTTTTTCAGCCGCATTTTCGCCTTTCTTTAAAATATAATCGTTGAAAGCCGGTTGGGGTGGTGCGTCATCAAAAGGGTTAAAGCCTGCAAAAGGAGAATTATTATTATTGCTGCTGTTATCTGCTGCCAGCGTATTGGTTACCTGAACTGTTACAGCATTACTCCTGTATTCATTCCCGTCGGCAATGGCCACCGCAGCAGGAATTGTATACGTTCCTGGCCCCCTGGGCTTTAGTACAAAGCTGAGGGCCGCGTATTGCCTGATGGCGCCGTTGGCCGCCGTCATACCGGTTTCTGAATTGGGGCCGCTTACCACAATAAAATTTTTAAACCGGGGTGGTGTTATCTGTTTTACATCATTGGCATTTTCCACCATCAACCGTAACTGCACAAATTCATTTTTGCTGATCTGNCCAGCAGAAACACTGGCTGTAAATTTTACCTGTGCCGTAATGGTAAGTACCGGCAGGTGTAAAACGGCCATAAAAAATACGGGTAAAAAATATCGCATAAATAGTGGTACAAAAATACCGGCTAAAGAAATTATACTTTACTGAAGATTTTATAAGTGGTTGTAAAAAACTGTTAATTAGCATTGGGGTTACAGGTCTCCCAGCTGGGGCCGCATCACAATCGATTCCACACAGGCGCCCGGGCTCAGCTGCGATGCCGCATANATCATTTTTGCCACATCATCCACTTCCATAATCCGGTGGTGGCTGTTGTCAAATCCGCNCCAGGAATCGGTAAGCACGGCCCCGGGGTATACGGCAGTAACTTTAATATTGTACTCCTGCATTTCCTCCCTTAAATTTTTACTGAAACCGTCCATGGCAAATTTGCTGATGCTGTACGCCCCGCCATTTTTATAGGCCTGTAAGGAAGCAATGGAACAGATATTAAAAATATGGCCGCTGCGCCGTTCCATCATCCAGGGCAACACGGTTCTTGTAAGGTGGTATGCACTCAATACATTTGTGGCCAGCTGGCTTTCAAGCAACCCGTCGGTTTCATTGTGAACAGCACCGGGCGCAAAGCTACCGGCATTATTGACCAGCATATCCGGCACACCATATTCCAGGCACCAAATACCAAATGCCCTGGCCTCATCTTTCCTGCCCAGGTCAAAAGGCTTAGCTTTAACAATAGCAGCAGGATAGGCTTTTGTAAGTTCCTCCACGGTTTTAAACAGGGCCAGTTCATTTCTTGAACAAAGAAATAAATGATGCCCATGGGCAGCAAACTGTTTTGCAATGGCTTTACCAATCCCTTTCGATGCCCCGGTTATAACAACATTCATCTGTAAGTATTTAGACTGTAAAGTTAAGGGGCTGCCGTTTTATTACCGTTAGCTAATTCTGTTTTGCCGTTACATAAGTGGTTTTTTACAGCAGCAGCCTGGTTGGTATCTATGCACTGACATTTACCATTAAATTTTTTTGTATGAAAAAACTGCTGTTCAGTTCAATTTGCTTTTTACTGTTTATTAACTGCTTTGCCGTTCCCGGGGTTACGCTCACCAGCACCATTATTGCTGCCGGAAATGTACAGCAGGGCAGCAACAACAATATTATTTATATCGTTCAGGCCGATGTATCCACCGATCCTGAAACAATTACCGGCATTCAGTTTACCATTACCGGCACGCACGACAACAATGATGTTCCTTTTTTCAGGGTATATGTTAACAGCACTCCTTCCCTTACAGGTTCTACCAACCTTGCCAACTTTGCGGGTACTTTTGCTGCACCGCATACATACAATCCAAGTATTGGATCTGTAACGATTCCCGCAGGCTCCACCCGCTATTTTATCATTGCTGCTGATATTGCATCCGGAGGAACTCATAACAATACTATTAAGATCGACGGCAATGCCAACCCGGTTACATTTACCTACACAGTTGCACCGGTTCTGACCAATAACCAAACCGATGCGGCGGGGCTGCAAATAATAAAGGCGGCCGATATCACTTACAGTTCCGTTGCTGTTGCTGCAGCCAACCTGCCCCAGGGTACGGGTAATAATATCATTTATATTCTTAAAGCAGATGGAAGTAATTTTAATGCAGTGGCCAGCACCATCAGCTTTACTGCAGGCGGTACGCACGACAATAACGATGTTCCTTTTTTCAGGGTGTATGTTAACAGTACACCATCACTTACAGGGGCCACCAACCTTGTAAATGCCTCGGGTGCTTTTGCCGCACCGCATACATACAACCTGAACATAGGCGGCGTAACTATTACAGCAGGCACCACAAACTATTTTATTATTGCCGCAGATATTGCACCTGGAGGAACACATAACAATACCATCAAGATCGACGGCAATGCCAACCCCGTTACACTGGGCTTTACAACCAGTCCTAATACCACCAACAGCCAAACAGATGTGGCGGGCACACAGACCATTAAGGCAGCCGATGTTACCTACAGTTCCGTTGCTGTTAGTGCAGCCAATGTACTGCAGGGTACCAGCAATAATATCATCTATATTTTGAAAGCCGATGGCAGCAATTTTGATGCAATAACCAATTCCATCAGCTTTACTGCAGGAGGCACGCATGATAACAACGATGTTCCTTTTTTCAGGGTGTATGTTAACAGCACACCATCGCTTACAGGGGCCACCAACCTTGTAAATATATCGGGAGCTTTTGCTGCACCACATACATACAATCCAGCCTTTGGAAATATTACGATCACTGCAGGCTCTACCCGTTATTTTATTATTGCAGCAGATGTTGCANCCGGGGGAACTCATAACAATACCATCAAGATAGACGGCAATGCCAACCCGGTTACACTGGGCTATACAACCAGTCCCAATATCACCAACAG
>JGI24770J26754_10003508_pt1 | contig 10467 bp, 10 predicted proteins | sample LakOneMetagenome_FD_26754 | JGI IMG/M metagenome (IMG submission 26754) | reverse complement strand
TTGGTTGCGCATTACCGTATGGTCGAGCGCCTCACCCACCACGACTATTTGTTCGCCGCCCGCTGAGGCAATCATCTTGTCTGCACCCGTCGCCTTCTTCGCGTTCAACCGGCCCGTGCACGCCGCGCGCGCGCTGGCCGCCCTGGCCGCGAACCCGGAAGCGGCCGATACCGACNTGCANATCTTCGTCGACGGGCCGCGCAACGAGGCCGACGCGGCGCTGGTCGCCGACGTCGAGCGCATCGCCCGTTCGACGCGCGGCTTCCGCAACATCGACATCGTGGCTTCGCCCGCCAACAAGGGCTTGTACGCTTCCATCACCGATGGTGTCGGCCGCATGGTCGCCGATGCCGGGCGCGTCATCGTCGTCGAGGATGATATCGTCGCGTCGCCGCATTTCCTGCGTTACATGAACGAAGGCCTCGAGCGTTACGCCGCGGATGCACGCGTAGGCTCGATCCATGCCTATTCCCCGCCGATCGCGGGGCTGCCGGACTACTTTTTCCTGCGTGGCGGCGATTGCTGGGGATGGGCGACGTGGGCGGATCGGTGGTCGCTGTTCCGCTCCGACGCCGGCGCCCTGCTACGGGAGATCGTGGCGAGCGGCCAACTCGACGAATTCAGCAAGAACCACGGCATCGGCTCGCTCTTGCTGCTGTTGCGGCGCGCGCGCGGCGACAACCAATCCTGGGCGATCCTCTGGCATGCGAGCCTGTTCCTGGCAGGACGCCTCACGCTGCATCCCGGAGCGTCCTTCGCCGACAACATCGGGAACGATGGTTCGGGCGAACATGCGGCCGACAGCAACCTCCACGCCACCCGGATGATCGAACGCTTCGACGGCCTGCCGACCGACTTGCCGGTCGCCGAAAACACGGTGGCCGCGCGGGCGTTGGGCGTGTTCCTCGACCAGCTCGCGGGCGGTCGCCGCGCCGGGAAGGCCGGTCTGTTCGCGCTTTCGCTCTACGCGAAATGGCTGGCGCGGGCATGGCGATGATCGCCAAGGGCATCATTCGCGCCCTGCTACCCGTCAACCTGCGGCTTGCATTGCGCAGGTGGTTCGGCGACGTGACCCGCTACACCGGGCCCTACGCCTCGTGGGACGAGGCGATGGCCGCGGCGACCGGCTATTCGGACGACGCAATCCTGCAGCAGGTGCGTCGCGCGACGCGCGAGGTCGTCGCGGGGAAGGCCGCGTACGAACAGGATTCGGTCCAGTTCCATGCACCCAGTCCGCCTGCGCGGATCCTGCGCGTGCTCGCGCTTGCCTCGGCCGACGCGCACGGGCCGGTGGCGGTGCTCGATTTCGGCGGATCGCTCGGTAGCCTGTACTTCCGCGCGCGCCCGTTCCTCGCGCAAGGGATGGTGTCGGCGTGGACGGTCTGCGAACAGCCGAATTTCGTCGGCGCAGGTCGCGAATTCGAAGACGGGGTGCTGCGTTTCGTGGCGGATCCGGGGCAGGCGCCAACCGCGCACGTGCTGGTGCTGTCCAGTGTGCTTCCCTATCTCGAGGATCCAGTCGGGATGCTCGAGCGCCTGGCCCGGGGGCGTCCGCGATGGATCCTCATCGACCGCACCCCGCTCTCGCCCGATGGCCAATGGCATCTGTTCGACCAGCACGTTCCGCGCTCGATCTATCGCGCCACCTATCCCGTGTGGCTGATCCCGCGCGATGCGATCGCGGAGGCCTTGACCGGATACGTCCTCGCCGAAGAAGCCGAACTTCCGGAGGAATCGCTTCGTTGCGGTGGCGTGCACGCGTCCTATCGGTGGATGATATGGCGCAACCGGGAATGCGCATGAGCCCCCAAGACCAGATCCATGCCCTGCACGAAATGCAGGCAAGGCACCACGCCGAGGTTCCCTTGTCGGAAGACTACGGGGCGCGGGCCTCGGCGTGGCTGGACGACCGCACCACCGACTACTGGCGGCACGATCGCATGCGCCGTTGCCTGCAGCCGCTGCTGGTCGAGCCGCAACGCTGGCTGACCGTCGGCGACGGGCGCTTCGGTGCCGACGCCAACTGGTTGCGCCGCCAAGGCCAGGACGTGCTCTGCACCGACATCCAGGACCGTACCCTTGCGATTGCCGCGGAGGCGGGCGCTATCGGTGAGTTCGCGGCCGCCAACGCGGAACGGCTGGCCTACCCCGATGGCTCCTTTGACTGGGCGTTGTGCAAGGAGTCCTACCACCACATGCCGCGCGCGCCAATGGCGTTCTACGAACTGCTCCGGGTAACGCGCAAGGGAGTGGTACTGATCGAACCGGTCGATTCGGAGGCCGATCGCTGGTGGGGCCACCTGTCGCTGCCGCTCCTCAACATGGTCAAGGCACGCAAGCATGCCTACGAGGATTCGGGGAACTACGTCTTCAGCCTGTCCAGGCGCGAGATCGAAAAGCTCATGCTCGGCATCGGCTTGACCCGTTATGCGGCGCTCGACCTCTCCGATTGCTTCATGCCTGGAGGCGAACACGAAATCGGCGATGGTCCGCTACGCCGCCGCATGGCGCGCAACATCCGCCTTCGCGACTGGGTAAAACGCGTTCTCGGCGTGACCGCGCAAATGGCTGTTTTCGTGGTCGTGCACCAAGGCACGTCGGTGCCAGACGCACTGCGACAGGCACCCTGGCGATTCCACGAATTGCCGCGCAACCCGTTCGCCGGCGTGGAGTCGCCGTGAGCGCGGCCGTGCAGGAAACGCCCTGGGCGCAGCGCCGCGTCCTGATCACCGGCGGCATGGGTTTCATCGGCTCCAACCTCGCGCGCAGGCTGGTCGGCCTCGGCGCGCGGGTCACGCTGGTCGACAGCCTCATCCCCGAATACGGCGGCAACCCGCGCAACATCGCCGACATCCGCGATCGCGTCGCCGTGAACCTCTCGGACGTGCGCGACGGCCACGGCTTCCGCGCGATCGTTCGCGACCAGGACGTGCTGTTCAACCTGGCCGGGCAGACCAGCCACCAGGACTCGATGACCGATCCGTTCACCGACCTCGACATCAACTGCACCGCGCAGCTCTCGATCCTCGAAGCGTGCCGGATGGTCAACCCCGGGATCCGCATCGTGTTCGCCAGCACGCGCCAGATCTACGGGCGTCCCGACTACCTGCCGGTCGACGAGAAGCACCTCCTGCGCCCGACCGACGTCAACGGCATCAACAAGATGGCCGGCGAGTGGTACCACATCCTCTACAACAACGTGTACGGCATCCGTGCGTGTGCATTGCGCCTCACCAACACCTACGGACCGGGGATGCGCATCAAGGACGCGCGCCAGACCTTCCTCGGCGTGTGGATCCGGCTGGCCCTCGAAGGCAAGCCGTTCGCGGTCTGGGGAGGCGAGCAGCTGCGCGACTTCAACCACGTCGAGGACGTGGTCGATGCGCTCCTGCTGGCGGCCACGGACGATCGCGCCATCGGCGAGACCTTCAACCTCGGCGACAGCGAAGTCGTCACGCTGCGCGCCCTGGCCGAGCGACTGATCGAGGCCAACGGCGGCGGCGAATACGAAGTGCTCGCCTTCCCCGAGGAGCGCAAGCGCATCGACATCGGCGACTATTACGCCGACTTCTCGCGATTCTCCGGCCTGGGATGGTCGCCCAGGGTGTCCCTGTCCGAAGGATTGCGCGGCACGCTCGCGTACTACCGACGGCTTTTCGCGGATTACGCCTGACATGCATCCACCGATCCCGCAGTGCAACCCGCTGGCCGCCTACCAGGCGCAGGCCGACGCGATCGATGCCGCGATCCGCGACGCGCTGGCGTCCGGGCGTTACATCCTCGGCCCGCGCGTGGCGGCATTCGAACAGGCGTTCGCGCGATGGACCGGGCTGCGCCACGTGCTGGGCGTGGCCAACGGGACCGATGCGCTGGAGATGGCGCTGCGCGCGGTGGGCGTGGGCGAAGGCGATCGCGTCGTGACGACCTCGATGACGGCGGTCGCGACCGTGGTGGCGATCCGCGCCGCCGGCGCGATCCCGTTGTTCGCGGACGTGGACGCCGACCATGGCCTGCTCGACGTCGCGCAGGTCGCGCGCGTGTTCGAAGCGTCGACCGCGCCGATCAAGGCGATCGTGGCGGTCCACCTGTACGGCCGCTGCGTGGACATGGACGCGCTCTGCGCACTGGCCGGACGGCACGGCGCGGTGGTGGTCGAGGATTGCGCGCAGGCTCACGGCGCCCGATGGAACGGCCGCGCCGCCGGCACTTTCGGCGCGATCGCGAGCTTCAGTTTCTACCCGACCAAGAACCTCGGCGCGATCGGCGACGGCGGCGCGCTGGCGACCGACGACGCCGACGCGCTCGAACGCGCGCGCCTCCTGCGCGAATACGGCTGGAAGCAGCGCTACGTCAGCGCGGTCGAAGGCGGCAACAGCCGGCTCGACGAGCTGCAGGCGGCGATCCTGTCGGTGAAGCTCGAGGCACTCGACGCCGACAACGCGCGACGCCGTGCCATCGCGTCGACCTACCGCGAGGGCATCGACAATCCGCACGTGGCGCTCTGGCGCGGAGGCGACGCGGGCCACGTCTACCACCAGTTCGTCGTGCGCACGCCGCGGCGCGATGACTTGCACGCATTCCTGGGCGAACGCGGCATCGGCACGCTCGTGCACTATCCCCTCGCCGTCCACGACCAGCCGGCCTACGCCGATCCGGCGTATCGCCCGCTGCCCCTGCCCCATACCGAGGCTTGGGCGGCGAGCGTGCTGAGCCTGCCGATGTTCCCGCAACTGGCCGACGACGATGTCGCGCGCGTGATCGAAGCGGTCAACGCCTGGCACGGACCGGCATGACGCACCGGCACTACTGCACCTACTTCGACCATCGTTACCTGCCGCTCGGGGTGGCCCTGCACGAATCGCTGCTGCGCCACGCGGACGAATTCACGCTGTGGGTGCTGGCGATGGATCGCGAGGCGGCCGATTTCCTTGAGGCGCGCGCGTTGCCTCACGTCCGCGTCGTGCGCCTGGAAACGCTCGAAGCCTTCGATCCCGGACTCAAGGCCGTCGAGCCGACGCGTTCTCGCATCGAGTACTACTTCACCTGCTCGCCGTGCCTGCCCCGCTACCTGCTCGCGACGCAAGGCCTCGACGCGATCACCTACCTCGACTCCGACCTGTCGTTCTTCTCCAGTCCCGAAACCATGTTCGCGGAACTGGGGGATGGCTCGGTGCTCATCGTGCCGCACCGGTTCGCCGGCGCCGCGGCGCGGACGCACGCGAAGTTCGGGCGCTACAACGTCGGATGGCTCACCTTCCGCGCGGACGTCGCGGGAATCGCATGCCTGGAATGGTGGCGGGAGCGCTGCATCGAGTGGTGCTTCGACCGCGTGGAAGGCGACCGCTACGCCGACCAGAAATACCTCGACCGATTCGCGGCGCTGTTCCCCGGCGTGCGGTCCTCGGCCCATCCCGGCGCGAACCTCGCGCCGTGGAACGTCGCCGGCCATTCTGTGGCCTTCGCTGATGGAGAGGTCCGCGTCGATGGACAGCGGCTGGTGTTCTTCCATTTCCAGGGATTCCGCCGCATCGACGGCGACACCTACGATTCCAACCTCACCAGTTACGGCGCGCGCCTGACGCCGGCGCTGCGCGACGGCGTGTTCCGCCCCTACATCGCGGATCTTCGCGAAGCGCGCGACATCGTCGCCCGTGGCGCGAGCCTGCACGAAGGCCCGAATCTCCGCCGCGCCGGCCTGAACCGGCTGCGCCTCGCGGCATCGCGCAGCTGGCGGACGCTGCGCGCGCGCGTCGCCGGCAACCTGGTCTCGGGGCGATGAAGATCCTGTTCCTCGGCAAGCGCCGCCCGCAGCAGCGCGACCTGATCGAGCGCCCGTACGGGCGTTTCCATTACCTGCCGGTCGAACTCGCGCGCCGCGGTCACGAGGTCAGCGTCCTGCTGTGCAGCCACCATGGGCTGGCGCCGGAGCGACGCGCATCCGATGGCGTGGAATGGCGTTGCCTCGACGTGCGCGCGCGTGGACCGCTCGGGTTCCTGCGCGAAATCGGGCAGGAGGCGCGCGACTTCGCCCCGGACTGGGTCGTCGGGTGTTCGGATGCATGGTATGGGCCGCTGGCGCAGCGCCTGGCGCGAACGTCCGGCGCGCGGCTGGCGATCGATGCCTACGACAATTACGAAGCCTACATGCCCTGGAACCTGCCTCTGCACCTGGCGTGGCGGCGTTCGCTGCGCGCGGCAGACGTGGTGACGGCTGCGGGGCCGCAGCTCGCGGCGTTGTTGCAGCGCTCACGGCGGGACGACCAACGCGCGGTGGACATCGTGCCGATGGCGGCGGACCCGATGTTCGTTCCGCACGACCGCGCGCAGGCGCGCTCGGCGCTCGGGCTGCCGCCGCATGCCGCGCTGGTCGGCTATGCCGGCGGATGGGCGCGCAATCGCGGCACCGACGTGCTGCTCGAGGCCTTCCGCAGCGTGCGCGCACGGCGTCCGGATGCGCGCCTGGTGCTGACCGGCAAGCCGCCCGCGCACGCGCTCGCCGAACCGGGCGTGCTCGCGCTCGGTTACGTCGCCGACGCGCAATTGCCCGTGGTGCTGTCCGCGCTCGATGTCGCCTGCGTCATCACCGCGGACACCGCGTTCGGCCGCTACAGCTACCCGGCGAAGCTGTGCGAAGCGATGGCCTGCGCCACGCCCGTCGTGGCGACCGCGACCGCACCGGTGCGATGGATGCTGCGGGACGACGCGCGCCACCTCGTGCCGGTCGACGATGCGCCCGCCATCGCCGATCGAGTGCTCGAACGACTGCAGGACGGCGAGCGCGTGCGTTATCCCGACCTGCCGACCTGGGGCGAAAGCGCGCGCCTGCTCGAAGCGGTGTTGTCCCCGGCCTCGCGCGGCAACGGCGAAAGCGTGTAGATCAGCGTCGGGAATGCCCGTCGCAGCGCGGCGTATGCCGCATCCGGCACGTGCCGCAGCGCATGCCGGTACATCGCAGCGTCGGGGCGCTCGAGTTCGAAGGTGAGCCGCAACGCGTCGCCGGCGTGCTGGCGCCAGGCGAAGCCGCTCTCCTCCAGCATCGCTTCCAGCCGGCCGCAGGTCAGCGGGAGACAGTCGTAGTGCGTGCCCTTCCCCGCGAGCCGGACATACGCGTGCGACAGCGGCATCGGCAGCCAGCTCAGGAACGGCAGCCGGAAATGCGGTTCCACCAGCATCCAGCGGTTCGGCACCGCGATGTATCCGGCGCCATCGTCGCGCAGCACCCGCCGCAGTTCGCGCAGGTGCACGCGCTGCGCGGCCTGGTCGCCGACATGTTCGATCACGTGGTTGCTGAGCACCACGTCGAATCCCGCGTCCTCGAACGGCAGCGCGGTGCCGGCGACGGTGCGGAACGCATACCCGTCGCGCACGAGGCGCACGTCTTCGACATCCACCGCCTCGACGTCCCAGCCCATCGGCCCCGCGGCGCCGAACCAGTGCGAGATGCCGCCCGAGCCGCAGCCGATCTCGAGCAGCCGCCTGCGCGGGCCGCCGGGTTCGAGGCCCAGCAGGCGCGCGATCTTCATCGCCTTGGAGCCGCGCGACGGCAGGTCGAGGACCGCATGTCCGCGGCGTTCGTCGATCATGCGCCCGCCAGCGCGGCGAGGGCTTCGCGGCCGAACCGGTCCCAGGAAAACCCTTGCGCGAAGTCGAGTGCGCGCGCCGACCTGCCATCGCGGTCTTCGGCGAGCGTGGCGATCGCGGCGCGCGCGAATCCGGCGTAGTCCCCGCCGCGGACCAGGCGCCCGTTGCGCCCGTCGGCCACCGCATCGGCGACCCCGCCGACGTCGAATGCGACGGTCGGCAGGCCATGCGCGGCGCTTTCGATCGCGACCATGCCGAATCCCTCGACGTCCCCCGGCAGGTCGCGCACCGGGAAGACGTGCACGTCCGCGCCCGCGTAGGCCTCGGCCAGTTCGCCTTCGCTGCAGGGGCCGAGCCAGCGCACCGCGTCCGCCACCCCCGCCGCTTCCGCCGCCGCGCGAACCCGCGCGAACCCCGCGCCGNTACCGCGNTGCAGCGCATCGGCGGCTTCATCCCCGACGACCAGCAGCCGCGCATCCGGATNCGCGAGCGAGCACCGCGGGCAGCGACTGCGCGACGAACTCGGCGATGCCCTTGCGTTCGGTCATCCGGCCGACGGAGAGCAGCACCGGCGCGGAATGGTCGATCCGCAGGCGCGCGCGGAAGCGCGTGCGCGCCTGCGGATCGCGCGCAGGCAGGTCGGTGCCCGGGTGCACGATGCGGATGCGGTCGGCCGCGNCCCCGGCCTCGATCGCGAGCCGGCGGGTATTCGCGCTGTTGACGAGCACGCGGCGGCAGCGCCGGATGCAGGGTAGCCACGCCGCCTGGTAGAGACGGCTCGGGGCGATGATGTCGAGGCCGTGCAGGTACACCGCGGGAACCGCGCCGGTGGCGCGCGCGGCGGCCAGGACCGCGGGCGCGGCAAGCCCGCTGCCGCCGACAACGACCTCGGGACGGATGCGGCGCGACAGCGCGATCCCACGGGCCACGCTCGCGAGCACGGTCAGCACGAGCGGCCCTGCGGGCAGTTCGACCACGCGCGCGCCCGGCGGGACATGCCGGGCGCTGCCGGCCGGGCCGAGGAGCGCGGATGCCGGGTCGCCTTCGTGCAGCCGGCGGAACAGCCGTTCGTTCAGTCGTTCCATGCCGCCGCGCAGGGGCGGGAAATTCCGGGTGATCTGCANTGCGCGCATGCGCCGGTGCTCACTGGTCGCGGCGATACGTCAGGCTCGTGATCTGCTCCGACACCAGCCCGATCAGGAAGACGATCACCGAGGCGCTGAAGAGCAGCATGCTCATGTTGGTCAGGCGGTGTTCCTGGAGGAAGGTCCAGGCGTAGTAGCCCAGGCCGGTGAAGAAGAACGCGAGCGCGGTCGGCGCGAACAGCTTCAGCGGCGAATACAGGGTCGCGATCTTGAAGATGATCAGCAGGAAGCGGATGCCGTCCTTGAGCGGGCGGATGTGGCTGGCGGTGCCGACCCGGCGCGCGACCGGCACCGGCAGGTAGGCGACGGGGTAGGCGCTGCGGAAAAACGCCATGGTGCTCGTCGTCGGGTAACTGAAGCCGTTGGGCAGCAGGTGCAGGAATTCGCGGAAGCGGTTCGCGCGCACCGCGCGGAAGCCGGAGGTGAGGTCGAGGACCTGGTGCCCGGTCATCCAGCTCGCGAGCCGGTTGTACAGGCCGTTGGCCAGCCCTCGGCCGACATTGGCCTGGCCGTCGCGGCTGCGGGCGCCCACCACCATGTCGTAGCCTTCGGCGAGCCTTGCGAGCAGCGGGGCGATCCAGGCCGGGTCGTGCTGCCCGTCGGCATCCATGAACACCAGGATGTCGCCGGCCGCGGCCCGGGCGCCGCGCTTGATGGCCGCGCCGTTGCCCATGGCGTACGGGCTGGACAGGACCCGCGCCCCGTGGGCCGCGGCCACCGCGGCGGTCGCATCGGTCGAGCCGTCGTCGACCACGATGATCTCGGCATCCGGCAACGCCGCCCGCAAGGCCGGCAGCGTCCGCTGCAGCCCCTCGGCTTCGTTCCTGGCCGGCAACACCACTGTGACGTCCATCGCACCACCGCCTGTTTCCCCTGCAGAGACTAGCGGGAAACCCGCTCCTCCGGCAGGTTGCGTTCGCGCCGGCGCGGGTTTGCGGTAAAGTCCGGAAGGGGAGTCTGAAGAGGCAGGCGATGGCAACCGTCGCGAGCGCGAACCTGGTTGGGATCACCGGCATCGCCCGGCGCCTGGTGCTGGACGGCAGCCTGGACGAGGCGGGGGCGCGCGAGGCGCTGGATGCGGCCAGCCGCGAAAAGCGGCCGATCGCCGCCTACCTGCTGGAAAAGAAGATGGTGACCCCGGCGGCGCTGGCCGCGGCGAACTCGATCGAGTTCGGCATGCCGATCTTCGACGTCAGCGCGCTCGACCCGGCGCAGTCCGCGATCAAGCTGGTGCGCGAGGAACTGGTGCGCCAGCACGGCGTGCTGCCGATGTTCAAGCGCGGCGGCCGGCTGTTCGTCGGCCTCAGCGACCCGACCAATACCCGCGCGCTGGATGAACTCAAGTTCCACACCAACCTCGTGGTCGAGGCGATCCTCGTCGACGACGAGAAGATCCGCCGCACCATCGACAGCTGGCTGGAAACCGCCGACGCGCTCAACGAGGCGATGGGCGGGGACGGCGAGGGCCTCGAGGGCCTCGAGGTCAGCGGCGGCGACGAGGACCTCGCGAACGAGAGCGGCGTCGACGCCAAGGGCGACGACACGCCGGTCGTGAAGTTCGTCAACAAGGTGCTGGTGGACGCGATCCGCAAGGGCGCTTCGGACATCCACTTCGAACCCTACGAATCCGAGTACCGGGTGCGCGTGCGCATCGACGGCATCCTCAAGCAGGTCGCCAAGGTGCCGGTGAAGCTGCATGCGCGCATCGCCGCGCGCCTGAAGGTGATGGCGCAGCTGGACA
>JGI24770J26754_10003507_pt1 | contig 10468 bp, 8 predicted proteins | sample LakOneMetagenome_FD_26754 | JGI IMG/M metagenome (IMG submission 26754) | reverse complement strand
GCGCCCTTGTCGGTTGATCGAATCATGCGGACGCGCTGACCCAGTGCGTTGTCGGGCGTGACAGAGCGGATGATGTCGAGAAACACGTTGATGACGGTACCGTCTGGCAACACGTCCAGCCCGTTGCCCAGCGTCTGGTTGGTGCTGCCAGGGTCATAAATGCCGCGCGAGGTTTCCCACGACAGGCCGCCATTAGTGGATCGCGTGAACCACGAGGGGCCGTGGCCGTTCGCTTCCAGTCGATCCCAGACTGCGTAGACAAACGCTGCCTGCTTCGGGTCGGCTTTGACCGTGTTCTTGTCGTGGAAGATGTTGGCCGACGCATCGCGCACCAGCGTCTGCGGCGCGCCCCATGTGCGTCCGCCGTCGGTGCTGCGCGCCATCAGCATGGCGCTGATCGACGACTGTGTGAACGAAGTGCCGGTCACCGCGAGCGCCATCTGGTACGCCGTGCCATCGGGCCCGATGCTGAGCCACGGGTCGCTCGCGCGGTCATAGTTGGTGCCTGCCGCCGTGGTGCCGCCGGAACAGCGAGAGAACGCGGCCAGCGTGTTGGTCCAGGTGAGCCCGCCGTCAAACGACACGGCGCCAGCGAGTCCCTGCGACGCGCCCGTGGACCAGCGATCCTGTTGCCACGCGGCGATCATGTGGTTGCTGTTGCCGGGATTCGTCGCCAGGTGCGGCTCGACCTCCGCGCCNGTGTACAGCGTGCCCGTAGTCTGCACGTTGCAGCCCGGTGCAAATGGTGAAGCCGCCTGCGACACCACGCGCTTGAAGCTGCTTGCGGGCGCGAGCGTCGCGTCCTTCGCTGCGGTCACGCAGAACGCGACCTGCTCCGGCGCCCAGCCTGCGGCCGTCATACCGTCGTAACTCGCCCGGCTCGTGGTGTAGCGATGGTTCGACGTGCGTCCATTGGCGATCGCGCGAAAGCTGCGGAAGACGGGGACCGGCGCGGAAGCTGCGCAAACACCCGACGCGTCGGGTGAAGCGACGGCAAAGTCAAAATCCTCGTAGCTGAAACCCGGTGGATTTTGCGCACGCAGCGCCTCGCAGTCGATGCCTTCGCGACCGTAGAAATGGCTGCTCACGAGCGGCGAGGCGATGTTGATGTAGAAACGGCAGATGCGGACCTGCGACGCGGCCGCCGCCGCTGCGCTGGTGGCTGTGAACTGCATGCCGGTTCGCGAAAAATCCGCCGGCAGGGCATCGAGCTGCGTCTGTTCGTTGCTGCGCCCGGTCATGAAATACGCGTCGAGTGCGCGGTTGTAATACTCGACAACGGTCACGCTCTGCGCGGAGGCCACGGCGTTCGCGCCCGCGAAAACGCACACGGCCAGCACGGCCGCGAACACCCGCAACGGCCAGATTGCGGACAATATCGGTGCGATCAGCTTTTTCATGTGACTCCCATTNAACAAGGGCTATCGGCGCGAAAACTGAGAAGTCGACTCGTGGACATTTGTCGCTCTACTCCCCACGCAATGGTCGTTCTGGCCAAAAGCCAATACCCATGACGGGGGGTGCGCATACCGTAGCGACCCATTCAAACATCGCCACACTACACTGTCCAGTCTATCTTNTGAATCAGCAAAAAGGCGNAATGGACGCAACGACACTCGGCTGGATTGCCGCCGTCCTGCTCATCATCGTGGGCGTCGCGGGCACCGTGCTCCCGGCGCTTCCGGGCACCATCCTCGTGCTCGCTGGCATTGTGCTGGCGGCGTGGCTTGACGATTTCACGCGCGTGAAGTGGTGGGTCGTCGCGATCATCGGTGTGCTGGCGGTCATCGCGTGGGCCACGGATTACCTCGCAACCGTGATGGGTGCGAAGAAAGCGGGCGCCAGCACACTCGCCATCGTCGGCGCGGCGATCGGCACCGTGGTCGGCATCTTCATGGGGCTNGTAGGTGTGCTCTTCATGCCCTTCGTCGGCGCCGTGNTCGGCGAATACATCGCGCAGCGGAACGCGGGACAGGCCGCAAAGGTTGGTCTTGCGACATGGCTCGGCCTGCTGATCGGCACCGTCGTCAAGCTGGTGCTGGTGTTCATGATGGTCGGNATCTTTGTNGCGGCGCTNCTGGTGACTGCGGGATAGCGGACACACTAGCCCCNCACGGGGCTGCTTTCCCGACTGAAATACGGCNCTGGTGCCCGAAAAGCGTCTATTCGGGGCTACACTTTTCCCCTGTCAACCAATCCAGCTCTGTCGGGGGAATCGTCAGTGTCATCAAACCTTAGTCCGGGTCGCGGGCGACGTGCACTCATTCGCGCCATTTCAGGCGGCATTCTGCTTGCCGCCCTCATGCAACTCACCCCATTGGCCGCCCAGGCGCCACAACCGCAGCGCAAGGCCATGCATGTTGCGAAGGCGGAGTACTTTGCCGAGTCACTTCCGGCACGTGAGCTGGCAGCAATCGGTATCGCCCAGAACCGCAAGCGGCTGTCGACCGATCCTTTCTTCGAAGAAAAGAACGCGTCGAACAAGCGCCACATTCGCAAGTACCCCGCCGATGCGCCCATCACGCCCGATGGCGCCTTGTGGAGTGCGCCTCCGGGCCTGTTGCCACTGGCACCGCCCAACGCGCCCACCGTCGGCTTCAACGGCATTTCCAAAGCCGATACGGTCGCCATAGGACAAGGCTTTCTGCCACCGGACACGACGGGGGCAGTTGGCCCGAACCACTTTGTGCAATCAGTCAATTCGGCGTGGGCTGTCTGGGACCGCAGCGGTGCGCCGCTCATTGCGACCACCGCGCTCAGCAGCCTGTTTTCAGCGCTGCCCGGGCCCTGCGCAACGGCCAATGATGGCGATCCGATTGTGGTTTACGACCAGCTGGCGGATCGTTTCCTGATCAGCCAGTTTTGCTACTCCGTCGATTCAACGCCGAATCATCAGGTCATCGCCGTGTCAAAAACCGGCGATCCAACGGGTGCTTACTATCTCTACGACTTCCGGATGCCGAACCTCAAGTTCAATGACTATCCGAAGTTCGGCGTCTGGCCCGATGGCTATTACATGACCGACAACCAGTTCAATCAGGCCGGTGGCGCATTCCTCGCGGCAGGCGCCTTCGCGTTTGACCGCAGCAAGATGCTGGCTGGTGACCCGACCGCAAGTTACGTGTACTTCGACATGGAAGCGCTGTTTCCGTCCGATGGCATCGGTGGCATGCTTCCGGCGAGCGTCGACGGGTTCACGCCGCCACCGGCTGGCGCTCCCGCTCCGTTTGTCTACTTTACGGCAGGCGAATTCGGCGACGCCGCCGGTGATGCCCTGCGGATTTTTGACTTTCACGTTGACTTCGCAGTGCCTGCCAATTCGACGTTCGGCGAACGCACTGGCAGCCCGCTGGCGGTCGCCGCGTTTGATCCGCGCGTCGTACCCAACACGCGCAACGTGATTCCGCAACCTGCTCCCGCAACGTCGTCGCACTTCCTCGATGCGCTCAATGATCGTCTGATGTTCCGTCTCGCGTATCGTAATTTCGGCAGCAGTGAATCGCTGGTCCTCAATCACACCGTCAATGCTGCCGTGAATCCGGCGTATCGTGCCGGCGTCCGCGTCTATCAGCTCAGTCGCGCCACGCCAACTGGCGCCTTCACGATTGCCGAACAGGCAACGTGGGCCGGGAGCGATNCCACGACACACCGCTGGCTCGGCAGTGTGGCGATGAACCACCAGGGTGATCTGGCGCTCGGCTACAGCGTGTCCAGCACCGCAGTGATTCCGTCCATCCGCTACGTCGCCAAGCTTGCGGCGCAGTCACTCGCCACCGGTCTGGCGCAGGGTGAAACCGAAATCAAAACCGGCGGTGGCGTCCCACAAACCAGCGCGTCCGGCCGCTGGGGAGATTACAGCCAGATGACGGTCGATCCGGTCGATGACTGCACCTTCTGGTACACGCAGGAGTACTACGCCACCGGCGGAACCGGTACCTCGCCGTGGCGAACCTGGATTGCCAAATTTGCTCCGGGCGCCTGCGTGACGTCACCGCGCGGCACGATCAGCGGCACCATCACCGCGTGCGCGGGCGGCGCGCCGATTGCCAACGCCCTTGTCAGTACGACGGGAGGCTATTCGCGATCGACGATCAGCGCCGGAACCTATGGCATGACGGTGATACCGGGCAGCTACACGGTGACAGTCCGCGCCGCTGGCTATGCCAGCGCGACATCAGGCAGTCTGAGCGTCAGCAATGGCGGGACGACAACCTACAACACCTGCCTCAACACAGCGCCGGTAATTCAGGCAACGACACCCGTCACCATTTCCGCGGAAAACGCAATACCGGCCAACACCCTCGCAGATCCTGATGAAACGCTCACCGTTGGCTTCCCGCTGCGTAACATCGGTCTCGCCAACACCACGAATCTGGTGGCGACGCTGCAGGCAACCGGCGGCGTTACTAGCCCGGGCGCTGCACAGAACTACGGCGTCGTTGTCGCCGGCGGCAGTTCGGTTTCGCAGAATTTCAGCTTCACGGCGACGGGCGCCTGTGGCGCAATCGTGACGCCAACGCTCGCGTTGCAGGACGGCGCCACCAACCTCGGCACGATTTCCTACGCGATGCAACTGGGCGCCTCCGGCTCGAGTATCCTGTTCTCGCAGTTCTTCGACACCGTCACCGCGCCCGCGTTGCCTGCGGGCTGGACAAGTGCCGGTGGTGGTGGCCTAGTGGCATGGGTGACCTCTACGACGAGCCCGAGCAGCGCGCCGAACACGGCGTTTGTTGCGGGCGCCGGTAGTACTGGCAACAGCGAACTGATTTCGCCAGCGTTCGCAGTCGGCTCCGACGGCGGCAAAGTGTCGTTCCGCAATCTCTACAACCTGGAAGACGGGTTTGACGGCATGGTGCTGGAGATCAGCATCAACGGCGGCGCCTACGTCGACATCATCACCGCCGGCGGCAAGGTCATTGCGGGTGGCTACAACGACATCATCTCGTCGGCGGATGGCAGCGGCATTGCCGGTCGTCCGGCGTGGACAGGAGTGTCCGGTGGCGGCGCCAGCGCGGCCTACATCACCACGACGATCACGTTGCCCGCCACAGCGGCTGGGCAGTCGATCCGCCTCAAGTGGCGCGTCGTGACCGACTCCACGGTAACACCATCGGGCTCCGGCGTCCGCATCGACAATATTGATGTCACACGCAACGACTGCAGCACGCTGCGCCCGCTTGATGTTGATCTGACCGGCACCTATCAGGGACCAACCGACGGCATGATGCTGCTTCGTTATCTGCTCGGCCTGCCGATTGCAGCGGTCACCGGAAACAGTGTCAATACCGCCACCGGCCAGCGCACGAATCCGGCGCAGATCCTGATCCATCTGGACAAAATTCGTCCGCTACTCGACATTGATGGCAACGGTCAGGCCGACGCACTCACCGACGGCTTGATGATCCTGCGCTACATGCTCGGTTTCCGTGATGCGGCGGTTACACAGAATGCAGTGGCCGTTTCACCGCCGCCGACGCGTAACACGGGCCAAATCAACACGCGTCTACAGGCTCTGACGCCTCCGTAGCGATGAGTCTGGCCGCTGCGCCCGTTTCGGTGGGCGCGGCGGTTGGTACCAGCCACCTTCTCCGGTAATTTCTGCGTAACCATCCATGGGCAAGACCAGACTCGAGGCATTCAGCGATGGCGTGACCGCCATCATCATCACCATCATGGTGCTGGAAATGAAAGTGCCGCACGGTGAATCCTGGGATGATCTGTTGAAGCTATGGCCGGTGTTTCTGAGCTATGTGCTGAGCTTTGCCAACGTCGGGATTTACTGGAACAACCATCATCACATGCTGCATGCGGTGAAGAAGGTCAACGGCGCAATCCTGTGGGCGAACCTGCATCTGCTGTTCTGGCTTTCGCTGATGCCGTTCACGACGGGATGGATGGGCGAGAACCACTTTGCGCCGCTGCCGGTCGCGGTGTACGCGTTTGACCTCTTCATGTGCGCGATCAGCTACGTGCTGCTGCAGCGGCAGATCATCAGGCTGCACGGCGATCATTCCACGCTGGCAAGCGCAGTCGGCGCCGATCGCAAGGGGAAGATTTCGCTCGCCGCCTACGTGGCCGCGATCCCGCTCGCGCTGTTCGGCTGCTCGTGGTTCGCCGGTGCGCTGCTGATTCTGGTCGCGCTGATCTGGTTCATTCCCGACCGCCGCATTGAACACGTCATGGCTGAAGGTGAAACGCACGAAGGTTGATTCAGCTTTTTTGTGAATCGCTTATTTGGTGCGGGCTCAGCGCGCTTTTCGTCAAAAGTCGACTTGGACCGATTATTCGCTTGAGCCCATATTGAATCGACGTTTCAGCGAAAAGCTAATCCTCGGTTCCGATCCGATTTAGCCCGATCCGCAGCTGCGGCTTACGCCACCCGCCGGGCCAGGTGCACCGCTTTCCGCGCGGCGCGGGACTCGGCGTCGCGCGTGCGGGCCTCAGAGATAAGCTGTGCAAAGTCGAGCGGTGCTGCGATGGCGCAAACGTCCGCGAACCGCTCGGGGTAGCTCGCCGCCCGACGATACGCCCGGCCGAAGCCATCACGTTCGATGAATTGCCAATCCACCAGCTGGCGGCGAAGCTCGACGGCGTCGTAGCGCAACATGGCGCCATTGCCTGCGAGCCATGTGCCAAGCGCCTCCGTCGCCTCACGTTCGCTCACGTCGTGATCGGCCGGGATCGTGCGCGCGGCATCAAACAGCATCGCGCCAAGCGTGGTTTCGTCAATGCTGCTCGGCAAAATGTCGCGCTTGACCGCGAGCGTCTGCAAAGTTTTTGTGAGTTCGGACGGGTTCATGTCGTTCTCCCCGGCAAGTGTTGCTAGATGCGGACGCGAATGCCCGCATTCCTCATCATCGCCTTCGCCTCGCCAACCGTGTGTTCACCATAGTGAAAAATGCTTGCGGCCAGCACGGCGTCCGCACCGCCTTTGAGCACGCCATCGACCAGATGCTGCAAATTGCCCACGCCGCCCGATGCAATGACCGGGATGCTCACGGCGTCGGCAATCGCGCGCGTGAGTTCGAGGTCGAAACCGATTTTCGCGCCGTCGCGGTCCATGCTCGTGAGCAAAATTTCTCCGGCACCGCGATCGGCCACTTCGCGCGCCCAGGCAATCGCGTCCTTGCCCGTGGGCGTGCGCCCGCCGTGCACGAACACTTCCCAGCCATCGCCCGATGATTTCTTCTTGGCATCGATCGCCGCAACCACGCATTGCGCACCGTAAAAATGGCTGGCGTCATTGAACAGCGCCGGATTGTTGACGCCCGCCGTATTGATGCTCACCTTGTCCGCACCCGCATTCAGCAAGGGCCGCAGGTCTTCGGCGGTTTTCACACCACCGCCGACGGTCAACGGAATGAACACCTGTGAGGCAACGCGCTCGATCAGGTCGTAAAGCAGGCCACGCGCTTCAACGCTGGCCGTGATGTCCAGAAAACACAGCTCGTCCGCGCCCTGATCGTTGTAGCGCTTCGCGACTTCAACGGGGTCACCCGCATCACGCAAGCCAACAAAGTTCACGCCTTTGACGACGCGACCGTCCTTGATGTCGAGGCAGGGAATGATTCGTTTACAGAGCACGCGGACTTACTTCAACGCCTCAACGGCGGCCCGGAAATCCAGTGTGCCTTCGTACAACGCCCGCCCACAAACCACGCCCGCGATACCGTCTGCTTCAAACGGTTTGAGCAGCTTTACGTGCTCAACATTGTGAATGCCACCCGATGCATACACGGGCACGCGCAAGGGCTTCGCGAGGCGCACTGTGGCTTCGATATTGATGCCGGTGCCCATGCCGTCGCGGCCTATGTCGGTGTAGATGATGCCCTCGATGCCGTAGTCCTCGAAGCGCTTGCCGAGGTCGAGCGCATCGTGGCCCGTGAGCTTGCTCCAGCCGTCGGTAGCGACCTTGCCGTCCTTGGCGTCGAGGCCGACGATGATGGCGCCGGGAAATGCGTTGCAGGCGTCGTGCAGGAAGCCGGGATTTTTCACGGCCGCAGTGCCGATGATTACGTAGTCGATGCCGTCATCGAGATAGCGTTCAATGGTGTCAAGGTCGCGGATGCCGCCACCCAACTGCACCTCAATATCGTCGCCGACCTCGGCGAGGATGGCCTTGATCGCCGCCTCGTTCTTGGGCTTGCCGGCAACGGCACCGTTGAGGTCGACCAGATGCAGGCGCGTGGCGCCCTGATCAACCCAGTGCCGCGCCATGGCGGCGGGGTCTTCCGAAAATACGGTGACATTGTCCATGTCGCCCTGACGCAGGCGCACGCAATGACCATCTTTGAGATCAATCGCAGGAATGACAAGCATGGGGAAATTTGAGAAGCGAGAGCAACTAAAGTGTTGCGTAAATTAGAACGATCCGTTCCAGGTTGAGAAATTTTTGAGGACGCGCAAACCGGCGTCCGCGCTCTTTTCAGGATGGAACTGTACCGCAAAAATGTTGCCTCGTGCAGCGGCAACACAAATCGGATCGGGATAATCTGCCGTACCGGCGACCACGGCGTTGTCCGCCGGAACCGCGTAGTAGCTGTGCGCGAAGTAAAACGCACTGCCATCGGGCACACCCGCCCAGCAGGGGTGCATGCGCGCGTGTCCTGGAAAATTGACCTGATTCCAGCCCATATGCGGCACCTTGAGCGAGCTGCCGTCGCGGTCGTGGTGCGGTTTCGGAAAGCGCACCGAACGCCCCGGCAGGTAGCCCAACGCTGGCGTAGGGCCTTCTTCCGTCGACTCGAACAGCATTTGCAGCCCGAGGCAAACACCGAAGAACGGACGGGTTTTCGAGGCCGTGACAGCACGTCGCGCAGCCCCGACGCGTTGAGCGCGACCATACTCTCCGGCATCGCCGCCTGACCGGGCAGCACCACGCGCTCGGCATTGGCAATTTCAGTGGCGTTGGCCGTGATCAATACGCGCTGGTCCGGCGCGACATGCGAAAACGCCTTCGCCACCGAGCGCAAATTGCCCATGCCGTAGTCAACAATCGCGATGGTTTCCACGATCACCGCTGCCTACAACACGCCCTTGGTCGACACCACCACGCCCGCCGCACGCGGGTCGCGCTCGCAGGCGATACGCAGCGCGCGCGCGAACGCCTTGAACACGGTTTCGCACTGGTGATGGGCGTTGTCACCCTTGAGGTTGTCGATGTGCAAGGTGACGAGCGCGTGATTGACGAAGCCCTGGAAAAATTCGTGCGTCAGGTCAACGTCGAACGTACCAATCATCGCACGCGTAAACGGCACCTGAAATTCGAGCCCCGGACGTCCCGACAAATCGATGACGACGCGCGACAACGCTTCGTCAAGCGGGACGTACGAGAGGCCGTAACGGTTGATGCCCGCCTTGTCGCCTACGGCCTGTTTGAACGCCTGCCCAAGTGTGATGCCGATGTCTTCCACCGTGTGGTGCGCGTCGATATGCAAATCACCTTTGGCATGCACTGTCACATCCATCATGCCGTGCCGCGCTAGCTGGTCGAGCATGTGGTCGAGGAACGGCACCCCGGTTTGCAGATCAGCCTTGCCGTTGCCATCGAGATTGATGGCGACGCTGATCTGCGTTTCCTTGGTGTTGCGTTCGACGGTTGCGGAACGGGGGGCGATGGTGTTCATGGGGACTATTGTAGGAGCGGTTCTAGACGCAAATGATCTTGAGCGCGGCGATCAGCTTGTCCATCTGCTCAGCCGTACCAATCGAAATACGCAAGGTATTGGCCATCAGCGGATGCATGGCGGACAGATTGCGCACCAGAATTCCGTGCGCCTTGAGCGCTTCGAAGACGGCGCCGGCATCCGGGAAGCGCGCGAGCACAAAATTGGCCAGCGACGGGAACGGCGTCACGCCCGGCAACTTTGCCAACTCGACCTGCAGGCGTTCCCGCTCCTGAATCATCAGCGCGGCGTGGTGCTTCAATTCATCGTAGTGATCGAGCAGCACCTCAGCGCCAACCTGCTGCAGCACGCCGACATTGAACGGTCCACGCACCTTGTTGATCTCGGAAATCCACTCCGGCGCACCAAAAATGTAGCCAAGACGAACGCCGGCGAGCCCGATTTTCGACAGCGTGCGCATGATGAGCACGTTCGGGAACTCATCAATGCGCGACATCCATGAACGCTGCGCGAACGGCTCGTACGCTTCGTCGATGATGACCAGCCCCGGCGCGGCGCGAATGATTTGCTCGATGGCAGCGTCGGGGTACTGATTGCCCGTGGGATTGTTGGGGCAAACGATCCATGTCAGTTTCGGCTGCTCGCGGGCAATCGTTGCCAGCGTGGCCTCAAGATCAAGCGAGAAGTCAGGCTTCAGCGAGACGCCAACGTAGCGCGCGCCAACCGCGATAGCGGCGTTTTTGAATACCGAAAACGAAGGCTCCTGCGACAGCACGGTGCCGCCACCAGCGACGATCGCCTGCGACAGCATGGTGATGATTTCATCCGACCCGGTGCCGAGC